>OLPI01000183.1_pt1 | contig 57697 bp, 49 predicted proteins | sample 1672361 | NCBI WGS metagenome assembly OLPI01 (sample SAMEA3136675, study PRJEB25190) | human gut metagenome
TGGAACTACTAGTAATCCTGTTATACCTGCTGGCATACATGCTAGTAATATGGCAAAGGTATTACTAGATCTAACTATAGCTAATGCTAATAATGATATTACTACACCAGTTCCAAATAATATTAAATCAAATGGTCTAAATATATTAAATATCAATGTACCTCTTTTAGCATTAGCAGGTACTAAATAACCATTCACTATGTATCACACTCCTTTTTATTCTATCTATTTCCATTATTATTGCCATTGTTATCATTTCTCAAATTATTTAAAACTTCATTTCTTAATCTTTCTTGTTCGACTTGATCAGCAAGTTCGCCTAATAAACTGTTATCTTCAGTAGGAGCTCCATTAGAACTTGCACTATCTCTAGAAACACCTGTTATATTATCAACCCTTGCTTGTACATCTGGTTGAGTTGTAGTATAATCATTTGTTTCTTGACTAGAATCTGTATGTTCTTCACCAGATTCATTAGTAGTAGTGTTACCAGATTGTCTACGTAAGATTTCTTGTAAAGTTTCATTAATTTGTTCTTCATTTTGTTTCTCCTTGTTATTTTTTTGCAGCCTTGGCCGCTTTTTCTTTTTGTTGCTTTAATATTTGTGCATCAATGTGTCTTTTCCACACATTCCAAATTCCCCATAATTCCATTTTTGAATTATGGGGACGTTCATTTTTCTTATGCTCTTCTGCTTTTTTTTGTCTCAACCGATTATTATGCTCTTCATCACCCATACCTAAAAATTCATTCATCGCATATTGTGATAAATCTGGGGCATACATAATCGCCGGATCAGAATCTGACATAACCAAAGAATATGGTCTTTGCAGCTTGCCGACCTCATCCGGATACAGTAATGGCCGTCCCATTAAATTAGAACTTTCCCCATCACTTCCACCATTTCTAAATGTACCTGACGGAGTATTATTGCTTTTTGAATAAGAACGTGTTGTATAGTTTCCTAAATCTTCAGATATTTTCTTCTTTGTAGTCGGATTTGGACTTCGAAGATATATCTTTATATCAGCATTATCCTGAATAATCTGTGAAACTTTTTCTCCATACACATCGTCCAACTGAGCATATGACTGGATAAACATAAAATGTCTGATTCCTTTTCCAGTACCAAATGAAGTCTGTTGTCGCATATTTGTTATCTTCGTGAAATTTCCAAGCTCATCATCAACAAAATTCCATCGTACAGGAACTCGTCCTCCATATTTTTCGTCTGCTGCATAATCAATCAAATCCGATAATTGACGCAAAACCAAACTGGCCAATGGAAAATATGTTTTGTCTCTTGCTGGCAGACAAAGATAAACGATTACTTTCTTTCCTTCTTCTATCAGCTTTTCAATGTCAAAATCACTAGCATTCGTCATTTGGTTAATCGCAGGAATTGTCAATAATTTCAATGTCATAATTGCTGAAACATAAAAAGAAGACCTTGTTCGCATAGCTGCAACCTTTGTCGCTGCTAACAAGATCTTTGCTGGATGATCCTCTGGAAGAGAATCGATATAAAATTGTAAAGGCAGGGCTCCTCGATATTCTGAACACATTTCAGTGATAAAATAAAACACGTTGGTCAAGTTTTGATATTCTGGATGATCCTGATTATCATAGCAAACAGCCATAATTGATGCCGCTAACGTCGCTGCTTCTCCATCATTCCAAAGCTTATCACCATGCTCTGGTGGTTCTCCTACTAGCTGACTTACCAGACTCCATGTTTCTTCAATTGCTCGAGATATATCTTTCCTTCGGAGTGCCTGAACTATTGGTTCAAGAAAATTTTTTCGGTCTGACTCATAAGGATTTATAAAATTAATACAAATCGTTTCATATCCACACCTTTTGGCTGTATCTTCCGTATAATCTCTTATTTCTCCCTTCAAATCTGGTATAAAAACATTCTCTCCAGCAAGTATCAGCATAGTTATCGTTTCTATAACCACATTTCTTGTCTTACCACTTCGTGTTGCTCCAATAATAAGTGCATGTAAATCTTTTGTAATCAGATATATTTTTTCTTTTATTTTCCTTGAGAAAAAGGATTTTTTGATATCTTCTTTTCCAATTACTAATCCACCTGCAGGGATATGTTCTTTTCCTTCCATTAGTTTTTTTGAATCAATAATAACTGAATCAAATACCTGATCAAATTTCTCATTTGGCAACCATTTTGCTGTACCATGTTGTCCCTGTCCCACAGGCACTGGTGTATGAATTTCAGGTGTAATCTCTATCATATCAACCTTAAAAGATGATTTGCCACCAACTAATAATGTTATAATTCCCAATAATAAAATAACAAAAAAGAAGATCGTAAACATTCTTATCTGTTCATTATTTGAAATATATTGCTTCATAGCAACTGGATCAGTCACAAATTTTATCTGCTCTGGATTTTTTAATGTACTATCTAAAAAAATTGCTGTAAATGCACTTGCATAAAGTATTACAAAAGATAATCCTATAATTCCAACAATCCTGACTGCACGTCTTTTAAAGAACATCACAATCGGATTGCTTTCTTTTTTTACCACTTAAACACCTTCTCTCTATCTTTCCCAATCCATTCCATGTCCTTTCGCCTGTTCTCTCTTCCACTCATCAATCGATCTTACAGAGTGTTCATGTAAGTTCGTCTGATGTGGATATGCATTGTCATCAGCCCCTTCTATTATTGAAAATAATAAAAACAGCTTATCTAATTTCTGTAGTTCTACAACATTTTTAGCATCATATTTTCCTGAACGAATTCTATTAAGTTTTTCTTCATTCCTTTTAAATTTTTCTTCTAATCCCTCTTTCGTATATTCTTCATTTGGATAGAATGAACGATTACGAACTGGTTGATAACCGTCTTTCCAAAACGTTATATATTTATGTTCGTCATCCCATTGTACATGATACCCATTGTCTTCCATTAATTCGATAAAATCTTCTTTTGATATTGCTACTCTTGCAGCGTCCCTCACAACAAAAAAAGTTTCTGTACGAAAGCTGGTTGTTTGCCTTTCTTTTTCTGGATCCTTTTTCCAGTGCTCTTTATAGTTTTCCCGGAATCTTTTGAGCATCTCTTCCTTCGTATAATTCTCCGGATGTTCAAAAATCTTATTTCTCATTTTTTTACCATCAGAATTGATAAATAATACATATTTATATTCATTCTTCCAACGTACCTGATATCCTTGCTTCTTCATTATTGAAAAAAACTCTGTTGGATTCTCAGCAATCTCTAATGCTTTATCAACTGCCATTTGTGTTTCTTTTTTCCAACTGGTTCCCTTTTTTTCAGCATCTTTTTGTGCAGAAGACTTGCTTTTTTTTACTTCTCTTTCTGGTACCACAGATAAGCCATGTTTTTTACACAAACGATCTGACTCTCTTCTCAGAATCTTCAAGTCTGCTAACTGCCATTTGTGGCCATCTTCGATATTTACCGTATTAAGAATAAAATGCGTATGTATATGATCTTTATCCGTATGCACTGCATAGGAAATCTGAAAGCCTTTAAAAATCTTTTGTTTTACAAACTCATCTGCAAGTTCTTTTGCGAGTTCTGGGGTCACTTCTCCAGGTTTAAACGACTGTATATAATGCATACACATGCGTTTTCCTTCCTGGTCTTTTCCCCATAGTTGCTTAGTCAGCATAAATTCCTCATAAGCATCTTCAGGATTCATTAAATAAGTACCACCTTGTAAACTCAGATTCGTTTTTTCAGGATCATGTACATAATTAAGAATAAATCTCATCTTACTTTTTGTATCATATTTCATGTAATGGCCTGCTTTATCCTGTGCCTGGATCACTGTTGCCATGATCACTTATCACCTCACTAATCTCATTTAACTTAGAGTATGTCATCTGCAGCATTTCAAAACACTCTGTCAGATCAATGCTAGTAATCCTTCCTTCATGTGCAAGCATTACTAATTGATTCAGATTATTCCCTATCTTTGCGATCTGCAGATGTAAATCTCTGATTCCAGAAATCACAATGACCGGATGCCCAAAAAGTGCCTTTCTTGCATAGTCAGAAAAATTTAGTCCTGTTCCTTCTAAAGACTCAAGAATCTTTTTTTCTTCCTCAATTGTCATTCTTACACCTTTTATCTTTTCCTTATTTTGATTTATCATCTTCTTGAATCTCCTTTTAAAGAAACTAATTGTTCATTAAAATCTTTATATCCTTTAAATGGCGATTCATCCCAGATTTCATATTGATCCTGATAATATTGAAAAAGATTCTTTGTCTGTTTTCTTCCCCATTCATCATTATCAAGATGCAAATAGATTGTCTTTATTGGATAATGTTTTAAGTATTCTCTCAATGCTGTATCTGCCAGGCAACACAAGGCTATATGATGATCTAACAAAGCACTTGGATAAATCGTTAAATAGCTCATCATATCGATAGGCGATTCATAAACATGTAATATATGGTTTTCTCCTGGTAAATGAAATGCATATCTTTTATCACTTCCTGGACTTTCTCCTTTAAATGCCTTATTGGTCATAGTTCCACGAATTGCACAATGCTTAGGTTTTCCTTCGAAATCGTATCCTACAAAACAACAACTATGGTATTTGTTTTCATATAGCATCTTTTTATTTATCATTTCCTCTACTACCCATCGATTGATCTGTCTTGTCTTTATAAGGTAAGCATAGATATGCCTATAACTTTCTGATCGTTCAGGTAGCTGAAATTCAGTTACCTCTTTCTTGACCGTCTTTCTTTGATAACTTTCCAGTCCTTTTACACCAAGTAAATAAGACACTGCTTCAATAAAAGAACATTGTTGAATGAACATAACAAGTTGAATCGGACCACCACCAAAATTTTGTTCTGATTCCAAATGGGCCGAAAAACAATGAAAAGCATTTTTTTTCGGTGTGATAAATAAACCACCATATCCTGGTACTTTATATGTGTCTTTCTTTTTTTCAAAAGATAATCCTAATTCCCTGGCAACTCCAAGAATATCTCTATGATCAGCTTCTGCAATCTGTTCTCTGGAAAATCTTTGACTTCTCACAACTTTCATCCCTCCTTCTATTTTGGAATAAAAAAAGCACAGAACCTTTTCTGTACTTTTCTTATTTCAAAATAATTTTTTCATATAATTTTCAAATGCAATCAAATATTCTCTTGAAAATTTACCACATAAACCCTTTTTTATAATCTCCAACGCTTCTTCCTTTGAATAAGCTGGTTTATAAATTCTTTTCGCTCGAAGAGCCGTATAAACATCCGCCAAAGAAACAATCTGTACCCAATTTTTAATTTCTTTTAAATGATCTGGATACCCATTTCCATCAATTCTTTCATGGTGATGCAATGCAATTTCAGCAGCATATCTCTTTAATTCTGGATTCAGATCAGAATTCATGATCATTTCATATCCAAAAATCGTATGATTTTGAATAATCCTAAATTCATCTTTTGTCAATCGTTCTGGCTTATATAATATATGATCTGGAATACAAACTTTTCCAACATCATGAAACCTTGCAGCATCAGAAATTGTAACAATCTCCTGTTTTGTCAATCCTAAGTCTACATATTCTAATAAAGCTCTTGTTAACTGACTGGTTTTATCGATATGACTCATGAAATTCCCTTCTCAAATTTAATTTAAAAAGAGGCTGTAATCGATACAGCCCCTTCTTATAGCTATTATTTACGTTTCTTATGCGTGGTATCTTTTATATTTGTGGTATATAAAATCATCCCTTATTTTAATTTTCTACGTTTTAGTAAAATCACAAAGGCTCCAATGGCTATTGCACCAATTCCTACAACATAAGGAAGTACATTAAAATCATCTCCTGTTTTCACTGTCGTACTTTGACTGCCAGTGCCAGTTCCTGATTTTGGTGTTGATTTTCCTTCTGGCTTTGGAACTTTTACAGAAACCTCTGCTTGTCCTGGATGAATTCCTTCACCATTTACCGTAGCCTTGTTTACCAGTGTCTTTCCTAAAGCACTCTTTAATACTTTGGCCTGATAATTCACCTCAACTTTCTCTCCATATTTTAATTCTGGAATCTTAACTTCCAGCTTATTACCATCTGTACTAATCGTATAATCAGTTACTCCTGTTACCTTTATACTTTCAGACTGTAAGCTAAGACCTTCCGGAATCGTATCATTAATTACGACATCCTTTGATACAGAATTTTCTTTCTTTAAAGATACAGACACGTTGTATTTTACCATGTCCCCTACTTTATATTCTTTCTTATCTGCATCTTTCGTCATCGTAACGTCTTGATCTACCACTGTAACAGAATTATTATCATCTTTTGGATCTGCGTTATCTGCCTGTGTAGTTGCTGTATTTTTATATGTTCCTTCTTTCGTGTACGTTACATTATAGGATACCAACAGTTCATCCTTACTACTTAGATCTTTTCCTGTTTCAATTGTAAAGTTATTCTGATTTGTCACGATCTTGCAATCTTTTGTGATGTCTGTACCATTTAAAGATACTTTCATACTTTCTGCATCGATCGTAATTCCATCTTCTTGTACAAATTGATCCTTCACTGTTACATTTTTGGCTGTTGCATCTGCTTTTGTCTGTTTGATCGTTAATGTGTAAATTCCAGTATTGCCAACTGCATATTCCGTCTTATCTGATGTCTTATTGATTGACAATTCCGGAGTTGCATTCGTTACCTCAACGACATTATTGGAACGATCTTCATTGGTATTATCGGATGTACTGATCGCTGTATTTGTGTATTCTCCAGCTTTAGAAAAGGATACGTTATATGTTACCTCGATCTTGTCTTCATCCGTAATATTCTTACCCGTTTCAATCCTGAACTTGTTTCCATCCACCTTGATCTTACAGTCTTTTGTAATATCACCTTTATTCAGTTTTACAGCAATGCTGTCTGCATCATAAGCCATTCCTTCTGTCTGAACAAATTCATCTGTGATCACTACATTTTTGGCCGTTAAGTTTTCTTTTGTCTGTTTTACAACTAATGTATATATTCCTGTTTCGCCTACTTTGTAGTTCTGCTTATCAGATTTCTTCGTAATCTCTAAAGCAGGAGCCTTTAATTTTACATCTTCGATATCTTCTCCACCACCACTTGGAATAAGAGGATCATCTTTAATTACATCTCCATTTGTATTTGGTGTACTTGGAGCTGAAAATACATTCTCAAGATCAGACTCTAAAGCTGCTTCATCTGTAATTGTGGCATCATAAGTTACACTGATTTTATCTGTCCAATGGTTCATATCTTTATAAGGAGCAATACCGATACATGGGATATCGCTGTTCTTTAGGTTAAATGGAGTTTTAATAGTAAACCCTGTTCCATCATCTTCGTATGTTACGTCAAGATCAGAAGTTACATTCTTACCTCCTACCATCACTGCAACAGATCCTTCTTTGATTTCTAATCCCTTCGCTTTCACGAGGTCTTTTAAGACAATGTCTCTCATGAATGTTCCAGGATTTCTGTTTGTGATCGTTACTTTATATCCAACCGTATCTCCGACTTTATATTTTGTGTCTGGTGCTTTCTTTACAACGTCCACTTTTGGAGAGTTGATATAAACCTGTGCATCATCTTTCATTTCCGGGATACCTGCAGCAACAGTTGTCGCTGTATTATCTACAGTTGTTCCATTTCCAGCTGTTAAAGCCTTTGCATCATATTCTACAGTGATTGTTGTTCCATATGGAAGAGCATAATCTCCTTTGGATTTTAATACCCATCCGTTTCCAGACTGTTCAATTGTGTAGTTATCTTTATCAATTCCTGAAACTTTTACACTTGAAAAATCAAATGCCATAGTATCTGGTAATGTTGTATCTTTGATGATAAAGTATGCTGTATCAGCCTTTGGATTAGAGTTTCTTACTTTTACTGTATAATGAGCTGTTTCTCCAACCTGATGTTCGTAACGATTAACTGTTTTTTCGATGTTTAATCCTGGTTCTTCTGTAACCGTCTTTGATAGTTCTATATTTGTTGTTGGTTTATTTGTAATTGCATTTTTGCCATTAATTTCAACAAATGCTTCGTTTTCTTCATGAATCACTGTTTTGTCTTCACTGTAATGTCCATGCTTTTCCCATTTTTCTTTCAAAGACTGTAACTGTTCTTCTGTGCAGTTATCTGGCACATTCATTTTTACATTAACATCCATCGTATAAGCAGTGTTATTATAAAAATCTGCATTACCCTGTGGATCTTTTAATGCTGCTACAACATTATTATTATCTGTTGTAATATTAAACCAATCAGATACATCATTTCCATTATTATTTTTTACTTTCACGGAATTGATCTTCATACATTCTTCAATCGGATCTTTGAATACAAAACTTGTGTATTTTTCATCAGCTCCTTTAGCAACTTTTTCTGTAATAGAATATGTCCAGTCATCAGCTAATGAGCGAACTGTATTATTTGTCACATTTGTTTCATCAGTATCTGAAACTGTTTTTTCTGGTCCTTCGACCTTTGTTGTAACCTGGTTTGTTGTACTTGTCTTGGAATCAATCGTTGTTTTTGCTGTATTATTCTCAGTTACAACATTCTTTGTTTCATCATAGTGTCCATGCTGTTTCCACTGTTCTCTCAATGCAGTCATTTGTTCTTCTGTTGCATTTTCTGGAATATTTAATGATACATTGATTTTTAATCTGTAAATCCCATATTTATAGAAACTGTCATTTCCTTTTGGATCTTTCAATGTTGCTGTTACTTTATTGCCATCTGTTTTAATATCGAACCAGCTGGTTGCATCTTTTGTGGATTCCATCTTGCTTGCAATTACCTTTACGGAGTTGATCTTCATGCAGGATTCGATCTGATCTTCAAATGCGAACTTGGAATAACGATGTGCCTCTGGGATTCCTGCTGGGATTACCTGTTCCACGTTATATGTCCAGTCCTGTCCGAAGTGCTCCACTGTATTACTTGTTACCTGTGTTTCATTATTGTCTGTCACAGTCTTTGTTGGTGGCACGGTTTTAAATCTGGTCATGTTCTGGCCAGAACCTACAAACTGATCTCGTCTTGTCGGTTCTGCAAGATTACGTCCAAAGGTATATTCAAACGAATCTCCCTGGAAGGTAAACGCAGCACATGTAAAGTCCTGACTATCGTAATCATCGTCATAGTCTGCATAATAGATATATGTTCCATTATCTTCTTTATAGCTTAATTTTGTATTGGAAGATACGTACTGACCATCTACTTTGTTTGCTTTTACTCCGATATACTGTTTTGAGTCAATATCCTTTAATGTTACGTTGGATTTGAGTGAGACTTTTGTATTTGTACCTGCTTTATAGAATGTACTTGTTGTCTTAACTTCTTTCAGCCCTACGTAAACTGTATTTGTTAAGTTTTCACCTAAAGCAATATATCCATCCTGTCCTTTATATTTTTCAATACCTGTCACAGTTCGTACCATATCGACTTTTACCCAGTGACCATTGCTTCCATCGTCATTACATTGATAGATCTGCATGTTTGAAACTTTAACTTTGATCTTATCTACTGAATTTTCGGATGTTTTAAACCAAAGATATTCTTTTTCGAAATCCTGAATATTCAGATCTAATCCATTATAGCTTGTTGGATATTTGCAGCTTTTTCCTTCTTCTACGGTAAACTTGGAATTCTTCGTCTTATACAGACGGAATCCGTAAGATGCCTCGACTATTATTGCTTTGCTGTCATCAAAAGAAGAGTATTTTTTGTCTTTGTCGTTTTTCCAACTACTTCCAACAATTGCTTTTGCTCCATCTACTGCTATTTGAGCAAAGACATCTGTATTTGGTATCATTAGAATTGCCATTGCAACTGCTGCAATCTGATGACAGATTTTCTTAAATCTTTTTTTCTTCATAAACTTGTCTCCTTTTTCATGAAAAATTTACAAATAAAAACACCATCAGCTTCATGGTGTTCTTGATGCTCCTTCAGGAGGTCCTCTATATTTACTTTTGTATTTCATTCTCTCCTCATTTTTCTAAATAAAAAAGAGCCATGAAAAAATCACCGCTCTTAATGTAATGATATTAAACGAATCATATAATGGAAATCATATGATACTGCTATAAGTTTACCATTTTTATACGCTTTAACTTTTAAATATAAATCTCCCCTTCTTCCATTTTTATTAAAATCACCGCAATAAAAAACCACTTTTTGTCCTGGTTTTAATTGCTCTGAATCAAATGTTGGCTCTTCTAATTGAGTCATGGGTTTTTCAGATGCACCTGCAACTGTATAATATAATGTAGCTCCATTTAGTGGTTTCAGTGTTACAAACTCACCGTTTGTATCAACATAGATATAATCATCCACATATCCAACTCTGGCTGATCCTTTACAGCTTCCATAGTTCACTGAATAATAATATTTCCCCTTTCCGATTCCAAGATCAGCTTTGTGAATTTCTTTCCCAATTGCAAGATCTTTTTTTACTTGCTCAAGATCTATTGCATCTTCCTTGCCAGGATATTTACTCTTTGTAGTCGCTTTTACTGTTTTTTTCTTCACAGTAATCGTCTTTTTCGCATACAATTTCCATTTCTTGTTTTTCTTTCTGTAAGCTTTAACGGTCAGTTTCTTACCGACTTTCTGCTTTGGAATAGGAATCGTAAAGTTTCCTTTGGAAGAAGCTTTTTTCTTGTAAATTTTCTTTCCAATTTTTACTTTAACTAAGTATTTTTTCTTTGTTTTTCCTTTAATCTTTTTTGTTATAGTATATACTTTGTTAACTTTTAGTTTCTTATTCGCTGCATGTACGTTCGTCATTGAAAATAATATCATTGAAAAAAACATCATTGTAACTACTACAATTGATTTTTTTACTCTTCTCATACTGACCCTCCTCTAAATAATTCATTGAAACTTCCCAAACTTTCATTTTACTACCAAATCTTTCCGATTATAAATGCTATAATCGTCCAAATAAATGTCATTTTGACAGTGTCATAATGATTCTCTTCTGATCCTGTCGTAATCCAATGATACAACTTTTGTATCATTTCTAAGACATTTTTTACATAAATGCACATTGATAATACTATAACAAGAACATAGTTTTCAAATATTTCACCTTTTGCAATAACAGATATAATTGCTGCTGCATCAATAACTATTGCAAAAAGTAGTAATGTAACATTAATTGCAGATCTACTGTCCCACCTAACAAGCGATGGTGCAGCAAATAATGTAAAAATACTAACTGTGGCTATCACTCCTTCTATGAATTCTGTCTGAAATTCATGATAATTTTGACTTAATACTGTTAACTTGATTTTTTCTGACAATGGTATTAAGTTCCATCGGCTCCACTCAATAAATAAGAGACTTAACACTCCAGCTATTCCAATTATCATAAACCATTTACCGACTTTATGCATTATCATTTCTCGATTTTGCATCTCCATTACCTCTTAAGTATTATATCATATATTTTTGAATATGCATAGATATATTTTTGAATAGCACATCATCTTCTTTTCTGTTTTATAACATCAAGAATGTTATCTATCGTACTTTCTTCATATCCTGCCAACCACAACCATGTTTTTTTCTGCTTTTCTGACATATCAATGTCTCCTATCACTTCATTCATCTTATCAAGATTTCTTTGGATCATTTTTCTTAATTCTGATGATCCTTCAATTTCTTCTCGTACAGTATTTGTATAATCTGAAATTTTCAACATATCTTTCACCTCGCTTTTATGTTCATTCTCTTTGTAATCAGTTTTCATAATAAATCCTACGATTTTGGGAACAAAAGAAAATAGAATGGACTTTCCAACAACTAGGCATCCTATAAATAACAGTACTGGTTGAAAGCTAACCACCAGATTCTTTATCATTATTCTGTCATAAATACAGTATAACAATTTCAACAGAATGTATATTATAGGTCCATCAATACAAATTATTATCCATTTCGACAAAAATTCTTCTAAAAACTTATCTTCTTTTTTATCCATATTAATTTATCCTCGTAATATTTTCTAAATAGGTAGGAACTGCAAAATAAGTTCTTTCTTTATGTAACTGCATTGCATCCATTCCAAAACTATATGTTTCGCTTACCTGAACAATTTTTTCATCATTCAATTGATTGCCAAGTTCCTTTAAGTGATCATTTATTTTACTTTTATGATCCTGAATCCCCTGACTCTTAATTCCTATTAATAATTCGTCCATTGGAATTTCTTTTTCGAAGTCTGTCAGATCAATCTGCAAATTCAAATAAAATTTACGAATAATCTCTTCTTTATTTTTCTTCTGATCATCACTTTGTTTTATTACTTTGTTATGAACTTTATTCTTCCTTTTCTGCTTTTTATGGTTATTACCGTCTGTTTTATTGCTCCAAATTTCCCAAAAAGGTCCACCTGCATCTGCTATTTTAGAATTCTGTATAATAAAAGCAAGATCATATGTTTTTTGTGATCTTACCCTACTTCCAACATCTGCCACTTCAACCATACCTTTTTTATTTATTGTTAATAATGATATAAAATGGCCACCATTTGTAAAATATCCTGGTCCCATCAATCCCACAACCATATGCCCGGATCTTAAAGCTCTTTCAATCTCCTTTTCATTTTTATAGAGTCCTCTGCATTGCAAATTCCAGTGACTTGCCATCGCAGGGATCGCACTATGCAGTGAACCGGAAGAAGAATAATATCCTTCTTTTTTAGCCCATCCTGCAACAGTCACTGGACTTACAAACTTATGCGTTAAATTAGAAATACAGACTGCAACCGCTGTCGGTCCACAGCCTGCTGATCGTAATGACAAATTATTGTTATTCCAAATAGAATCTGTTTGATTAAAATATATATAATCTCCTATATATTCTTTTTGATTTTTTTGTTTTTTTATGATTTCATTTTTGGAATCAACGTTTTTTTCAGCAATCTTTTTTTTCTTATATCTTTCTTTTGATTTTGGCCTTTTCCTTCTGCTTGAAGTTTTATCTTTTTTATGTTTCTTTGAAATTGTTACCTTATTTTCTACCTTCGTTGTGTTATTTTTTAATTCTGATTGATTCTGTTCTGTTGTTACTTCTTCTGTTGTTGATATTATAGCTGTTTCTGTTGTTGCTTCTGTCACAACATTCTCTTCTGCAGCAATTATATCTACATCACAAAAAGCCATCATTCCGGCAAAAAACGTAGCCATTGCTATTGTCATTACTCTTCTTCTCATTTTATCCCTCAGTTCAATTCTGATAATACATTTCCAATGCTTTCTCAATAATCTTATCTATTTCATCTTGTTTCTGTTCTGGTTTAAAATATTTGTTTAATACCTTTTTACTTACTTTAATTGAAGTTTTTTTCGGCTTTACCTTTACTTCTTCAGAAATTTTTCCATTTAAGATTTCAAACAATGTTTTATCATTTAGATGTTGTCTTTCTGACACCGTCTTGATTTTTTCAGACATTTTCTTATCAATTTTTACATCATTTTCTTTTATATAATCTGCAATTAGATCCTGATAAATAGTAGAAATAAATGAAAGATCCACGGCTACCTTTACTCCAATCTTCCCATTATCTAATGCCTCTTTTAATTTATCAGTTAATTGATAAATTCTTAAATATCGCTGAATAGAACTTCGACTTAAGTTAAATTCTTCATCTACACTCTTGGTAAGATCATCTGGATTTAAATCTGTCCTTCTTCCCTGTCGTTTTAAAACCTCATTCCTCCGATAGATCAATTCAGCTTTTTCAGATTGTTTCATTTTTTCGAATCCATGCTGCAAATTTGAATCCATAAATAACAACTCTGCTGTATCATCATCCAAATCATCATTGATCAAACATGGTACTGTATTCAATCCTGCCAGTAATGCCGCATCTCTTCGATGGTGTCCCAGGATAATTTCATATTCATCATTTTCTTCAAGTGGACGAACAACTAAAGGCTGAATGATTCCATTTATTTTTACAGATTCTACAAGATCTTCTAAATCCTGTTTCGAATATCTGTTTTCTCCTAAATTTCCTTTATGATAATCTTTGAGGTGACTGATTTTTAATTCAGTCACCTTATCTTTTGTATCTTCATTAAAATCTTGCGGTAATCCAAACATTTCTCCTAATGGTTTTAATCTTTCTGTCATTTCTGTCATTTTGCTAATACCTCCTGAGCCAATTTCTTATATGCAATAGCTGCATCTGAATTTTTTTCAAACCCTGCAACCAACTCATGTTTACTGAGCGATTTCCCCACTGCAATTCTTTCTGGAATCTGACTATCAAATATATTTAAACTTTCATAAGCATCTCTGACCATCTTGATAATCTGTCCAGATAAGTTGTTTCTCTTATCTACTCTAGTAATCAAAATTCCATCTATTTTTAGACTAGGATTCAATTTTCGTTTCGTCATTACTACTGATCTTAATAATAATTCCATACCTTTCGCAGACAAATATTCTGCTTCTACTGGAATAATCACACTATCCGCGGCAGTTAATGCATTAATTGTTAACATTCCAAGTGATGGTCCACAATCAATTAGAATATAATCATATTCTTTCTTATATTTTGCTAATACAGTTTTTAAAATCTGTTCTCTACAGGTAGCGTTAATTAGAAAAAGTTCCGTAGAAGCCAACACAATACTTCCAGGGAGCAAATCCATTCCATATATATTAATCATAATATCTTCTTTATTTAGTAAGTCTCTATCCTCAATTTCTAACTGCATCAAATCTGCAATCGATGGAATGTTTTCATCAAATTGCCCTAATGCAATAGTCAATGATGACTGCGGATCAAAATCAACTAGTAAAACCTTATTTCCTGCCTTTGCCAATTCTGCCCCCAAATTTAATGTTGTCGTCGTTTTAGCAACTCCGCCTTTCTGGTTTACAATTGCGATTGTTCTCTCTTTCATAGTGATTCTCCTTTTATATTTATTTAATTTATAATTACTAACATATTTGAAAAAGGTCAGGGAATTCAATCATATGGGGATTAAAATACTCATCTATTATGAGTATGGATCGTATAAATAAATTAAAATAATTATAAATAAAATAAATAATTATGATTGAATCCCTTGACCAGAGGGGATGCCCGTATATGGCCGATAGCACAGCCCAAAATTTAGGTACTAAAAAAGGCACATATCTTATTGATATGTGCCTTAGTGTCAGAACCTAAGATGACTATTATGAATACAAACTTTCTTCAACAAACTTCACTTTAATTCTGTTGAAGTTTGTGTTCTAGTTTGCGTTTGTACAATATAAAATTTTGTTGAAATTTAGATGAAGATTTAATTCTTCACCATTTAATAAGCTACGATATATAGCAATAAATTACGATACTTTTGAAGTTTCTATAATTTCTTCAACAAACTTATTTTAGTCGCGAAAAAACTCCATTTTATGCGGTTCTCTATGAAAGTTCGCAAAAGATTTTGCTCAAAAGGTTTATTTTAACTGAGCAGCAACCTCAGCCGCAAAGTCTTCTTCTTTCTTTTCAATACCTTCACCAGTTTCAAAACGAACGAATCCTTTGATTGTAACATTAGCTCCGTTTGCTTTAGCAACCTGTTCTACGTATTTTCCAACTGCCTGTTTTCCGTCTTCAGCTTTAACATAAGCCTGATCTAACAGACATACTTCTTTTAATTCTTTGTTCAGACGTCCAACGATCATCTTTTCGATGATGTTTTCTGGTTTGTCTGGGTTTTCGTTCATAGCCTGAACTTTTAAGATTTCTGTTTCATGCTCGATGTAATCTTTAGAAACTTCATCTCTGCTTGTGTATTTTGGAGAAATAGCTGCAACCTGCATTGCTACGTTTTTAGCCATCTCTTTGATCTCGTCGTTAACTACGTCTGTAGCAACTTCTACTAATACACCGATCTTACCACCAGCGTGGATGTAAGATGCAACAAATCCGTCTGCTGCAGATACTTTAGCGAATCTACGGATGTTTAAGTTCTCTCCGATAACGGCGATTTTTCCATCTAATGCTTCTTTAACAGTTTTTCCAGCTTCTGCTTTAGAATCTTCTGCTAAGAATCCTTCGATGTCTTCTGCTGCTGTTGTAAGAGCCTGATCAGCTACTTCTGCTACGTATGCTTTGAATGTATCATTCTTAGCTACGAAGTCTGTTTCAGAGTTAACTTCAACGATTGCTGCTTCTTTTGCATCTTCAGATACTGCTACTGCAACAAGTCCTTCAGCTGCGATACGTCCAGCTTTCTTTGCTGCTTTTGCAAGACCGTTTTCTCTTAAAAATTCAACTGCTGCGTCCATGTCTCCGTCTGTGTTTGTAAGAGCTTTCTTACAATCCATCATTCCGGCACCAGTCATTTCTCTTAATTCTTTTACCATTGCTGCTGTGATAGCCATGATTCTTTTCCTCCTAAAATGAAAATGTGAATAAATTATTCAGCGTCTTCTGCAACTTCTTCAGAGTCTGCATCGATTCCCTGGTTTGCTTCGATAACTGCATCAGCCATAGCAGATGTGATCAGTTTTACTGCACGGATCGCATCATCGTTTCCTGGGATGATATAATCTAATTCTTCAGGATCGCTGTTTGTATCTGCGATTCCAACAAGAGGAATTCCTAAAGTATGTGCTTCCTGTACACAGATGCTTTCTTTCTTAGGGTCTACAACGAAGATCATGTCTGGAAGTCCACCCATTTCTTCGATTCCACCTAAGTTCTTCTGTAATTTGTCTTTTTCTTTGTTAAGTTCTAAAACTTCTCTCTTTGGAAGTACGTCAAATGTTCCGTCTTCTTCCATCTCTTTGATCTTTTTCAGTCTAGCGATTCTAGATTCGATTGTCTTGAAGTTAGTCATCATTCCACCTAACCATCTCTGGTTTACGTAGAACATTCCGCAACGTTCTGCTTCAGCCTGAATAGAATCCTGAGCCTGTTTCTTTGTTCCTACGAACAGAATCTTTCCACCCTGTGCTACACAATCTTTTACTGCGTTGTAAGCATCGTCAACCATTCCTACAGATTTCTGTAAGTCGATGATATGGATACCATTACGCTCTGTGTAGATGTATGGTGCCATTTTAGGGTTCCATCTTCTTGTCTGATGTCCGAAATGTACACCTGCTTCAAGTAACTGTTTCATTGAAATAACGCTCATTTTAAATCTCCTTTAGTTTTTGCTTCCGCTATTTTCATCGTTCTGACAAACCTCTTGGGCACTTACCAGAATTCCAATAGCGTGTTTATTTTTACCTATGACAGTATATCAAACCTTGTCCTTCTTTGCAAGAACTTTTTCTTTAATTCTAAAAGAATTAATCAAGCTTTGTGATCTCGTCAAATATAAAGTCATTCACTACTTTAATATATGTTCCCTTCATACCAGAGGATCTTGTCTCAACAACTCCGGCACTTTCTAGTTTCCTTAGTGCGTTTACGACAACAGATCTTGTGATCCCGAATCTATCTGCGATCTTACTTGCAACTAAGACTCCTTCATTTCCTTCTAATTCTTCTAAAATATGGATCACTGCTTTGTGTTCTGTGAAGGATAACGTACTGATCGCGGAATCAACGATTCCTTTCTTTCTTCGTTCCTGTTCCACTTCTTCGCTTACAGATCTTAACATTTCAAGTCCGACAACGGTTGTTCCATATTCCGCTAAGATAATATCATCAATGGAATAATTTTCTCTCTGGCGGTACATAAATAATGTTCCGAATCTCTCTCCTGCGATATCGATCGGTGCGATGATCGCATAGTAATCATCAACATCTGACTCAAATCCCAGTGTGGAAAGGCTGACATTTTCATTGGTGGAAAGAATCGTTAATAGTCTTTCATTTAATGAAAAATCAACATAATCTTTGACATTTCCTGAGATCAGCTGATGAAGCACTTCGATGTGGTCTGCTTCATTTTTACCTAAGATCTTTCCTTTTTTACTGATGACAAGGACGTTTGAATTCATTACTTCTGTCAGAACTTTACAGATATCGTTAAATACAACTTTCTGTGAATTGTTATTATGAAGTAATTTATTGATCTTTCTTGTTTTATCTAGTAATTGTATACTACTCATCTATATTTTTTCTCCTTATTTTGACACTGACTCCCCAGAAGTCTCTTTCTCTTTTGCATCTTCTGGCATACTGCATACGAATCCACATTCCTTGCTAGAGCATACAAGCTTCTTACCTTTTTCGATCATATAGCTTCCGCATTTTTCACATTTGACTGTGGATGGTTTCTGCCATGACATAAATTCACATTCCGGATTATTTTCACATCCGTAATATTTTCTTCCTTTTTTTGTTTTCTTTAAGACAACTTCTCCGCCGCACATTGGGCATGGGATTCCGACTTTTTCAAAATGTGGTTTTGTATTTCTGCATTCTGGGAATCCAGGGCATGCAAGAAATTTCCCATATGGTCCGTACTTCACGACCATATTTCTTCCACATTCATCGCAGATAACGTCTGTGACTTCGTCTTCGATCTTGATCTTCTCTAATTCTTTTTCTGCATTCTTCACTGCGATCTCAAAGTCTGGGTAGAAGTTTTCAATGACGGATTTCCAATGGACTTTACCTTCTTCTACCATATCAAGCAGACCTTCCATCATCGCTGTAAAATTCACATCGACAATACTTGCAAATGCTTTCTTCATCATGTTGTTGACTGCTTCCCCAAGCTCTGTGACGTATAAGTTCTTCTTTTCTTTGACAACATAACGTCTTGCTGTGATCGTTGAGATCGTTGGTGCGTAAGTACTTGGACGTCCGATTCCAAACTCTTCTAGTGTCTTAACTAAAGATGCTTCTGTATAATGAGCTGGTGGCTGTGTAAAATGCTGTTTTGGTTCTAAATCATTCAATGTAAGTTTGGTATCTTCATCGATGGATTTTAACATTACATTTCCTTCGGATTTCTCATTGTTAATGTTATATACAGATAGGAATCCATCGAAGGCGATCTTGCTTGCGGATGCATTAAAACGATAATCTCCGGCAGCGATCTTTACAGATGTATTCTCGTATTTGGCTGGTGCCATACGGCTTGCCATGAAACGGTTCCAGATCAGCTGGTATAAACGGAACTGATCTCTTGATAGTTCGTCTTTGATGCTTGCTGGTGAATTTGTCATGTAGGTTGGTCGGATGGCTTCATGTGCATCCTGTACTTTCTTGTCGTCTTTCTTGGCAACAGTTCCTGCTCCAACGAACTCGGCTCCATAAGCTTCCTTGATATATTCTTTCGCTGCGGCATCAGCTTCTACAGAGATACGTGTAGAGTCTGTACGTAAGTATGTGATCAGACCGACAGTCCCCTGTCCTTTGATATTGACACCTTCATATAACTGCTGTGCGATACGCATCGTTTTCTGTGGTGCGAAGTTTAACTTGCTGGATGCATCCTGCTGAAGAGTACTTGTCGTAAATGGAAGTGGGCTCTTCTTTAATCGTTCTGTGACTTTCACTCCTTCGACGGTAAATTCTTTTCCTTTTAAATAGGATAAGATCTCATTCATCTCTTCTTCGCTGTGGATCTCGATCTTCTGTTCTTTATTGCCGATCAGTTTGGCTTCTAATGGCTTTTTGCTTCCTTTGACATCTAATAAGGCTTCTAAGGACCAATATTCCTGTGGAATAAACAGGTTAATCTCTTCTTCTCTGTCACAAATCAGGCGTAGAGCTACGGACTGAACTCGTCCAGCACTTAAACCTCGTTTGATCTTTGCCCAGAGGATCGGACTGATCTGGTATCCTACGATTCGGTCCAGAACACGTCTTGCCTGCTGTGCATCGACTAAATTCATATCGATGTCTCTTGCGTGTTTGATGGAGTCTTTGACAGCTGTTTTTGTGATCTCATTAAATGTGATTCGGCTGTAGTTTTTGTTTTCCAGTTTTAATGCGTAATATAAATGCCATGAGATGGCTTCTCCTTCACGGTCCGGGTCAGTCGCGAGGTATACTTTGTCTGCTTTTTTTACCGCTTTGCGAAGAGCTGCTAATACTTCACCCTTCCCACGGATCGTAATGTACTTTGGTTCAAAGTCATTCTCGATATCTATTCCTAAGGTACTCTTTGGCAGATCGCGAACATGCCCGTTGGACGCGATCACTTCGTAATTCCTGCCCAGGAACTTTTTGATTGTTTTGGCTTTCGCCGGTGATTCGACGATAACTAGATATTTTGGCATATAGTATTACCCCTTGTTTACATTTTTTTGATATATAAGTTCTGATGGATCTGTTTGATATATCCTTTCGCTTCTAATTGAAATAAAGCTTGGATCACTTCTTCATAAGAATCTTGGGATGTACTTAAGATCTCATCAATATATTTCGGTTTCAAACTCAACATATCATACACCCTTTTTTCTGCCTTTGCAAGAGATTTTACACTATGCTTTGGAAATTTTCGTGAAAATCCCGTGAATTCTGAAAATTCTGTTAAAATATCGTCGACATTTTCAACTAATTTTGCACCTTGTTTGATCAATCCATGACACCCTTGGCAATGTTTGTCTGTGATCATTCCGGGAACTGCGAACACTTCTTTGTTCTGATCAAGCCCGCAATCCGCCGTGATCAGCGATCCGCTCCTTGCTCTGGCTTCTGTGACGAGGATTCCATCACTTAATCCACTGATGATTCGGTTCCTTTCTGGAAAATGCCATTTGAGCGGTTCACTGCCTGGCGGGTACTCAGAAATAACTGTCTGATTCGCATACATGTCATAAAATAACTGAAAATTTTCTTTTGGGTAAATGAGATCGATCCCACATCCTAAAACCCCAACAGCCTGTCCTTTTTTGTCGATTATTTCACGGTGAACCGTCCCATCTACGCCCCTTGCGAGTCCACTTACAATCTGTACGCCTTGCTGAGCCAGCTCTTTTGCGAACTTTTTTGAGATTTCGAATCCATAAGTTGTCGGATATCTTGATCCAACGATTGCTATTGACAGTTCTTTTTCTTCATATGGCTGACCTTTTTGAAAAATCCCATACGGAGCATCATAGATCGTTCTTAATCGATTTGGGTAAGCAGCTTCTTTTTGAATGATAAAACGGATATTTTCACGATGCAGAGCTTCATAACCTTTCTTGATTGCTGTTTCATCTCTGGAATGAACGAAACGATCGTATTCAAGTTGTGTCATGTGTTCTTTTAAGATTTCTGGGTTGATCTTATAGAGTTCTTTTGGGTGAATGAAGATATCCATCAATTCTTTTTGCTTCTTGATCGGCAATCGGACTTTGCCGCATAGCCAGTACCAATATAATTTATCTTCCATATTCAAGCACCTCTTTGATAAATCCTGTATTTCTGAAGGTCATAGCTTCCATCAGATGGATCGGTTTGATCTCTGATTCATTTTCCATAAGCATGATCGTCAGTGCTACTTTTAAAATCTTATCCATTCCTCGCCTTGTGATCTTGCCAGATCGATAGGCGATATCTAAAATCTCTTTGCATTCTTTGGATAAATGAAGGAGCTTGTTTAACTGTATGTGGCTTAAATGGCTGGTATCACTGCATTGATAGTTTTTTAATAACTTTTTTTCTCTTTGGATGGTTGTTTCGATGCGTTCTTTGATCTGATTGGATGTTTCTTGACTCTCTTTTTGTATCTTCTGTGTATCAGCCTCTTTTTTACTTAGACATAGGACCATGTCAAAACGGTCTAAGATCGGACCGGACAATTTCTTTAGATAACGCTTTTTTTCATGATAAGTACATCGGCAGATCCCATCTTCCAATCCATAACCGCAAGGACATGGATTCATGGTGGCGATCAGTTGAAAGTCTGCCGGAAACTTGTGGTAGATCCCATTTCTGGTGATATCGATCGTTCCATCTTCCAATGGCTGTCTGAGTGCCTCGATACATTCTGTTTTAAATTCCATAAATTCGTCCAGAAATAAAATGCCATGATGTGCTAATGTGATCTCTCCTGCCGTCGGCGTCTTGCCGCCTCCAAGGAATGCGGCTTTCGGGATCATTGGATGTGGCTGGCGAAATGGCCTGGTATCATCTTCTAAATACCGTGGAATTCCAGTGGCATCATAGATTGCCTGAACTTCCATCTTCTCTTCTTTTGATAGTTGCGGAAGAATGGTCGGGATCCTTCTGGCTGCCATTGTTTTTCCTGAACCTGGGGAACCAATGATCAATAGATGATGTCTTCCAGTGACCGCGATCTCCATCGCTCTTTTTAAATGTTGTTGTCCGATGATGTCACTGAAGTCTTCTTCTAACTCTTCCTTTTGATAAGTTGTTGCACTTCTGCAACTTTTTTGATGATATGTTCCATGAAAATAGTCAAGGACATCCTGTAAACTGTCCATAAATACCACTTCAATATCTTCGATCCCTCTTAAAGAATTCTCATCTTCACTTGCTGCAAAGAACTTGTGAATTCCTTGTTTTCTTGCTTCTAAAACGATCGGAAGGCAGTTTCCTACACCTCTGATCTTGCCGTTTAATCCTAATTCTCCCATGATACAGATATCATCTAACTTGCTTGCATCGATTAAATTCAGGCATCCTAAAAAGGCCACGGCGATTGGAAAATCGAACGCGGTTCCGTTCTTTCTTATATTGGCTGGGGATAAATTAACGGTGATCTTCATCGACGGTAAGGGATGGCCGATGGAGCGCAGTGCTGATGCAACCCGCTCTTTTGCTTCCATAGATTCTTTGGAAAGATAGCCTACCATTGTAAAATATGGCAGGCCGTTTCTGATCTCTACTTCTACGTGGATGAGCTTTCCACTCACTCCACTAACGATTCCTGTGATTACTTCCTGATAAATAATACTCAACTCCTTCTCTTCTCAAAAAGGAAGCTGGTTTCAAAATGATATGGTTAGTTTATCACAAAAGTAATATTTTTACAATCTTGTTTATTCAAAACAATTGTGATTATTTTAATAATTTCTTTAATTCACTCATAAATGTGTTCACATCTTTGAATTCACGGTAAATGGCTGCAAATCTTACGTATGCAACTTCATTTAAATCCTTTAATTTGTCCATGACCATCTCTCCGATCACAGATGTTTCAACTTCTCTTGTTCCCATGTTATAGATCTTTGTCTCGATCTCATCGATCGCTGCTTCGATCTGCCCCATGGATACTGGGAGTTTGTGACAGGATTGTACGATTCCATTCCGGATCTTGTTTCGATCGTAGAGTTGTCGTGTCTTATCTTTCTTGATGACACTCAACGGTTCTGTCTCTATCTTCTCATAAGTTGTAAAACGTTTTCCGCATTCGTCACATTGTCTTCTTCTACGGATCGCATTGTTGTCTTCTGCCGGTCTGGAATCTACGACTCTGGAATTCTCACTTCCACAATATGGGCATCTCATCTTCTTGTACCTCCGTGTTTTTACTGCTTGAAGTATATCATTTTTTTTGTAGAAAGAAAAGCTTTTCTTTTATTTCAGGCATTCTTTTTCGTTGATATCGACTAGAATCGTATCTCTGCCGATCCTTACAATGCATTTGTAGGGGATTTTGTAAACTTTATTCTTGCCAACGCATATGAGCATCTTCGTTGTTTTGGGAACGATCAGATAACAGATCTTACCCGTATGGATTTCAAATTCGAGGTCTAGGACAAAGCCTAAACATTCTCCTGTATTACAATTGATCACATCTTTTTGCCGAAGTTCGAGAAATTTCATGTCAGGAATCCTTTTTCTTCCTATTATAATAGTATTCTTTTTTTCCATGAATAGAAGCAGAAAGAAGCAGGAGATTCTGATCTCTCGAATCTCCTGCTTCTTTATTATTATAATGATATAAAGAAAGATTAAGCTTCTTTCTTTGGTGCTGGTTTCTTAGGAACTAATTTCTTTCCTGTAATGATTCCTTTTGGACATTTACCTGCACATAATCCACAACCTACACATTTATCATAATCGATCTGTGCGATGTTGTTTTCAACTTTGATCGCTCCAAGTTTACATACTTTTTCGCATGCTTTACATCCGATACATCCTGCTTTACATACAGACATAACGTTTTTACCGAATTCTTTAGAGCTGCACTGTACTCTTGTTTTCTTGTTTTCTGGTACAAGGTCGATCAATGCTTTTGGACATGTTTCTGCACATTTTCCACATCCTACACATGCTTCTTCATCGATGTGAGCGATTCCGTTCACGATAGAGATCGCATTTTCTGGACATACTGCCGCACAGCTTCCAAATCCCATACATCCAAATTCGCATCCTTTTGGTCCTGCACCTGGTACGTTCATCGCTTCGATACAGCTCTGAACTCCTGAGTACTGGTATTTGTCAGATGCTTTTTCGCAAGTTCCGGCACATTTTACGAATGCGACTTTCTTCACGAATTCTCCTGCTTCTACACCCATGATCGCACTGATCTTCTCAGCTGCAGCTGCTCCACCAACTGGACAGCCGTTCACTGGTGCTTCTCCATTTGCGATTGCTTTTGCAAGTCCATCACAACCTGCGTATCCACAACCACCACAGTTATTTCCTGGAAGTTCTGCACGGATGGCTACTTCCTTCTCGTCTACAGGAACTTTAAATTTCTCTGAGGCAATTCCCAGTAAGATTGCGATAAGCAGACCGGTTCCTCCGACAACAACCATGGCAAGTAAAATTGCTGATATATTCATCTTCTTTACCTCCTAAATAAGTCCTGAGAATCCGAAGAATGCGATTGCCATTAATCCTGCTGTTAACAGTGTGATAGGCATTCCTTTGAAAGATTCTGGGATGTTGTTGTATTCCATCTTTTCACGGATACCAGCAAGGATAACGATAGCAATTAGGAATCCTAAAGAGATACCGATACCATTAACTACGCTGGCGATGAAACTATAGTCGTTCTGTACGTTTGTTAATGCTGTACCAAGAACTGCACAGTTTGTTGTGATCAGTGGAAGGAATACTCCCAGAGATTCATATAATGCTGGCATAGATTTCTTTAATACCATTTCTACGAACTGTACTAATGCTGCGATTACCAGGATAAATACGATCGTATTTAAGTATGTTAAATCTGTTGGTACTAATAAAAATGTATAAATTAAATTTGTAACTGCTGATGCGATAGTAATAACGAAGAGAACGGCTGCACCCATTCCGGCTGCTGTCTCAACTTTCTTAGAAACTCCAAGGAAAGGACATAAACCAAGGAACTGGCTTAATACGACGTTATTTACCAGCGCTGAACCGATGGCAATTAACAGTAAACTTTTCATCTTAATCCTCCTTATTTGTCATCTACAGTTGTATCAAAAAAGCTTCTGGAACCGCAAGCGCTGTTTCCGCAGTGAGAACAATCTCCGCATCCACCACTCTGTGCTTCTCCGGCTTTTTTAGGTTTTTTGCTCTTAACTTTATTCTGGATCGCTACTAAACATGCAAGTACGAAGAATGCTCCAGGTGCCAGGATAAAGATTGTGATTGGTTCGTATGCAGATGGCATTACCTGCATTCCGAAGATCTGACCTGCTCCTAATAATTCACGGAATGCTCCTAAAATTGTTAAGGCTACAGTAAATCCAAGTCCCATTCCAAGTCCGTCAAAGAAGGAGTTAATTGGTCCGTTCTTTGCTGCAAAGGATTCTGCACGTCCAAGGATGATACAGTTTACTACGATCAGTGGAATATATAATCCTAATGCGTCGTTAACTGCTGGAACATATCCCTGTAATAGGAACTGTACGATTGTTACCAGAGACGCGATAACTACGATATATCCTGGAATACGTACACGATCAGGGATGACATTTCTTAATGCTGAAATGATCATGTTAGAAAACATTAATACGGCTGTTGTTGAAAGTCCCATTCCTGCACCGTTGATCGCAGATGTTGTTACTGCTAATGTAGGACACATACCTAACATTAAGACGAAGGTAGGGTTTTCTTTTACGATACCATTAATCAATCGTTCCATTGGATTTGGTTTCATGTTTAATTACCTCCCTTCAGGCTCTTTGAATATGCAACACAGCTGTTAACTGCACTTGTGACAGCACGGCTTGTGATCGTTGCACCACTGATGGCATCTACTTTAGAATCATCGTTCTTACCAGATCCATCTTTTACAACTTCAAATTTGTCTGCTTTTTTGTTTTTAAAGTTACTCTTGAATTCTGGTTCTTTGGCTTTCATACCTAAACCAGCTGTTTCGCTGATGGATAATGTTTCATAACCATTGACTGTTCCATCATCTCTAACACCGACAGATAAAGATACATCTCCACCGTATCCTTCTGGGTTTGTTACAGAGAATACGTATCCAAGTTCTTTTCCGTTTTTGTCAACTGCTTTTACAACTTCAGAAATCGTGTTCTGTCCAAGATCATTTTTCTTTAAGACAGCTGCTACGTCTTTCTGGTCTAATTTTACTGTATCGAATTTCGCTGCATCTTTGAATACGGCTTTGTAAGCTTCCTGTTTTGTCTTTTCTTCCTGTGCGGCGATCGGTGCTTTTGTTACATTATATACGATACCTAAAAGGAGTCCTGCAATTAATGTGATCACACATAATTTGATACAATCCATTACGAGATTCTTATTCATTGCTCTTACCTCCTTTTTTTACGATTCCAAATGGAGTTGGTACTGTCACTCTCTCGATCAGTGGAACTAATAAGTTTGCAATGATGATTGAGTAAGATACACCTTCTGCCATTGGTCCGAACAGACGGAATAATCCAGTTAAAATACCAAGAACGATCGCATAGATGATCTTTCCGTTCTTTGTAATTGGAGATGTTACGTAGTCTGTTGCCATGAAGATCGCACCTAACATTAATCCACCACTGAAGATCTGTGCTGCCATGTAAGATAGATCAAATCCATGACCACCGAAGATTAGTACGAAGATTGCTACAACTGCAACGTAAACACATGGGATGATCGGAGAGATGACTTTCTTAAATACTAAGTATGCTCCACCGATGATCAGTAATAATGCAGATGTTTCACCAATTGTTCCAGGAACGAATCCTAAGAATGATTTCATAACATCTACGCTTTTTCCCTGTTCCATAACAGCAAGTGGTGTTGCTGTTGTTACACCATCATATGTAAATGTTGTCATTCTTGCTGCAAATGAGATCATTAAGAAACATCTTGCACCAAGGGCTGGGTTCATAAAGTTCTGTCCCAATCCACCGAACACCTGTTTTACAACGATGATCGCGAAAATTCCACCAAGGATCGGCATCCAGAATGGTGCTCCTGATGGTAAGTTTAATGCAAGTAACAGTCCGGTCAATGCCGCACTTAAGTCACCTACAGTGATTGGCTGTTTCATAAGTTTCTGGTAAATATACTCAACGACAACACAGGTAGCAACAGAAATTGCAACTGTCAGTGCCGCAGATGCTCCAAAGATATAGATACCAAAAATTGTAGCGGGTAGTAATGCGATGATAACATCTAACATAATCTTTTGTGTTGAGCCGTTATCTCTTACATGAGGATTGGCTGACACATGATATAATGTTTCGCTCATATGTATCTCTCCTTTATTTCTTTCTACGGTTAGCTAATACCTGTTTACGACCTGTCTTCATGGACTGTGCAAGGTTACGTTTTGCTGGACATACAAATGAACAAGATCCACACTCAACGCATTCTGCTCCATAAAGTTTCTCAAACTCGTCAAACTGATTATGATCTGCTAATACAGATAATTTTGCTGGCATCAGCTTCTGTGGACAGACGCTTACACATCTTCCACAACGAATACAATTGCTTGGTTGGTTCGCAGCAACTTCATCTTTTGTGAATGCTAAGAAGCATGAGAATGTTTTGACAGCTGGTACATCTGTTGTAAACATTGCCATACCCATCATAGGTCCACCAGAAATGATCTTCTCAGGCTGTGTCTTAAATCCACCAGCTGCTTCGATCAGTTCCTGTACGTTTGTTCCTGTACGTACTTTAAAGTTGCTTGGATTCTTGATCGCATCTCCAGTAACTGTCACAACACGTTCGTATAATGGTTTACCATCTTTGACAGCTTCTTTGATCGCTACGATCGTAGCTACGTTATCTACGATGCATCCTGCATCTGCTGGTAACATGCTGGAGTTGATGCTTCTTCCTGTTGTTGCATAAATCAAAGAACGTTCTGCACCCTGTGGGTATTTTGTCTTTAATGTAGCAACGCTGATTCTTGCATCACCTTTTACTAATGCTTCTACTTTAGCAATTGCATCTTTTTTATTATCTTCAATACCAATGATACCTTTTGCTTTTGGGAACATATCAAGTACGATATTTAATCCTTCAATTAAAAGTTCTGGTGTCTCCATTAAGATGCGGTAGTCACCTGTGATATAAGGTTCACACTCCGCTCCATTTACGATGATATATTCGATCGCATCTGGATCTTTTGGCGCTAATTTCACATGTGTTGGGAATCCGGCTCCACCAAGTCCTACGATTCCAGCTTCTTTGATCGCTGCTAAAACATCATCTTTAGACATCTGATCATAAGGTTTTGCCTCAAAGGCAGCCTCTTTGAATTCTCCATCATTCTCAATTACGATAGAGTTAACTTTTGCTCCGGCTGGAGTCATTCTTGGCTCGATCGCCTTTACAGTTCCTGAAACAGAGCTGAAAATATTCGCGGATACAAATCCTCCAGCTTCTGCCACCTTCTGGCCTACTAACACCTGGTCTCCCTTGCTAACGATTGGCTGTGCAGGAGCACCGATGTGCTGACCTAAAGGTAAAACAACATCTCCTTTTGGCAGGTATTCGGTGATTGGTGAATTCTTTGCAAATTCTTTACCATCTGCCGGATGAACACCGCCGCTAAATGTAAACAATGCCATTTTAAGCCTTCCTTTCTTCTTTACATTTTTTTCCATTGCGAAAAAAAAGAGTTCTCATAAAATGAAAACTCCTTTGAACACAAGACTTATAATACCATAGTCTTTTTTATTTTTCAATGTTTTTTTAACAATTTCTTTGCATTTGCATACAAAATTCTATGTTTTTCTTCAGATTTTCTTAAGATCCTGAAATAATTTACAATTCTGGCTTTTATATTCTATTATTTGCGGATCTGTCCATTTCCATAAATAATAAATTTGCTGGTTGTCAGTGCATCTAATCCCATTGGTCCTCTGGCATGAATCTTCTGGGTACTGATTCCGATCTCTGCTCCAAATCCAAATTCAAATCCATCAGTAAATCTTGTGGATGCATTAACATAAACGGCTGCTGCATCGATCTGATTTAAGAATTCCTGTGCATTCTGGTAAGAATCTGTGACGATCGCTTCCGAATGCCCCGTATTGTAATGATTGATATGTGCCACTGCTTCGTCAAAGCTGTCGACAGTTTTCACAGAAATGATAGAATCTAAGTATTCTGTTCCCCAGTCTTCTTCTGTTGCAGGGATGACCTGGTCATTTAAAGCACAAACTCTCTCATCTCCACGTACCTGTACTCCTTTTTCTAATAAAGCATCGATGATCGCTGGACCGTGACTCTCCAAGATGTTCTTATGTAATACTAAAGATTCACATGTATTACATGTTCCAAGTCTCTGTGTCTTTGCATTGATGATGATGTTAACTGCCATGTCTTTCTGGGCAAATTCATCTACGTATACATGACAATTTCCTGTTCCTGTCTCGATCACTGGCACTGTAGAATTCTTTACAACACTCTGAATGAGTCCTGCACCACCTCTTGGGATCAGAACATCTAAGTATTCATTTAACTGCATCATCTTCGTAGCTGTCTCACGGCTTGTATCTGTCAGCAGCTGGATACTGTATTTTGGCATATTGCAGGATTCTAGTGCACTCTGGATCACATTTGTGATCGCAAGATTTGAATTGATCGCATCACTTCCACCACGAAGAAGGCACGCATTTCCTGTCTTAAAACATAGTGCAAATGCATCTGCTGTTACGTTTGGTCTTGATTCGTAGATGATACCGACAACTCCTAATGGTACTGTTTTCTTACCGATCAAAAGTCCATTCGGTGTTTTCTGCATATGTTCTACAGAACCAATTGGATCATGTAGTTCAGCTACCTGACGAAGTCCTTCTGCCATTGCTTCGATACGGTCAGGATTCAGGGATAAACGATCGATCAACGCCTCGCTCATATCATTGCTTTTTGCATTCTCTACATCTTTATAATTCTCACTTAAGATATATTCCTGATTCTGTACCAGACATTTGGCTGCTTCTCTTAATACTTCATTCTTATCTTCAATCCCTGCTTTTCCAAGAATTATCGATGCTTCTTTTGCCTGTTTTCCTAGTTGTTCCAACATTATGAATGCCTCCTTTTCGGTGCGGTTTGCATCTATCATCAATATGTTCTATCTAATCTGCTCTAGTTTAATCCTTTTGGTTTTAATGGAGTGATCGATCCATCTTCATTTTTAATACTTACATTATTAAGCTGCGCTCTTAAGTTTGCACGAACAGACTGGATGTATTCATGTCTTAATTTTCTCTGTTCTTCTTTCTGTTCTGGTGTTAACCCAATGGATTTATCCAGATTGTATAATTCATTAATTCTTTGAATATCTTTTTCTTTCATCTGTAATATTTCCTTTCTATATAATACATTGTTTTATCTTATTATGCCTTAAAATATGGGCGTTCTGTTAAATATTTCTTGAAATCAAAGTCTGGTCGTTTGTGTGCTAAGAATAATGTTCCGATCTCTTCTCCTGCAACAACTTTATTGACATTATTTAAATTATTGCTGTTTACGATCACCATATCTGCCCCAGCATCTGTTACGATATTGGCTGCTGCGATCTTTGTTTCCATTCCGCCAGTTCCGACCTTAGTTACAGCTCCTTTTGCCATTCTTCCGATCTTTTCATCTAAGACCGGTACTTCAGGAATCAGTTTGGCCAGTGGATTCTTGTGTGGATCATCCGTATAAAGTCCGTCAATATCTGTCAGGAGGATCAATAGATCACCTTGTACAACCGCTGTTACGACAGCAGATAAAGTATCATTGTCACCAAACTCGATCTCTTCTGTAGATACCGTATCATTTTCATTTACGATCGGAATCACGCCGAGTTTTAGTAATTCTTCAAATGTATTCTTGGCGTTATATCTTCTCTCGTCATTGAGCATCGTCTCTTTTGTGATCAGAATCTGTGCAGATCCCTGATTGTATTCAGCAAACAGTTTCTGGTAGATCATCATTAACTGTCCCTGTCCTACAGCAGAACATGCCTGCTTCATTGGAAGGGATGTCGGACGGTTTTCTAATCCCAGGGCTTTAAATCCTACACCGATCGCTCCTGAAGATACCAGGATCACGTCTTTTCCGCTGTTATGTAAGTCTGTTAAAACACGGACTAATTTCTCTAATCGGAATAAATTGATGTTTCCTGTTGCTTTATGGATCAAAGAAGATGTACCTACTTTGACGACAATTCTTTGTTTATCTTTTAGTTTTTCACGATTATTCATTTTACATTCACTCCTTGAAAGGTATTTTACACTGTAACGAGGGCTTGTGCAACCTTAATTCCATCCATTGCTGCAGAAGTGATGCCGCCAGCAAAACCTGCTCCCTCTCCGCATGGGTAGATTCCTTTGATATTGCTCTCAAATCCTTGATCTCTCTCGATTCTTAACGGAGAAGATGTTCTTGCTTCAATTCCGCACAAAATCGTATCTTCTCGATTAAATCCTTTGATCTTTGTATCAAAATATTGCATTCCTTCCGAAATCGCTTCACTGACCGGTTCTGGAAGACAGTTTCTTAAGTTTCCAAAACTTGTCAATCCTTTGGTATTCGGTGTGATATCGCCAAAGGATTCTGTAATCTTTCCTTCTCTGAAATCTTTTAATGTCTGAACCGGGATTCTTCCTTTTCCTTCGCTAAAAGCTTTTTCTTCCCATTTCTGCTGAAATCTTACGCCTGCTAATGCGTCATTTCCATCAAAATCCTCTGGTGTAACACTTGCGATGATCGCACTGTTGGAATTCTTTGCTGCTCGATCGTGATTGCTCATTCCATTGACCGTCAATCGTTCTGGCTCTGAGGACGCGTTGACCACGAAACCTCCCGGACACATACAGAAGGAATACACACTTCTTCCATTGTTTGCATGATATGTTAGTTTGTATGATGCAGCTGGAAGATCATATTGATCTGCTCCCTTTCCATACTGCGAATGGTCGATCATCTCACGCGGGTGTTCCACACGAAGTCCAATCGCAAAAGCTTTAGGATTCATTTCCAGATCACGATCTGATAAGACCTTAAATGTATCTCTGGCACTGTGTCCCGGTGCTAAGATCGCTGCTTCTGTTTTAATTTCTTCTTTATCATTGATGATCAGCCCTGTTAATTTTCCATCCTGGATCACGAAATCTGTCACTTTCGCCTCAAAACGGACATCTCCGCCAAGAGATCTGATCTCTTCTCTGATCCCTGCAACGACATTTCTTAAAAGATCCGTTCCGATATGTGGTTTATTTTCATATAAGATCTCTTCTGGTGCACCATGTTCTACAAAAGTTTCTAAAACGAATCTATTCCTTCCGAATTTGTCTTTTACTAAGGTATTTAGTTTTCCGTCTGAAAATGTTCCTGCTCCTCCTTCTCCAAATTGTACATTGGATTCAGGATTCAGTTCGCCACTCTCCCAGAAATGTTCTACATCTTTCATACGGTTTGTGACATCTTTCCCTCGTTCTAAGACGATCGGATGTAATCCGGCTCTTGCAAGCATCAGTGCTGCAAACAGCCCTGCCGGTCCCATTCCGATCACAACCGGTGGATATTTAAATTCCCGCTGATTTTCTGGAAATTCAAACTTCTTTTCTTTTACTGCCATGATATTACGATTCTTGTTCTTTTTGAGGAATTTCTCTTCTTGACCCTTACCTAATGTCACATCAACTGCATACACATAAGATAATTCTTCTTTTTTCCTCGCATCAATAGACCGTTTTACGATCTTGTATTGTTTATATTCTGTATTATGTAATGCTTTTTTTATCTTCTTCTCAAGTGCTGCCTCTTTGTGATCGATCGGCAGCTTGATCTGGTTGATTCTTATCATTGTCTTCCTATCTGGCTTGCAGCGATGTATCCGGATGTAAATGCCCACTGAAGGTTGTACCCTCCACATGTTCCATCGACATCTAGTAATTCACCGACAACATAAAGCCCTTCTAATAACTTTGATTCTAATGTTCCTTGTATGATTTCTTTTGTGGATACGCCTCCGGCTGTTACCTGTGCCATATCATATCCTTTATATCCTTTGATCTCAACTTCAAAGTGTTGGATCATATCTAAGATCCTGTTAAGATCTTTCCTGGATATCTGAGCAACTGGTTTTCTTGGATCAATCTTTAATCTCAGTAAGATTGCATATACCAGTTTTTTATTTAAAAATCCCTGGAAGAATTCTTCGACTGTCTTATAATTGCAACTCTTTAAGAATACTTCTGTTGTTTCTTCTAAGGTTACCATCTGTGGCATGAGATTTAAATAGATTTTTACTTTTTTCTTTCTTCTTAATGCTTCGATTGCAAAATGACTGATCTGGAAAATCGGGATCCCTGAAACCCCATATTTTGTAAACTGAACTTCTCCATGTTCTTTGGCGATCAATTCATTATTCGCGTAGACGCTGACATTACTGACATTTCGAACTCCCGAGGTGTCTTTTAAATATTTTCCTTCTGCTTCTAATCCTACTAAAGACGGGAATGTATCCGTGATCTTATGATGAAAGTCTTTGGCAAGCTTGTATCCACTTCCGTTGCTTCCTAAGTTTGGCTGTGCACATCCACCAGTTGCAAGGATCAGATTGCTTGACTGAAAACATTTGTCATTTCCATAGACATAAAATGTGGACTTACGTTTCTCTGCTTTCGTGACTTCAAATTCTGTCAGAATATCCACGTGCAGATGCTTTAATTTCTGTGTCAATGTATCAACAACAGTTGCTGCCTGTAAAGATGCAGGATAATAATATCCATTTTGCTCTGTCACAAGCATTCCGAGAGATTCAAAGAACTGAATGAGATCTTCTAATCCAAATTCCTCGATCATCGGATAGGCAAAGGAAGGTCTCTGCCCTCTGTAGCAATTCTCGTCCATGTAAGCATTTGACAGATTGCATCTTCCATTTCCCGTTGCTAATATTTTCTTTCCTAATTTATCCATCCGTTCAAGCAAGAGAACTTTCTTATGATGACTAGCTGCTGTGATCGCTGCCATCATACCAGAAGCCCCTGCTCCAACGATGATCACATCATATTTCATTCGTTATTTTTCTCCAAATATTTATTTTAACTACTGTATGATTCCAGAAAATGATATACTTCTTCTCTGTTTTCAAAGATAAAATTCTCTTTCAGCATATTTTTGATGTCTGCTGGCAGATTCTCTTTCTTCATATCTGTATATTCAAAAACTTCTTTGGTCTTATTATTGATCACAGCCAGACTTCCATCAAGAATCTTCAGACTGTACGTTGCCTTAACCTTCTTGACTGCTTTGGTCTGTTTTTTTTCAGCTGTTGTTGTTATCTGAGAACGAACTTCCTTGAGGTTGTCCTTCTTTTCATTTGCTGAGAATGCAAGATAACACATACAGATGCACAAAACTGTGATCACAACCATATATATCATCAAAAATCGATTGATCTTCTTCATAATGCAACCCTCCTTTGGCTATATTGTTACCAAAGATAAGGGAATTTATACAAAAAGCCCAAATCATAGCAGATCTGGACTTTTTCTTCCTTTTATAAATGGAAGCCCTTACGATCCTTACAGCAAATGTAATTTCTTTGCTAATCTGACGATCAGATTTCCTTTTGGAATCTTAGTAAGTTCTTCTTCTGTAAATACTTTTAACTTAATGATCGCTGCAAAATAGATCAGTGCTCCAACTGGCACTGCAATGATCACGCAGACCGCAAAGCATACTCGCCCGAATGGAAGAACGCTTTGAACCGCATACTGAATCAGAAAACAGACAACACCCATCACTGCTGCACTTAATGCAGGCTTGATAAATGTCTTTGTGATCTCTTGATGAAAACCTGTGTATTTCTTGATGGAGTGTGCATTTAACAGACACATCACAAGGGAAAATGCCATAGTCGCAAATACCAATCCATATGTTTTACAATCTGTGTATGTTAATAAAAGCCATAATACAACGATATTGACCACAACGGAAATCGCAGAATGTCTGACTGGCACTCTCATCTTTCCCATTCCCTGTAAGATACCATTTGTCAACGTTGACAGACAGTAGAAAATAACGGAAACTGCACCGACCCGAAGCATGGCAGCTCCTAATCCCTTGGCATATGTTGCACCGAAGATCAATCCATTGATCGAACTATTTAACACACCTAGTCCAACCGCACATGGGATCGCGATCATCATCGTAAAACGTATCGCCATCTGGATACTGTCGTTCATATCGTCCTTCTTGCCTAACGCATAAGCTGCAGAAACATTTGGCACGATCGCATTGGAAAGTGCAGATGCCATCGCAACTGGAACGTTGATCAGCACGTTATACTGACTGCTGAACAGTCCATAAAATCCTGAAACTACTTTCGCCGTAATTCCTTTTCCTACTAAGATATTACTAAAGATCGTCTGGTCGATCGTTGCACTACAGTTATAGATCGCTGTACTAAAGATAACCGGTGTGATCGTTAATAACAAAATCTTTAAGATATTCCCATAAGATTCAATATATTTTGTACGGTCATGTTTCATCTGAATCTTGACCTTTGGCTGGTATGCACGATAAATGATAAAGCAGAAGATCAAGCCTGTTAAAACACCGACTCCTGTACCGATCGCACTACCTGCTGCCCCATGTCTTGCGATCTCATATGTGATCTTATTTGATGGCAGATATGGTAAGATCAGTACATATGCCATCAAAATACTAAAGATCGCATTCAAGATCTGCTCAATGATCTGGGAAATGGATGTTGGCACCATGGTATTATGTCCTTGAAAATATCCTCTAAGAACTCCAAGAATTCCAGAGAAAAAGATCGTTGGGGAAATGACCTGAAGGGCAAGTGTTGCACCTTTCTGATGTCCGACAAAGGTTGGTGCTCCAAAATATGCGATCATGGACGCGATACCACCAACGACAACTGCATAAACTAATGCTCCATAGAAGATTCTCTGAGCATTGATATATTCTTTCTTCGCAAGTCTTGCAGAAATTGATTTGGATACCGCAAGTGGAATACTAAAGGATGCGATCAGCAGAATGATATTGTAGATATTATACGCATAAGAATAGTATCCCATACCTTCTTCGCCGATGATCCCAAACAGTGGACTACGATATAATAATCCGATCACACGGCAGACAATGGATGCTGCGGCTAAGATCATTCCTTGCATTAAAAATGAGTTTTTGCTGCTTTTACTCATACTAAACCTCTTTCATCTCTTGTATATTTCGTCTTTGTCAAAATCTCTTCCTGACGTTTTTCCATATCTTTTCGTTCTTCCTCTTCCATATGGTCATATCCAAACAGATGTAACATACTGTGAGCGATCAAAAAGGCATATTCTCTCTCCCTGCTGTGTCCATAATTCTCGGCCTGTTCCCATACCTTGTCCATGGAGATCACGATATCTCCAAGCAGAAATTCACCACTCTCCGGATCAAATGCCATCGGATCTTCTTCAATCTTTGAGAAATCCGCTGGTTCTTCGTATTCTGCCATTGGAAAAGACAGTACGTCTGTTGGCCGGTCGATCTCTCTTTGTTCTTTGTTGATCGCATGAATCGTTTCATTATCGGTTAGCATTAAATTCACTTCGCACTCATAAGGGCAGTCCACATAATCAATTGCTGCCTCGATCACTTCATGTGCGATCTTTTCATAAGGGATATTGATCTCCCCTTCGTATTCATTCTCGATTATAATACTCATAACATTCCTATCTTCTGTTCTTTTTGTTATTGTTATTCTTATTCTTTTTCGCAGATCTGGCTGCTTCATATTGATCATATGCTGCAACGATCTTCTGTACTAATGGATGTCTGACAACGTCCTTATTGGTAAGCTCACAGACCCCGATCTCCTTAACTTTTCTTAACACTCTTAGAGATTCTTCTAATCCTGAAATACTGTCAAATGGCAAGTCTTTCTGTGTTAAGTCACCCGTGATGATCGCTTTGGACCCAAATCCAATACGTGTTAAGAACATCTTCATCTGAGCAGGTGTCGTATTCTGTGCCTCATCTAAGATAATGTATGCATTATCCAGTGTACGTCCTCTCATGTAAGCCAATGGAGCGACTTCGATCAAGCCTTTCTCCATATTCTTCATAAATGCGTCAGCCCCAAGGATCTCATATAATGCATCATATAATGGTCTTAAATATGGATCAACTTTACTCTGTAGATCTCCAGGCAAGAAGCCTAGCTTCTCTCCTGCCTCAATTGCTGGTCTTGTTAAAATGATACGGCTGACTTCATCATTCTTAAATGCTGTGATCGCCATTGCCATTGCAAGATATGTCTTACCAGTTCCTGCAGGACCGACTCCAAATGTGATCATCTTATTCTTGATCGCATCGACGTATTTTTGCTGTCCTAAAGTCTTTGGTTTGACTGCTTTACCCTGGATCGTATGACAGATGACATCTTTATCAAGCTCCAAAAGACTGGGAGATTTCTCTTCCATTGATAACGATAACGCATAGTTTACATTCTGCTCTGTGATCACATTTCCTCGTTTGGATAATTCGAGTAATTCATCGATCACGGAGATTGCATGATTAACTGCCTGCTGTGTTCCAATACATTTTAAATGGTCACCTCTCAGGATCAGACTCACATGCAGTGTTTTTTCGATTTTCTTCATATAGGCATCAAACTGCCCGAATACATTCCCGCCATGTTCTGCCGGAAAATTCATTTCTATTTCAACTGGATTCATCTAATTCTCAGTCTCCTTCTTTGTGTATATTCCTTATGTATTCTACCATCTGTTACAAAGTTTTTCAACCTGAGTGGCAAAATCCATATGGCCTGATTCATAACTTTTATTTATTGCTGCGCTGTTGTTGGTGTGATCATTTCTTCTTGTTTCTTTGTTAATTTCTTGATATTTCGGATCTTTCCGACACTTTCTTCTTTGATGATCGATGCATTAACTTCATATCGGTTGTTCTTTTTTTTATAATTTCCTTCACAATGAACGATCTTTGCTCCTGCTTTTGCTTTCTTCATAAGATATCGTTCCAGCTGTTTTTTTAATTTTAACTGTGCTTCTTTTTTTGTCAAGATTTTCTTCTTTGGCCTGTATCTTTCAGTTATCTGCATCGTGATCCCAATGGGCAGATAAAAAGATTTCCCTATCTTTAATGATCTTCTCTTTGTCATAACATTTGTATGATCCTGTCTTTTCTTTTCAGGAAAATCGAATTGATACTGTCCAAAATATAAATTTTTGATGCTCTTTTTCTTGCCTGTGATCAGCTTTTCGTAATATTCCATGGGAATTGAATTGTTGTACACCTCTTTGGTGCGCATCACGATTTCACCATCTGCCTTGATCTTATCCGTCTGTGTCACGGTAAAATCATCACTGTAGTAATAGATCAGTCCAGAAATTAAAGTTGTTCCGCTTTTGACACTGTCCCCAACACTTACAAGCGGTGTTCCACTTTTGACCGCCATTTTTATAATGATCCCTGATTTATTTGCCACTATATCACATGGCTTCTTTGGATTCTGCTTTGTTTTGCGATCTAAGGTTTCTTTTATCTCAATATGCAGTCTTGTTCCCTGAATCGAACAGGATGCCCACGCAATCTCAGCATAATCTTCCCTCAGATGGTCTTCTAATGCATCACAGTCAATCTGATATTTTAATGTTCCTAAATGATAGTAATTATCTGTGACATATTTTAATATCTCACTTTCTGAATATATTTCCCCGCCAGAAACCGTGATCTCCCACAAAAACTGGCTAAAGGAAAAAATCATCAAACCACATAAGCACATGGAAAAAAATAATATTTTGCGTTTTTTATGTTCTTTTAAGAAATATGGCAGTCCTTTTTGCCCTTGTAATGTAAGATCAACATTTGCTTTCTCTGCTAATGCTTCCAACATTTGATAAGCACTTCGTCTGATAAAAAACACATAGCCGTCTGATACTGGTTTTAGTTCCCACAATACAAGATGATTTTTTGCACAGAGATTCAAAAAACGCTCTGTCTGATATCCTTTGACTTGAAAATACAGCCTTCCAAATATAAAGTGCAGAATTTTAAGCATTTCTCATGCTCCTTTCAAAGAATATCATACATATTCCAGCCTTTTGATCTTTCCTTTGATCTTCATTGATTCCTGTGAGTAAAAATCAACTGCCAGATCACATCCACAAATATTTAATATGACATGATTTCCCTGAATCGAGATCTTATTCTCATCATATGATACGATTCCCCTGTAGTTTTCTATGTATGCTTCACAGTTTCCTGTCAAGGTTATAATGAAATCTCCAAACACCACATCTCTTGGAAGAGAAAGTCCTTTAGCAATCACTTCTTTTGGTTTCTTCTTCATGCAAAACTCCTTTTGTGGCATTTGGTTTAATATATGCCGAAAAAAAGCACCATATACCTGTTCCCAGGTAAATGATGCTTATCTTTTCAATCAAGTAAAAATTATTTAGATTTTCTCTTACGAGCCGCTTCAGACTTTTTCTTACGTCTTACGCTTGGCTTTTCGTAATGTTCTCTTTTACGAATCTCCTGCTGAATTCCTGCTTTTGCACAGTTTCTCTTGAATCTGCGAAGAGCGCTATCTAAAGATTCATTTTCTTTAACGATTACGTTTGACATTCTATTCCCGACCTCCCCTCCAGTCTTGTACTTGTGCATAGGACTGTTTGGGTTTTAATTTTTTGCACTAGATTAGTATATCACATTTTAGATTTTTGTCAACTATGAAATTTGAAAATTTCTTTTACTTTTGCTACTGCTTCTGGAATTCCGGCTGGATTCTTTCCTCCGGCCTGAGCCATATTTGGACGTCCTCCACCGCCGCCTCCAACGCATCCGGCGATCGCTTTGATCAGGTTTCCAGCGTGTGCTCCTGCTTTCTGTGCCTCGTCTGTTACCATGGCAACTAAGAATACTTTTCCGTCTTTCTGGGAAGCAAGGACAATGACACCTTCTCCTAATTTCTCTTTTAAGTTATCTCCAAGTTCACGAAGTCCATTCATATCAACGTCTTCTATAGAAGTTGCAAGAAGTTTCACTCCTTTTACTTCTTCTACCTGATCCATAACATCTCCCAGAGCATCTTTTGCAAGTTTGCTCTTTAAGGATTCGTTTTCGCTCTTTAATTCTTTTACTTCTGCAAGAAGTGATTCAATTCTTGTCAGCAGTGTTGCTGGTGTAGCTTTTAATGCTTTGGCTGCTTCTTTTAATTCTTCTTCCTGCTTATGGTAGTAGTTAAATACTCCCTGATCTGTCACTGCTTCGATTCTTCGAACTCCTGATGCAACACCAGTTTCAGATAAAATCTTGAATGCTGTGATCGCTCCTGTATTCTTCACATGAGTACCACCACATAATTCTACAGAGAAATCTCCCATGGATACAACACGTACTTCGTCTCCGTATTTCTCTCCAAACAGTGCCATAGCTCCTGTTTTCTTAGCTTCTTCCATAGACATAACTTTTGTCACAACTGGAAGATCCTGAGCAATCTTTTCATTGACGATCTTCTCAACTCTTGCGATCTCATCATCAGATAATGGTGAGAAATGTGTAAAGTCGAATCTTAAATGTTCCGCATTATTTAAAGATCCTGCCTGCTCTACATGAGTTCCAAGCACTTCTCTTAATGCTTTCTGTAATAAATGAGTTGCACTATGGTTCTTTGCACCTAATGCTCTGTTCTTCTCATTCACTGTAAAGACTGCTTTGTCTCCTACGTTGAATGTTCCTTCGACTACATGTCCAACATGTCCAAACTTACCACCGGATAATTTAATGACGTCTTCTACTTCAAAAGATGCATCTCCGCTGATGATCACACCTTTATCTGCTTCCTGACCACCGCTTGTAGCATAGAATGCTGTCTGGTCAGCGACGATCGTTCCTTTGTCTCCTTTGTTCAGAGTTGAAACAACTTCTGTCTCTGTTGTCATAGCTGTGATCTCACCTTCACAAGTAAGTTCATCATATCCAACGAATTTTGTTGTCATGGCTGGATCTAACTGTTCGTATACAGTTGCATCTGCACCCATGTAGTTTGTTGTCTTTCTTGCAGCTCTGGCAGTCTCTCTCTGAACCTGCATTTCTTTTTCAAAGCCTTCTTTATCTACAGTAAATCCCTTTTCTTCTAAGATCTCGATCGTCAGATCTAATGGGAATCCATATGTGTCATATAATTTGAACGCATCTGCACCAGCAAGTTCTTTGCTGCCTTTCTCGTTCATAGCTTTTTCCATATCTGCTAAGATAGACAGTCCCTGATCGATCGTCTTGTTGAACTGTTTTTCTTCCTGAGATAAATGATTGAAGATAAATTCTGCTTTCTCTTCTAATTCTGGATATCCATCTTTAGATTCACGGATCACGACTTTACTGATATCTGTTAAGAACAGATGATCGATTCCTAATAATCTTCCATGTCTTGCTGCGCGGCGAATCAGACGGCGAAGTACATATCCACGTCCTTCGTTAGATGGTGTGATACCATCAGATAACATAAATGTAGCAGAACGAATATGGTCTGTGATCACACGGATCGATACGTCTGTCTCGTGGTCTGTACCATAAGTAACTCCTGCAACTTTACAGATCTCATCGCGGATCGCTTTGATAGAATCTACGTCGAAGATAGAATCTACTTCCTGTACAACGACTGCAAGACGTTCCAGTCCCATACCTGTATCAATGTTCTTATTCTCTAATTCTGTATAATGGTTGTGTCCATCATTCTCAAACTGTGTAAATACGTTGTTCCATACTTCCATATAACGGTCGCAGTCACATCCTACCGTACAGTCTGGGCTTCCACATCCATATTTCTCTCCACGGTCATAGTAGATCTCTGAACATGGTCCACAAGGTCCTGCCCCATGCTCCCAGAAGTTGTCTTCTTTTCCAAAACGGAAGATTCTCTCTGGTGCGATTCCGATCTCTTTCTCCCAGATCTCGAATGCTTCATCATCATCTTCGTATACAGATGGATATAATCTGTCAGGATCTAATCCGATCACTTCTGTTAAAAATTCCCAAGACCATGCAATCGCTTCATGTTTGAAGTAATCTCCAAAAGAGAAGTTTCCTAACATTTCAAAGAATGTACCATGTCTTGCTGTCTTACCAACATTCTCAATATCTCCTGTACGGATACACTTCTGACATGTTGTCACTCTTGTTCTTGGTGGTACTTCCTGTCCTGTGAAATAAGGTTTCAGTGGTGCCATACCAGCGTTGATCAGTAATAAACTGTTATCGTTCTTTGGCACGAGTGAAAAACTCTTTAATGCTAAATGTCCTTTACTTTCGAAAAACTCAAGATACATCTTCCTGAGTTCGTTGACTCCATATGCTCTCAACGTTTCATCCTCCTAGTGTCGTTTCATTATATTTAAGAAGACCTTGCCTTTACGGCTTTTTAGCTGCATGAGCCTGTATTCTCATGCAGCTAAATGATCTTCTCTTAATCATGTATGATCTTATGATTCTTTCTTCTTTGCCTTCGCACGACCGACTCCGAAATAAATTCCTGCCGCAGAGCATGCAAAAAGAATCGCAAACTTCAATACATAAGAGACTAATTCTGATAAAAATGCTGTCATAATCTTGCCTCCTTATCTTATAAAGTCGATTATACCAAATCGAACTTAGAAACACAAATATTTTCTCACAAAGATTACGTTCTTAATCTTCTTTTTCTAATAAATCTGTGTAGAAGCAAGAATAATTTCCTGTATGGCAGGCAGCCCCAATCTGTTTTACCTTAGCAAGTAAGGTGTCTCTGTCGCAGTCAATATATAAATCTTTGACATACTGATAATGTCCGGATGTCTCCCCTTTGATCCATAATTCATCACGGCTTCGGCTGTAATAAGTCATAATCCCTGTCTCGATCGTCTTATCATATGCTTCTTTTGTCATATATGCGACCATCAAAACTTCATTTGTCTTATGATCCTGTACAACAACGGTTAACATTCCGTCGCTGTTTAATTTGAATTCATCAAAACTCATCTTGCTGTTTAATGGTTTTGCCTCATTACTCATCTTATAAGGCTCCTTTCGTGGAAAGTACATCTGTGATCCTTGGATCCATGCTGGTTGCTTCATCCAAAGCTTTTGCAAATGCTTTAAATGCTGCTTCGATCATATGATGATTATTCTCTCCATGTAATTTCTTCAAATGAAGATTCATCATGCTGCCGTAAGATACTGCATAAAAGAATTCTCTTACCATCTCTGTGTCAAATTCTCCAACGCGATCAACCGTAAAATCACAATCCATCACAAAATATGGTCTTCCAGACAGATCGATCGCACATAACATTAATGTCTCATCCATTGGAAGCATGAAAGATCCATAACGTTTGATCCCTTTCTTATCTCCAACGGCCTGTCTGATTGCTTCTCCAAGTACGATTCCGACATCTTCGATCGTATGATGGCAGTCTACATAGAGATCTCCCTCAACTTCCACATCAAGATCAAAAAATCCGTGACGTGCAAATGCATTTAACATATGGTCAAAAAAACCGATCCCTGTATGGATATTTACATTTCCGTTTCCATCAAGATCAATGGAAAGTTTGATCTTTGTCTCACTTGTATTTCTCTCAATTGATGCACTTCTACTCATATTTTTATCCTTCCTGGTTATCTTCAAATCTTACTTTCATGGAATTCGCATGTGCTGTCAGCTGTTCCTGATTTGCAAAGAATTCGATGTCTTTGTGTACTGGCTCTAAGGCTTCTCTTGAATAGTAGATGACACTTGATTTCTTGATGAAATCATCAACACTTAATGGAGAGAAGAATTTTGCTGTTCCATTTGTTGGAAGTACGTGGTTTGGTCCTGCAAAATAATCTCCTAAAGGCTCACAGCTGTATGCTCCGATAAAGATTGCTCCTGCATTCTTGATCCTTGTCATAACATCAAATGGATTTGCTGTCATGATCTCCATATGTTCAGACGCAATAGCGTTTGCCGTATCAATTGCTTCTTTCATATCGCTTGCAACAAGAATATATCCGAAGGAATCTAAAGATTTCTCCATGATCTCTTTTCTTGATAACTGATTTAAGAATCCGTCAATCTCATCAGATACTTTATGTGCTAATTCTTCGCTTGTTGTAACAAGGATTGCACTTGCCATCTCATCATGTTCTGCCTGGGAAAGTAAGTCTGCTGCCACATATCTTGGATTCGCTGTCTCATCAGCTAACACTAAGATCTCACTTGGTCCTGCAATGGAATCGATACTTACGTTTCCATAAACTGCTTTCTTGGCAAGAGCCACAAAAATGTTACCAGGTCCTACGATCTTGTCTACTTTTGGAATAGACTCTGTTCCAAATGCCATCGCTGCAATTGCCTGTGCTCCACCGACTTTATATACTTTTGTTGCTCCAGCTTCTTTCGCTGCAACTAATGTATTTGCTGTAACTTTTCCGTCTTTTCCAGGAGGTGTTGTCATGATGATATTTTTCACTCCTGCAACGTGTGCTGGAACAATGTTCATTAAAACAGAAGATGGATAAACTGCTTTTCCACCTGGTACATAGACACCACAAGTTTCCATTGGTGTTACTTTCTGTCCAAGCATTACTCCGTCTTCTCTTGTCTCAAACCAGCTCTTCTGAATCTGTTTTTCATGAAAATCACGAATATTCTTGATCGCTTTGCGGATAACTTTGATCAATTCATCGTCCACTTCTTCGTAAGCTTCCTTAATTTCTTCTTCTGTAACTAAAATATTGTCTGCGTTGATCTCCGCTTTATCAAACTGTGCTGTATAATCAAAGACAGCTTTATCTCCATTATCTCTGACATTTTTGATGATCGCATCGACTTTATCCTGAAAATCCCCATAGTTTGTAGGACTTCTCTTTAATAAATCTGATAAAATATTTGCAATGGAATCTTTGTTAACTTTTACTATTCTCATATTTCTCTCCTCCGGACTATTCTTTTTCATCCAAGATCTTCTTTAGTGCAACGATGATCTTGCTGATTCGTTCTTGTTCCATCTTCTGGCTTACCTGATTCACTACCATTCTTGCTGATAATGGGCAAACTTCTTCTAAGACTTCCAATCCATTTTCTTTTAAGGTTGTTCCTGTCTCAACGATATCGACGATCACCTCTGATAATCCAACGATCGGTGCAAGTTCAACAGATCCGTTTAACTTAACGATCTCTACTGTCTGTAATTTCTGATTATTGAAATATTCTTTGGCGATATGTGGGTATTTGGATGCCACACGGATGATCTCATTACTGTTTAAATATTTCTTCGCTTCTTTGGGTCCGCACACACACATCTTGCAAGCTCCAAATTTCAAGTCTAATACTTCGTATAGATTTCTTCCTTCTTCAAGGATCGTATCTTTTCCAACAACACCGATATCAGCTGCTCCATATTCCACGTAAGTTGGCACGTCACTTGCTTTGGATAAGAAAAATTTTAATTTTAATTCTTCGTTTACGAAGATTAATTTTCTTGTTTTCTCGTCTTTCATTTCCTCGCATGTGATTCCGATCTCTTCTAATAAAGCCATCGCTTTCTTTGCAAGGCGCCCTTTCGCCAGGGCAAATGTAATATATCTCATGGTCTTTTGTTTCCCTTCTTTTGCTCGATTTGTTGATTAGATGAAATAAAGAATTCCACCGAGGCGATGCTCTTTAGCAAATCTTTCATAGTCTGCTTTGCTGCACAGATCATTCTTTCTCTCTAAGATGACTTTCTTTCCTTCTTTTCTTAATTCTTCTGCTCGAAGGATCGCATCTTTCATTGTTGCTTCTTTATAAATGATCATTGTATCCATATGATCTGCTTCCATATGAATTCCCTGACGGCTTAATGCCATCATCAGCTCATCTAATACGATCGCAAATCCAACTGATGGGGCTTTCTTTCCGAACTGTTCGATCAGATTATCATATCGTCCACCTTTTAGAACTGCATCTCCTGTTCCATAAGTATAACCTTTGAAAATGATTCCTGTGTAATAATTATGCTTATTTAACATTCCAAGATCAAAACTTACATACTGCTCTTTGCCGTATAATTTTAAGATATCATATACATCGCGAAGTCTTTTGATCGCTTTCTTAGACTGTTCATTCTCAACCATTGCTTCTGCCTGATCTAAGATCGCTACATCTCCATTCAGTTCGTTAAAATGTAAAAATACATCTTTGATCTTATCAGACAGATCTAATGTCTCTACATATTCCATTAATCCAAAATAATTCTTATTTAAGATCAGCTCTCGAAGCTGTGTTTTGACTTCTTCATCTTTGATCGTCTGTGTTAATCCGTTGAAGAATTCAACTTCTCCGATAGAAAGTCTGAAATCAGTCAATCCAGCTGCCAGAAAACAATCAATTGCCATTGCAATAGATTCTGTATCTGCCTGTACAGACGCATCATTGACTAATTCTGCACCTAACTGACATGTTTCTTTTAACTTCAACTGATAGCTTGAGTTATTTAAAAATACATTTCCTGCATAAGATAAACGGATTCCCATATTCTCTTCATTAAAATACTTTGCGATACAGCGTGCAATGGATGGTGTGACATCCGGACGAAGAACTAAGGTATTTCCTTCTCTATCGAAGAATTTAAACATTTCCCTTGCGGATACGGTTCCTTTTTCACTGTTAAATACATCAAAGAATTCAAATCCTGGAGTTCTGATCCCTTCATATCCGTAAGATGCAAAGACTTTGTTTAATTTTGCCTTCAGCTTACTTCGCTGTCCATATTCTGTTCCATATACATCTCTGACACCTTCTGGTGTGTGGACTCTCTTTTTATTCATATTTTTGCCGCTCCTTGATACTTTATCGAATTAAAGTGCTACTTAGGTAGCACATCAAATTATCTGTATTTTACCAATCCTTAACTTATTTGTCAACCTCGTTCACTCTAATTCATCTTTTGATATGTTACATGAAATTCCTACAACTGAGAAACAACTTCTTCGATCACCTGATCCATGATCTCTACCGGATCATATACAAGGTCCACGCTGCAATATTCACAAATATCCTCTAATGCTCCAAAAATCCATGGATTTCTTGCTTTGATCGTCTTCATTCTTCCATTCTGCTGCACAAAACTGATAAAGAATCCTAATGTTCTGCTGATCTCATCATCACCCTCTTCTAAAATATCCATTGTGATCACACCGCCATCGGTATTATCATATGCCATAAATAAAAGTGGATTCTTTGGACGCTCCCCTTCTTCTTCCCCTTCTACCATAACTGGAAGATAAGTAAAATCTAAAATCACTTCAAGATCGATCTGTTTTTGATCCTTTAATTCATCTTTTAATTCCTGATCTTCTAACATCACTGACGGAAATTCTTTTTCAGCTTCTGGTATCTCTTTTACAAACATTTCCCAAGTATCATTTTCAGTATTATAACGGCGAACGATTCCTTCTGCCTGTTCGATCTCTGGATTTAATTCTCCCTGTCTTACTGCTTCCACTGCCATATACAGGTTCTCATAAGTTTCTATAAGAAGTGCAACTTCATCTTCATCTAACTGATATGGTTTGTAACCTTTCTTATAAGAAACAAAGTAAATCCAGTCACTGATCGTCTTAAAACGAATATCTAATTCATCGATAACTTTTCTTTGTTCATCTGGCACATTCATCATGCTTCCCCAGAAGCATGTAAGACTTGTATGTTCATCCATCAGATACTGTGCTGGAAGATCCCCTTCTTCACTTCCAAGGATCATATAGAAATCTCCTAAGCCTTCAACTCCATCAAAGACTGCAATTCCTCTTTCTCCGCTGAATTTTCCCATCACACTGCAAAATACAGGTTCTTCTCTGTCTTTTAGCTGAATGGTTACAAGTTGTGTGTCACCAAGGTAATTCCAAGGCTCTAATTTGTCTAGTTTTAATGTAATGTCGTATAACTGCTTCCATGCATTCTTTGACGCTTCTTTTCTCAATGACTTGTCCTCCATAGATTATTTTATTGTACACTTAATATTCATTATAATAAGAAATGATTTTAATTACAACAAAATCCCGACTATCTTTCTATGATTTGTGAATTTGATCGTTTTTTCTTTATACTTTTTCGAATTTCTGATATAATTGTTTGACGGATTTATCTTATTATTTTAAATTAGATAACTGATTTTATTACCAGGAGGTATTTATCATGGCATTCGACGGATTTGTCATTTCAAATATTATATCAGAACTTAATAAACAGATCATCGGTGGCAGAATCTATAAGATTTATCAGCCAGAGGCCGACGAGATCACGCTTGTGATCAAAAAAGAGAGATTGACAACAAGACTTCATCTCTCAGCCAGTGCTTCTCTTCCTCTTGTCTATTTATCGAAAGAAGGAAAAGCAAACCCTATGCAGGCTCCAAACTTCTGCATGCTGCTTCGTAAACATATCAGTAGTGGAAGGATCATTTCGATCACACAGCCTGACTTTGAGCGTATTATCGAAATTAAGATTGAGCATCTGGATGAGCTTGGAGATGTCTGTCAGAAACGTCTGATCGTTGAAATCATGGGAAAACACAGTAATATCATTTTTGTAAACAGTGATGATGTGATCTTAGATAGTATCAAGCACATCTCTGCAAATATCAGTTCTGTCAGAGAGGTTTTACCTGGACGTACTTACACATTTCCACCGTCTAAAGGGAAACATCCTTTAGCAAGTCTGACTACGGAGAATTTTTATCAGCATATCATCACCAAACCACTGAATCTTTGTAAAGCACTTTATACTTCCATCACAGGTATGAGTCCTTTGATCGCAAATGAACTTTGTTATCGTGCTGGGCTCGATGGGAATGCATCTACTGATTCTTTGACCGATGATAGTGCTGCTGGATTATATGGCCAGCTTGTAAAATTAAATGCTCTTGTAGAAGATGAGGCATATCAGCCAAATATCATTTATTCTGGGGAAGAACCTAAGGAATTTTCTTGTATTCCTTTAACTTCTTATCCTGACTGTACAGAGAAAACATATGATTCTATTTTTGACGTGCTGATCGGGTATTATTCTGAGAAGGAAAAATATACAAGAATGAAGCAGAAATCTTCTGACCTTCGTAAGATCGTGCAGACTGCTCTTGAGAGGACAAGCAAGAAATATGATCTACAGCTTCGTCAGTTAAAGGATACCGAGAAGCGTGAGAAATTCAAAGTTTATGGAGAACTTACACAGACATATGGATATGGACTAGAGCCAAATGCAAAATCTTTAACTTGCATGAATTATTACACAAACGAAGAGATTACGATCCCTCTTGATCCAACAAAGACTCCTTTGGAGAATTCCAAAAAGTTTTTTGCAAAATATAATAAGCTAAAACGTACTTATGAAGCTCTTTCTGAGCTTGTCGTGGAGACAAAAGCTGATCTTGATCATCTCGATTCGATTTCTACTGCTCTTTCTTTATCCGAAGATGAGAAAGACCTGCAGCTGATCAAAGATGAACTTTCTGATTATGGTTATATAAAGAGCCATGGGAAGAAAAAGGGAAAGAAACAGGCAAAATCCAAACCATTACATTTTGTCTCTTCTGATGGTTTCCATATGTATGTTGGGAAAAATAACTATCAGAATGATGAATTAAGTTTTAAGTTTGCAAATGGCGGGGACTGGTGGTTCCATGCAAAGAATATGGCTGGGTCCCATGTTATTGTACGAAAGGAACAAGCGGAGACTCTTCCAGATGCTACCTTTGAAGAAGCTGGCCGCCTTGCAGCTTATTATTCCAAGGGGCGTCAGGCACCGAAGGTTGAGATTGATTATGTTCAGAGAAAAGAACTAAGAAAGCCGCCAAAGGCAAAACCTGGATTTGTCATTTATCATACAAACTATTCTATGATGTGTGTTCCGAATATTGATGGAATTGAAATTGTTGAATAGACAGTTGTATTTATAATGCCAAAAGAGGCGACCGAAATATTTTCGGCCGCCTCTTTTCATATGATTATATGAGTTAAGAAAAAAGGTTGTTAATTTGATTTTTGGTTGATTTTATTGATATTATTTCGACTACATTGCTTCGTAGATTGCTACGACATCATCTAAAATCTTTTCATCTGTGATTCCAGATACTTCTTTTAATGCTGCTTTTACTCCGTTTGCTTTGATCTTATCCTGTAATTCTACGCTCTGTGGATCTTCAGCATTATCATATTTTAATGCTGCTGCCATTCCTGCTAATAATGCATCCACTGGAAGACCATATTCTAATGCTGTCATTGTTGGTTTTGTTAAACGATCTGTTGCACTTAATTTTCTTAATGGTTCTCTACCTACACGAGCTGTATCATCTACAAGGTATGGGTTTTTGAAACGATTTAAGATCTTGTCGATGTATTTAAAGTGAGCATCTTTGTCAAATCCATATTTGTTGACTAATGCCATACCACTCTGCTGCATTGCTTTTTTTACAGTTTTAAAGATTTCTTCATCAGCAATACTTTCATCGATTGTTTTGAATCCTTTGTAGTTTCCAAGATATGCTGTGATGCAGTGTCCTGTGTTTAATGTAAATAATTTTCTTTCAATATATGCCATTAAGTTATCTGCAAGATTCATTCCTTCGATCTGTGGAACAGCTCCCTTAAAGGATGCTTCTTCGACATTCCATTCATAATAGTTTTCTACAACGACGTCGATTGGATTATCTAAACGTACTGGAGGCACGATTCTGTCTACAGAGCAGTCTGGGAATCCTACATATTTGTCTGCATATGCTTTTTCTTCGTCATTTAAGTTTCCATAAACAGCTTCTTTTAACTGAGAACTTGCTTTGACTGCATTTTCGCAAGCAATGATGTTTAAGTATTCTTCAGAACCATTTTCTTTTCTTGCTTTGATTCCTTCTGCGATAGATGGAGCAATGATTGGAAGAATTCTTACTCCAACGGCTGTTGTGATGATCTCAGCCTCTTTTACTTCATCGATCAGTTCAGGTTTTGTTGAATTTACTCCGCTGATATCTGTGATCACGATCTCGCTGCTTTCTACGTCTTTTACAAAAATTGTATATTTCTTATCTTCGTTGATCTTATCAATGATTTCCTGATTTACATCTGCGAATACTACATGATATCCTGCTTTGCTTAACAGTCCACCGATAAATCCACGTCCAATATTTCCTGCTCCAAACTGAATTGCTTTCTTCATTTTCTTCACTCCTAAAATTAAAATATAAATCTATAAGTATATATCTTAGGTATTTAATAAGCGAGAAGAATTTCCCGCTTATTAAATTGACCTTTTTTTGTTTAAATCTTATTTAAACATTTCCATGATTTCGTCAACATTTTCTGTTGTTTTTAACTGTTCTAATCTTTCAGGATCTTCGATGATCTCAGAGATCTTAGCTAATAATCCAAGATGTTCATCACCGATTCCAGCAATACCAAAGACTAACTGAGCTTTTTCTCCATCAAAGTCTACACCTTCTGGATACTGAAGCATTACGATACCAGTTTTCTGTACTTTCTTCTTGGCATCTCCTGTTCCGTGAGGAATTGCTACACCTAATCCCATGTATGTTGTAACTGTTTCTTCACGTTTTACCATAGCGTCAATATAACCTTCTTCAACATATCCAAGTTCATTTAACAGTTTTCCTGCTGCTTTGATCGCTTCGAATTTGTCGACTGGTTTTAATCCTGTTTTGATTCCTTCTTCTACAAGGATCTTTGCATTTCCAGTAACTACTGGTGTTTCAACTTCTTCAACAGCTGCAGCTGTCTGTGCTGATGCATCAACTTTTGCTGTCATCTGTTCATATAATCCATCTAAGTTTGGATCCTGTAAGAAGTTATTGATGATAACTAACTGTGCCTGTGGTGCAGATTTTCTGGCTCTGTCTGCTAAGACTGCCTGAACAACTGCGATATCACAATCCGCTGGGATGTTATCTACTGATGTATTGATCACTGTAAGATCTGGGCGCTGTGCTTTCACACGATTTCTGAATTTTGTAGCTCCCATTGCAGATGATCCCATTCCTGCGTCACATGCAAATACGATCTTCTTAACTTTATCTGCGTCTTTCTTCTCTCCTGGGTCAACTGTGATTCCTTTAGATTCTGCTTTCTTTGCTGCCATATCGTCCTGTGCATCTTCAAGACTCTTACCATCTGACATACGAATGATAGGTGATGCGATCAAGAATGATACTACAGTTGCGATCAGTACACCTAAGATCGTTAATGGAATCTGGCTCTTTGGTGACATTGATAAATAAGCGATGATTGATCCTGGTGAAGATGGTCCAATAAGTCCGCATTTTGTAAATGTGAAGAATGTGATCGCACAAATGTTACCAACGATCGGAGCGATGATCACGATTGGGTTCATCAGGATATATGGGAAGTAAATCTCATGAATACCACCGAAGAAATGAATGATGATCGCACCTGGTGCAGATGATTTTGTTACTTTGTCTTTAGAGAATACTGCATATGCTAATAATACTCCAAGTCCTGGTCCTGGGTTTGCCTCTAACATGTACATGATAGATTTACCAGCTTCTTTTGCCTGTTCAATACCAATTGGTGTAAAGATACCATGGTTGATCGCGTTATTTAAGAATAATACTTTGGCAGGTTCGATAAAGATTGCTGCTAAAGGTATTAATTTTGCTTTTACAAGTACGTTAACTCCTGCTGTTAACACTGCTAATACGGTTGACATAAATGGTCCGATGATAAAGTATCCAATGATCGCTACGATCATTCCTAAAATACCAACAGAGAAGTTATTGATCAACATCTCAAATCCGGCTGGCATATGTCCGTCCATTGCTTTATCAAATTTCTTGATGACCCATCCTGCAAATGGTCCCATAACCATGGCTCCCATTAACATTGGCTGTCCATCAAATCCACCAACTCCGGCGATACAACCCATGACTGCGATTGCACCCATAACTCCTCCACGGTCTCCACCGACCTGTTTACCACCTGTGTAGGCGATTAGCATTGGTAATAAGAATGTTAACATGTATGGCTGAATTGATGCTAACTTCGCATTTGGAATCCATCCATCTGCGATAAATAATGCTGTAATGAATCCCCATGCAATGAATGCTCCGATATTAGGCATTACCATTGCACTTAAAAATTTACCGAATTTTTGTAATCCATTTTTCATTTACAATATCCTCCTTTTGTTTTTATCTTCTCTTCATTTTATTTTCGTAATAGTTACCAAGACTTGTTTCAAGTTCTGCCTCGACTGCATTTCTGTTTTTGTCAAATAAGTAAGTGATGATCTGGTCTTTCTCGGCTAATGCTCCGCTTATTTCACTCATAACTTCGCGATAAACCTTACTTCCATCTCCCTGTGGAACAAGCATCAAGATCGCACCCTTGATTGGCTGCCCATCTTCAATGATCTCATCATTTAAATAGACAAAACCAAATCTGCAATGTCTGATGCCTTTTGTTTCACAATGTAAAAATAATGCATTCATACTCGGAATAAATGTGCTTGCGATATTCTCGCGTTTGTTTAATGCAAAAGTAATCTCTGTTGCTGTCGTTTCATTTCTTGCAAATAATTCTCCTGCATATTCGATCAATTGTTTCTTATTCTTAATGTTTTCACCTGTTGATATTTTAATGTTATCTAATACCTGTAAGATCTCTTCTCCAAGAAGTGTCATATACTCGATGTCTTCTCTTCCAATCCTTTTGACTGGTTTTACAGTCTTTATGGGATTTTTTCTTTTCTTCTTGTCGATATTTTTGATCATGGCATTGATCATTTTCTTATCTGTCTCTGTTAAAATAGAGTTCACATAGACATTTGGAAATGTCAGATTTAATTTTGCTGTGGAAACGATAAAATCAATTCCTTCTTCGATCAGCTCCTCTTCTTTGATCTCTGCTGTCGAGATGATCTTTTGTACCATCAGCTGCGGAAATTCTTTCTTCAGATGAACGGCTAGCATATGGGATGTCCCAACTCCATGTGGGCAGGCAACATAAACAGATAACTTTTCTTCTTTATCTTTTTGCTGTTCAACCGCTACACAGAAGTATAATGCGATAAACCCCATCTCCCCTTCCGGGAGTTTTTTTATATGTAATTCTTCTTTTAAGAACTCACACGCTTTGATCGTTGCCACATAAACTTTGGAATATTTTTCTTCTAAAAAATCAATGTATTGATTTTCCGTAAATACACCTTGTTTCATTCGATTGATCGCTGGTTTCATATGATTACATAATCCATCGATCAACACTGCATTCTCAAAAAATTCCATTTCTAAAAGTATTTCCATCTCAGCAATGATCCGCATGACCAACTGCCTGACTTTAAAACTTTCTTCATCGATCTTATTCTCACTTTTGTTTTTCCAGATCTTCGCTGCCAAAAGCTGCATTGCTATGTTATATACTTCTCCTTGTGAGAGCTGATGTCCTTCAAAGTTGCTTAACTTGCCTCCCAGCCATTTTGCAATCTGATATTCTGGTAAATGAGTGATCGATCTGACGTCTTTCTCTTCTTTGATCTCATGTCCCATTCTTACCCTGTTTTGTGTGATCAATAAATACAAGCTTAAATGCCTAATGGAATGGTCAGTATATTCTATATCTAACACTCCCTGCATATTTTTAATGATATCTCTTGTATCATCTAACACTTCTTGCGTAAGATTCGGAAACATTCGTTCTTTGAGTTTTTTTTCTTTATCAAACAATACTTTTAAGGAATGTCCTCTTAACTTTTGTCTCAATACCATTGTCACTGCCTGACGGTAATCTTCCTCTTTTCCTTCCCAGTAAATTCCCATTCCCGGTCTTCGGTAAAGAGTCAGATTATAGTGATCAAGCCATGTTTCAACCTCTTCCAGATCGTTGCTTAATGTTGCATCCGAAATATGAAAAAGGGATGTAAAGTAAAAATATTTGAGTGGTTCGTTGATCGTTAACAGTTCAAGTAATATGATCATCTGGCGATCTGCTTTACTGTATACTGGCTTGTTCTCATCCATATCTACGAGTTCTTTAATATAGTTTCTTGTTTCTGTATCTTCATCCACATACATCCCGATTCTTGGTTTCTTGACTAGTTTAAAGTCATTCTCCTCAAACCATTCGTTGATGCGAGGCATTTCTCTTAATACGGTTCTTGAACTTAATTTCAGTTTTTCTGATATTGCCTGTATTGTAATTGGATCGTCAGCATTAAAAGCTGCTAACATCTCAATGATAAGTTTCTGTCTTTTTGTTAATCCGGATTTCTTAGACACTCTGTATCATCCCCTTTCACGTATTATTATATATACAATGGGTGGTTTGGACAAGCAATTGATATGATGGTTTTGACGACATTCAATAGTGACATTTTGTTGTCAGTATTTATAGTCTGTCAGTATTATTTCATGACAAGTTTTGATTGTAATAGTGTTGCATGTATGAGTCAGAAAGAAGATAAGAAGAACTATTTATAAGAAAAAAGGATGACACTCCGCATTTTTGAAAGCGTTTTTTACAAATCGCTGATCCGCGCCTGTTCCTTCGATAACTGATATGTAATGACTTTTGTCAATAGTAAATTAACAGAAATCACAACAAATGTTTATTTTATTGTTTCTGAAGATATCCAGAAAGAGTTCCGATGTATCAGTTCCCGGCATTGGCCACTCTGATATACGTGGATTGGTTACCGACAGGTCAATGGTCCGCCGCGAACTCTAGCTGTCTCACTGGCGTGGATCACAGATATTACTGCGCCAACAGAGTTATCTCGTAGATAGTTCAAACCTAAACATATTCGAAACTCTTTCGGGATGCCTTCAGTTGCAACTTTAATTACAGGCTGGATGATGTATGCGGCAGAGACCGGCTTACATCATCTTGATTATCATTTCTAGCACATCGATCAGTATGTCAAGACTACGCAGTACCGCCTTTGGCGGCTTGGTCTTGATATAGTGATCAATGTGCTATATTTATATCAGTAAATATTATCTGTCATCATTCCCCATATAAAACAAGCAAGCTCTCTTGCAACTGCTATTTTTGCAATATTATATTTTTTACCATCTTTCAGAACCATCTGGTAATAACGCCGTCTCAGACGTTCATTTGCCCTGTCTGCATAATTGATTATCTGCGGTGAATTTCCCGCCTGTCGTGATCTTAAGACTCTTGATTTATATCCGATCTTTCCACGGGTATAACTTTGTGCGGATTCTACCAACAGTCTGCGTACATGGGTGTTCCCTGCTTTTGTAATGCCAAGTCCGTTTCTGTCATCGCCACTGGAATGCTGTCCAGGTACCAATCCAAGATACCCTGCAAACTTTCGTGCAGATACAAAACGCTGAAAGTCTCCAACTTCAACAATTACAGATAACGCAGTATGTATCTTGATTCCTAGAAAACAGGTTAACTTACTGACAGATTCTTTATACTCTTCTTTGGATGCTAGTTCTTCAATCCTCTGATCCAAACGGTTCAGTTTATCTGTCAGAATTGTATAAGTCAGCAGATATTCATCTAGGATCTCTTTGTAAAGCCCTGCTGGTTTTAATGATCTCAGCCATTTCACATGTTTTGCTGTCCAGTTACCACTTCCATCATACTGATAACCCTGACGTAAACAGAAGGCAAGGATCTGTTGTTTAATCTTTTTCAATTCCGCTTTATGATCATCACGCATACGGATGAATTCTTTTGTCTGATTATCTGTTTCCGTTGGAATATGTACCGGACTGTAATTGTGCTGTGCCAAGGATCTGGCAATGATCTCCGCATCTCTTTTGTCTGTTTTGATCCGTCTTTTGCTTCGTTGTTCGAGCATTGTAGTTGGTGCAAGGATCACACATTCCACATTAAAATTTTCCAATTGATGATACAAAGAATACCCAAGGCATCCTGCTTCGTAGCCACACACAAAATCTTGTATCTTCTCCATATATAGTGCGAAGAAATGCAAGATATCTTAATACATTCTTGTAACTGGCTGGTGTTCTCTGGTAATGAGATGCCTTTTCATCTTCATATTTGCAAGAACAAAGAGTAAAACTTTCCTTATGAACGTCCATTCCTACGTAAACTGTGTTATAATTCATATAATGACCTCCAATTTGTATGCGGTAATCCCTGTTAGCATTGTTAGTTTCCAATTCATAGTATACAGGTAAATCCACGATCCTACAAACTTGGGGGTCATTACATATTGTCTCACTTGCTGCGAGCCAAAATGCCCGCAGCTACGTTCAAACAATCGACCACAGGGCGCTGCGAATTTGTAAAAAATGCATTCAAAAAGTGCTCATGTTGTCATCCTTTTTTCTTATAAATATTTCTTCTTATCTTCTTTCTGACTCATACAACGAAAC
>OLPI01000194.1_pt1 | contig 56132 bp, 42 predicted proteins | sample 1672361 | NCBI WGS metagenome assembly OLPI01 (sample SAMEA3136675, study PRJEB25190) | human gut metagenome
TAGAATATGAAGTTCCAGAAGATGAGTTTGAAGAGGTTATAAAGACCTATTTACCATTTAGTAATACCGAGATTGAAAAGGGAACTTTTTATAACTCTAATAATAAAACTTTTAGATACAGACCGCGAGGGTTATATGATTGTGAATTCCCATATGAGCCATATCCGGAAGTTATCTCATATGAAAAATTACAAGATGGAACATTAAAACTTACGATAGAAGCAGTATGGGAAATCAGAATGTTAGATCAGGCAATCACCAGTGAATTGATGATAAAACCTATGGAAGACGGAAGTTTCCAGTATTTATCAAATAAGGTAATCAGTTCAGATCAAAATGCAAATGCAGGGTGGTATATGCCAAGGTTAACAGAAGAAGAGTGGGAAGAGAATTACAGTAATAATTAGGGGGCAATATGAAAAGAAAAAGTATTTTGTTAGTACTTTGTATAGGAATGATTCTGACTTCCTGTGAAAGTAAGATATCGTTAAACAGCACAGATGTAAAAAATGAGAAGAATCAGAAAAACACTACCATGGAAAATCCGGATAAGGGATATAATCTACCAATCGATGAAGACAAGAAAAAGGAAGCTGTGAACGATTGTGAAGAAATTATGGGCATTGTCCGAGACATTTATTCTGAATATAATGGAATACAAGAAGCAGATCAGAACACTGCTGAGCAAATGATGAATCGGATGAAAGAAATTATCAAACAAAATGGGAATCCGGTCATTGGTTCCGATCATTATTCTGTTATGGATAATTATCAGAAGATGGAACAATTTTTAAAATCTGCAGAACAAGAAGAAAAAGGAAGTGTAATTTTATATGAAGCAGATACAGATGGTGGAATTACCAGAAAAGAATATAGTTATGATGGAAAAGAAATGAGTGTGATGTCCGCAAAAATGATCTGGAGTGAGGATACAGAGCCTGTACTTACATACATATCGCTATCAAAAATAAAAGAATGGGCATATACTGAAAATGGGAATTTCTGTTATGAATTATGCGTACCTGAACCACCGGAAGTGACAGAGATTGTAGATGGAAGTTGTATTATCCGGGTAAAGCCTTTGAGTGAGGAGTGTCGGGAATATTTAAAAAAATATGTGAGTACGTTCGGCTATCAAGGAAACAATCTGTTATGTTCAAACTGGAATGCGGAGGATATGCAGGGGTTGGATTATAATGGACTTTATGAATATTTTTATCAAATGAAATATGGAGAAAAATTTACTGCAGAAAAAGAGGTTGTGGGAATTCCAGCAGAAGAGTTCGAAAATGTAATTATGACATATCTTCCTGTTACAAAAGAAGAATTGAAAGAATGGGCGGTCTACGATGAACAAAGTAATATGTTTATCTGGGAACGATTGGGATATGGTAATTATTCACCAACACATTTTGGCTTGTCTTTACCGGAAGTAACAGAAGTCAGGCATAATGAAGATGGAACCATTGTTTTGACAATTCATGCAGTATGTGATTCTGTTGTATGTAATGATGCTGTTATTACACACGAACTTACGATGAAAATTCAGGATGATGGAACGATTCAGTATGTTGGAAACAGGATTTTAGATAATGGTATTGATAATATACCGAGGTATCAGTACCGGTTAGGTAATTTGCAGAATTGATCAGTAGAGAAGAATGAAATAAAGAGAACTGATAACAGGAAATTATGCTATCAGTTCTCTTTATTTATTTCCAAATACCAAGATTAGAAAGTACAGATTCTGTTATTTCGGTAGCCTGACTTCCAGTTGCACCAGAAGAGGATTGAATATTTGTTGCGAAGTAGTAAGTATTATTCGCTGTTTCAATGTATCCGATAAACCAGCCATTGACATCTTTACCATTGACACGCCCGGTTCCTGTTTTCCCGTAAAGAGAACCGGAAGAAGTAGTGGAAAGCAGCAGGGCTTTTTTTACTGCCTGGATATTTTTACTGTCAAAATGAAAATTATTTTGATAGAAATCCTGTAACAATTCCACCTGTTCTATGGGTGATATCTTCAGAGAGAAATCTGTCCAATAGAGATTTAGATTTGTTCCAGTATTCTGATTCCCATAGTTTATTGTCTGTAAAAATGTTCTTACGGCTTCAAAACCTGCCTGTGAATCAATTGCCTGAAAATACCAGTTTACGGAATTATGTATAGCCGAGGTTAAATCTTGATCGGCTTCCCATGAATTAAAAGGATATGGTTCTCCATTCCATGTGAAAGTGGAATGTTCTGGTGTAATAATTCCAGATTCCAAGCCAAGTAATGCATCATATATTTTATAAGTCGAATTCGGTGATACACGTGTGGAAGCATGCTCCATATTATAAATATTCCATTTATCAGCAGACTGATCATATAAAACAAAACTTCCAGTGTAGTCCCCAAAATTGGAAGAAAGATTTAGCTGAGTAATATTCTTTTCGGTTGTGTCAAAATGATACCCAGTCTGATCAGAAGCATAAGCAGAAAGTATGGGAATGCATCCAATGATGATAGTAGAGACGAATATGCATATAAGATATCCACGAATTTTTTGTTTAAAAGTAGGTTGGTGGAATGATGCAATATTTAAAATGCGTCCTTTTAACTGTTTTATATTTCCACTAATTCCCATAGTAAGAGGGAATGGAGACAGAGCTATTGTTTCGGCAAAGTTAATCAGTGTATTTCCATATGACTTGTATTCTGTTTCTTTCAATAATTGTAATACAGCACTGTCGCAGGCAAGTTCCCGTTCCTGTCGTATTCTTTTTAGAAAATACCAGATTAGGGGATTGAACCAGTAGAAAACATTTACTGTATTTATCAAATATCCAATTAGAATATCTTTATGCTTGTAGTGCTGCAGTTCATGAAGAAGCATATAGCGAATATCAGTTGCGCTTATAGTTCCAGCGTTAAAATCTGAAATCAAGTGAATTGGAAGATAAATGCGAGGATGCAGGAAACCAGCCAAAACAGGAGATTTCAAAAATGCTGTACTATAAATCGGAATGGTATGCTTGCTGTTCACTTCGTTTAAACATTCTATATAAAGAGCGTTTAGTTCTTCATTTTGAAGAGGTAAAGCAGAACTATGTAAGGCTTTTACTTGTTTTACTGAGCGGTAGAGAAGAAAAAACATTATGAATATACCGATACTCCAGAAAAATACAAGTAATGTGTGAATAAAAGTTGGTATTTGGGTGCTGACAGAGACAGCAAAATCATTTATTTTATCCAAATTATAACCATTACCAGAAAGAAAAGTGGTTTGAATGTCACCATTGGTACTTGAACTGGCTGTCAGCAAATGTCTCCACGATATAGAAGATGGGGCAGAGTTTATCGGTAAAAAGGGAACAATTAGAACGGCAAGAAATATAATCGAAAGATTATATTGCATACATGCGGATAATTGCCTTTGCAATAAATTTTTTAATCCCAGTAAACTACCTAAAAAAATACAAATGATGGCATTACACAGTAAAAATCGAAAACTAAAATATATCAAAATATGCTCCTCCTCCCATGGTTAATGATTGGAAAGAAGATTCCGTAAGCTGGCAATGTCTTCTTCAGACAATTTATCATCCTCAATGTAAGAGGCAAGCATAGAAGTGATATTATCATTATAATATCGCTTTAAAAAAGAATTACTTTCCTGCCGAATATATTCGTCTTCCTTGACCAATGGAGTATAGACAAAAACCCGGCTTTGTTTTTCGTAGGTTAGTGCTTTTTTAGAAACGAGACGTTTAATCAATGTCTGAATTGTTTTAGGACTCCAACTGGAAATTTGTGTTAATTTTTCAGTAATTTCATTGGTGCTGATTGGTGCGTATTTCCAAACGATTTTCATAACTTCAAATTCAGCTTCTGAAATTTGAGGCAGATTGCTCATGTGATATTCCTCCAAATCTTACAAATGTAATAAAAATATTATATATCTTAAAAGGTTATTCTGTCAACGAAATAAAAACTTGACTTTAAATCTTACAGATGTAATAATAGATAAAAATTACACTTGTAAGATTTGGAATATGAAAGGTTTTTATAAAAATGGGAAGGGTAGTTGTTGTAACATTTGATGAAAATGAGGAAGAAAAATTAAATGAATTATTACATTTTCTGTCTGCTAAAAAATACTCTGAGATGCCTGATAAACAAAATAGGGTACTTGATTACGGAGCATTAAAAATAAATGCGGAATATCGTTCTGTAGAAAGTAATGGTGAGCTGGTTCAATTGACGAATTATGAATTTGAAATATTATATTTGCTGGCAAAAAATCCAGGACGGATATTTTCAAAGGAACAAATATATACACAGGTGTGGAAAGAACCATATTATGGGGCAGAAGATAATGTTATGGGCATAATTCGGAGAATCAGAAAAAAGATTGAGCCAGATTCTGCAAAACCAAGATACATTTTAAATGTATGGGGTATGGGATATAAATTTAATGGTGAATTGATGAAATGATGGAATATAAAATTGGGCATAATAAGTAAAGATACCAAAAAAAGCAGGAGAAATTTTTATGGAAAATGATATTTGGAATGAAATATCCTCTTTTTTGAACCAGTTGCGTTGTGAGAATATAAACAGAGAAAGTTATATCTATTTCCAAGAACTTGCAAATATTCAGTTGAAGAAGAAAATGGAAAAAGAAAAGGTGAATAAACTTCTCGATCATATAAGTTATGAGGACAGGGAGAAGTTGAAGCAATATGGAGAAATTTTGGAAGAAGAAGCGTTTGTGTCAGAACAAAGGGCATATTGTCAAGGATATGTAGATTGTATTCAGTTATTGGCTGGTTTAGGACTCTTGAAAAAATCGACGGATATGGAAAAAATAATTAGCGAGATGAAAAGCAATTAAGTGTGTCGTGGAGGAAAATGTAGTATTTGATAGATAAAAGGATGTTCGTAAAGAAGAAACAGTTATGTTATATCAAGTTGTAATGATATAGCATAACTGTTTTTAACATATGGTAATAGTATTTATTCCACTAATTTTAAATATCGGTAATTATCAGCTATTTATCGGTATTTTACAAGTTTTATTTTGTATCATTAGTAGTGTCTACGTTAGAAATAAAAGGATTAGAATCTAGCAGAGCTGTCGTAGTTGCAAGAATTACCTGTAACTGATAATCATTGCACTGATTTAAGAGCCGAAGAATCTGATCATATGTAGAATTATTTTTATTCTGATTTGGATAAACGTAGTCATCAGCAGAAATATTTAAAGTCTGCATGGTTTTACAAAATAATTCCAGACTGGGACCGCCTTTATGGCGTTCGAGGTCTCCAAGATAAGCCGCCGATATTCCGAGTTTTTCAGCAAGAGCTTCTTGTGTTAAATGCATTTCCATACGCCCTTGTTTTACTAAAGTGGCAAATAATGTTTTTGGAATATCCATGTTTGTATACCTCCATAAACTTAGTGTATTACCCAAAATTTGAAAAGTGAAAAGGGTGTAACATTAGAAAAAACACAGGGTATTACCCGATGAATGAGAAAGCATACAAATCTCTTTCGGTTAAAAAAACAGATTCCGAAAGAGCAGTATTTGTATGCTTATTTTCTTTTCCGGAATCTAACCGGAGAAAATATGGTTCTTAGCAAGAGTTCAGCTAAAAAATTCTGTTCAACAGAAGGTATTCAATTAAAAAAATCTCAACAATTTCATTAGTAAATGTTGGAATTGAAACTAGGGTAAGAGCCAATAATGAATCCAGGGTAATAAAATATCGAATTAAATGCGTCCATAGGAGTGAAATCTGTCAGGGCGTTTTTTGTTACCTAAATATTGAGAATGAGCAATTCAAAATAAGGTCGATTGTTCGTATTCGTGCCCCGCCTACTGATCTGAATTCAAAAAAATTCAGATTGGAGGAAAGGTCATGGAAGGCAGACAGCCTAAAAGAAGAAAAGATAAATATAACCCATATGAAATCTATGAGAAGGACGGAAAATATTATGTTTCATTTCGTAATGGTGAAAAAGAGTACAAGGATTTGGAAATAGGAAAGAATGTATATGAAGCTTTTAATACGTTTGAATTGCAGGATGTGTCGCATATGAATGTTGTGGACAGGCATCTGGAACAGTCAGAAATCTGGGATTCCAGTTTATATGAACGGATATTTCAGAAAGAAGAAAGTGTAGAGGATACGGTTCTGAATAAACTGGAAACGGAACGGTTACATAGTGCAATCCAGCAGTTGTCGGAAATTCAGAGAAGACGATTGATGAAGTATTATTTTGAAGATAAGAATTATGAGCAGATTGCACAGGAAGAAGGCTGCTCTTTTCAGATGGTAGCAAAGTCTGTAAAAGCAGCAATCAGAAATTTGAAAAAGATTTTGAGATAGTGGGTTGAAAAATAGCGTTTAAGTGAGGAAACAGGTGGAAAGAGAAATATTCTGATCCACCTGTTTCTTCTTTTGTTATGAAAAGACTGGGGAGCGGGACGAACCTTGACAAATTCATATACATTCATCAGGCACATTCCTGTTGTTATCGTGATGAGCGTAAGCCACATTAACAAATACGCCATAACACAGGCTGGGTAAAGACAGCGAAATCCCACCCGTATACTTCCTTTTGGTTTCAGTTTGTATTACCCGGACTGTTGAGCGAAAAATATCTGGTTATAACTGTCAGATTGCTTCTGGCAGGGCGATGACAGACAACAGGCATAATGATACTCCTGTCCGGTCATAAAGTCGTGTATACAAAATATTTCTTTGATGCCGCAACAAGTGAGGGCAGCTTCAGGAGATCCCTGGAGAGGAAAACTCCCAATCCCATATATTTATTTTAGATAAAATCCTGTGGAGCTGATTAGCAGTCAGCCGTCTGATGATTTCCCAATTACAAGTCGGGGCGTCGGGGACAAATAGGCTTGTATTTTACATATTTAGGGATAACAACAGTTAGAAAGACGAGAGGAGATATAGCAAAGATGGAAGATAGAAACGTCAGGCGTGGGGATATTTATCACGCCGACCTTGATCCTGTATTTGGAAGTGAACAGGGCGGTTATCGTCCGGTGCTGGTGATTCAGAACAATATAGGAAATAAATACAGTCCGACAGTGATTGTGGCAGCAATTACTAGTAAAGAAAAAATGAAACTGCCAACACACATTGCAGTCCCGGAAATGGAAGGGTTAGAAAAAGATTCTGTAGTGCTGTTGGAGCAGCTTAGAACTTTGGATAAAAGACGGTTGGAAAATTATGTGTGTACCTTAGACCGCACTGAAATGGAGAAAATCAATAAAGCAATCAGGAGAAGTACCGGGATACCGAAGATAATTGAAAAACCGTTAGTCGTGAGCCTGTGCAGAGTATGTGCAGGCAATTTTTATGATGTGCCGGGACATTATATCCGGCGAGTGAATCCAGAACAGCGATATAAGGATACTTGTATGTTCTGTAATGTCCGGAATGGGTACGACTATTATATAGGAAGAAAGAACAAGTAACACGTAAAAGTCAAGTGTGCGATTTGAAAATTCGCACATTGGACGATGCAGACGAAAATGGATATCTTAGTGGTGTAACGTTTTTAGATGTTACACAGCTAAAAACTACCGGTAGTAAAGCGCAAAGATTAGGACGAGGAGGATAACGTCATGGCAATGATAGAGAATGAAGTGGAAAAGAAAGTATATAAAGTAGAAGATGTTCAGAATTTGCTTGGGCTGGGACGCTCCAAGGCGTATGAATTTATAGAAAATGTTTATTATGATAGAAAACCATTCCGGGTGTTGAAGATTGGCAGATCTTATCGTATCCCATGCAATTCTTTTGATAAGTGGCTGAATGGAGACGAGGAGAGAGAAAGAGTGAGAGCCGAATGAAACAGAAAGAAACGCAGCAGGAGACAATGTCAAAGGAAAAGAGAGTTGTCTTTTTTGAAGGAAAATCATGGTATCACAGAACCAAAGAGCTGCAGGACGATCTGACGACAAAATATGGGAAAAAAGGTGGATTTGAAACGCCGGAAGAAGCAGAGAAAAGTTACTGGGAATATGAAAAAAGATACCAGAAGAAGCAGAGAGATCTCCAGATTGCAAAAATGCAAAAGACAGATGTGATGCTTGGGGATTATCTGGAATACTGGTTTGAAAATATTTTCAGTCCGAGAATTGAGACAACCACAAGAATGGTTGGAGCATATACCTTATATAATCTGATTCTTCCGAGTATGGAAGCGGATATCAAATTAAGGTATGTTTCAGTAGAGTATTTAGATGCTCTACTGGAACGTGTCGCGAAAATCTGTCCTTCAGCGGGAAATAAAGGGCGGGAGCTTTTGAGTATCGCCATGAAAGATGCAGCAAGAGATAAGTTCATAAGCTATAATCCAATGCCTGAGACAAAGCCATATTCGAGAGCAAAACCAAAGGTAAGGGTATTAGGCAAAGAAAAATTGAAGGTTTTTCTTGAAGCTGCGAGCAAGAATCCTTGGTATCTGGAAATTTTACTGGGACTGTTTTGTGGATTACGAAAAGGAGAAATCCTTGGATTGAAGTTTCAGGATTTTGATTTTGAAAAACAGACCGTCAGAATTAGCAGACAGCTTGTTGGAAACCTGAAACTGAAAGAAAAAGAATTTACGGTTACGGAATATGCTGTTATTGAAAGGAATCCAAAGACTGAGAACAGCTACCGGATATTGAGAGTGCCAAAAGTGGTGATGCGGGAAGTAAAACGCAGACAGCAGTTGATTGAATTGCGAAAAACTGATCCGGGCATAGAATACAAGAATTTTGATTATGTATGTTGTCAGGAAAATGGCGAACCCCGATCATTAACGGCAATGAATCAGGCACTTACGAAAATCTGTAACAGAAATGGATTGCCAAATATCACCGTACATGGACTCAGACATATGTTTGCGACCATTTTAATTGAGCTTGGAGTTCCATTGTTTAAAATATCTGGTCTGTTAGGTCATAGTTCCGTTCATACGACTTACGAATATTATTGTGAGATTATGGACGAGCAAGATAAGATTATTGCGTTTGTAAATAATACATTTGTACCACAACAAACCGGAACGGAGGGATAGCCATGCATAAGACCTTTGACTTTAAGAAATATGTAGAATATAAGGTCTATTCGGTGACAACAATCAAAAAGGGATATGGATTTCGTGTGTTGCTGACGTTTGCAGACGAAAGTACAAAGACGCAGCAACATGCGGGATTCACGACCAAAAGAGAAGCCAATGCATTTCGTGATGAAGTCATTGGACAGCTACATACCGGAACCTATATTGTGTATGGGAAAATCCGGGTAGAGGAGTTTATGATCTTCTGGCTGGAAGATATTATGCGTCCCCGAATAACAGACGACACATATACAACTTACAAAAGTGCCATTAGGAATTATATTGTTCCACAGCTTGGAAAAATGTATATGTCTACACTGAATCAGGGTTATATCAGAAAATTATATAATACAGTTGCAGAAAAGTACGAATCAGTTGCGAAAAATGTCAGGACGATCATGAAAACATCATTGGAGTATGCATTTAACAAAAATGTATTGGCAACTAATCCTGCGAAGGGAATCAATTTACCGAAGAAAATAAAAAAGACAGAGTATCGTGTTCTGAAAATCGACGAAAAGAAAACATTGACACTTCCGCAGGTGCTACAGTTGATTGAGGCAAGTAAAGAAACACCGATTCATATGCAGATTTTATTTGCTGTATTGATGGGGCTCAGAAGAAGTGAAATCAACGGTTTGAAATACAGTGATGTCGATTACATTCACAGGACGTTGAGAGTAGAGCGTCAGTTGGGAAAGAAGCCAAACAGTAAAGCAGAAGACTGTGCACCTAAGATGCTGACAAAGCAGGAAATTAAAACAAAAACACTTGCTGGTGTGCGTGAACTTCCAATACCGGATTATGTATTTGAAGCAATTCTGGAAGAACGGAAAACTTATGAGAAGAACCGCAGACGCAGACCAAAAGAGTTCCGGGACTGGAATTATATTTGTTGTTCTACATATGGGAATCCAAGGAGTAAAGGCTTTCATCAGAAATACTATAAAGACTTGTTGAAATCCTTGGATTTGCCTGATATTCATTTTCACCAGTTGAGAAATACCTATGCAACTATTTTGCTGAAGAATAGCTTTAATTCAAAAGGTGTTTCGCATTTATTGGGACATGCCAAGGAAATCATATCAGTAGATGTTTATGGAGATACGCAGGAAATCATAGAAGACTGTCTGGATATATTGGAACCATTTATTGAAGAAGTTATTCCAAAAGAGCGGAAAGATCAGTATTATGATTATTCAGAAGTGATTGAAATAGACTTAATCCTGGAGGAATATTTCAACGCAGCATGATAAAAAATAGAATAGTAGTAAGAGAGAAAAGTACAAATAAGAATCGAACATTTGTACTTTTTTCTTGCCTTCATCTATATACTTTCAAAAAAATGTCTGATATAATAGGGACTGTTACAAGAACAAACAGTAAAAATATGACAGAACCGGAGCCTGGTATCATCAGGTATTTCCGAGTGCTGTTTTATCCGCAAAAATCAGTTTTGTGACTTTTATTCGTAACGAGGTGAGAAACACATCTATTCACTATAAAAATGAGCTTTTCGTTACGAATCTGGATACGAATTTTTGGCTGATAATGATCATAGTAAAAGTCACAAATGGAGGGATTTACCATGAATGCAAAAAAAGGACATTCGCAATCCGCTGACAATAGTCAGCTACTTGCTCATAAAAGCAGCCCGCAGGGCGGACATGCTTTTAAATTAAAAGCCCCATATAAGCCAACCGGAGACCAGCCACAGGCGATTGCAGAGCTTGTGAAAGGGTTCAAGGAAGGCAATCAATGCCAGACTTTACTAGGGGTTACGGGTTCTGGAAAGACTTTTACGATGGCAAATGTGATTCAGCAATTACAGAAGCCGACACTTGTCATCGCTCATAATAAGACGTTAGCAGCTCAGTTATACGGAGAGTTCAAGGAGATGTTCCCCGATAACGCAGTGGAATATTTTGTCTCCTACTACGACTACTACCAGCCGGAAGCCTACGTCCCATCCTCAGACACATACATTGCGAAAGATTCTTCTGTAAACGAAGAAATTGATAAACTGAGATTATCGGCAACAGCAGCATTGATCGAGCGGAGAGACGTGATCGTAATTGCCAGCGTTTCCTGCATCTATGGTCTTGGTGAACCGGAGAACTTTGAACAGATGATGGTATCGCTCCGACCGGGGATGGAGAAAGACAGAGATGAAGTGTTGCGCCAGCTGATAGACATTCAATATGACAGAAATGACATGGATTTCAAGCGCGGAACATTCCGGGTACGGGGAGATACGGTAGAGATTGTACCGGCAGACCGTGGCGATACTGCTATTAGAGTGGAATTTTTCGGAGATGAGATTGACCGGATTTCGGAAATAGACATGCTTACCGGTGAAGTGAAAAATACGCTGAATCATATTGCGATATTTCCGGCTTCTCACTATGTTGTTCCGAAAGAACGTATGGAGAAAGCGATTCGTAATATTGAGATTGAACTGGAAGAACAGGTGAAATATTTCAAATCGGAAGGCAAGCTTCTGGAAGCGCAGAGGATTGCAGAACGTACGAATTTTGATATAGAAATGATGCGTGAGACGGGATTCTGCTCGGGAATTGAGAACTATTCAAGACATTTAGCGGGACTTGCACCGGGACAGCCGCCGAACACATTGATGGATTATTTCCCGGATGATTTTATTATTATGATCGACGAGTCGCACAAGACGGTTCCGCAGATTGGCGGCATGTATCATGGAGACCAGTCCAGAAAACGTACACTGGTAGAATATGGATTCCGTCTGCCGTCAGCACTGGATAACCGACCACTTAGCTTTGACGAATTTGAAAGCAAGATCGATCAGGTCATGTTTGTATCTGCAACACCGGGCAAATATGAAGAAGAACATGAACTGTTAAGAGCCGAGCAGGTAATTCGTCCGACAGGTCTTCTCGATCCGGAAGTGGAAGTTCGTCCGGTAGAAGGACAGATTGATGATCTGATCGGAGAAGTGAATAAAGAGATTGCCAATAAGCACAAAATACTGATAACAACACTGACCAAACGTATGGCAGAAGACCTTACTGACTATATGAGAGAGCTGGGAATCCGCGTGCGCTACCTGCATTCGGATATCGATACACTGGAACGTACCGAGATCGTGCGGGATATGCGGTTGGATGTATTTGACGTACTGGTTGGTATCAACCTTCTGCGAGAAGGTCTGGATATTCCGGAAATCACACTGGTTGCAATTCTGGATGCAGATAAAGAAGGATTCCTGCGTTCCGAGACATCACTGATCCAGACCATCGGCCGTGCAGCGCGTAATGCAGAAGGACATGTCATCATGTACGCAGATACGATCACAGATTCTATGCGTGCGGCACTGGATGAGACGCAGAGAAGACGTGAAGTGCAGATGGCATATAATGAGGAACATGGCATTACACCGAAGACAATCCAGAAAGCGGTACGAGATCTGATCGCTGTATCCAAGAAGGTGGCAGCCTCTGAAGTGCAGATGGAAAAAGATCCGGAATCTATGAGCGAGAAGGAATTAGAGAAACTGATCAAAGAACTGGAAAAACAGATGAAGAAAGCAGCGGCAGACCTGAACTTTGAGGCGGCAGCAGAACTCAGAGATAAGTTAATTGAGCTTAAAAAGACACTGCAGGAAATAAAGATATAGAAAAAGGAGAGTATACACTCACATGTCACAGGAAAAAGATTCAAGACAATATATCAAAATCAGAGGAGCCAATGAGCATAATCTGAAGAATATAGATGTAGATATACCAAGAGACAAGCTGGTAGTTCTGACTGGACTCAGTGGTTCGGGAAAATCATCGTTGGCATTTGATACAATCTATGCGGAAGGGCAGAGAAGATACATGGAATCCCTGTCCTCTTATGCAAGACAGTTCTTGGGACAGATGGAAAAGCCGGACGTAGAAAGCATCGAGGGGCTTTCCCCGGCGATTTCCATTGACCAGAAATCTACGAACCGTAACCCAAGATCCACCGTAGGAACCGTAACGGAAATCTATGATTATTTCCGTTTATTATACGCAAGAGTCGGAATACCGCACTGTCCGAAATGTGGCCGCGAGATCAAAAAGCAGACGGTTGACCAAATGGTAGAACAAATCATGGGAATGCCGGAGAGAACTAAGATCCAGCTTCTGGCCCCGGTTGTAAGAGGAAGAAAAGGAACCCATGCCAAATTACTGGATCGTGCCAAGAAGAGCGGTTATGTCCGCGTCAAAATTGACGGTAATATGTACGAACTTTCAGAAGAGATTAAGCTGGATAAGAATATCAAACACAATATTGAAATTGTGGTAGACCGTCTGGTAGTAAAAGAAGGCATCGAACAGCGTCTGACCGACTCCATTGAAAATGTACTGAATCTGGCAGAGGGACTGATGACCGTAGATGTGATCGGCGGAGAGCCGGTTCAGTTCAGTGAAAGTTTTTCATGCCCGGACTGCGGAATCAGTATCGAAGAGATTGAACCGAGAAGCTTTTCGTTCAACAATCCATTTGGAGCGTGCCCGGAATGTTTCGGACTTGGATATAAGATGGAATTTGATGAGGATCTGATGATCCCGGACAAACGTCTCAGCATCAGCGAAGGTGCCATTACAGTTATGGGATGGCAGTCCTGCACAGACAAAAAAAGCTTCACTTATGCAATTTTGGATGCATTAAGCAAAGAATACGATTTTTCGCTGGACACTCCATTTGAAGACTATCCGAAAGAAATTCACGATGTTCTGCTTCATGGAACGAATGGAAAAGAAGTTAAAGTATATTATAAGGGACAGCGTGGAGAAGGTGTCTACGATGTTGCGTTTGAAGGATTGATTAAGAATGTAGAACGCCGTTACCGGGAGACTGGTTCGGAAACTATGAAAGCGGAATATGAAGAATTCATGAATATTACACCGTGTCATGCCTGCAAGGGACAGCGTCTGAAGCCGGGAGCACTGGCTGTTACGGTAGGAGATAAGAATATTGCAGAACTGACAGGAATGTCGATCGAGAAACTGCAGGCATTTCTGAAAGAATTGAAGCTAACGAATCATCAGATGCTGATCGGCGGACAGATCCTGAAAGAGATCAATTCCAGAATCCAGTTTCTGATGGATGTCGGACTGAACTATCTGACACTTGGAAGAGCAACTGGAACACTGTCCGGCGGAGAAGCACAGAGAATTCGTCTGGCGACTCAGATCGGTTCCGGACTTGTAGGTGTAGCATATATTCTGGATGAGCCAAGTATCGGTCTGCATCAGAGAGACAATGATAAATTACTTGGCACATTGAAGCATTTGCGTGACCTTGGTAATTCCGTAATCGTAGTCGAGCATGATGAGGATACGATGAGAGAAGCGGATTTTATTGTGGATATCGGTCCGGGCGCGGGAGAGCACGGCGGCGAAGTGGTTGCAACGGGAAATGCAGAAGAAATCATGCAGAATGAAAAATCTGTAACCGGAGCCTATCTGAGCGGAAGAATCAAGATTCCGGTTCCGGAGACAAGAAGAGAACCAACCGGATGGTTGAAAGTACTCGGAGCACAGGAAAATAACCTGAAGAACATTGATGTCAGCTTCCCGCTTGGCGTAATGACCTGTGTAACGGGTGTGTCCGGATCGGGAAAAAGTTCGCTGGTGAATCAGATCCTTTACAAGCGTCTGGCAAGAGACCTGAATCGTGCAAGAACCATTCCGGGCAAACATAAAGGCATCGAAGGACTGGATCAATTAGATAAAGTTATCAATATCGACCAGTCTCCGATCGGACGTACGCCTAGATCTAACCCGGCAACCTATACGGGAGTATTCGACCTCATAAGAGATCTGTTCGCAGCAACACCGGATGCGAAGGCAAGAGGCTATAAAAAAGGAAGATTCAGCTTTAATGTCAAAGGAGGACGCTGCGAAGCCTGCAGCGGAGACGGAATCATCAAGATCGAGATGCATTTCTTGCCGGATGTCTACGTTCCATGTGAAGTATGTAAGGGAAAACGTTATAACAGAGAGACTCTGGAAGTAAAATATAAAGGCAAAAGCATTTATGATGTGCTGGATATGACAGTAGAAGAAGCTATGCATTTCTTCGAAAATGTACCAAGCATCCGCAGAAAGATGGAGACTTTATATGATGTCGGACTTTCTTATATCCGTCTGGGACAGCCGTCCACGACGCTGTCCGGAGGAGAAGCACAGCGTATCAAGCTGGCAACGGAACTGAGTAAGAGAAGTACAGGAAAGACAATCTATATTCTGGATGAGCCGACGACAGGACTGCATTTTGCTGATGTGCATAAGCTGACAGAGATTCTGCACAGACTGACAGCTGATGGTAATACGGTTATTGTGATAGAGCATAATCTGGATGTTATAAAAACTGCAGATTATATTATCGATATCGGACCGGAAGGCGGTGACAAAGGTGGAACCGTGATCGCAAGCGGGACACCGGAAGAGGTAGCAGAAAGTCCTGTGTCTTATACAGGAAAGTATATAAAACCGATGTTAGGAAGGTAGAAATATGACATTTTGTTCATCTCTTCGGGCAGATTCGTCATATTGTAATATTTATGTAAAAAGCTTCACAAAGATTTAAGCAAAATGGGTCTTTTTATTTTAAATAATTTTGATTATAATGGGAACATGCTCAAAAATAGCATGCGTATGATCATATCTTACAAAAGATAATGATATAGACAGCTTGATGAAGGGAGAATTGGGAATGTCAGTAGATCTTGGAATTGATTTGGGAACAGCCAGTGTATTAGTATATGTAAAAGGAAAAGGTGTTATATTAAAGGAGCCTTCTGTCGTAGCTTATGACAGAGATACAAATGCGATAAAAGCAATCGGAGAGGAAGCAAGAATGATGCTTGGAAGAACTCCGGGAAATATTGTAGCGGTAAGACCATTAAGACAGGGTGTTATTTCAGATTATACAGTAACTGAAAAAATGATTAAATATTTCGTGCAGAAGGCATTAGGTAAGAGAACCTTCAAAAAGCCTAGAATCAGTATCTGTGTCCCAAGTGGTGTAACAGAAGTGGAACGTAAGGCAGTTGAGGAGGCTACTTATGCAGCTGGTGCAAGAGAAGTTCATCTGATTGAAGAGCCGGTTGCAGCAGCTATCGGCGCAGGAATCGATATTTCAAAACCTTGCGGTAATATGATTGTTGATATCGGGGGAGGAACATCAGATATTGCGGTAATTTCTCTTGGAGGAACTGTTGTAAATACATCACTTAAGATCGCAGGTGATGATTTCGATGAGGCAATTGTGCGTTATATGAGAAAGAAGCATAATCTTCTGATCGGTGAAAGAACCGCAGAGGATATTAAGATTAAAATCGGTACAACTTATCCGTTGATTGAAGATGAGACTTTGGAAGTCAGAGGAAGAAATCTTGTAACAGGACTGCCGAAGACTGTTACGGTAACATCAACAGAGACAGAAGAAGCACTTCGAGAGACTACCGGACAGATTGTAGAAGCCGTAATCAGTGTGTTAGAGAGAACTCCACCGGAGCTTTCCGCTGATATTCTTGACAGAGGAATTATGCTGACGGGAGGCGGATCCATGCTGCGTGGTATGGAAGAGCTGATCGAGGAAAAGACAGGTATTAATACTATGACAGCGGATGATCCAATGAAAGTTGTAGCAATCGGTACTGGAGAATATGTAGAATTTATGGGCGAAAGAAAAGGTATCTAGAAAACCAGGGTGAATGAAATCGAATGGAAGAGATTAAAGGATACGTAGAACATATCGTTTACAGAAATGAAGATAACGGATATACAGTATTCCATTTGAATAATTCAGATGGAGAGGTTACCTGTGTCGGAAATTTTCATTTTATAGAAGAAGGAGAATTATTAAGATTGACAGGAGGCTATACAACACATAAGATGTATGGCCTTCAATTCGCTGTGGAAGAATCGGAAGTATGTGAACCGGAGGATCTGATATCAATTGAAAGATATTTAGGATCCGGAGCGATAAAAGGAATCGGAGCCGCGCTGGCGGGAAAAATTGTCAAGAAATTTAAAGAAAATACTTTTCGGATCATAGAAGAAGAGCCGGAGAGACTGGCGGAAATCAAGGGAATCAGCGAACGGAAAGCAAGAGAGATTGCTTCTCAGGTGGAAGAAAAGAAAGATATGCGTCAGGCGATGATCTATCTGCAGAAGTTTGGAATTTCAACGACGCTTGCGGCGAAAATCTATCAGCATTATGGCCGTAATGTTTACCGCACGATTGAGGAGAATCCGTATCAGCTGGCGGATCATGTTCCGGGGGTTGGATTTAAGACTGCTGATGAGATTGCGGCAAAGATTGGAATCCACACAGATTCGGATTTTCGTATACGAAGTGGGATTTTTTATACATTGCAGCAGAGCGTGAATGATGGACATATTTATTTGTATCAGGAAGCACTGTTAAGAGAGACCAGTGAATTGCTTGGTGTTCAGATTCAGGACATGGAACAGTACCTGATGGATCTTGCGATGGAAAAAAAGATCGTTATGAAGCCGTCGGAGCAGGGAATGAGGATATATACGTCTCATTACTATTATATGGAATTAAATACAGCAAAAATGCTGCATGATCTTAATCTTGATTTTGAAATTGCAGATGCTAACTTAATACGCCGGATTAATAAAATCGAAAAAAATACAGAGTTGTATCTGGATGATATGCAAAAGACTGCTGTAATGGAAGCAGTAAGGCATGGTCTGATGATCCTGACAGGGGGACCTGGTACCGGTAAGACGACTACGATCAATGCTATGATACATTTTTTTGAAAGTGAAGGACTGGATATTTACCTGGCCGCACCGACAGGAAGGGCAGCAAAAAGAATGACTGAGGCAACCGGCTGTGAAGCACAGACGATACACCGTCTTCTGGAAGTGTCAGGAAATCCGGATGATGAGACAATCGGGGGCTTCCAGCGGAATGCAGAAAATCCACTGGAAGCAGATGTAGTTATTATTGATGAGATGTCGATGGTAGATCTGCCGCTTATGTATGCACTTCTGAATGCTATCGTACCCGGAACACGTGTGATCCTGGTGGGGGATGTGAACCAGCTTCCAAGTGTAGGACCGGGAAGTGTACTGAAAGATATCATTTCTTCGGAGTGCTTTTCGGTTGTAAAACTGACGAAGATATTCAGACAGGCCGGAGAAAGTGATATTATTGTGAATGCGCATAAGATCAACCGGGGAGAACCGGTTGTTCTGGACAATAAAAGTATGGATTTCTTCTTCTTAAAACGTGACGATACGAATATGATCATCAGCAATATTATTACATTGATCCAGAAGAAACTTCCAAAGTTTGTGAATGCGAAAGAAGCGGATATTCAGGTTCTGACACCGATGCGAAAAGGACTGTTGGGGGTAGAGAGAATCAATAAGATATTACAGGAATATCTGAATCCGCCGAAACCTGGAAAACAGGAAAAAGAATACGGAGATCACCTGTTTCGTGAGGGGGACAAGGTGATGCAGATTAAGAATAATTATCAGCTTGAATGGGAAATTTCTACCCGCTATGGAATGACGATCGATAAGGGAATCGGTGTCTTTAACGGCGATATGGGAATCATACGTAAAATTAATACATATGAGGAAACGGTTACTGTTGAGTATGATGAAAAGAAGCTGGTAAAGTATCCGTATAATCTGCTGGATGAATTGGAACTGGCTTATGCTATAACGATTCATAAAGCCCAGGGAAGCGAATATCCGGCGGTTATTATCCCTTTGTTACAGGGACCAAGACAGCTATATTACAGAAATCTGCTTTATACGGCTGTTACAAGAGCAAGAAAGTGTGTTACAGTGATTGGAAGTGAAAGTGTATTTCAGGAAATGATACATAATACGAATCAACAGAACCGTAATACGAGTCTTGCAGAGCGAATCCGGGAATTAAATGAATCATAAAAAAATCAATAAGATTAAAGAATCAATCATATCTTTGCTCTGGCCGGAAGTTTGTCCATTCTGCCAAAAAGTATGCAGAGACGGCATCTGCAAAGAATGCAGAAAGAAGCTGGAACTACTGAAAGTCAGAGAACCAAGGTGTATGCAATGTGGAAAACAGATCCGTAGTGTAGAGCAGGAATACTGTTATGACTGCATGCATACACATCATTATTATGAACGGGGATTGAGTTTGTGGAACCACAAAAACCCCGTAAATCAGTCTGTTTATCAATTTAAGTACCATAACCAAAGAAGATACGGAATATTATATAGTCAGGAACTTGTAAAAGAATTCCAAAAAGAAATAGAAAGATGGAGGCCGGATATTATTATGCCGGTACCGTTGCATCCTTCAAGAAAGAGAAAAAGAGGATATAATCAGGCACAGATACTTGCAGAAGAAATAGGAAAAATCCTGGAAATCCCGGTGGACAGTAAAAGTCTGATAAGAACCAGAAAGACCAGTCCGCAGAAAAAACTAGGTCACCAGGAAAGAAAAAAGAATCTGAAGCACGCATTTGCAGTGAAACATACATTTCAGGCAGTAAAGAGAGTGTTGCTGGTTGATGACATTTATACAACGGGAAATACAATTGATGCAGTGTCAAATGTATTGAAACAGAAAGGTGTAGAGAATGTTTACTTTTTAACCATAAGTATTGGACAAGGGTACTGAGATTTGTTATACTTAAAATGATGTTTTAATGGAATTAATATCATGTTGAGGTGGATATATGTTAGATGAGAGAAAAGTAAAATTAATGACAAAACTTGCTCTCTATGAAGAGACACATGGAAAAGAAGATTTTAAGATCAGCTCTTATTATAGAAAAGACTATGCAAGTCTGCATGTTATCTATGCATTCTTAAGTGTATCGGTTGGATATATATGTCTGGTAGGCGTGTTGTTGCTTGCCGGCGTGGAGAATATTATGGGTAATCTGTCAAATGGATTGATCATATTTTTATTTTTAATCATTTTGGCAGGTTATGTGGGTGTTGTGATTGTGTATTGCGGAATTGCCAGTCATATATATAATGAAAAACATAAAAAAGCAAGAAAAAGGGTAAAAAGATATAATCATAATCTGATCCAATTGCTGAAGATGTATGAAAAGGAGAAAAGATAGATGGATAATATATATGTAATACGGGGAAGAATAGAAGAACTCTATGGAAAACATTCTAAATTATTTGACAAGGCTTTTCAGTTCATACTTGCAATGATCACATTTTCGATGATCAATCAGAATACCGGATTCATGAAGTCGTTATCATCACCGGTAATTTCTCTGGCACTGGCTGTAGTTGCTACATTTCTGCCTCCGATGGTGATTGTTGTGATAGCAGCGGTATTAGTTCTTGCACATACGCTGGCAGCGTCGATAGGAATATTTGCTGTATCGGCAATGATTTTCCTGATCATGTATATTTTCTATATCAGACTGGCACCAAAGATGGCGTTTGTTGTACTTCTTACACCGATTGCATTTGTTCTGAAAATACCATTTCTGGTACCTGTTGCGTGTGCACTGATATATACACCGGTAAGTCTGGTGCCGATGAGTTGCGGAACAGTTGTGTTTTATATGGTGGAATATCTTAAAAAGACAAGTTCGGCATCAAAAGCATCAGGAAGTAAAGCGATGCTTTCTGAGATTACAACTTATGTACAGAAAGTATTCCAGGATAAGGAAATGTGGATTTACATTGTAGCGTTTATTATAGGATTTTTTGTGGTTTATACAATCCGCAGACGTGAACTGGATCACGCATGGAAAATTGGGATTATAGCAGGAGCAATTGCTGATGTAGTGGTAACGGCAATGGGAAGTATTGCACTTGGAGTAGAGATATCATATGGATCTCTGATCTTCGGAAATATTCTTGCGGTAATTGTTGGAATGATATTAGAACTGTTCCTTTTCTCTGTTGATTATGCAAGAAGTGAACGGTTACAGTTTGAAGATGATGAATATTATTATTATGTAAAAGCAATACCAAAGGTGGCAGTAACAACTCCGGAGAAGACGGTGAAAAAGATCAATGAAAGACAGGAAACAGAGATTATTGATGCAGAAGCAGTAAAACGTCTTTCACAGGATGTTACGGAAGAGACTAAGGCAATCAGCGTGGAGCCGTCTGCAAATCACAAATTAAGAAAAGAAACATCGAGAAAAACACCATATAATAATTCGGAGTACAGAAGTCCTGCACAGATAAGAGCCAGTCAGGCCAAAAGACATTCACCGAAGAGAGGACCGATGCCGAAGAAACATGACATGAAAGATGTAGATAAGATGCTTCTGACACAGAGTCTGGAAAATGAATTTCATGCAGGCAACCGCAGAAAAAGATAGAAAGACAGAAAAAATCATTAAAAACCGTGCAGGGAGGTGAGAGGAATGGGACAGACAATTGCAGATTTTATTGACAAATATGGAATTGGACTTTATATTCCGAGAGTGCATATCACAGATATCATAGAAGTTCTGATCCTCACTTTTCTGATCTATCAGATCATCATATGGATAAAGAATACGAAAGCATGGATGCTGCTCAGAGGAATCATTGTACTTGCGGGCTTTATTCTTCTCGCAGCTATATTCAAGATGCATACGATCCTGTTCATCGCGAGAAATTCACTGACGGTCATGGCTACGGCAGCAATTGTAGTATTTCAGCCGGAACTGCGGAGGGCACTGGAAAAGCTTGGAGAGAAGCAATTTCTGACATCAGTTGTTCCTTTTGAACAGAACCGGGAGATACGTTTCAGTGAAGAGACAAGAGAGGATATTATCCGTGCATGCTTTGCCATGGGAAAAGTCAAGACAGGGGCTCTGATCGTCGTAGAACAGGCAATACGGCTTACGGAATATGAAAGTACCGGAATCCAGATGGACTGTCTGGTATCAAGTCAGGTGCTGATCAATATCTTCGAACATAATACACCGCTTCATGATGGTGCGATCATCGTAAGAGGTGACAGGATCGTCTCGGCGACCTGCTATCTTCCTCTCTCGGATAATATGGGGATCAGCAAGGATCTAGGCACCAGACACCGTGCGGCAGTAGGAATGAGCGAAGTCAGTGATGCACTGGTCATTACGGTATCAGAAGAGACAGGAGCTGTGTCAGTCGCACAGGGAGGAGAGCTTACAAGAAGTATCAATGAAGCAGAACTTCGTGTGAAGCTGGAAGAGGTACAGCATAAGAGCAGTGAAACCAACAGAATAAAGGCAATGTGGAAAGGATGGCGGAAGCATGCGAAAAAGAATAACTAACAATCTTGCGCTGAAAATACTGGCTTTCCTGATTGCGGCATTCTTATGGCTGGTTGTAGTGAATATCGATGACCCGGTGGATGACAAGACATTTTCCAATATCCCGGTGCAGGTAACGCATGAAGAAGTGATTACGGATAATAATAATACGTATCAGATCGTGGATAACACGCAGGAGATTAATGTAACAGTTACAGCACAGCGGTCGGTACTGGATAAGATCAGGGCAGAGGATATTGTTGCGACAGCGAACATGAAAGAACTGACGCTTCGTACACAGGTGCCGATTGAAGTGACGATCAAAGGATATACAGGAAAATATGAAAAGGCAACGGCAAATCCAAGAAATCTGCAGATTCAGATCGATGAGGAAGCGAAGAATAATTTCCCGATCACACCGACAACAACAGGAACGGTAAGAAACGGATATGAAGTAGGAAGTCTGAAAGCACTTCCGGAAAAAGTAACACTTCGCGGACCGAAGAGAATCATTAACAATATTGCAAAAGTAACAGCAGAAGCAAATGTATCCGGATTATCCGAAGATGAGACGGTAGAAGCAAAACTGGTACTGTATGATGCAAATAATAATGTGATTGACCAGACACTTCTTGCAAACAACCTTGGAAAAGAAGGAGTCAGTGTTGAAGTAGAACTGCTTCAGGTAAAAAGTGTGCCGCTCAAAGTGGATACATCAGAGGTGTCGGCAGCAGAAGGGTATAAACTTGGCAAGATCACGGTAGAACCACAGGAAGTGGAAGTGACAGGTGATAAGAGTACGCTTGCCGAGATCTCGGAGATCGATATTCCACCGAGTGCCCTGAAATTGGAAGAACTGACACAGAGAACGGAGCAGACCATTGATATCTCATCTTATCTTCCGAGCGGTGTGTCCCTTGCGGAAGAGAATGCGAATAAGGTGGTAATATCCATCCAGGTACAACAGCCGGGAACAAAGAGCTTTGAGATATCGACAGGATCGATCATCCTGGAGAATATAGCGGATGGACTGAGCATCAATTACGGATCTACTGTTGATCTGGAGATACAGGTGAAGGGACCGAATGATGTGTTGAATCTGTTCTCACCTGCGAAGAAAGTCAGCATTGATCTTAAGAATTATACAGAGCCTGGTACATATACTGTTCCGGTGTCTGTCGAACTGCCGGATGGCTGCACACTTGTGAATGAAGTGAATGTGGAGATCACACTTGAAAATTCAAAGCAGAGCAGTAAAACACAGGGTGAAAGCCAGAACAGCAGTCAGACAAAGACAGACGAAAACAATCAGAACGGCCAGAGCGAATAACAGACAGAAATGGGGAGAATACATTATGATCAGACAGAAAGTTACAATAACAAATCCGACGGGACTGCATCTCAGACCTGCAGGGATGTTCTGTAACATAGCAAGCAGATACAAATGCAAAGTAGAATTCATGTATAACGATGACACCGCAGCAAATGCGAAAAGTGTATTGAGTGTCCTTGGAGCATGCGTGAAATCGGGAGATGAAATCGAGCTTATCTGCGACGGGGAAGATGAAGAAGAGGCCATGAAAGCAATGATGGATGCGGTCGAAAGCGGGCTTGGAGAGTAAAATTAATGGAGAAAACGAACGGCTTATGCTTTGAGTGTGAGCCGTTTCTTGCGTTGCTATGTGTCTTGAGAATGAAAGGAAAGTAATAAATGAAAGAAAAATTACAAAAAATACTTGATATTACATTTTGGAAATTTGTACTGGTAGGAATTATAAATACTTTGGTGGGAACGACGGTGATGTTTGTGGCATATAATTTTTTGCATTTCAGCTACTGGGTGTCTTCGGCATCCAATTATGTGGTGGGAAGTATAGTAAGTTATTTTCTGAATAAGTATTTTACATTCCAGAATAATGAAAAATCTCTCGGACAGTTATTCAAATTTATTTTGAACATTACAGTATGTTATCTGTTGGCCTATGGACTGGCAAAGCCAGTTGTTTCATGGATCTTACAGAATCAGAGCAGGAGTATTCAGGATAATTGTTCCATGCTGGTGGGAATGGGAGCGTTTGTAGTGTTCAATTACATCGGTCAGCGACTGATTGTATTTAAAAAATAGGTCATGCGGAGAGAGTAAATGAAAAGAGGGCAAAAGATTTTAAAAATTGTGGGTATCGTATTTAGTATTATCCTGGAAACTCTTGCAATATTACTTGCATGCAGCACAAGGTGGATGTTCCGCACATGGACGAATCTGTCGATGGATGAACTGGTATATCATCTGACAGCGCCATTGGAAGGAACCAACACAGATATGATCCAAGACTATTGCGGAAAATGTGCTGTTCCGGCGATCATATTTCTGTGCGCTGTGATTATTATATATGCACAGAAAAAGAATGAGACGGTTTTTACACGAAGAATGACCGTGGCAGGTCTTGTGGGTGCAGTTGTCATTATAGGGGCGACGGCCGGGATTACATGGAAGAAACTGGATGCCGGGGATTACGTGAAAGGACAGAGCACTTATTCCACATTTATTGACAAAAATTATGTAGACCCCGCAGAGGTCAATATTGAATTTCCGGAGCAGAAAAAGAATCTGATCTATATTTTCCTGGAATCGATGGAAGTGACCTATGCGGACGAAGCAGCAGGTGGAGCATTTGAGACGAATCTGATCCCAGAATTGACCGAACTGTCAAAAAAGAATGAAAACTTTTCCGGAGACAGTGATGAACTAAATGGAGGAATCCCTATGCCGGGAACGACATGGACGATGGGGGCTATGTTCGGACAGACATCCGGATTGCCGCTGAACATTTCCATTGATGACAATGCGATGGATACACAGGAATCGTTCTTTCCGGGTATTATAACATTAGGCGATATTTTACAGGAAGAAGGCTATTCCCAGACACTTCTGATTGGTTCGGATGCGACATTTGGAGGAAGAAAATTATATTTTACAGATCATGGACAGTACGATATCGTGGATTATGAATATGCAGTTGAGAATAAAATGATCCCGGAAGATTATAAAGTATGGTGGGGATATGAAGATGAAAAATTGTTTGGATTTGCGAAAGAAAGACTTCTGGAGCTTTCTAAACAGGATGATCCATTTAATCTTACCATGCTGACAGTAGATACACATTTTGAAGATGGATATGTATGTGAACTCTGCCCGGATACATTTGGAGATAACCAGTATGCAAATGTTATGGCATGCTCGAGTAAACAGGTGAAAGAATTTGTGGACTGGATACAGGAACAGGATTTTGCTGATGATACAACAATTGTAATTTCCGGAGATCATCTGACGATGGACAGTGATTTTTGTGATGATGTAGAGAAAAGTTATCAGAGAAAAGTATACACAACTTATATCAATTCCTCGGTAGAGAAGGAGACTGATGATAAAAGAACATATACGACATTTGACGCATTTCCAACAACACTGGCTGCACTTGGAGCCAATATTGATGGAAACCGTCTGGGACTTGGAACGAATTTATATTCTTCAACGCAGACGTTGAGTGAATGTTACGGTGTGGAGAACGAAAAAACTGAACTGAAGAAAAAATCAAAATTAATGAACAAATTGGCCAAGATCGATAAGAACAGACAGGCATTACTGAAACGCGAAGGAAAAGCTCCGACAGCTGAGGTCGTGACAGGAAAATATCAGGAAGACAGTTTGACTTTGCCTGTTACCGTAAAGAATATGCAGTATATTACCAATGGAATACAATCGGTATCACTGGCAATATGGAAGAACGAAGACCAGAGTGATCTGCAATGGCTGCCAATGGCTATGTTTGAGGACGGACATTGTAAAGCGGATGTAGATTTTGATAATCTGAATGAAAATCCGGGAACTTATAATATACAGATTTACATTGTCGATGGGGACGGAGAGCCGCATATGGTGGCAGAGACAACTGCAGAGATTCCGTAATCGGATGAAAAAACTGTTATACTAAAAATAATTATGCAAATATTTATCAGAATAGAAAAGGGGAGGAACAGGACAAAGCAGAATGAAAAGAATCAGAAATACAATTTTGAGTGTAGTCTTAACTTGGTGTATGGTATTACCAGGTGTGATGGTGTCCGCGGAGAATATGGACAATGTGCAGGTGAATACCAATGAAGAAAATCAGATTGCGACAGATGGAAGTGAAAATACAGAAGATACAGACGAAACAGCAGAGGCAGAAGCTCAGACAGAGAATATAGAAACAGATATATATGAAGCAGAGCGGAATGATCTGGCAAATAGCTGGCGTTATGAAAATGGACAGAGAACAGAACAGTCATTTGCAAGAAGTGCAAGAGCGTTTCGTGAATTTACAACATGGCCGGCGGTTTCAGGAATGGTTGCAAAGGGAATTGATGTAAGTCAGTGGAATGGGACTATTGACTGGCAGAAGGTGAAGAATGCGGGTGTCGATTATGCAATCATCCGTTGTGGATTTGGAATGAATCAGACGAATCAGGATGACACTAAATGGAAAGAAAATGCAGACGCATGTACCAAATATAATATTCCGTTTGGTGTATATATTTATTCTTATGCAACGGATACTTCACGTGCGAAGAGCGAAGCAGAACATGTACTGCGTCTGATAAAAGGATATAAACTGAAATATCCGGTTTATTATGATCTGGAAGATGACAGTGTGCGGAATAATGTAAGTGAAAAAACCATTGGCGATATTGCACAGACATTCTATGATACGATTACGGCTGCCGGATATAAAGCAGCAATGTATGCCAATACGGATTGGTTCACGACATATCTTACAGACTCACGATTTGCCAAGTGGGACAAATGGGTAGCGCAATATAATACAACCTGTACTTACACCGGAAAATATCAGATGTGGCAGTGCTCATCTAAGGGCAGTGTGAATGGAATTAACGGTAATGTCGATCTGAGTGTTGATTTTGGTGCATCTGATTCAAACCAGAATAGTAATACTGAGATGAAAGTAGAAGAAGGGACATATGCGATCAGCTCGGCACTGAATACGGACAAGATCTTTTCAGTATCCGGAGGAAGCGTGTCGAACGGGGCATCGATCGTATTGACAGGACAAAAAAATACTCCGGAACAACGATTTGAAATAAGTCCGGCAGGAGATGGATGGTACAGAATCATATCTGAAAAATCAGGAAAAGCAGTTGATATACCGAATGCATCAACTGCATCAGGTGTCGCACTCCATCAGTATGACTGGAACGGGACCAGTGCACAATTATGGAAATTCGAGGATGCGGGGAACGGATATTATTACATAAAAGCAAAGGCAGGAACCTACTTGGAAGTGAAAAATTCTGCCGCATCGGACGGTGTCACAATTCAGACAGCCGCTTTGAACAGATCCAATGCACAAAAATGGAAACTGAATCTGTCGGAATACCGTCCGGTCGAAGACGGTATTTACACGGTTGGTGCCAGTGTGAATGGGAATATGCTTGCCGATGTATCCAATGGTTCTGTTGAAAATGGTGCGAACATCCAGTTATATACATCGAATGGGACATTTGGACAGCAATATGCATTTACTTATGTAGGAAACGGTTATTACAGAATTGCTCCGGAAAACTCCAATAAGACACTGGAAATCAGCAATGGATCAGCTGCTTCGGGAGCGAATGTCCAGCAGTCCGGATGGAGTAGAAAAAACTGGCAGTTATGGAAATTAGTAGATGCCGGAGATGGCAGTTATTATATTAAATCCAAAATGGGAACGACACTTGCTTTATACGGAGGGAATACGGCGAACGGTACGAATATACAGGCAGAGAGCATGAATTATTCTACGGGGCAGAAATGGAAGGTTACCCCGCTTACAGGACAATTACTCCAGCCGGTGAAGGATGGAAGCTATGTCCTGACCAGTGCAGCCGATACTGAAAAAGTTATGAGCCAGGTGAAAGGAAATATTCAGCTTGGTTGTTTTGAGGGAAGCAGTACACAGAAATACAGTATCGAATATACCGGAAAAGGTTATTACCGGATTGTAAGTAAAGCGACAGGAAAAGTTTTAGATATTGAATCAGGAAAGAGCAGTGCCGGAACGAACATCCAGGAATATAGCTGGAACGGAAGTGATGCACAACTCTGGAGATTTGCCGCAGGGAAAAATGGCGGATACTGTATCAAGTCAAAACTTGGAACCTTCATAGATGTGAAGTCACAAAAAGCGGCAGATGGAAATAACGTTCAGACCAATACATACGGAGCTGCACTAACACAGAGCTGGAAGCTTGACAGCTCACTTGCAAATGAACAGGAAAATATAGTTGCAGATGGTACATACACAATTGCATCTGTTGGAAATAGTAAGAATGTACTGGATGTGTATGGAGGCTATTTTGGAAGTGGTACTAATATCTGGCTCTACACATCGAATAATACGGCTGCGCAGCGTTATGAAATCAAACATATGGGAAACGGGTATTACCGGATCATGGTAGAAAAAACAGGGAAAGTGCTGGAGGTGGCAGGAAAGAGCAGCAAAAATGGTGCAAATCTCCAACAGTATGAATGGAATGGAAATGACGGACAGCTCTGGAAGTTTGTACGCACAGGAACAAATTCCTACTATCTGAAATCCAAATTAGGAACCGTGATTAAAGCAGCATCCGAAAAATGTGAGGCGGGAAGTAACGTTGAACTGGGAACATTGAATGAGTCATCCAATGCGCAGAAATGGACACTGCAAAAACAGGAAAGCTATTCGCTGGAAGAAGGAACGTATGTAGCCAAAAGCGCATTGGATACAAGTAAACTGCTGGATATTGCCGGAGGCTATACAACAAACGGTGCAAATATCCAGATATATCAATATAATGGATCGACAGCACAGCAGTTCAAAATTCAATATGCCGGAAACGGATATTACAGAATTATTTCTGCAAAGACAGGAAAGTCTCTGGATATTTATGGAGGTTATACAAATGATGGTACAAATATTCAACAGTATACCTGGAATGGAAGTGAAGCACAGCTTTGGAAAATTGTAGATCTCAGAAATGGCTATTTCTATATTCGGTCAAAGTTGGGAAAAGGACTGGATGTTTATGGTGGCAGAAGCACAAGTGGGACGAATGTTCAGTTATACAGCAGTAATGGAAGCAAGGCACAGAGCTGGGTATTGAAAAAATTAAAATAGTCAAGTGGATAAAAATGTGATAAAATGATACAGGTTGACAATTAATAAATGAAAATAAAGCGATGGAGAGATATCGTATGGAAAATGAACTTGTAAGTATCGTAATGGTGAATTATAATCAGGAAAAGTTTTTAAAAAAGTCGATCGACAGTGTCCTGATGCAGACATACAGGAACTGGGAACTGATCATCGTCGATGATGGTTCTACAGATGCGTCTGTAAATATTATAAAAGAATATAAGGATGACAGGATAAAACCAATTTTCCTAAAGGAGAATTGTCACATTTGTATTGCGACTAATACCGGTTTTGCGGTCGTAAAGGGAAAATATATTGCCAGACTGGACAGCGATGATATATGGGAAAAAGAAAAATTAGAAAAGCAGATGGATTTTATGCAGAAGAATCCATCTGCTAAAGTGTGTTTTACTCAGGTTGAACTGATTGATGAAAACGGGGAAAACATTGACAAACAGGAATCGGAATTACTCAGTCTTTATAACAGCAGACAGAAAAACAGGGAAGAATGGATCCGCTTTTTCTTCTTTGTGGGCAATTCACTGCTTCCGACACTTTTATTTGAAAAAGAATTGCTGGATATAGTTGGTGGGTTTAAATTGAACTACTGTCAGACACATGATTTTGAATTTCTGATAAGACTGATTAAACAGACGGATTTCTATTTTGTAGAAGAAAAACTGGTAAAGTACAGAAGAACTTCTACACAGAACAGTGCCTCTACCGTAGAAAAAGATACCCGGTTCTTTAATGAATATATGGATATTAGATATCATTTCTTTGAGGGAATGACAGATGAATTATGTAAAGCTGCGTTTGGAGAGTTTTTCAGAGATAAAGATGCTTCAACACATGAAGAGATTGTGTGCGAACAGGCATTTCTTCTGGGAAAATGCATCGGATACAGTGACAGTAATCCGGTTCTTGGTCTGTTCAAACTGGGAGAACTTATGAATGATCCGGTATACGGGCGTGTGCTGTTGGAAAAATATCACTATACGCCGAAAAAATATTACGAAGAAACCTGCAAAAAATTATTATGGGTAGAAAAAGATGATGAGCAGGAGCAGCAACTGAAGTATCAATTGGAGCAGGAGAGAAAAAAAATAAAGAATAAAGATGATCATATTGAAAAACTTTTAGAGATAAAGGATTTACAACAGAATCATATCGGTAAACTGGAAAGAGAATTGGAAAATCTAAGGCAGAGACTCCGGGCAATTGAAGAATCAAAAAGCTGGAAGATGACACAGCCAATCAGAAATCTGAAGAAAAAGACAAAAAATAAACAGTAAAGTCATATAAAAGTAACAATTAGAAAGGAAAGAAAAATGTCAGATAAAATATCAGTAATTGTTCCTTGCTATAATGAACAGGAAGCATTGCCGTTTTTTTATGAAGCAATCGGCAAGATAGCGGGTAAGATGAAACAGGAGTATAATGTAGATTATGAATTTGTCTTCGTAGATGATGGATCCAGAGACCGGACATTAGAAATTTTGAGAGATTTTGCAAAGAAAGATGAGCGGGTAAAATATATATCATTTTCCCGGAACTTTGGAAAAGAAAGTGCAATTTATGCGGGACTGGAGCATGTGACGGGAGATTATATATCTATGATGGATGCAGATTTACAGGATCCGCCGGAGTTGCTGATGGAAATGTATCAGGAAATTAAAAAAGATGAGTATGACTGTATAGGAACCAGAAGAGTAACGCGTAAAGGAGAACCACCGATCCGTTCGTTTTTTGCACACTGCTTTTATAAGCTTATGAATAAGATATCAAAAGCTGAAATCGTAGATGGTGCAAGAGATTTCAGATTGATGACTCGTCAGATGGTGAATGCGATTCTCGATGTAAAAGAATATAACCGTTTTTCGAAAGGAATTTTCGGCTGGGTTGGATTTAAGACAAAATGGCTGGAATATGAAAATATAGAAAGAGTTGCCGGCAATACCAAATGGTCTTTCTGGAAATTGTTCCTGTATTCACTGGATGGAATTGTGGCATTCTCTACAGTTCCGCTGTCGGTGGCATCTGCATTTGGTATGCTGTTTTTATTCATTGCTTTTATTATGATTGTATTTATCATTGCAAAAACGCTGATCTTTGGTGATCCAGTTGCGGGATATCCGTCTATGATGTGTGTGATGTTCTTTATCGGAGGTATTCAGTTGTTCAGTATTGGTGTATTAGGACAATATCTGTCAAAGACATATCTGGAAACAAAGAACCGGCCAATTTATATTATAAAAGAAACAGAAAAATCTGAAAAATAGCATAATAAGACGGAGTGGTTTAAGGAGACAGGTTTATGAAATTAAAAAGCCAAAAGGCAAAAACAGATATAAATAAGATTGTAATCAGGAAAATGCCGGTCAGGGAATTCCTGAATGATCACAAATATTCGTGGTGGATTATGGGATTGTTCTTGTTTTTGGCATATGGCATCAAGGTATTTAACGTGTCGATCTCGCATGATACGGAAGCAATCATGGCAGTTCCGGATTCCCTGTATGGCAGCTGGCTTTCCATGGGGAGGTTTGGCCTGATTGCATTGAAAAAGTTACTGGGAACATATTTGTTCAATCCATATGCTGCGTCTGCCATGATGTTTGTGATGATGATTATCAACGGAATGGCATGGGAATATCTGTTCTGCTGGCTGGGTGACAGAAAAGAACAGAAGAAAGAAAGTACATGGATTTTTCCAACGATATATTTTACATCTATGATTGTTGCAGAACAATCTGGATTCTTATTGCAGGCATATGAAGTGAATGTTACATTCTTTTTGATTGCTGTGTCCGTATTCTGTCTGTGCAGGATAATTCTGGAACATGGAAAGTGGTATCTGGCAGTTCCTGCGATTGGATGTCTGGTAATTGCATTTGCAAGCTATCAGGCATATGTGCCATTATTTATGGCGGCAGCAGCTGTATGTTTTGTTTTGATTTATGATACGAACAGCAGACAAAACAACGGAAGAACAGATTTCCGTTTTTGTGTGAAAGTACTGTTGGCATTTATTATTGATTTTGTTGTTGCATTTGGTGTATATCAGATTGTTAATAAAATCATCATGACAAGGTACGAGATGCAGATAACTTCTTATATTTCAGATCAGATTGCATGGAAAAATCAGCCGCTGCAGGTAACTTTGAATGCAATTTTGGAACATATCGGAGAAGCACTACAGGGAAAAGGTATATTCTTTACGGCTTTATATGGTTTGATCTATGTGGTGATGCTGGTCTATATAACGGTACGCATCAGAAGAAGAGAACAGAGCTACTGGGTATATATGATTGCTGTTCTCTTTTCGGGGATTGCACCGTTCTTCATGACAGTCCTGCTTGGAGGAGCACCATCTGCCAGAACAGAGATTGTATTACCGTTTGTTGCAGCATTTTATTGTGAATATTTAGTGAAAAAGATAAGATCAAAAGATGCGTGGAGAGGTGTTTATATACTTGCAACCGCTTTCTTTGCGGCATTTTGTATGCATCAGAGTATGATGACATCCAGACTGTATTACACACAATATACACAATATGAAGAAGATGTCAGGGTGGCAGCCAAGATTTCGGACCGGATTGAGCAGCTGAATTTGGGAGAAACACCGACGCAGCCGGTTATGTATGTGGGACGCAGAGCGTCTCATAAGAATAATTCCTGTATACAGGACGAGCAGCTGGAACTGATCGGAAGATCATATTTTGCAGTGTCTTTCAGTACAAATCATGGTACATGGGTGATGCACAATTTCATGGAAACACTTGGGTATGATTATGAAATGTCACTCGATGAGAAAAAGATAGCAACTGCAGAAAAATATGCTGCAGATATGCCTGTATGGCCGGCACAGGGCAGCGTGGCACTGAAAGACGGGATTATCATAGTGAATCTTGGACAATAGATGAAAGAGAGTGAAAGATGAAAAAAGAACGATTGTTTTATTTGGATTTTGTCAGAGCGGTTGCAGCGATTTCGATTATTATGACGCATTTTAATGCGCGTTACCTGTATCTGAACCCGCCGGTGCCGGAAAAAGCGGTACTGACAACCATGGTAAGTAATATTTATATTGGTAACTGGGGAGTGTCGCTGTTCTTTATCATATCAGGGGCGGCGCTGATGTATGTATATGAAGAAAAATGCGATTTGAAAATATATTTTAAGAAAAGATTCCGGAGCATTTATCCGATGTACTGGATCGCTTATATCTGCGGATTCTTATACTTGTTTTATACCAACAAGGCAGTACCGGGAGCAGGCGGACCGAAAATTAATTTTATTTTTTCGATTCTGGGATTTGACGGATTACTTGCGGAAAATATACCGACCTTTTATGTATTGGGAGAATGGTTCCTGGGTGCAATTATCTGTATGTATATTTTATTCCCGTTACTGCGGCAGGGGATTAAGAAACAGCCGGTGGCAACATGGGCAGTCATACTGGTGATATATGCATGGTTCATGTTCGGATATCATTATAATTTTAATGTGGCAAAGATTATTCTGGCGAGACTTCCGGAAATTGTATTCGGGATGAGCTTTATCAAACTGCAGAGAAAAGTTGACTGGAAAGTCGCTTTGGGAGCATTGGCTATATTGATCATCAATGGAATCGCAAAGCCATCATGGTCAGAGAATATACAGACTACCTATGTGGGAATTTTATCATTCCTTGTTCTGGTTTATCTGTCCTACTGGGTGAAGGTAAATTTAGTGAAGAAAATATGCAGTGTTATAAGCAAATATTCTTATGCTATATTCCTGGTACACCATATGGTAATTGCCAGAATGATGGCAACATTTGATCTTATGAATATATCAAGACTACATAGTTATCTGCTGTTCTGTGCGGTATGTATTGTAATTGGATTTTTTGCATGGGCACTTTATAAAGTACACAGAAATGTTATGGCTTTTATATCAGAAGCGGAAAAATAGAGTTGGCGTTGCAATATACGGTAAAGTGAGGTAGAATAGTAACAGATTAATATAGGAACGGAGAATATAGAAATTGAAAAAGATATTGATTACAGGCAGCCAGGGACAACTTGGCAGAGCATTGAATGATTATTATGAGAATCATGAAGACGTTCAATTGATCAATACAGATGTGAAAGAGCTGAATATTACAGATGAAAAAGAAGTAATGAGTAAGATCTGTGAGATAAAACCGGATGTCATTATCAATTGTGCGGCTCATACACAGGTAGATGCATGTGAGGCAGAAGAGGACAGAGCCTATGAGATCAATGCAAATGGACCGAAGAATCTAAGCCTTGCGGCAAATGCGGTAGATGCGGTTCTCGTTCATCTGTCATCGGACTATGTGTTTGATGGTCAAAAAAATACGGCGTATGTAGAAGGGGATGCATACAATCCACAGTCTGTGTACGGAGCGTCAAAGCTTGCCGGTGAAGAACTGGTAAGAGCGACTGCTAGAAAATATTTTGTGATCCGGACGGCATGGCTGTATGGAGATGGAAAGAATTTTGTAAATACAATGTTAAAACTTTCGGAGACACATGAAAAGGTTCGTGTTGTAAAGGATCAGTACGGAACTCCGACAAGTGCAGAGGAAGTTGTAAAAGTGATTGATTTCCTGCTTTCCACAGACAAATATGGAACATATCATGCAACATGTGAAGGATCATGTAACTGGTATGAATTTACAAAACTGATCTACGAATACTGTGGGAAGAATACGGAAGTGATTCCGGTTACATCTGAAGAGTATGGTGCAGCGGCAAAAAGGCCGGCATATTCTGTTCTAGATAATTACAAATTACATGAATTCGGATATGAAATGGCAGAGTGGAAACAGGCGCTGAAAATATATTTGGAAAAACGAAATTTATTAAAAAAGGAGAAGGGATCTTCAATGAATAAGAAAAGAGTATTGGTGACAGGTGCAAATGGATATATCGGCAGACATGTTGTTCAGGCTTTATTAGAACTGGGACATGAAGTACTGGCTGCGGATTTTGCATTTGACGGAATTGATGAAAGAGCAGAACGTGTGGAAACTCCGATTTTCAGCGGCGATGAGAATATATATGAACAGCTTGGAAAGCCGGATGTATGTATTCACATGGCATGGAGAAATGGATTTGTACACAATGCGGACACACATATCACTGATTTGCCAAATCATTTTACCTTTATTAAAAATATGATTGCTGGAGGACTTCCACAATTGGCAGTTATGGGAACTATGCATGAGGTTGGCTATTGGGAAGGTGCAATCAAGGAAGATACACCTACAAACCCGACATCTCTGTATGGTATTTCCAAAAATGCGCTTAGACAGATGACATATTTACTGGCAAGTGGGACAAATACAAAGGTAGATTGGTTACGAGCTTATTATATTCTTGGAGATGACAAAAAGAGCAATTCCCTTTTTGCAAAGATCGTAAGATGGGAAGAGGAAGGAAAAGAGACGTTTCCGTTCAACTCAGGAAAGAACAAATATGACTTTATCAGCGTAGACGAACTATCAAAACAGATTGCGACAGCTGCAACGCAGGATGAGATTCACGGAGTGATTAACTGCTGTACCGGCAATCCGGTATCCCTTGCAGATAAGGTGGATGAATTTATTAAAGAACATGGCTTCAAGATCAGACCAGAATATGGTGCATTCCCTGACAGACCGTATGATTCACCGGGAGTATGGGGAGATGCGGAAAAGATTAATCTGATTATGAAGAATCATAAATAAGAAAGACAAAGTGAGGAGAAAAAAATGAGAACATATTTAGTAACAGGTGGAGCAGGATTTATCGGATCAAACTATATTCATTATATGTTTAAAAAATATGACAATGAGATCAGAATTATCAATGTGGATAAATTAACATACGCAGGAAATCTTGAAAACCTGAAAGATGTAGAAAACAGAGATAATTATACATTTGTAAAGGCAGACATTTGCGATTCAGAGACAATCAACCGTCTTTTTGAAGAAAATGATATTGACAGAGTCGTTCATTTCGCAGCAGAGAGTCACGTAGACAGAAGCATCAAAAATCCGGATGTATTCGTAAAGACAAATGTACTGGGAACACTGGTTATGCTGAATGCAGCAAAGGCAGCATGGGAACTGGAAGATGGAACATTTAAAGAAGGAAAGAAATTCCTTCATGTATCTACTGATGAAGTATATGGATCATTAGAAAATGAAGGAGAATATTTCTATGAAACAACTCCATATGATCCACACAGCCCATATTCAGCAAGTAAAGCTTCTTCCGATATGCTTGTAAAAGCTTATATGGATACTTACAAATTCCCTGCAAACATTACAAACTGCAGTAACAACTACGGACCTTATCAGTTCCCTGAAAAACTGATTCCTCTGATCATCAATAATGCATTACATGGAAAAGAACTGCCGGTTTATGGTGATGGAAAGAATGTCAGAGACTGGTTATATGTAGAAGATCATGCTAAGGGAATCGACATGGTTCAGGAAAAAGGACGTCTGTTTGAAACATATAATATCGGCGGACACAATGAAAAACAGAATATTCAAATCATCCACATTATCCTGGATACACTTCAGGAGATGCTGCCAGAAAATGATCCGAGAAAAGAACTGGTAAGTGAGAACCTAATCACTTATGTAACAGACAGAAAAGGACATGACCGCAGATATGCGATCGCACCGGATAAGATCAAAGCAGAAGTCGGCTGGGAGCCGGATACAATGTTCGAAGAAGGAATCCGCAAGACGATCAAATGGTTCTTCGAAAATGAAGACTGGATGGAGAATGTAACAAGTGGTGCATATCAGAAATATTATCACGATATGTATGATGAAAAATAAAATATCCAATAAAATATAGGCATGTAATGTGCCTATATTTTATTATATAGAAGAAGGGAGGAAGAGTTTTATTATGAAAAAGAGAAAAAGAATTCTGACGGCACTAGCAGTATCGATCGCAATGCTGGGACAGACATGTCTGGTATCTGCAGAAGGGATGAACGCACAGCCGGTACAGACAGAAACGGTGGTTGCAGCAGAAACCAGTTCGGAAAATACTGTAGAAATCGGAAAAAGCACGACACAGGACACACTTGCCGGAACAGAAGCGCAGGATAACAGTGGACAGGCAGAAGAGCCTCCGGCAGTATCCGAAGAAGAGAAGAGTGAGCCGGCCCAGCAGGAAGAACAGCAGTCATATAATGTACAGGTGAAGGGCATCTGCCTGCTGAACAAGGGCGCATATTGTGAGGTTGGTGCAGATTATGTATCGGATGACCCGAATGTGGAATTCAAGTGGATGCAGTATGATGTGACAGCAGGCCAGTGGACAGACGTAACGAAATGGAACAAGAGTAACTGGGCAGCATGGAAACCGGCGAAGAGCGGTGATTACTGGATCTATGTAGAAGCAAAAACCACGGATGGTAAAACAGCTTCTTCTGTATATGGATATCATTTTGACGGAGTTCAGGTATCGTTAAATGGAATCTGTGTGATAGACAGGGGAACAAATTACGATATCGGAGTAAATTATAAGAGTAATGATCCGGGATTGAAATTCCAGTGGAAGATTTATGATCTGAAAAAACAGGAGTGGAAACTGATCCAGAAACCGGTTTCGGGCAATTGGACAACATGGAAACCAGAAGAAGCAGGCGATTATTGGATCTATGTGGAGGCGATTGACAGCGACGGAGGCGTAACCAGTGAAGTGATGGGCTTCCGGTTCAGCGGTCTGAAGCTGGAACTCAATGGAATCTGTACGATAGAGAATAAGGGTCAGGTGGACATGGGTGTTGCTTATAAGACTAATGATTCCGATGTACAGTTCCGCTGGAACTTATATGATCTTTCTACCCAGAAATGGAGTGCAATCAGTAACTGGAATAAAGGCAACTGGGCATCATGGCAGCCGAAGAAGAGTGGCGATTATTGGTTATATGTAGAAGCAAAAACCCGGGACGGCCAGGTGAAGAATCAGGTTATGGGATACCGCGTTGGAAAAGCCAGCATCAAAAGCTTTCAGGTAAGTCCGGAATCTCCGGGATGGACAGATAAAAGTGTCACGTTAAAAGGTACATACAAGGACCTCATCGGAGAAGTAGGCATGTCACGTTTCCTTGTATATGACGGAAAAAGCTGGACGGAAGTTGGACGGAACGAAGAAAGTGTAAAATGGCAGCCTTCTGCAACCGGAAGTTATCTGTTGTGTTATGAGATTGATGATGAGCAGGGACAGGCGATTGAGCAGTCCTTTAAAGGATACAGTGTAGAAACACCATATGTAAATATCAGCGGAATTTATGTACATGATGACGGTAATATGCAGTATTCGATGGCAGTTTCAAGTAAAACAAACGACAGAGAGACAGTATATCGCTGGATGTATTATGACGTATCTAATGGAACATGGCATGAGATTAGTGGATGGAGCAATTCCACATCTACGAAATGGAAGGCACCGAAGGAAGGTGCATACTGGCTGCATGTAGAGGCCAGATTACACAATGGAAAAGTAAAAGATTATACCATGGGTTATACTGTTCAGAGTTATCCTCTGGATATGAGTGTTATGATGGCACGTGCGAATCTTTATTCAAGTTCAACAGGATATCTTCTTCTGGTGAACAGAAGCACGCATAAAGTCGGAATCTTCCAGGGATGGCAGGGCAACTGGAAATGTATTCAGTACTGGGATTGCTCAGATGGTGCACCAAGTACTCCGACGGTAGAAGGAACATTTAGAGTCGGAAGCAAAGGATATTATTTTGATTCCGGATCTGCAAGATGTTACTGGTATACGCAGTTCTATGGTAACTATTTATTCCACTCAGTGCTGTATTACAAGAATGGAACACTGATGGACGGAAGATTAGGTATGGCATTGTCTCATGGATGTGTCAGACTGAATATTAATAATGCAAAATGGATATATGATAATATTCCGGCAGGAAGCACCGTGTGTGTATATCATTAATCTACAGGACCTGTCAATGGCAATACAGAGAATCTGCTGTTGGCAGGTTCTCTTGCAAACGCAGGTAATAAAAAAGGTGAAAAGTTTAAAAATTTTTCACCTTTTTTATTATTTGCCTTTGAGGTATATCTGACAGGATTTAATCAGCATAATTAATAGATCCTATATATCTGGTGAGGATAACAGCGCATTCGGCGCGTGATGCAGTACCCTGAGGATCCAGTCTTGTTCCGTTATCTTTTCCTTGGATGAGCTTCCTTTCGACGGCCCATGCCATGGCATCTTTCGCAAAGTCACTGACACTGGAGCCATCCTGGAATTTGGTTAAGTCAGCACGTTTATCAGTCTTATGATAGTTATTAACAAACGTATCGTCATATCTTAATAACATGACAGCCAACTGCTCGCGGGTGATGTTATCATATGGACCAAACATTCCGGTATTGGTATATCCGGTTATTATTTTTTTTGAATTATTCCAGATAACTGCATTGGTAAACCACTGATTATCAGTTACATCTGGGAATATAGATTCATATGCAACATCAGGAGTACCGCCGTCACGGTAAAGAACCTGTGCAAACTGAGCTCTTGCCAGTGGATCATTCGGAGCAAATGTTGTAGAATTAAGTCCGGTCATAAGATTTCCCAGACTTACATTCTTCACCGAGTCATAGAACCAGTCGTCTGGTTTTACATCCTGGTAGGTCATTTCGTAATCCCACCATGAAGTATAAGTAGAGGTGGTACTGTTAACGGATTCAGAATCTGGCTTGATCCACAGGGAAATGCGATAAGAGCTGAGTGCGCAACGATCATCAGAAGATTCGTGGAGAAATATGAATAGTAATTAAAAGCAGATAATACGAGGGTGAATGAACTGGAAACAGTCATTCACCCTCGTGCTATACGTCCTATATAAAGATTGTTCTTAAAGATCCATAAAACGTGAAATAATTGTTGCACACTCCGCACGTGAAGCATTTCCCTGAGGATCCAGTTTTGTACCGTTGTCTTTACCGGTGATAATGCCCTCGGCAACGGCCCACTGCATAGCTTCCCTGGCAAATGAATTTACATAAGAAGCATCTTTAAACTGGTTCAAAGATGCACGGGCACTGGTGTCAAGTTTGCAGTAATTTGCATAGCGGTACATCATGACAGCCATCTGCTCACGGTTGATCGGATCGTTTGGTCCGAAGAGGCCGGTGCTTGAGTATCCGTTTACAACACCGATAGAATTTGCCCACAGAACGGCATCGGTATACCAGATGTTGGACGGAACATCTGCAAAATTGGAAGAAATGTCAACATCAGGTTCTCCTTCCATACGGTAGAGAATGGTTGCAAACTGTGCTCTTGCCAGTTTCTCGCCAGGAGCAAAGTGTGTGGCATCTTTTCCGGTCATAAGATCGTTGTAATAAACGGTTTCTACATATGGATAGAACCAGGTACCTTTGCTTACATCTACGAATGGCATCGGATTCACGACAGCGATATTAAAAGTAGTAGATTTGCCACGGAAAGAAACTGTGACAGCCTGTGTCGTATTAGTCTGTGAAAGGTCATAGCCTGAACACATTTCCTGAGTAACTGGAAGCACAGACAGACCATGATCGCAGATTGCTCCGAGTGTCAGACCCAGCTCATCAATATTGTCATTGGCAGTCATAATATAATTAACATCAGAACTGTCAAAAACCTCGATCCTGCTCGGACTGCAGCTTCCGGTAAAGACCTGAGTCCAATAGGTTCCATAAGTAGAGGAAGCGTTATATGCATAGCCGGAACCGAGATGGGTAAAGTTGTTGGATAACATATTTTTACGGTGTCCATCGCTTCCGTACCAACCTTCTACAACACTGACTGGATCTGAATATCCGGCAGCAATGTTTTCTCCGGCAGTAGTGTAAGATTCACCGACTTCATCTAAAACGGAAAAACAATCACTGCCATTCGGTCTGGTATGAGAATTAAGTGTTGGCAGTTCAGAACTTCTGATCTGTGCGGCTTTTTGTAATTTAGCAGTTGCAGATAATGGTTGTAAACCATACTGCATACGCAGTTTGTTTGTACAGTACAGAACACCGTATTCATTTTCGTTGAAAGAGACCGTTGAGTCGTCGGAATCACCGGACAAAGTCATAATTCCATCGGATTGTCCAAGCTGTCCAAGGGTGAATTCCCGGGCATCAGTTGTCGATGCTGCAGATCCCCGGTAAGAATACTCCTGTGCACTGACGGGAATTACCATCATGCAGGCTGAAAGAATCGCAGCAAGTAATTTTGTTCTTTTTTTCATAAGCATTTTCCTCCATATGCTGTTTTTGTTTCGGGTAACACTATAACATATATTGCAGGCGAAAACAATTGGCAGGAATGCTGTAGTAGTGGAGAAAAGGAGACAGAAGGAAAGAGGTCGATAAGAATGGACAAAAATGCTGGAAATCGCTATAATACTTTTGTATTATATGTGGTTTATGTGGGAGTAAAACGTTTAAGAAAAAGTGAAAGAAGGAAGAGAATATGAAAAAGAAAAAAGTAGTGGCATACATACTTGCAGCAACGATGGCAATGAATGTTGGAACGGTAGCTGTATTTGCAGAGGAAGACAATCAGGAATATAGTCTGAATCAGGAAGAAAAAGAGATTCAAAGGATAGAATTAAAAGGAGCAAATGGGGAAACTATAAAAAACGTTTTTCCTGTCGGAAGTCTGGAACAAACAAATCAGTCCATTCACGATATGCTGCAGGATATGAAGATAAAGGAATATTATAAGGATGGAAGTGAGAGTGACTGGGATGATGCAGAATATTATTCAGCAAAAGTGACAGATGAAAATGGAGAACAGGTATCTCCTTGGAAGGAATCGGATTATGATCTGGTTATACCTACAGTTATGCCAAAAGGGAAATACTGGTTATATTTGAAAATAGATGGTTCCTATTACAAGGCATTAGAATTTGAAATATGTAATTTGGATGAGTGTGATACGAAGGAATTAAAGCCGGATTCTACTGTTACGATAGAGAACCCTTTTTTCGAGGGACAGAACAGTGTGGTGAAAATTAATGTTTCAGAAAAAGCAGTGTATGAATTTGAGGTTGATCAGGAGCGTGTGAAGCGTCTAAATATCAGAGATTCAGAAGGAAATGATGCAATATCCTATTATATAATGAATTTTGAAGATAATAAACTAGAATGTTATTTGACTCCAGGAAACTATTATGTTTCTGGAAACGATTCTTTTCAATTATCTATGAAAAAGAAGGTTATAGATAAGATTGAGGTTGCACATGTGCCAGATGTGAGAGATACGGTATTTTTACAAGAGCAAATAGTTGATATGAGAGATTTTATAGGATGGAATACTTCAATACGTGAAGGGATACGTTATAAAGTAAGCTACAAAGATAACACAAGTGAAGAGATGAATTATTCTCAATTTAAAGATGTGGCAAATATTTATGCAAAGAGTAATATTGTCAGAGCGGATGGCAAAGAATTTGACTGGGGAGATAATGATCTGGGTGTATATTATGATACACTTACTTTTGATAGTGAGAAATTTACAGAAGACAATCCGTTGATTAAGATTCCTTTCTACATAGGATTAAAATTTAAGGATGTACCGGAAACAAGATGGGATTATCCATATATTGTAAAAATCAGTGCGGCTGAAATTATGTCAGGAATGCGAGAAGGAGAATTTGATTCTACAGGTACGTTGGCGAGAGCACAGTTTGCGATGACATTATACAGAATGAGTGGATCTCCGGATGTCGAATATTCGGCAAAATTCAAAGACATTGCAGACGGGGTATGGTATACAAAAGCCATCTTATGGGCAAGTCAGGCAGGAGTAGCGAATGGCTATGCCAATGGAAACTTCGGCCCGGCAGATAATATTAACCGGGAACAGATGGCAACTATGATGTACAATTATGCAAAAAATGAAGGGTATGATGTGTCTGCGAGAAAGAATCTCGGATCTTTTGCAGATGGCAGATATGTAAGTGCTTATGCTAAGAAAGCGATGGAATGGGCAGTGGCGAACAGTATCATCAGTGGGAAAGATAACGGAACAAGATTAGATCCACAGGGTTCAGCAAACCGCGGTGAGTGTGCAGCGATTCTGATACGTTTCCTGGAAAAATATGTATATTAATAAAGGAAGATAAATTATGAAGAAAGGATATATATTTATTTACGCATATATAGCAGGCAATCTGGGAGATGATCTGATGGTCAGATGCCTGTGTGAGAGATATCCAAAGGAGCAGTTCGTGCTTTGTGCCGACGGATATTATGCAGGGGCATTCCGGGATATTAAGAATCTGACATTTTATGATCAGAGCGGAGAGAAGGCCGGACGTTGGAACCGGTTCTGGAAGAAGATAAAAGGAACGGATGATGGTTTCAGAAAGATGCTAATCCGGATGGCAAAAGCGGTTGTCCATATAGGTGGGTCCATATTTGTCCAGCATTTTGATGATTACAGTCTTTTATATCAGGCAGATGAACAATTAAGAAGATTGAGTAGAAGAATATATGTTGTAGGGGCGAACTTTGGACCGTATTCAGATGAAAATTATTATCGGCAATACCATGAACTTCTCGGAAGATATGATGGGGTGGTCTTTAGAGATGAATATTCGAGACAGCTGTTTGCAGATCTTACTAATGTGAGTTGCGCGCCGGATGTGGTATTCAATTACAATGTCGAAGCGTTGAAGCAGGAAAAGAAACAGGTATTGATGTCTGTAATCAGTATGGAAGGCAGAAATGATAAATTTGCAATCAGCGCCTATGGATCAGATTACCGGGAATTTATGATAAAACTGTCGAAGGCTTATATAGAAGAAGGGTACGAAGTGAAGTATATATCGTTCTGTCAGATGCAGCAGGATGAAGAGGCAATCCGGCAGATACGGGAAGCACTTACGGAAGAAGAAAGGGGCCACACAGACTGTTGCTTTTACAGAGGAGACAATCTGGAAACATGTATAGAAGCATATGACGAGGCAGAGATCGTGGTTGGAACGAGATTTCACAGTATCATCCTTGCGGAACTGAAAGGTAAGAAGATGATTCCGATTATTTATGATCTGAAGACGCTACATACACTGGAAAGCCAGGAAATTCGCAGATATTACCGTCTGGAAGAGTTAAAGAATGTGGATATCAGAATGATGATGGAACAGGCGGAAAGACTTCCGGAAGAGAAGAAAAAGCAACTGCAAAATGAGGCGGCAAGACAGTTCAAGTATTTGGAGCAGATACTTTAAGATAATATGCATTGATGAAATGTTAAAAATGTGTTACAATAAATCGGATATTGAAAAAAGAAAATGTAATAATATGTATAAAACAGGAGGTAATATTAATGAAAGGTATTATTTTAGCAGGTGGTTCGGGAACCAGATTGTATCCGTTAACAAAGGCAGTATCAAAGCAGATTATGCCGGTATATGATAAACCGATGATTTATTATCCACTGTCTACTCTGATGCTGGCAGGAATCAGAGATATCCTGATCATTTCAACACCGAGAGATCTTCCAGTATTTCAGGAGCTGTTTGGTACAGGAGAAGATCTGGGACTGAATATGTCTTATGCAGTACAGGAGTCACCGAGAGGACTTGCAGATGCATTCATCATCGGAGAAGAGTTCATTGGTGACGATAATGTTGCACTGGTTTTAGGTGACAATATTTTCTATGGCCAGAGTTTCTCAAAAATGCTGCAGAATGTAGCTTTAAGAGAAAAAGGAGCAACAATCTTCGGCTATTATGTAAGAGATCCGAGAGAATATGGTGTAGTAGAGTTTGATGAAAATGGAAAGGCTGTTTCCATTGAAGAAAAACCGGAACATCCGAAGTCAAATTATGCGGTACCGGGATTATACTTCTATGACAATGATGTTGTAGAGATTGCCAAGAATGTAAAACCGTCTGCAAGAGGAGAGATTGAAATCACAAGTGTTAACAACGCATATCTGGAGCGTGGAGATCTTCATGTAGAGACAATGGGACGTGGCTTTGCATGGTTGGACACTGGAAATCATGATGCACTGCTGGATGCAGCTGACTTCGTGGCAGCTTTCCAGAAACGTCAGGGACTTTACATTTCCTGCATTGAAGAGATTGCATATAAAAAAGGATTTATCTCAAAAGAGCAGCTGTTAAAGCTTGCACAGCCTTTATTAAAGACGAATTACGGTAAATATTTAGTAGAAGTAGCAGAAGGACTGTAGAATTTACGCAGAGAATAAGGAGCGGTAAAAATGGGAAAAATTAAAGTAGAGACATGTGATATTGAAGGATTAAAGATTATTACACCAACTGTTTTCGGAGACGAACGCGGTTATTTTATGGAGACTTATAATTACAATGATTATAAAGAAGCCGGAATTGACATGGAATTTGTACAGGATAACCAGTCAAGTTCTAAGAAGGGTGTTCTGAGAGGGCTGCATTTCCAGATTAACTATCCACAGGACAAGCTGGTAAGAGTTGTAAGCGGAGAAGTGTTCGACGTGGCAGTAGACTTAAGAAAAGGTTCTAAGACATATGGAAAATGGTTCGGTGTGCTTCTGTCAGCAGAAAATAAAAAACAGTTCTTTATTCCGAAGAACTTTGCACACGGATTCCTGGTATTGTCTGATTCCGCTGAGTTCGCATACAAATGTACAGACTTTTATCATCCGAATGATGAAGGCGGTCTGGCATGGAACGATCCGGAGATCGGCGTAGAATGGCCAATCCCGGAAGGAATGGAACTTACAATTTCAGAAAAAGATCAGAAGTGGGAAGGCATTTGTTCACTGAAATAATGCCATATTGGAGGTAAATGTTAGTGGTAACTTATATACATAATTTCCTTGCATATAAGAATTTGTTAAAAGAGCTGGTGCGCAGGGATGTTAAGACAAAGTATAGGCGTTCGGTATTAGGAATGCTGTGGTCTGTGTTAAATCCTTTGGGAATGATGATCATAATGTCAATCGTGTTTTCACATGTGTTTCGTTCTAATATCGTAAACTTTCCGGTTTATTTGATGTGTGGACAGATTATGTTTAACTTTTATAACGAAGCAAGTACGGTGGCAATGAGTTCTATACTTGGAAATGCTGCGCTGATAAAAAAAGTTTATGTACCTAAATATTTATTCCCTGTATCCAAGGTTTGTTCATGTTTTGTAAATCTTGTTACATCGTTTATAGCATTGGTAATTGTAATTGTTGCAACAGGAACAAAGCTTAGTTGGACAGCGTTACTTGTATTTATTCCGGTCATTTATGTATTTGTTTTTTCACTTGGTATGGGATTAATGTTGTCTGCACTCGTGGTTACATTTCGTGATTTACAGCATCTGTATGGAGTGTTGATTACTGCATGGATGTATATGACACCTATTTTTTATCCGGTTGATATGCTCCCAGGATGGGTAGCGGATCTTGTGAGATTGAATCCACTGGCGAATTTTATTGAAATGTTCCGAGATGTTATTTTGTATAACATTATTCCGAGTGGTATATTACAGGCAAAATGTATTATTTCCTGTGTAGCTGCACTTGTACTGGGACTTTGGGTATTTTACAAACAACAGGATACCTTTATTCTGAAAGTATAGGAGGATAAAAATGGACAATTCGATAATTGATGTAAATGATGTGTCGATTATGTTTCGGTTATACCGGGAAAATGTTGATAGCTTAAAAGAGTTTGTTGTAAAAAAAATAAAACGCCAGATTGCGTATGATGAGTTCTGGGCATTACAGAATATAAATTTTCATGTAGGAAGAGGAGAGGCAGTTGGACTGGTGGGACGTAACGGATCCGGGAAAAGTACACTGCTGAAAACCATTGCAGGAGTGTTAAAGCCTACGAAAGGTTCGGTTGCGATAAAAGGGACCGTTGCACCTATGATAGAGCTTGGAGCTGGATTTGATATGGATCTGACGGCAACAGAAAATGTTTTCTTAAATGGTGCAATTTTGGGATATCCGAAAGAAATGCTGGAAGAAAATATGCAGAAGATCATTGACTTTTCAGAATTGAAGGATTTTATGGATGTGCCGATTAAGAATTTTTCCTCAGGAATGTTTGCACGTCTGGGATTCGCAGTGGCGACAATTTATACACCGGATATTCTGATCGTTGATGAAATTCTGTCTGTGGGTGACTGGCAGTTTCAGGCTAAATGCCATAAAAGAATTCAGGAAATGCTGGAGCAGGGAACTACTTTATTATTTGTGTCACACAGTATGGATCAGGTAAAAGAGGTCTGCAATCGTGCAATCCTGCTTGAACACGGTCACATGATCATGGATGATAAAGTTGAAAAAGTGTGTGACAGATTTGAATAAAGAATAGAAAGGCTGAAAATATGTTAATAGATAATTCGAACGCAAAGCGTCTTGCGATTTTCTTTTTCTATGACAGAGGAGGAATCGTGGACAGCTATGTTCCGTATCTTTTAGAAGATCTGAAGAAAAATGTTTCCGAAATATTTGTTGTATGTAACGGAAAACTGAAAGAAGAAGGAAAAAAAGAACTTGAAAAGTATGGAAAAGTTCTTGTAAGAGAGAATAAGGGATTCGATGTATGGGCTTATAAGACGGCTTTGGAAACTTACGGATGGAAGAAGCTGGAAGAATTTGACGAAGTCATTATGCTGAACAATACGATCATGGGTCCGGTGTATCCGTTCGCAGAGACATTTGAAAAGATGGATGCAAAGGATCTGGATTTCTGGGGATTAACCAAGTACTTTAAGATCAAAGGAGATCCGTTTGGATATTCACCATACGGATATCTTCCGGATCATGTTCAGTCACACTGGATCGCATGCAGAAGATCACTGGTTTCAAGCAAAGAATTTCAGGATTACTGGAACAATATGCCGATGATTGAAGATTATGCACAGGCAGTCGGAAAGCATGAATCAATCTTTACAAAACGATTTGCAGATATGGGATATAAGTGGGATGTATCGGTAGAGATGGATGACCTGCGTAATTATAGCGGCTATCCTCTGATGATGTGTCCGAAGAAACTGCTGGAAGAACGTAGATGTCCGATTTTCAAGAAGAGAAGTTTCTTCCATATGGAGGAGGATTTCCTGAGAAATACGGCGGGAGAGCAGACAAGCGAATTATTCGACTATCTGCGCTATGAGACAGATTATGATGTGAATATGATCTGGGATACGATCCTGAAAAATTATCATCAGTCTGATATTGTAAAAAATCTGAATCTTGCATATATACTTCCGACCAATCAGTATAACAAAGAATTACTGGAAGAACAGACAAAGAAGAACAAGATCGTACTGGTGATGCATCTGTATTTTGAAGATCTTCTGGAAGAGTCTTACCGTTATGTATCTTCTATGCCGGAAAGTGCAGATATCTATCTGACAACAGATACGGAAGAGAAGAAGGCGGCAATCGAGAAAGTATTTGCAAAACTTCCGTGTAATAAACTGGAAGTAAGAGTGATAAAGAACAGAGGACGTGATGTCAGTAGCCTTCTGGTCGGTGTCAAAGATGTGATCATGCAGTATGATATTGCATGCTTTGCACATGATAAGAAGACCGCGCAGGTGAAGCCGGGAACCATAGGTGCATCCTTTGCGTATAAGTGTTTCCAGAATACACTGGCAAACAAGATGTATGTAGCGAATGTGATCAATACATTTGTGAATAATCCAAGACTTGGAATTCTGTCTCCGCCAGAACCGAATCACAGTACATTTTTCACTACGATTGGATTTGAATGGGGACCGAACTTTGATGTAACCAGAAAACTGGCGAAAGATCTTGGATTGCATGTGCCAATGAATGTAATGGCACCGCCGGTGGCACCTCTTGGAACAATGTTCTGGTTCAGACCTGCCGCTTTAAAACCACTGTATGCCAAGGACTGGAATTATGAGGATTTTCCACCGGAACCAAACAAGATTGACGGAACATTGTTACATGCGATCGAGAGGATCTATCCGTTTGTTGCACAGGAGGCCGGATATTATCCGGCAATCGGAATGACAGATAAATTCGCAGCAATTGAATACAATAACCTTCGTTATTATCTGAGGGGATACAATCAGGTTGTTGTGAATAATGGAATCGGACCATATCATGATGAGATGGTTGCAAGAGTAAACCAGGTGTTTGCATTGCGGGGATCTTTCAAGGCTGTTTTCAAATTCAGAATGAAGGCGTATTTAAAACGGTATCTGCCGGAAAAAGCATATAAAAAACTGAAGAAAAAATGGAAGAAAATGAAAGGAATTCAAGATGTGAGTTCCATCGAAATAAAAGAAAACTAATCAGAAAAAAGAAGCTGTCGGTTGTGATGGCTTCTTTTTTTTGATATTTCAGACAAAAACATAAAAAAACATAAAAAGTTCAAAAAAAATCAAACAAATATGATTTTTTTTGAATTGAGGTACAGCTCAAAATAAGATATAATAAAAACATACATTTTTTATGTAAATGTGATAGGTGATGTTAGTAAAAATGACGAATCAAAACCCGCATTTACAAAAGACCGTTCCTGTAAATAAAAGATGTTTGGGGCCACTAAGAGGGAGGGATTGGAAGAACCAGTATTTGTTAAGAAAGATCGATAGAGAATATCTGGAAAAAGTGGAATACGGATATGGTTTGGTAATGTGGATTTTGACGAAATACATTACCTGCAAAGAGGAGGGAAAAAAATGAAAAGAAGAGTTGCATCCATACTTTTAAGTATGGCAATGGTTGCAACGATGGTTCCTGCGAACCTGGTAAGTGCTGCACCGAAAACGGAAGAAACAGCAGTACAGAGTACAGAATCTCAGGAAGAAGATTCCCAGGAAGAAAATTTGGGAATGAATGTTGCAACAAGAGCAAAGGCGAGTGCAAGTTATACAAACCGGTATTATATTGATCCGGCATCCATGAATGATGGAAAGCTTGCAACGTCTGACTCATCTACCAGCTGGAACAGCTGGGGTGGAAGCGATGAAAATTATCCGGTTACTACAAAGCTTACCTGGGACAGCCAGTATACGCTTACCGGAATGCGTATTATCTGGTGGGCAGACAATGCAACCGCCAATGCAGATAACAATGTTACATGGCCAAAGACCTGTAAAGTAAGTTATAAAGATGCAGATGGCAATGTCCATGAGATCCAGGGCATGATCGATGAAAAGGGTAACGAGACAGACAACGTCGGAGTAGAGCGTGATACCAGTTCCAACAACGGTATTAACGGAAATAACAAGTATTGGAACTATGTAAAATTCTCAGAGCCGATCGTTACAGATGAATTATCTCTGTCCATCGAAAGAAATGGTACCGGAACCAATGGTGTTGGTATCAGTGAGTGGGAAGTATTTGGTATCCCGCCGATGACAGAAGGGGAAAATGTTGCGTCAAAGGCAACAGTAACACCGTCTTATACGAATGTATATCAGAATGAAGAGACTGCAAAAGCAGCAGTTACAGACGGCGAGCTTGGAACAAACGATCCGGCTACGACATGGAACACATATGGATGTGACGAATATCCTGCAACACTGGAATTTGACTGGGGTGCTGACAGCTATGAAGTAAACAGTCTCCGTGTTATGTGGTGGTCAGACGGCGGTGGTGTAGCATTCCCTAAGGACTGCTCACTTCAGGCATACAATTCCCGTGCAAAGAGATGGGAAGATATCACAGATCTGATCGATGAATCCGGAACAGATGCCGAATCTGTAGGCGTAAAATACGGAACAGAAGAGGAAGCTGGAACAGATGCATCCGAGTATACAAATGAAAAGAACCGTTACTGGAACGGCGTGATCTTAAAAGAGCCTGTAACGACAAGCAAGATTCGTCTGGTTATGGACCGTAATGGTTCCGGAGCAACAGGACTTGGATTAAGTGAAGTTGAGATTTACGGAAGCAAGAAAGAAAGCGGAGTAACTTCAACAAACGTTGCAACAAAAGCAAAAGCAAGTGCGGACGCACAGAATACGCCGGTTACGAATGTTAATAACGGACAGCTGGCAACAGGCGCATCTAGTTCATGGAATACATGGAACAGCAATACCTATCCAACACCGGTTACGCTGACATGGGATGCACCGTATGAACTTACCGGAATGCGTGTTATGTACTGGTCAGACTATGCAGACATTAATGGCAGTGCAGGTGTTGCATTCCCGAAGAGCTGTACAGTTCAGTATTATGATTACGAGAAAAACGACTGGGAAACAATCGACGCGATGACAGATGAGACAGGTGCTGACGTGTCTTCTGTAGGCGTTAAGTATGGTAGTGCTGATAAGGCATCTGATACTCCTGGAAGTTATCTGAATGGAAACAACCGTTACTGGAATACAGTTACATTCAAAGAACCTGTAAAATCTACAAAACTGCGTATGCTGATTGACAGACATGGATCAGGAGCACAGGGAATCGGTATCGGAGAATGGGAAGTATTTGGTGAAGAAGTTACTTCAGACTGGAATCAGTTAGTTGCCGGACAGATTGACGGTAAAGACAGAGTTCAGAAAGGACAGTCTTCTACTTATACAGCAACATCCCTTCCGGAAGGACTGGATGGAATTACTTACAGTTGGTCATTGGGAGACAATGCCAAAGACGTAGCCGAGATTGACGGCGCGGCAGACGGCAAAACTGTTAAGATCAATGCAACAGGAAACGGAAAGTTCACACTGAATCTTTCCATGAGTCATGAAGAAGATGGAGCACAGGTTGTAAGAACAGCGTCAAAAGATATCCAGGTAGATGGTATTACAGCCATTGAACCATATGTGACAGCTACAGCAGCCGGAACAGCTCCAATCCTTCCTAAGATGGTTGTAGCAGACGGACTTACATTTGATGATTCAACACCGTCTGTAAAAGGTAATAACGGATATGACTTTGGTGAAGACTTCAACTCTAAACTTGTTCCTGTAGAATGGGAAAAAGTAGATCCTGCTCTGTATGCAAAAGATCAGACAGGCAAGACATTTGAAGTAAAGGGAACTGTTACATCTGCAGGCGAAACATACGAAGCAGTTGCAAAAATTACAGTAAACAAACCAGTTGTAGTTGCAGAAGCAAACAGTACTGTAACATTTGAAAATGTACAGCTGACAGACAATTTCTGGAATCCAAAACAGAAGGTAAATGCTGTAAATTCCCTGAATAAAGCAATCTATCAGATTGAACAGGCATCCGGTGGAGAACCGAACTTTGAGAATGCGATCAAACGTCTGAACGGCGAACCATATGATTCATTCCAGGGTTATGTATTCCAGGATTCTGATATTTATAAGAGTATCGAAGCAATCTCTTATACACTGTCTGTAATCAATGATGATACAGATGAGGAAATGGTTGCACAGAAAAAGAAACTGGAAGAAAAACTTGCTTACTGGATCTCACTGATCGAGCAGGTTCAGTATCCAGATGGATACATTAATACACACTTTGCACTGAGAAGCCAGACAACAGCAGGTGGAACCAATCCGGGAACACACCGTTGGAGATCATTTGCTAACCACGAGATGTATAATGCAGGACACTTCCTGGAGTCTGTAGTAGCGTATACACGTTACAGAGAAGGAATCGGCAAACCGGATTACAGTCTGTATGTAGTTGGTAAGAGATTTGCAGATGAGATCGTAAGCCTGTTTGGACCAGATGGTACACGTCACGAAGTACCTGGACATGAGGAAATCGAGCTTGCGCTTGTAAAATTCTCAAAACTGGTAAACGAGTATGAAGGAGAAGGAACTGGCCAGAAATATGTAGATACAGCAAAGACACTGATCGACAGACGTGGTGAAAGCGCATCCTTACGTGAAAGCGGTTATAAGGGCGGCGAGTATTCACAGGATCAGACACCAATCGTATCTGAAACAAACGGTGTAGGTCATGCGGTTCGTGCATGCTACTACTATGCAGGTGTTACAGATGTGGCAACACTTCTTCCGGAAGGCGATGAGTCAAGAGATGCTTATCTGAATACAATGGATAATATCTGGGATTCAGTAGCAAATAAGAAAACTTATATTACAGGTGGTATTGGTGTAGCAAGCCACGGTGAAGACTTTGGTGGAGATTATGAGCTGCCAAGTAACAATTCATACTGTGAGATCTGTGCATCAATCGCACTTGCAAACTGGAATCAGAGAATGAACCTGATCCATGAAGATGCAAAATATGCAGACGTAGTAGAGAAGACATTATACAATGCAATCCTGGTTGGAACAAACCTGACAGGTGACAAATTCTACTATTCAACACGTCTGGAAACAGCAAGCGGAAACGCTCGTTCAGACTGGTTCGCATGCGCATGCTGCCCACCGAACCTGATGAGAACAATCGCAAAATTAAGCGAATATATGTACACTGTACATAATGACGATCTGTTTGTAAATCTGTACATCGGAAGTGATGGTTCTGTAAATGTTGGTGGAACAAAGGTTGAACTCAAACAGGAAACAGAATATCCATGGAATGGTGCAGTGAAGATGACTGTATCACCGGAGAAGGAAAAAAAATTCGCAATGAAGATCCGTATCCCAGGATGGGTAAACGAACAGAAAGATGATACCGTAGAGATCAAAGTAAATGGCGAAGCAGTTAAAGCAAAAGCAAACAAGGGTTATGTAACCGTTGACCGTACATGGAAAAAGGGCGATGTTGTAGAAATCAATATGCCAATGGAAATCAGAAAAACGGAAGCAAATCCAAACGTTACAACAAACACAGGAAAGATCGCTCTTGAGCGAGGACCTATCGTTTACGCTATGGAGAAAGCCGGAAATGCTCAGATGAACAGTGATATCTCTAACTTCAAGGTTTCAAATCTTGTTATTTCAAGAGATGCTGATCTGAAGGCAGAGTACAACAAAGACCTCCTGAATGGTGTCGTTGAAATTACCGGTACTGTTCAGTACAGTGACGGCGGAACCATGAAAGATGTCAAAGTACAGGCAATTCCTTATTATGCTTGGAACAACCGTGGCGATAACGGTGTAGAAGGCCAGAACAATTCAAGTCAGATGCAGATCTGGACAAATACATCCGGCACACAGCCAGAAGCAAAAGTAACAAGCATCGAAGTAACAGCTCCGGAAAAAACGACTTATAATAAGGGCGAAGAACTGGATCTTACAGGTATGAAGGTTGTTGCAAAATACAGCGACGGAACAATCAAAGACGTAAATGCAGACGATTGTGAAGTAACCGGATTTGATTCAGAAAAAGCCGGCAAGAAAGTCATTACCGTAACATATGGAGAAAAATCTGCCACATTCGAAGTAACAGTGAAAAAGGCAGAAGCAAAGATGGCTTATGAAGATGTAAAAGAGGATGCATGGTATTACGATGCGGTTGCTTATAACTTCGAACATAAGCTGATGACTGGTCTTGATGATACACACTTCGGACCGGATCAGAAACTTGCACGTGCACAGTTCGCACTGATTCTTTACAGAATGAGCGGATCTCCGGAAGTGGAAGGAAAATCAACATTCAAAGATGTAGCAGACAATGACTGGTATACAGATGCAGTAATCTGGGCAAATAAAGCAGGTGTTGTTACCGGCTACACAGATTCCGGATTATTCGGACCTGGCGATGACATCAACCGTGAACAGATGGCTGTTATGATGTACCGTTATGCAAAATATGCAGAATGCGATACAGATAAGACTGCAAAACTTGACAGCTTCAAAGATGGAGCAAAGGTTAACAAATTTGCAAAAGAGGCTATGGAGTGGGCAGTTGGCAATGGTATCATTTCCGGAAAAGATAACGGAACTACACTGGATCCGCAGGGAAATGCAACTCGTGCAGAGTGCGCAACAATCATGATGAGATTCTGTGAAACATACAATGTAAAATAGTTAAAAAAGATATCCGCTGCTGATGCACGGAGCAGGGGCTGCCACATGTCAAAATGTGGCAGCCTTATTTTATTTCACGGGGAATTTTTTCGGAGTGTGACGGGTATATTCTTTTTATAAGATTAAATGTTGCTGAAATGTTAAGCGTATGTTACAATTAATCAGATAAATGGAAATAAATTACAAGAAGGTGTTTGAGTGAATAATAAAATAGATTATGTGAATTTGATGAAAAAAGTTTCTCCTTATAATATAAAAAAAGGAATCCTTTACTTGAGACATTATGGTCCGAAGGGATTCTGGATAAAACTGACGGAACGTTTTCAGAAGAGTGAGATTGATTATAAAGAATGGCTTGAGAAGAATATGCCGGCCAGACAGGAACTGGACAGACAGGAGAAGCATAAGTTCAAGTATGCACCAAAGATCAGTATCCTGGTTCCGGTATATAATACGCCGGAGACATTTTTAAGACAGATGATCGAGTCGGTTCAGAAACAGACTTATGGAAACTGGGAACTTTGTATTGCGAATGCCAATCCGGCCAATGAACAGGTAAAAGTAATTTTAAAAGAATATACAGCGAATGACGCAAGAGTGAAAGTGACGGATGTACCTGAGAATGAGGGAATCGC
>OLPI01000201.1_pt1 | contig 55550 bp, 45 predicted proteins | sample 1672361 | NCBI WGS metagenome assembly OLPI01 (sample SAMEA3136675, study PRJEB25190) | human gut metagenome
CTGATGTGGAAAAAGAGCAAAAAGAATTTGAAAAAGCAAAATCCGAAAAAGAAAGCAAAGCAAAGAGCAAAGAAAAATTATCAAGCAAACCGACATTTGATATAGACCAAATTGAGCGTGACGCACTAAATAATTTTGAAATTTAAGGAGGTGCAATATGTCCTATTCAATTGAAACTTATGACAAGGCACAAAATATACTTGACAGAAGAAAAGAAAAAGCAACACTTGAAGCACAAAGCAGAATTGATAAATTATGTGCCGAAATTCCCGAGCTTAATGTAATTAACAGAAAGCTTGCACAAATCGGGCTTAATATTTCAAGAACTTTTTTTACAAGCAAAGACCCTCAGGCTGATATTAACAAGCTACGAATTGAAAGCCTTGCATTGCAAGAAGAAAAGAAAAATGGCAGCCAAGAGAACCGGAAGTTACAACAGGATATCTTGCAAGATATGCAGCAATGGTAACTTCAGGAAACCGTGGAGCAGTTCTGGAAGTTCCACACAAATAAAATAAAATCTGGACAAGGGGAATGTACAATGCAGTTAAATGGTGCAGAAATACTGATAGAGTGTTTAAAAGAGCAAGGCGTGGATACCGTATTCGGATATCCGGGCGGCGCAATTTTAAATGTATATGATGAATTATATAAGCATAGTAATGAAATCAGACATATCCTTACATCGCATGAGCAGGGAGCTTCTCATGCGGCAGACGGATATGCGCGTGCCACTGGTAAGGTTGGGGTGTGTTTTGCAACCAGTGGACCTGGAGCAACAAATCTCGTAACAGGAATCGCGACCGCATTTATGGATTCTATTCCGATCGTTGCGATCACCTGTAATGTAGGGGTACCGCTTCTTGGAAAAGACAGTTTCCAGGAAATTGACATTACCGGTATTACGATGCCGATCACAAAGTATAATTTTATTGTGAAGAATGTCAATGATCTTGCAAAGACGATCCGCAAGGCGTTTGAGATCGCACAGTCCGGAAGACCGGGACCGGTGCTGATCGATATCCCGAAAGATGTGACAGGCAATAAAGCAGAGTATGAGCCTGTCAAAATCCAGCCAATCGTAAAATACAAAAAAGAAATCTGCATGGAAGATATTGACAAGGCAGTAGAGATGATCGAAGAAGCAAAGCGTCCGTTCGTATTCGTCGGAGGTGGAGCTATATTATCTGATGCAAGTGAAGAACTCCGTGCATTCGTAGACAAGGTACAGTGTCCGGTATGTGATTCCCTGATGGGAAAAGGTGCATTTCCGGGAACTGATGAACTTTATACAGGAATGCTTGGTATGCATGGTACCAAGACATCGAACTTTGGAGTCAGTGAAAGCGATCTTCTGATCGTAGTCGGTGCAAGATTCTCCGACCGTGTCACAGGTAATCCAAATAAATTTGCAAGTAATGCAAAGATTCTCCAGTTTGATATTGATGTGGCAGAGATGAACAAGAATGTCATCATCGATGAAGGTGTGGTTGGAGATATCAAGGAAGTGCTTGCGGCAGTTAATGAAAAACTGCCACAGCAGGAACACACCGAATGGATTAAAAAGATCCAGGAATATAAAGCGAAATACCCGCTTACCTATCATCCGGAAAGTCTGACTGGTCCGTATGTGATCGAAGAGATTTACAAACAGACAGAAGGTGATGCGATCATCGTCACAGAGGTTGGACAGCATCAGATGTGGGCAGCGCAGTATTATAAATTCACAAAACCGAGAACACTGCTTACGTCAGGTGGTCTTGGAACCATGGGATACGGTCTTGGAGCCGCAATCGGAGCCAAGATGGGCAGACCGGAGAAGACGGTAGTCAATATCGCCGGAGACGGATGTTTCCGTATGAATATGAATGAAGTTGCAACAGCGGCGCGTTATAACATTCCAATTATCCAGGTTGTAGTGAACAACCATGTGCTTGGTATGGTAAGACAGTGGCAGAATCTGTTTTACGGGCAGCGCTATTCAGCAACTGTTCTGAATGATGCAGTAGATTTTGTGAAACTCGCAGAAGCGATGGGGGCGAAAGCGGTAAGAGCTACGACCAGAGAAGAATTCGCAGATGCATTTAAGTTTGCTTTAAATGCAGGCGGTCCGGTGGTGATTGACTGCCAGATTGACAGCGATGACAAGGTATGGCCGATGGTTGCTCCGGGTGCTCCGATCAGTGAAGCTTTTGACGAGAAGGATCTGCAGGAAAAACAGCAGACAAACTAGAAAAACATATGCAGCGACAGATACGTAGAGCAGGAATGGAGGAGTAATATGAAACGAGTTTACAATTTTTCAGCAGGACCGGCAGTACTGCCGGAAGAAGTTTTACGAGAAGCAGCAGATGAGATGCTGGATTACAAAGGATGTGGAATGTCCGTTATGGAGATGAGTCATCGCTCGAAAGCTTTTGCTGAAATCATTGAAACCGCTGAACAGGATCTTCGTGATTTGATGGGAATCCCGGATAATTACAAAGTACTGTTCCTTCAGGGTGGCGCAAGCCAGCAGTTTGCAATGATTCCAATGAATCTGATGAAGAACAAAGTAGCGGATTATATTGTTACCGGGCAGTGGGCTAAAAAGGCAGCTGCCGAGGCATCCAAATATGGAAAGGTGAATAAGATCGCATCGTCCGAGGATAAAACCTTTTCGTACATTCCTGACTGTTCGGATCTGCCGGTTGATGAAGATGCAGATTATGTATATATCTGCGAAAATAATACAATTTACGGAACCAAATTCAAGGAACTTCCGAACACGAAAGGCAAGACACTGGTAGCGGATGTATCATCCTGTTTCCTGTCCGAGCCTGTAGATGTGACAAAATATGGTCTCATCTATGGTGGAGTCCAGAAGAATGTCGGACCAGCGGGTGTTGTTATCGCGATCATCCGCGAAGATCTGATTACGGAGGATGTACTTCCGGGAACACCGACCATGCTTACATACAAGACACATGCAGACGCAGGTTCTCTTTACAATACACCGCCGGCATATGGAATTTATATCTGCGGTAAGGTATTTAAATGGCTGAAAAAGATGGGCGGACTGGAAGTTATGAAAGAACGCAACGAAAAGAAAGCCAAACTGCTCTATGACTACCTGGATCAGAGCAAACTGTTCAAAGGTACGGTAGAAAAGAAAGACCGTTCTCTTATGAATGTACCATTTGTGACAGGCAGTGATGAGCTGGATGCCAAATTTGTAAAAGAGGCAAAAGAAGCAGGTCTTGAGAATCTGAAAGGACACCGTACTGTTGGGGGTATGCGTGCAAGTATTTATAACGCAATGCCATACGAAGGTGTGGAAGCCCTGGTTGCATTTATGAAGAAGTTTGAGGAGGAGAATCTGTAATATGTATAAATATTTTTGCCTAAACCCGATTTCTCCTGTTGGACTGGAGAAATTCAGTGATGACTATGTGCCTGCCGGTGAGATGGCAGGAGCAGATGCGGTACTTGTAAGAAGTGCCGGAATGCATGAACTGGAATTTGATAAAGATTTAAAAGCGATTGCCCGTGCCGGAGCCGGTGTAAATAATATTCCACTGGACAAATGTGCGGAGCAGGGAATCGTTGTATTTAATACACCAGGGGCAAATGCCAATGGTGTAAAAGAGTTGGTGATCGCCGGTATGCTGCTTGCATCCAGAGATATCCTTGGCGGTATCAACTGGGTACAGGAGAACGAAGAGGATGGCAATATTGCAAAAGATGCAGAAAAAGCGAAAAAAGCATTTGCAGGCTGTGAGATCCAGGGAAAGAAGCTTGGTGTGATCGGTCTTGGTGCAATCGGTGTCCTGGTTGCCAATGCGGCTACGCATCTTGGGATGGAAGTGTATGGCTATGATCCATATGTTTCTGTAGATTCTGCATGGAGACTTTCAAGAAGTATCCATCACACTAAGAATGTAGATGAGATCTACAAGGAGTGTGATTATATCACAATCCATGTACCGGCACTGGAAGATACAAAGGGTATGATCAATAAAAATGCCATCAGTCTGATGAAAGAGGGCGTTGTGATCCTGAACTTTGCAAGAGATGTACTGGTGAACAGTGAAGACATTGTGGATGCACTTGTTGGTGGAAAAGTCGGACGCTATGTAACTGACTTTCCGACACCGGAGATCGCAGGAGTGAAGCATGCGATTGTCATTCCGCATCTGGGAGCGTCAACTGCTGAATCAGAAGACAATTGTGCAAAGATGGCAGTAGAAGAGCTGAAAGATTTCCTGGAAAATGGAAATATCCGTAATTCTGTCAACTTCCCGGCATGCGATATGGGTGTAAGGGATAAGACAAGAATTACGATCCTGCACAGGAATATTCCGAACATGATCGGTCAGTTTACTGCGCTTCTGGCAAAGGATAATGTCAATATCGATGATATGACGAATAAGAGCCGTGGCAGCTATGCATATACGATGATCGATGTGGATAATGATGTGACAGAAGACGTGGTAAAAGGTCTGGAAATGATCGAGGGTGTTCTGAAAGTCAGAGTAATTGCATAAAAAGTGACAGAGGGTGCGTTTTGGAAAAGCGCATCCTTTTTTGTTAAAAAAATAGGAATCCTGTTAAAAAAATAAGAATCCTGTTAAATGATTAATTACTGCCATTTCGGTAGCATTTCAAAAAAAAGTGTGTTACACTCGCAATAGATTGTGGCGGACTGTTATTGCAAGGGAAGAAGATACAAAGAGTATCAATATGTCATATACAGGGAGGTATTTAATATGGCAATAACAATCGGCATAAACGGATTTGGACGTATTGGAAGAGTTGCATTCCGCATTGCCATCAATCAGCCGGAAAAATTTAAAATTTGTGGGATCAATGTGAGAAACGCAGATCTGGATTATATGATTTATATGATCCGTTACGATTCGATCTTTGGACGTTTCCAGGGAAGTCTGGAAAAATATGAGGATGGAATTGTTGTAAATGGCGAGAAGATCCGAGTGTATTCAGAAAATGATGCTGCTGACATTCCGTGGGGAGAGTGTGGAGCAGAATACATTATAGATGCGACAGGTGCTTACTGTACGACAGAAAAAGCAATGGCACATATCCGGGGTGGAGCAAAGAAAGTGATTATCTCTGCACCGGCTAAAGATCAGGACACACCGACATTTGTAATGGGAGTGAATCATGAACTTTATCAGTCAGCTATGCAGGTCGTTTCAAATGCATCTTGCACAACAAACTGTCTTGCACCGATCTGTAAGGTATTGGAGGATAATTATGGAATAGAGTATGGTCTGATGTCTACCATCCATTCAGCTACAGCAAAACAGAAGGTAGTTGACTGCCGTTCGCTGAAAGACTGGCGTACAGGTCGTGCTGTATTCGGAAATCTGATCCCATCTTCAACAGGAGCTGCAAAAGCAATCGCTCTTGTTATTCCGGCGTTAAAGGACCGCATGAATGGAATTTCTTATCGTGTACCGACTTCAGATGTATCCATTGTGGATCTGAATGTCGCGTTGAAGACAGAAACCACTTATGAAGATATCTGCAAGAAAATGAAGGAAGCTTCCGAAACAACTCTTAAGGAGATTCTGGATTATGTGGATGATGAAGTTGTTTCTTCCGATTTTATCGGAGATAATCACGCATCCTCCTTTGATGCAAGGGAAGGAATCCAGGTAAACGGTCATTTTTTCAAACTGATCAGTTTTTATGATAATGAATGGGGATATACCAGTCAGATCTTCCGCCTGATTTCGCATATGTACCAGGTGGACCATGGTGTAAAATAAAACAGATTGTAAATGAAAAAGTAAAACGTATATCAGCAGTAACAGTCAGAAGCCATGAAAGAAAGAGTATCACGTGAACAAAAAGAAACGTGATACTCTTTTTGTTACATAGGAACATTCATTCTTATTTGGTATTCAAAATTTTTCAAAATGTTTTTTCAAAGGCAGAAAATATCGTCTTTTTTATAACGATGCTTGCGTATTTTGAAAAATATGGTATGATAAAGGACAAAAGTAGCACTTTACAGTGTGAAAATGTAACGTAGGAGGAAGAGATAATGGCATACGAGATTACAGGACATACAGTCCTTACCGGATTACTGGGGAGTCCAGTAGCACACAGCATTTCCCCAATGATGCATAACGAGGCATTTCGCCAGCTGGAGCTGGATTACGCATATTTGGCATTTGATGTTGGAACAGATAACTTAAAGACAGCAGTAGATGGTCTGAAAGTCATGGGAGTCAGAGGATTCAACCTGACTATGCCTGACAAGAATCTGATGTGCTCACTGGTTGATAAACTTTCACCGGCATCTGAGATCGGTGGGGCGGTCAACACTGTTGTAAATGATAACGGTGTCCTGACAGGTTATACGACAGACGGAATTGGATTCATGCGTGCAGTCAGTGAGACAGGCGTTGATATCATTGGCAAGAAGATGACACTTCTTGGAGCGGGTGGAGCCGCAGCAGCGATTCTGATCCAGGCAGCACTTGACAAAGTAGCAGAGATTTCGGTATTCAACATCCGTGATGAATTCTTCACACGTGCGGAGAAGACAATCGAGAAACTTCATGAGAAGACAGACTGCAAGATCAACCTCTATGACTTCTCTGACCCGGAAGTCCTCAAAAAGGAGATCGCAGAAAGTGCAATTCTGGTAAACGGAACTTCTATCGGTATGGCACCGAAGACAGACAGATGTATCATCACAGATGACAGTGTGTTCAGAAAAGATCTGTTTGTATTTGATGTAATCTACAATCCGGAAGAGACGTTATTCCTGAAGAAAGCAAAAGCAGCAGGATGCCGGACACTGAACGGTCTGAACATGCTGTTATATCAGGGTGCTGCATCATTTGAACTCTGGACAGGAAAAGAAATGCCGGTTGATATTATCAAAGAAAAATATTTCTCGCGTTAATTTGCTGAAAATGATTGACAAAGCCTATTGATTCGTGTAACATGAGCTATAGATTTTAAAAATTACATATTCTACTATCAAAATACAATGAAAAGAAGTAGTAAATATAATAAGACGTCACAGAGAGTCCTTTATCGGTGGAAGAAGGATACCGAAGATTATATTGAATTCCTCTTGGAGTAGGATACTGAATGCATTCTTTTGAAGAATTGTTAATAGGTATTTCCGGTAGCAGCCGTTATCTGCAAGGGTATAACCGTTATGAACGACGTACCTGACGAGGCAGTTGTCGTGAGACAATTGTAAAATGAGGTGGAACCACGAAGTATATAATACTCTCGTCCTCTGTTTTTACAGAAGACGGGGGTTTTTTGTTTCATAGGAAATTCCGAAGGAACTTCTAAAAGACATATTCGATGATTAGTAGAGAGAAGAGAAAGGGAAAAAGATTATGATTATCGTATTAAAACCAAGAACAAGTGATGAAAACGTAAAACGAGTTGAGAATATGGTCCGTGCAAAGGGACTGGAAGTACATACTGTAAAAGGTGAGGATCTTACAATTATCGGCTGTATCGGCGATACGGTCCGTGTGGATCCAAAGCTTTTCGAAGTAGACTCTTCTGTTGAGAAAGTTATGCATGTACAGGAACCTTATAAACTTGTAAACCGTGCATTCCATCCGGACGATACCATCGTAGATGTATCTGGTGTCAAAGTTGGCGGCGGACATCTGGCACTGATCGCCGGACCTTGTTCTGTGGAGTCAGAAGAGCAGGTGATCGAGATCGCAAAGGCTGTTAAGGCATCCGGTGCAAATATGCTCCGTGGTGGTGCATTCAAGCCGAGAACAAGCCCATATTCATTCCAGGGACTGGGTCTTGAAGGTCTGGAAATCTTATGTGCAGCAAGAGAAGAGACAGGGCTTCCGATCGTAACAGAGCTGATGTCACCGGAATATCTGGAAATCTTCGATGAAAAGGTAGACCTGATCCAGATCGGTGCACGTAACATGCAGAACTATGACCTGTTAAAACAGCTCGGACAGACAAAGAGACCGATCCTTTTGAAGAGAGGACTTAATGCAACTTACGAAGAATGGATGATGTCAGCAGAATACATTATGGCATCCGGAAATCCAAATGTTATCCTCTGCGAAAGAGGAATCCGTACCTTCGAGACTTATACCAGAAATACACTGGATCTTCAGTCTATTCCGGTAGTAAGAAAACTCAGCCATCTTCCGGTAGTTGTAGACCCGAGCCACGCAGGAGGAAAATGGTGGCTGGTTGATCCGATGGCAAAAGCATCAGTTGCGGCAGGAGCGGACGGGCTGATCATCGAAGTACATAACAGTCCGGAAACGGCACTTTGTGACGGAGCACAGTCGCTGAAACCGGAAAAATATGATACACTGTTAAAAGAGATTACCGGAATCGCAAAAGCAGTCGGTAAAGAAATGTAAAAAACAGCAGCCTGGGAGGAACAAAACGATGAAAATGACGGTAGATTTAAAGGAACACAGCTATCCGATCTATATTGAAAGAGGAATTCTGAAAGAAGCGGCAGAAAGAATAGCGGAAGTATATCAGGGATCAAAGATCATGATCATTTCCGATGACAGAGTTTATTCTTATTACGGAGAAGCGCTTAAGAAAAATCTTTCTGAAAAATATGAGTGTGCGGAAACCGTGATTCCACATGGAGAACCGTCAAAAGCATTCGAAACCCTTCCGGGGGTATACAGTTCTCTTCTGGAAGCAAAGATTTCCAGAACAGACCTGATCGTTGCACTTGGTGGTGGAGTGGTAGGAGACCTTGCCGGATTTGTGGCAGCGACCTTTCTTAGAGGAATCAAGTTCGTACAGATTCCAACTTCCATTCTTGCACAGGTAGATTCTTCTGTTGGTGGAAAAGTTGCAGTCGATCTTCCGCAGGGTAAGAACCTGGTAGGTGCTTTTTATCAGCCGAAGATGGTACTGATCGATCCGGATGTGCTGGAAACCTTGCCGGATCGTTACGTGACGGATGGCATGGGGGAGATTATCAAATACGGATGCATCAAAGACCGCAAGCTTTTTGATCTTCTGGAAAAATGCGGATGCTATGAGAATCTGAAAGAGCATTTAACTGATGTGATCGCAACCTGTGTCGATATCAAACGCCGTGTTGTGGAAGAAGACGAGTTTGATACCGGAGAGAGGATTCTCCTGAACTTCGGACATACCCTTGCCCACACCATTGAGCAGCACTTCCACTATGAAAGAGAAAGCCACGGTGAAGCCGTAGCCATCGGAATGTACCAGATCACAAAGATTGCTGAAGAGAAAGGACTCACCAAAAAAGGCGAAGCCGAGCACATCCGGAAAGTCCTGGAAGCTTATAAACTTCCGGTAAAAGCCGATGTCCCACTCCCACAGCTTACCGAAGCAATCAAGCTGGATAAAAAAACACTGAATAATAAATTAAAAGTCGTCCTTCTCCATGAAATCGGAGATTCCTATACATACCCGACCGGACAGGAATTCTTTGATGGGGACAGGACAGTATAAGTAAATACGATAAATAAGAATGCCGTAAAACCATGAAAGATATTGGTTTTACGGCATTTTAGTTAATTTCTGCGCATATGCCATAATAGCTTGACACCATATATGACACCATTCATAATAAAAGGAGAGATAAATAATGTCAAAATGGGATAAACTGATAATGCAGATATGTAATTTATCAAAAGACATCCGGTTTGATGAACTGCGGAAAGTGTTGGAAAGCTATGGTGATGAAATGAATTCGCCCAAGGGAGGAAGCAGTCATTATACATTCAGAAAGTGTGGCTGTATGCCAGTTACAATACCAAAGCATGAACCGATCAAAAAAGTATATGTAGAAATGGTAAGACAGATAGTAGAAAGTGAGACGAGGAAAGATGAAAACGCTGAATGAATATATGAAAATGCCTTATCGAATGGAAATTGTAGAGGATGAAGAGGAAGGTGGATTTGTAGTTTCATATCCAGATTTGCCAGGGTGTATTACCTGTGGCGAGACAATAGAAAGTGCAGTACAAAATGCATTAGATGCAAAAAGAACTTGGATTGAAGCAGCATTAGAAGAAAGAATTGAGATATATGAACCAGACAGCTTGGAAAATTATTCTGGACAGTTCAAATTAAGGATTCCAAGAAGTCTCCATAGATCTCTAGCAGAACACTCTCAAAAAGAAGGAATTAGTATGAATCAATACTGTATATATCTTCTTACAAAAAATGATGCAGTATTTTCAAAATAATATGATATAAAAAAGAGCTTCTTGTTTGCCAGAAAAGTAAAAATATACTAACAAACAGCCGCAAGAGAACCATAAAACAGGACAGATTCCATTTTTGTGCAATGGAGATGAGACTCAAAAATCGTGGAAGCCATTGCTGAACACGATTTTCGCTTTCAGAGGCTCATCGGAATGGTTTGCACAAAGGAAGCTGTCCTGTTTTATGGTTCTTTTGCGGCGTCTGTTCGCTAATATATCCTTACTATCCCGCCAACAAAATTTATCTCATATTTCTCTTCGCAAGCAAATCATGAATCTTATCCGTCGGATTCATAACCGCACTAATAGATGTAGAATGATTCATCGAATCAATGATCAGTGCAAGGAACTTACTCATATCTGCTTCAATGAAATACGGTTTATCATGAAGCTGAGGAGGCAGATAGGTCAGATTGGTTGTGATCAGTCTGTCCAGATAGCCCTTTTCATAATATTCATCGAACTTGTCAAGACCTTCTGTGAAGAGACCAAAAGTAGTACATACAAACACACGCTCAGCTCCGCGGTCTTTTAACTGCCTGGTAACATCCAGCATACTTTCACCGGAAGAAATCATGTCATCGATGATGATAACGGTCTTTCCATGTACATCGTCACCTAAGAATTCATGTGCAACGATCGGATTTTTACCATTTACGATGGTAGAATAATCACGGCGTTTGTAGAACATACCCATATCAACACCGAGTACGTTGGAGAAGTATACGGCTCTTTGCATTGCACCTTCATCCGGGCTGATGATCATCAGATGGTCTTTGTCTGCTTTCAGATCCGGTTCTGCTTTAAACAGAGCTTTGATGAACTGATACAGAGGGTTGAAGCTGTCGAAACCATTGAGTGGGATCGCATTCTGTACACGCGGATCGTGTGCGTCAAATGTCAGAATGTTAGATACACCCATTGCGGTTAATTCTTCCAGAGCCATTGCACAGTCCAGAGATTCGCGTTTGGTTCTCTTGTGCTGGCGGCTTTCGTAAAGAAATGGCATAATTACATTTACACGGTGTGCCTTTCCTGTAGAAGCGGAGATGATACGCTTCAGATCCTGATAGTGATCATCCGGTGACATATGATTGATATGTCCGTTTACTGTGTATGTCAGGCTGTAGTTGCAGACATCCACCATAATAAAGAGATCTTTTCCGCGGATACTTTCGCCAAACATTCCCTTTGCTTCCCCCGAACCAAAACGTGGGCAACTGTTCTTTGCAAGATAAGAATCTGCTTCATAAGATGAATAGATTGCAGGATCCAGAAAGTCATGCAGAGAATTTTTGCGGAACGATACGATGTACTGATCCACTTTTTCTGCCAGATCCTTGCAACTTTCCAGAGCAGCAATTTTAAGTGGTGCTGTCGGAAGAGCTTTTTCCATAAGTTCGATATTTGTCATGAGTGCCTCCTTATAATAAGCGTTTTACGCGCTGTTTATCTAATCTTACCTATCTTTTATACCATTATTTAAAAGCAATGACAAGAAAGAGGCGTTAAAAAATTGCATTTTTTGAAGAAATCTAGTATGATATAGAAGCAGAATTCCGAATAAATATCAGGAGGAAGAAAATATGAGTAAACCAGTTGTTGCCATTGTAGGGCGGCCGAACGTTGGAAAGTCGACGCTTTTTAATGCACTGGCAGGAGAAAAGATAGCAATCGTTAAAGATACGCCGGGTGTTACCCGCGACAGAATTTATGCAGAAGTGAATTGGCTCGATAAAGAATTTACGTTGATCGATACCGGTGGAATCGAGCCGGACAGCCGTGATGTGATCCTTTCCCAGATGAGAGAACAGGCACAGATCGCCATTGATACTGCAGATGTGATCCTGTTTATGACAGATGTAAAGCAGGGACTTGTAGATTCCGATTCAAAAGTGGCAGATATGCTCCGCCGCTCCCACAAGCCAGTCATCCTTGTTGTCAATAAAGTGGACAATTTTAACAAGATGATGCCGGATGTGTATGAATTTTATAATCTGGGAATCGGAGATCCGGTTCCGATCTCAGCATCGGAACGAATTGGAATCGGAGATATGCTGGATAAGGTTCTGGCACATTTTCCGGAAGGGGCAGGACAGGAAGAAGAAGATGACCGTCCAAGAGTTGCAATCGTTGGAAAACCGAACGTTGGGAAATCTTCGATCATCAACCGTCTGATCGGAAAAGACCGTGTGATCGTATCCGATATTGCCGGAACTACAAGAGATGCCATTGACACGGAAGTAATACACAATGGAAAAGAATATGTATTTATTGATACAGCAGGACTTCGCCGTAAGAATAAGATCAAAGAGGAACTGGAACGCTACAGTATTATCCGCACAGTTACGGCAGTAGAAAGAGCGGATGTGGTCCTGGTTGTGATCGATGCGGCAGAAGGAGTAACTGAGCAGGATGCCAAGATCGCAGGAATCGCACATGAGCGTGGAAAAGGTGTCATCATCGTTGTAAATAAATGGGATGCCATTGAAAAGAACGATAAGACCACGAGGGAATATGAGCATCAGATCAGGATGGTGCTGTCTTTCCTGCCTTACGCAGAGATCATGTATGTGTCTGCACTGACAGGCCAGAGACTTCCGAAGCTCTTTGACATGATCGACACCGTTATTGAGAACCAGACACTCCGTGTGGCTACGGGTGTCCTTAACGAGATCATGACCGAAGCTGTTGCAATGCAGCAGCCGCCGTCAGATAAGGGAAAACGGCTGAAACTTTACTATATTACCCAGGTAGCGGTCAAACCGCCGACATTTGTCATCTTTGTAAATGATAAAGAACTGATGCATTTCTCTTATACGAGATATCTGGAGAATAAGATCCGTGAAGCGTTTGGCTTCCGTGGAACGTCTCTTAAATTCTTTATCAGGGAGAGAAAGGAGAAGGACAAATAAGATGGAACGTCTTGTATGTTTGCTGATCGGCTATATATTTGGTCTGTTTCAGACCGGCTATTTCTATGGAAAAACTCAGGGGGTAGATATCCGCAAGATGGGAAGCGGAAATGCAGGTTCTACCAATGCACTTCGCACCATGGGAATCAAAGCCGGAATGATCACCCTGCTAGGTGACTGCTTCAAATGCGTGATCGCAGTTCTGGTGGTCCGCGGAATTTACGGACAGTCTCACGCAGATATTTTACCGCTCCTTTCGCTGTATACAGGTTTTGGGGCAGTGCTCGGACATAATTTTCCATTCTATCTGAAGTTCAAGGGCGGAAAGGGAATTGCAGTTACGGCAGGTATGATCTTATCTACAGATATTCGGATTGCGGCAGTATGTCTGATTGTGTTTATTGTAATTGTTGCCGTGACACGTTATGTATCACTGGGATCGCTGGTGATTTCCGTACTGTTCCTTGTCGGACTCGTCGTTGACGGACAGATGGGAATGTTTGGAATGGCGCAGAAGTATCTGTTTGAAATGTATGGAATCGGAGCACTTTTTGTTCTCTCTGCATTTATCCGTCACCGTGCGAATATCGGACGTCTGAGAAATGGTACAGAGAGCAAGATCAGTTTTTCAAAAAAGAAAAATAAGAGGTAATAATTTATGGCAGAAATCGGAGTTATCGGTTCAGGAAGCTGGGGAACGGCTCTGGCCCTGGTACTGAATAAAAACGGACATCATGTAACCATCTGGTCTTATTTAAAAGAAGAAGCAGATGAGATCAGAAAAAAGCGGGAAAATCCAAGTAAGCTTCCGGGCGTTCATATCCCGGAGGAGATCGAGATCACAACAGATCTGCAGGGAAGCGTGGAAGGAAAAGATGTGGTCGTTCTTGCAGTTCCGTCTATGGCAACCAGAGCTACGGCGAAGAAAATGTGCCCGTATGTAAAGGAAGAGCAAATTCTGGTCAATGTGGCAAAAGGAATTGAAGAGGGTACTTTAAAGACGCTTTCTGAGCAGATTGAAGAAGAGATTCCGCAGGCAAATGTAGCTGTTCTTTCTGGTCCAAGTCACGCAGAAGAAGTAAGCCGCGAACTTCCGACAACGGTTGTAGTCGGAGCAGAGACAGAAGAAACCGCCATTTATCTGCAGAAAATTTTCATGAATGATGTATTCCGTGTCTACACAAGCCCGGATATTAAAGGAATTGAGCTTGGCGGTTCCCTGAAAAATGTAATCGCACTTGCAGCCGGAGTTGCAGATGGACTAGGATACGGGGATAACACCAAAGCTGCACTGATCACCAGAGGAATTGCGGAGATCACAAGACTTGGTGTAAAGATGGGCGGAAAGCTGGAATCCTTTACCGGACTTACCGGAATCGGTGATCTGATCGTCACCTGTGCAAGTAAGCACAGTCGTAACCGTAAAGCAGGTGTTCTGATCGGTGAGGGAATGACGATGGAAGAAGCGATGGCTGAGGTCAAGATGGTAGTCGAGGGCGTGTATTCAGCAAAAGCGGCAAGAGAGTTGGCTGAAAAATATGAGGTATCCATGCCGATCGTGGAAAAGGTCAATCAGGTACTTTTTGAAGGCAAACCCGCAAAGGATGCGGTAAGTGAACTGATGATGCGTGACGGGCGCAGCGAATACAGTAACCTTCCGTGGGATTAAAGTTTCAAAGAAATTTCATAAAGTCTTAATGGAAAATCCTTCCGTATAGGCGTATAATGACGTGTATACAGGAGGATTTTTTGTATGAAATTCGGAAAAAAAGAAAAAGAAACACAAGAGGAAGAAGTCGTTCGCGGCGAGATCCAGCGTGTGGTTCCAGACTACCGGGTAGGTCTTAATCCCGAGCAGATCCGGATAAGGGAAGAGAATGGCTGGACCAATGATGAGGTTGCTCCACCGGGACTTACGACAAAAGAGATTATTCATAATAATATATTTACCTATTTCAACCTGATCTTTCTGATTCTGGCGATTCTGCTGTGCCTGGTAGGTTCTTTTCGAAATCTGACATTCCTGCCGGTCATCATCTGCAATACACTGATCGGGATCATTCAGGAGATCCGTTCCAAGAAAGTACTGGATAGGCTGACCATGCTGAATGCACCGCACGCAGAAGTAATCCGTGGAGGGGTATCGCTGAATCTGGAGGCGGATCAGCTGGTTGTGGACGACATTGTTGTATTTCGTGCAGGGAACCAGATCTGTGCAGATGCGGTTGTTGAGGCTGGCGAGGTTCAGGTCAATGAATCTTTACTTACCGGTGAATCTGATGAGATCACGAAAAAGCGTGGAGACCGTCTGATGTCAGGTAGTTTTGTGGTATCAGGAAGCTGTCATGCACGCCTGGACAAGGTTGGAGCGGATTCCTATATTTCACAGCTGACTCTGGAAGCAAAAGCCATGCAGCAGGGGGAACAGTCGGAGATGATCCGTTCCCTGGACAAGCTGGTAAAAATGGTCGGAATCGCACTGATCCCGATAGGAATCATTTTGTTTGTGCAGAGTTATTTCTATAATCACGACAGCTTCCGGCAGAGTATTATCTCCATGGTTGCTGCAGTGATCGGCATGATCCCGGAAGGATTATATCTTCTTGCAAGCGTGGCACTTGCGGTAAGTGCAATGCGTCTTGCATCGAAAAAGGTATTGCTCCATGATATGAAGAGTATCGAGACTCTGGCGCGGGTTAATGTGCTTTGTGTTGACAAGACAGGTACGATCACAGAAGACAGTATGTGTGTCAGTGAAGTGGTGAAAGCCAAGGCCTATGACGAAGAAAAGATGCCGGATCTGAACCGGATGATCGGCGATTTTGTCAAAGGAATGGACGCGGATAACAGCACGATGCATGCGATGCAAGAACATTTTACAGAGCATTCAGATAAAGTGCCGGAAAAAGTGATTCCTTTTTCTTCCACGGTCAAATACAGCGGAGTAATTTTCAAAGATCAGGCATATGTGCTTGGTGCACCGGAATTTGTCCTGCGTGAGGATTATACAAAGTATCAGGGAAGAATAGAACAGTATACGTCCAGGGGGTTCCGTGTACTGGTATTTGGAAGCTATGATGGAGAGCCGGATGGTAAGCCGCTGACTGGAACGGTAACGCCGCTTGGTTATGTCCTCCTTCTCAATAAAGTCAGGGAAGAAGCGCCTGCGACTTTCAAATATTTTGCGGACCAGGGTGTTGCGATAAAAGTTATTTCGGGTGATAATCCGATCACCGTATCGGAGACTGCGAAGCAGGCCGGAATTGAAGGCGCAGAGAATTACGTGGATGCGGGAACATTAAAGACCGAAGAAGATATTGCCCTTGCGGTGAGCAAATATACGGTCTTCGGAAGGGTAATCCCGGAACAGAAAAGACAGTTTGTGCAGGCACTGAAAAAGCAGGGAATGACGGTCGCTATGACCGGTGATGGTGTTAATGATGTACTTGCCCTGAAGGATGCAGACTGTTCGGTGGCGATGGCATCAGGAAGCGATGCGGCGGTCCAGGCGTCCCAGGTGGTACTTCTGGAATCCGATTTTTCAAGGATGCCGGAGGTTGTTCTGGAAGGAAGAAGAGTTGTCAATAACATTCAGCGTTCAGCAAGTCTGTTCCTGGTGAAGAATATTTTTTCCTTCCTGCTTGCAATTTTCTCGGCAGTCTTTATGATTACCTATCCGCTGGAGCCATCCCAGGTATCGCTGATCAGCATGTATACGATCGGTATTCCGGCATTCTTCCTGGCACTGCAGCCGAACCGGGATATCATTAAGGGACACTTCCTGACTAATGTGTTCTTAAAGGCACTTCCGGCAGGACTTACGGATGTACTTGCGGTTGGTGCGCTGGTTGTATTTGGACAGACGTTCGGAGTTGCATCCAAAGATATTTCTACGGCGGCGACGATGCTGCTTGCAATTGTCGGATTCATGATCCTTTACCGGATCTGCCAGCCGATGAATGCACTGCGTATGATCGTCTGGATCGGATGCGTGATCGGACTGTTAGGATGCAGTATCTTCCTGCCACAGTTATTTGCGATTACGGGGATGTCCAGAAAATGCATTATGCTTTTTGTAGTATTCTCTATCGCGACCGAGCCGGTACTTCGGTATCTGACGAAGCTGATCGAATGGCTGAGAAAGCAGTACATAAAATTTATCAAGAATCCAATCAAAGAATTTAAAGGAAAAGCTGCCGATTAAGGCAGCTTTTCTTGGAAAATGAGTATTTTTAAAGAATAAAGATCAGATAATTCAGTCTGCAAATTTTGCATTCTGATCCACTTCTTCCGACTGGTTTACGATATGATTGGTCAATGCCTCATCATCCGTGGTAAACACAATATCCGGCAGAAGTTCAAAATAAAAATCCGTATATTTTTTCGCAAGAGCCTGGATACAGAAATTCTGTACGATCTTAAACCGGGTAATGGAAACCAGATCTTTGTCAAAGGTGATGTAAACACTGATCCAGAGCTTTCTTCCGGTACGGAGAATGTCATAGTAGAGTTTTTTGTAACCATAGGCATTTAGGACAGGTTCGATCGTTTCTTTAATTTCCTCAACAGTCTCTTCCTCCGGCGGGATCAGGAACAGATCCCGAAGTCCGGTTATTACCGTCTTTATCGGCGTCGGCAGCATAAAGATGGACAGGGTGACGGTAATGATCTGGTCAAGATAAGGTGTTATGGGTCTGAACCATGGAAAAGGCAGCAGAACCGGAAGAAAGAAGGCAATTGCCATACCGAAAGAGGCAATACTGTCGATCTCCCAGCCTTCCATTTCCATTGTGATCATTGGGGAATCCATCAGACGATTCTTATATTGGAGATAAATGGATACGGTAATTCCCAGAAAAAATGCAAATAATTCAAACCAGGCAATGGTATCAAAAGCGACTTTTCTGCCACCATGGATCATGATTTCGATATTGTTCAGGATCAGCCCGACGGTAACGCCAGTCATGGTAATGCCCTTGACAACGACAAACATAGATTCAATCTGCATATAACCGAACGGGTGCTTTTCATTGGATGGCTTGTAAAGTAGCGGAATCAGAAAAAGCGACGGCAGGAGCATGCAGAACTCGACTCCGTCATAGATTGCGTCCAGAAGAACTGCCTGGGAACTGGTGTAGATTGCCATGACGATCTCAACGATAACGAAAAACAGATTCCCGTACAGGGAGACAGACATGGCTTTTTTTTCTCTTTTTTGTGCTTTTCTTCCTACGTGCATAGGATACCTCCTTTTTTGACTGTAAGAAAATCCCGATAGGATTTTCTGATAAATGAAAGGCATTACGTGCCTGTAATACGCTTTTTTGTTACCATTTATCATACCCGATTTTGAAATTGATGGCAAGAAAGTAAAAGTGAACTGGCAGTATAGTTGTTCTAAACCGGGGAAAGCCCGCATACACTGTATCAGCAATCAAAGGGGGACAGTGTATGGATACATTTGATTTATACAAGGATATACAGTGCCGGACGAATGGAGAGATCTATCTGGGTGTGGTAGGACCGGTACGGAGTGGCAAATCAACCTTTATCAAGCGTTTTATGGATGTGCTGGTGCTGCCGAAAATGACCGATGAGCATGCAAAAGAGCGGACGGTGGATGAGCTTCCGCAGTCTGCGTCAGGGAAGAGCATCATGACAACGGAGCCGAAATTTGTGCCAAAAGAAGCTGCCGAAATCCAGCTCGCAAATGATGTGAGTGTGTTGGTGCGTCTGATCGATTGTGTGGGCTATATGGTGGAGGGAGCCGCAGGTCACATGGAAAATGGAGCAGAACGTCTGGTGAAAACGCCGTGGAACGAAAAAGAAATTCCGTTTACAAAGGCGGCAGAAATCGGGACGAAAAAGGTAATCCATGACCACTCCACGATCGGGATTGTTGTGACGACAGACGGAAGTATCGGAGAGCTTCCCAGAAACAGCTACCGGGCGGCAGAAAAGAAAACGATCCAGGAGCTGAAAAGCATTGGCAAGCCGTTCGTGGTCTTGGTCAATACCCGGAAACCGTACAGCGCAGAGGCAAAAAACGTGGCAGAAGAAATCCAGAAAGAATATCAGGTAACGGCACTTCCGGTCAACTGTGAACAGCTACGGGAAGAAGATATCCACCGGATCATGGAAAATGTGCTCTTTGCATTTCCGGTCACAGAAGTAAAATTTTTCCTTCCAAAATGGGTGGAAATACTTACAGCAGATCACAAGGTCCGGGAAGAGCTGGTATCTTATGCAAGAGAAGTCATGGGCAGAATCGGAGAAATCCGGGATGCGATGGAGATCCAGAAGCCGGAGCAGAGTACCTACATAAATGCAGTAAATGTAACAGGTGTGTCCATGGATACCGGTGAGATCTCGGTTGAAATCAAGGTAGAAGATGGCTGTTATTATGAAATGTTAAGTGATCTGACCGGAACGCAGATCAGCGGGGAATATGATCTGATCCATACAGTGCGTAATCTTGCCATGCTCCAGAAAGAATATGAAAGTGTCAAAGATGCTCTTGCTTCGGTTAAAATGAAAGGATACGGTGTAGTCAGTGCGACAAGAGAAGAAATCCGGCTGGACGATCCAGTGGTAATCCGGCAGGGCAATAAATACGGAGTAAAGATCCGTTCGGAAGCACCTTCTATCCATATGATCCGAGCTAACATTGAGACCGAGATCGCGCCGATCGTGGGGAGTGAGCAGCAGGCAAAGGATCTGGTAAATTATATCAACGAGGCGGCAAAGAGCCCGGATGGAGTCTGGGGAACCAATATTTTCGGAAAATCGATCGAAGAGCTGGTGATGGATGGCGTGCGAAACAAGATCGCCATGATCGGAGATGAGAGTCAGGCAAAACTGCAGGACACCATGCAGAAGATCGTCAATGACAGCAACGGAGGTATGGTTTGCATCATTATCTAAAATTTTTCTTAAATCAATTCGATTGGCGGCAGGAAACTTGCATGGCAATCCGAGAGTATGTTATACTAAAGTCTATACGTTAGGGGATACATTTTCATGGAATGAATGGTCATATAAGATACCATGAAATCTATACGTGAGGAGAAAAGAAAAGAGGGACATCTATGAAAGTAGCAATTGTATCAGCAGACACCATGATATACAGAAAACAGAAGGATGATACGTGTTCGCCAATCGTGCGAAGAGTGCTCGATCAGGTCAGCTTCAAGACAGAGCTTGTACAGCCGGTACCAAATGACAGGGAGGTTATCCGCAAGATCCTTGCGAAGATCGCGGATGCACAGATGGCAGATCTGATCCTTACGATCGGTGGGATCGGATGCAGAGAAGAGGACTGTGTTCCGGAAGCGACAAAGGCAGTGGTCGATAAGGAGATTCCGGGGATCGGAGAGTCGATGCGTCTTTTTATGACACGGACCAGAAAAAGGGCAATGCTGACGAGAGGAACAGCAGGTATCCGGGGTAAATCCCTGATCGTCAATCTTCCGGGAAGTCCGAAGATCATTAAAGAGTGTCTGGAATATGTTCTTCCGGAGATTGTTTATGCGACAGAGACGGCAGCCGGTGAACATGATGATGTTGAGGAGTAGGCAGACAGATGAGGGTGACGTATATCGGACACAGCGGATTTTCGGTGGAACTGGAATCCCATATTCTATTATTTGACTATTATGAAGGAACGATGCCGGAGTTTGATCCAGCGAAGAAGCTGTTGGTGTTTGCCAGCCATTCCCATCCGGATCATTTTAACAGAGAGATCCTGAAGCTTGCGGATGTGTATCCGGATGTGGAATATATTTTCCCGAAGGATATCAGAATTGCGAAAAAGGAGCAGCGTGAATCGGAACATTTCATGCGAAAAAGGGATGAGATTACTGTCGGGGATACAAAGGTAAAAAGTCTGCGCTCAACCGATGAAGGGGTTGCCTTTCTGGTAAGATGCGAAGACAGGATCATTTATCATGCAGGGGATCTGAACTGGTGGCACTGGGAAGAGGAAGATGATGCGTATAACCGGATGATGCGCGGCGATTATCAAAAGGAGATTGAAACGCTGGCCGGTGAAAAGATCGATCTTGCATTTGTCGTGCTTGACCCGAGACAGGAAGAGCAGTTTTACTGGGGCTTTGACTGGTATATGTGGCATACGGATACGAAGATTGTATTTCCGATGCATATGTGGAAGCAGTACGAGGTGCAGGATCGACTTATCGGAATGGAAGTATCAGAACCATACCGGGAGAAGATCATGCGGATCCGGGAAATGGGACAGGTATTTGAACTATAAGGAGACAAGTTATGAAAGTCAGTATTTATACAGATGGAGCGGCAAGAGGTAATCCGGACGGACCGGGCGGTTATGGAGTCGTTCTGGAATATGTAGACCCGAAGGGAGAACTTCACGTTAAAGAGCTTTCCGGCGGCTATGTGCGGACAACCAATAACCGGATGGAGCTGATGGCTGTCATCCGGGGGCTGGAAGCGCTCAACAGACCTTGCGAGGTAGAGCTTTATTCTGATTCTCAATATGTGGTCAATGCATTCAATCAGCACTGGATTGAGGGATGGATCAAAAAAGGCTGGAAGCGTGGGAAGAATGAGCCGGTCAAGAATACCGACCTGTGGAAGCGTCTTCTGGAAGCGAAAAAGCCGCACCAGGTGAACTTCAATTGGGTAAAAGGGCATGATGGACACCCGCAGAATGAACGTTGTGATACTCTTGCGACAACGGCAGCAGACGGAAATGAGCTGCAGGTTGATCCGGGGGTGTAGAAGAAATCCTTTACACTGATAAAAAAATGTGATAAAGTATCTAAGGCAAGTAAGACAGACGTTCGCGGATGCAGGTGCCGAAAGGCCGCAGACGAGGAAAGTCCGGGCTTCACAGGGCAGGATGCCGGATAACGTCCGGTAGAGGTGACTCTAAGGATAGTGCAACAGAAATATACCGCCTGCAGATGCAGGTAAGGTTGGAAGGGCAGTGTAAGAGACTACCGCCTGGGTGGTAACACACAGGGCATATGTAAACCCCATCCGAAGCAAGACCGAAAAGAAGTGGTATGGCGGCCCGTCATGCTTCAGGTTGGTCGCTTGAGTCTGCTGGCAACAGCAGAACTGGATAGATGAACGTCCACGACATAACCCGGCTTATCGTTTTGCTTGCTTTTTTATTTTTAATTGAGAAATTTTGAAAAGAATCTGTATTCATATTCATGAAGGATATAGATTCTTTTTTTGTTGCGGTGCCATTTAAAAAGCTTTAATTTTTATGATATCGTAGTATTGTGTGAATGATTTTTTGAGTGGAATGAAAAATAAAAAAACGTGATAATCCGTTTGACAATCGTTTGAAAAATATGGTAGTTTTAGGAGGATTAAAGTTATGTAGGAGTGTCAAATGAGGAATGATCGTTTTCAAAGTCGGGAAAGAGGAAATGTAGCATCTTACCATCTTCCGGGCTTGTTTGAATTTTATGAACTGTACAGACTTTTTTTGCCGCTGTTTTATACACACAGGGAGTATTTCTATGACTGGTGTGAGATTGGTTCCATTTATGGAGCCCCGGAAGACTGCCTGTGGGGCGGAGGACGTGTGGAAGCAGGAGAAGCTGAGCCGGAAGAAGTGCTTGCACTTATGCAGAAGTACGGGATTTCTGCCCGTCTGACCTTTAGTAATTCTCTGCTCAGGAAAGAGCACCTTGCGGATCAGAGATGCAATATACTTTGTCAGTTATTTGAGAAAAGCACAGGTGTGAAAAACGGTGTGATCGTGCACTCAGAGCTGCTGGTGGATTATCTGAAAAAGAAGTATCCGGGGTTCTATCTGGTCTCATCTACCACGAAAGTGTTGACCGAATTTCAGGAGTGTCTGCGGGAAATCCAGAGAGAAGATTTTCAATATGTTGTGCCGGATTTCCGTCTGAATAAGATGTTGGATAAATGGAATACATTATCAGAAGGCCAGAAGGATAAAGTTGAATTCCTGTGTAATGAGTGTTGTTGGTTCGGCTGCAGGGACCGGAAAGCCTGTTATGAGGATGTGAGCCGGAAGAATCTCGGAGAAGATGGAGAGGAACACCGGTGTACTGCGCCAAATGCAAAGGAAGGCTATCGTTTTTCAAAAGCAATGACAAATCCGGGATTTATCAGCGTAGACGATATCAAAAATATCTATTTGCCGATGGGATTTACAAATTTTAAGATCGAAGGCAGGGGACTTGGAAGTGCGCTGATCCTGGAATTTCTGCTGTATTATATGACAAAGCCGGAATATCAGCTGCATGTAAGAGAGAAATTGTATCTGGATAATATGCTGGATTTGTTTTAAAATCAAGGGAAAGATTTTTATGGACAAATACCAGAAATTTTGAAGACATATTCGCTTTTGTTTTTCTGCGTCTATAGGAGGTATTTTTTATGTTATTAAGTATTGCGCTGATCCTGCTTGTTGGAATGTGTATGAGTTGGATCTGTCAGAAGATCAAATTGCCAGGTTTGCTTGGGATGTTGGCGACCGGTGTGGTTCTCGGACCGTATGTTTTGAATCTGTTGGACAGCAGTATTCTTGGAATTTCATCCGAACTCCGGAAAATTGCCCTGATTATCATTTTGACAAGGGCAGGGCTTGGGCTGGATCTGTCAGGACTGAAGAAAATAGGAAGATCCGCAGTGATGATGTGCTTTGTCCCTGCAAGCTTTGAACTCCTGGGAATGCTTTTGATTGCACCGAAACTGATGGGAATCACCTTGCTGGAAGCTGCAATTATGGGAGCAGTGCTTGCGGCCGTTTCACCGGCGGTTGTGGTGCCGAGAATGGTAAAGCTGATGGAGGAAGGATATGGAGTAAAGGAAGGAATCCCACAGCTTATCCTTGCCGGAGCATCGGTAGATGATGTCTATGTGATCGTATTATTTTCTACCTTTGTTGGAATGATGCAGGGAAAAGGGACTTCGGTCATCAGCTTTGTAAATATCCCGGTATCGATCATTCTGGGAATTGCGATCGGACTGCTGATCGGAGTCCTGCTGGCATGCTTTTTTAAAAAAGTTCATATTCGGGATACCACAAAGGTTCTGATCATTTTGAGTATTTCGTTCCTGCTGGTTACGATCGAAGATAAAATGACAACTGCAATCACATTTTCTGCACTGATCGCAATTATGTTTATTGGAATTGGACTGCAGAAAAAACGGGAGGTTGTTACAAAAAGAATCTCTGTAAAATACGGGAAACTCTGGGTTGGAGCAGAGGTGTTCCTGTTTGTACTGGTGGGGGCAACGGTCAATATCGGGTATCTGGGAAAGGTTGGAATCAAGGCGGTGCTTTTGATTGCAGGCGCATTGGTGTTCCGGATGCTGGGTGTATTTGTATGTCTGCTTGGAACCAGTCTTCGAGGAAAAGAAAAAGCCTTTGTGATGATGGCGTATACACCGAAAGCAACCGTGCAGGCAGCAATTGGAGGAATTCCGCTTTCGCTGGGATTTGCCTGTGGGGATATGGTACTTACGGTGGCAGTACTTGCAATCGTGCTGACAGCGCCACTTGGAGCGTTTGTGATTGATCTTTCTTATAAAAAGCTATTGGATAAAAGATAAGAATGGACGGAAAATCTATGACTGAATTCTGTCAATATCCACTGTATGCTGTGCCGGACAAACATACTGCAGAAAACAGGACGAGCAATACCAAGATCTCCTTTCTTACTGTACGAAGGAGACAAAAAATAAAGGACGCATGAAAAAAATTTCTTTTTTCATGCGTCCTTTGCGTGGCACCTGTCCGCCTAGTCCAACAAGCCGACGCTAGCCCCGCTTTCTGTTGTATTTCTCTTCACAGTATTTACATCTATACACTTCGTTCTCCGGATCAGTCAGTACAAACACATGATCCAGTCCCTGTTCAATCGAAGTAATACATCTCGGATTGTGGCATCTGATCACATTCTTGATTTCAGATGGCAGTTTCAGTTCTTTTTTCTCAACAATCTTGGAATCTTCGATAATGTTTACCGTGATATTATGATCGATAAAACCAAGGATATCCAGATCAATGATATCGATCGGGCATTCAATCTTGATGATATCCTTTTTACCCATCTTGTTACTTTTGGCATTCTTGATGATGGCTACGCAGCAGTCAAGCTGATCAAGTTTCAGATATTTGTAGATATCCATGCTTTTTCCTGCTTTGATGTGATCCAGTACGAAGCCCTCTGAAATTTTCCCAATGTTCAGTGTATTTTCAACCATGTCTTTCGCCTCCCTTAATCTACATGAATATCCAAAAGTGTCAGGATCAGTGCCATACGGATATAGACACCATACTGTACCTGTTTGAAATAAACAGCTCTTGGATCATCATCAACTTCAACAGAAATTTCGTTGACACGCGGAAGTGGATGGAGAACCAGCATATCTTTTGGTGCAAGTTCCATTTTCCCTTTGTCCAGGATGTAGAAATCTTTCATACGGATATAATCTTCCTCGTTGAAGAAACGCTCCTTCTGAACACGTGTCATGTAAAGAATATCAAGCTCCGGAATAGCATCCTCCAGACGTTCTACTTCTAGGAACTCGATGTTGTTCTTTTTCAGTACGTCTTCACGGATATAGCTGGGAATACGAAGCTCTTCCGGAGAGATCAGTACAAATTTAACATTGTTGTAACGAACCAGCGCCTCGATCAGAGAGTGAACGGTACGTCCGAATTTCAGATCTCCGCACAGACCGATGGTAATGTTGTCAAGACGCCCCTTTAAGGAACGGATGGTAAGTAAGTCTGTAAGAGTCTGGGTTGGATGCTGATGACCACCGTCACCGGCATTGATAACAGGAATATTAGAAACCATAGAAGCTACCAGCGGAGCACCTTCTTTGGGATGACGCATAGCACAGATATCTGCATAGCAGGAAACAACACGAATGGTATCGGCAACAGTTTCCCCCTTCGCTGCGGAACTGGAATCTGCAGATGAGAAACCAAGAACCTTACCGCCAAGGTTCATCATAGCAGCTTCAAAACTGAGACGGGTGCGGGTACTTGGCTCATAGAAAAGTGTGGCAAGTCGTTTATCGTCACAGGTATGTGCGTATTTTTTGGGGTTTTTCTCAATATCGCTGGCAAGATCCAGAAGCTTCTCAAGCTCCGGAACACTAAGGTCCAGCGGACTCATTAAGTGTCTCATGATATACCTCCGTTATGAGTGTGTGGTTTTGGGGTAGAGTGTTACGGTTCACGAAAACTCTTTCAAAAAGGTTCTTCTGTGAGTGGTAACGCAAAATCTCTTCGACCTATCATATACTACTTGGAATGATTTTTCAAGAAGATTTTGTAAGTATTTTTTCGAAAAACAATCCAGTGAGAAACCAGACCGGGAGATAGTCCAGACGGATGATTCCTTTGTACTGATGGGGCACTCCGGAATAGTCCCAGGGGCACATGTGAAAAGCCTGCAGGATAGAACCGCTGGTAAATTCTGCCAGGTAAAATCCGGCAGTATAAAGGGAGCCTCGCAGAAGTGCCGGAAGGCTTTTCAGCTTTTTGTATACAGGCAGAATCAGGGATGCACAGCCATAAATGGGAAACATAAGAAGAGAGGTAGTCCCTTTCATGGACGCATCTCCCCGGAGCAGGGAATGGAGCCCGGTCCAGAGAATCTCCAGACACAAGCCGGTAAAACCACAGAAGAGAAAAGGGTATTTTTTCATATGCTTGGTCTCCTTGGGTAAAATGATAAAAATAACATTCCCATTCTTGCTAAATTTATGCTGCAAGGTTATAATGGAGAGAAAAAGATATTTGATAAACGAGGAGCTTTTATTATGAACTATCAGGAATGCCGTGCATATATCGATGATTCGGCGAAATACGGTTCCGTGCTGGGACTTGATAATATGCGTGAAATGCTGGACAGGCTTGGAAATCCTCAGGATGCAGTTCCTTATGTCCACGTAGCCGGAACCAATGGAAAGGGTTCCGTGATTGCTTATTTATACACCACCCTTACCCGGGTAGGCTATAAAGTGGGCAGATACATATCCCCAACTCTTTATTCTTACAGAGAACGTCTTGAGATTGCCGGCGAGAAGATCTCACAGGAAGATTTTGCAAAGTATGTGACAGAAATTTCCAGGTCAATTGACCAGATGACAGCGGTTGGCATGAATCATCCTACCCCTTTTGAGATTGAGACTGCAGCAGCGTTTTTGTATTTTAAGGAAGAAAATTGTGATCTGGTCCTTCTGGAGACCGGAATGGGCGGCAATCTGGATGCCACCAATATTGTGAAGAATACCAAACTGGCTGTGCTGGTTTCCATCAGCATGGATCATATGTCATTTCTTGGAAATACCCTTGGAGAAATCGCAGAGAAGAAGGCTGGAATTATCAAACCTGGCTGCCGGGTTGTGACCACAAAGCAGAAGCCGGAAGCGGCACAGGTGATTGCAGATACCTGCAACAAGCTTCATGTACCCTGTGTGGTATCTGACCCTGATGAGGCTGTTTTGGAAAAAGAGAGCGTATTCGGTCAGACCTTTTCTTATAAAGGAGAGGAATTTGCAATTTCCCTTGCCGGTGTTTACCAGAAAGAAAATGCAGTGCTGGCATTAAACGCCCTTGAAGAACTGGACAGACTTGGCTGGACTACTACCATGGAACAGCGGAAGGACGGTCTTCTCCACACAAGCTGGAAGGGAAGATTTACGGTTATCAATAAAAAGCCTCTTTTTATTGTAGACGGCGCCCACAATGCCGGAGCAGCCGACAAGATGGCAGAATCTATCCGACACTATTTTAATGGAAAAAAACTGATCTACATTATGGGTGTTTTTGCAGACAAGGAATATAAGATTGTCCTTGAAAAAACAGCTCATTTTGCGGAAAAAATCTATACCATAGAGACACCGGATAATCCCCGTGCACTGCCGGCAGAGGAACTGGCGAAGGCGGCAAGGGTATATAATTCCAGTGCCGAAAGTACAAAGAGCATAAAAGATGCTGTAGAAAAGGCGTTTTCCTGTGCAGGAGATGACGAGAACAGTGTGATTCTGGCATTTGGTTCACTTTCCTTTATTGGAGCGCTTACAGATGCGGTGGAAGAATATGTCGGATAAGTGTCAGGTACTGAAATGGCAGCGTGTTACTGGTCACGGAGTGAACAGTAATGGCAGTACATTGTGGAAATTGAAGTGTGCAGCAGCTGAATTTGCATGATTAAATACAAAAACTGGAGAGAAAACAATATGACAGATTTGCAGGAATGCAGACGAAAAATAGATGAAATTGACAATCAGATGGTGGAACTTTTTGAGAAGCGGATGAAGGTCTGCGAAGAGGTTGCAGAGTATAAGATCCATACCGGAAAGAAAGTGCTGGATCCGGAGAGAGAGCATGCCAAACTGGAAGAGATCAGGAAAAAAGCGCACGGTGAGTTCAACGAACTTGGAGCCCAGGAGCTTTTTCAGCAGATCATGGCCATCAGCAGAAAGCGTCAGTATCAGCTTCTCACCGAATATGGTCCGAAAGAAAAGGAAGACTTCCAAATGGTGGAGCAGCTTCCCAGAAATAATGTGACTGTTGTTTTCCAGGGGGTAGAGGGCGCCTACAGCTATGGAGCCATGCGCGCCTACTTTCAGGAAGACATTAAGAGCTATCATGTGAAGCTGTTCCGGGATGCCATGGAAGAAGTTGCAGCAGGAAGAGCAGATTACGCAGTCCTTCCTATTGAAAATTCCACAGCTGGGATTGTGACAGATATTTATGACCTTTTGACAGAATATAATCTGTTTATCGTGGGAGAGCAGATCCTGAAGGTTGAGCATGTGCTGCTTGGCCTGCAGGAGGCTGAGCTTTCCGATATTGCCGGGGTATATTCCCATCCTCAGGGGCTCGCCCAGTGTAAGGAATATCTGGAAGAGCATAGAGATTGGAAAACCACAGCAGTAACCAACACCGCCGCAGCGGCCAAAAAGGTCAGCGCAGATCAGGATAAGACTCACGCAGCGATTGCCAGCAGGGCTGCCGGAGAGATTTACAATCTGAAGGTTCTGGCAGAGAATATCTGCAAAAATGACAGCAATGTGACCAGATTTATTATTCTGGCAAAGAAACCGGTTTATGAGAATAACAGCTCCAGGATCAGTGTATGCTTCGAGGCACGTCATGCAAGCGGAACTCTTTACAATGTACTTTCCCATATGATCTATAATGGTCTGAATATGACCAAGATCGAGTCCCGGCCTATTCCGGGAAAAACCTGGGAATACCGTTTCTTCGTGGACTTCGAGGGAAATCTGCGGGACAGCGCGGTAAAGAATGCATTGCGGGGCATGGAAGCAGAGACTAGCTATTTGAAAATTCTGGGCAATTATTAAGATTATAGCTGCGAAGGCAGAGAGTGGCGGCAATTTCATTTATTGTTAAAATTAACCAAAGAATTTAAGAAGATTTTATCTGTTTTTAATATAAGAAAAGTAGAATGAAAAACGGTGCGAGTGCGTGAGCTTGTATATCCGAAAGTGTGCTGTTATGAATTGTGCGGACGGCAAAAAGGAGAAGAGACACGTAAATGCGTCATGGAATTGAGAGGAAACAAAAATGGCAAGAACAGAAGAATGTATCCTTTACCGCAATTTCGACAACGGTGAGGTACTGGACATAATGACATCACTGATGAACAACTATGAGGCTGGTGAAGAAGGCTTTGAGAATCGTAAAGAGGAATTTTTCCATATGGCAGGAAGCCTGGTGGAAATGGCAGGAATGTATGGGTTTTCCGGGAATCTGTGGCACACTTATCTGACGCAGCTTCTGGTCAATCACGAGAATGCATTCAGTACCGCTTCCGAGATCAGAGGGGCAGTGGAGGGAAGCATTAACCATCTGGCTCTTCATGATTTTGGAATTTTCAAAGAACTTTATGACTTTGATCTTGCTGTTTTTGACAGTGCGTTTGGAACAGACTGTGCTGATTTTCTCTGTAATTATGTGAATACAGGATGCAACAGCAAGGTATACAACCAGCGTATCTGCGACAGAATCTGTGATATGAGCAAAACACTGGCAGAGGCTTCTACAGTGGAAGAGTTTATGGCAGATATGGTGCAGTTCTACAAAGATTTCGGCGTAGGTAAGCTGGGATTGAACAAGGCATTTCGTATTGAGCATGGCAAGGATGGCAAGCCGGTGATCGCACCGATTACCAGAATCGCCCATGTGAATCTGGATGATCTGGTTGGATATGAAATCCCCAAGCAGAAGCTGATCGAGAACACGGAGGCTTTTGTAAGAGGAAGAAAGGCCAATAACTGCCTGCTTTTTGGTGATGCAGGAACTGGCAAATCTTCCAGCATCAAAGGTATCCTGAACCGTTATTATGACGAAGGACTTCGCATTATCGAGGTGTACAAGCACCAGTTTCAGGATCTGAATGATGTGATCGCACAGATCAAAAACCGTAATTACAAATTTATTCTTTATATGGATGATCTTTCCTTTGAGGAATTTGAAATCGAATATAAATATCTGAAAGCAGTGATCGAGGGCGGTCTTGAGAAAAAGCCGGACAACATCCTGATCTATGCAACCAGCAACAGACGTCATCTTGTTCGGGAGAAATCCGGGGATAAGCTGGAGGTGGCAGACGATGAAGATCTGCATTCCTCCGATACTGTGCAGGAGAAGCTTTCTCTGGTTTACCGTTTTGGCGTGCGTATTTATTTTGGTGCACCGAATAAGAAGGAATTCCAGAATATTGTTACTACACTTGCAGAGCGCTATGGTGTTACAATGCCTGCAGAGGAGCTTCTGATGAAGGCAAACGCCTGGGAGCTTTCTCACGGCGGTCTCACTGGAAGAACGGCGCAGCAGTTTATTGATCATGTTCTGGGAACAAGTGAGGAACAGTAAAAGATTACCAGAGATTATCTGAAATTTATGTCTGGAATGAAATAATCCTTGGCAGGAGGGAAAAACGTATGGCAGTGACCACATTTGCGGCAATTGATATCAGTTCTTATGAGATCACCATGAAAATTTTTGAATTTTCCAAAAAGGGTGGTTTCCGGACTGTGGACGATATCCGGTATCGTCTGAATCTTGGAGTAGGGGTATATTCCGGCGGAACCATGGAAGTGGATAAGGTAGATACTATTTGTGAAGTACTTAACGACTTTAAGAGGATCATGGCAGAGTACGGTGTGAAAGACTACCGCGCCTGTACCACAAGTGTTTTCCGTGAGATGAAGAATCCGCTGATTATCATTGAACAGATTTTCAGAAGAACCGGAATTCATGTGGAGGTTTTAAGCAATGCCGAGCAGCATTTTCTGGGCTATAAATCTATTGCGGCCATTGAGAATGGCTTTAAGAAAATGATCCAGAAAGGAACCGCTATTCTGGATGTGGGCGGTGGAAACCTGCAGATTTCCCTGTTTGACAAAGATGCGCTTGTAACCACCCAGAGCCTGAAAATGGGAAGCGTGCGTATCCGTCAGCGACTGAAAGAGCTGGAGAAAACCAATACGAATTATGCACAGCTGGTGGAGGAGTTTATCCGTAATGACCTGACCGGGTTTAAGCGTCTTTATCTGAAAGACCGCGAGATAAAGAATTTGATCCTTATGGGGGATTTTCTTACTGAGACTATTTTCCGTGAGGAGAGACAGGATAACATTATTACACGGGCTGAATTCGAGAAGCGGTATGAGAATACGGTTTATAAGACCGAGACTTCACTGTCAGAGGAAATGGATATTGATCCGGAGTATGCCGCTTTGATCGTGCCAACTATGGTTATCTGTAAAGATTTTATGGATCTTTTCAATGCAGAAGCGCTTTGGATGCCAGGTGTATCTCTTCTTGATGGCATTGCCTATGATTTCGGGGAAAAGAAGAATTTTATTAAGAGCGCACATAATTTTGAAAATGATATTCTGGTGGCAGCCAGAAACATTGCCAAACGTTATTCTACTGGAAAGGATCATATTAAGGGTACTACCGACCTTGCCCTGGCGATTTTTGACAGCATGAAGAAAGTGCACGGAATGGGAGACAGAGAGCGCCTGCTTCTTCAGATCGCAGTGCAGCTTCATGACTGTGGCAAATATATCAGTATGGGAGATGTGGCAGAGTGCTCCTATCAGATCATTATGGCTACGGAGATCATCGGACTTTCCACAGAAGAACGTCAGATCATTGCAAATGCGGTGCGCTACAATACCACAGAATTTGTTTATTACAGCGAGATCGCAGGAGAGGTCGGAATGGATCGTTCCGTATATCTTCTGATCGCCAAGCTGACTGCAATCCTTCGTATTGCAAATGCCATGGATCGCAGCCATTATCAGAAGGTAAAGAATATGAAGGCTATGCTGAAGGACAGAACTCTGCTTCTTACAGTTGATTCTGAGCAGGATATCTCCCTGGAGCTTGGACTTCTTATGGATAAAGTTGAATTTTTTGAAGAGGTATTTGGTATCCGTCTGGTATTCAGACGTAAGAGAAAAGTGTGAGGAGGGGCACAATGGATCTGAAAAATTTTGAAAAACCGGAGTATTTTGTGAACAGGGAGTTGAGCTGGCTGAAGTTTGACGACCGTGTTCTTTCAGAAGCAAGAGATAAAAGTCTGCCATTGTTTGAAAGACTGAAATTTACCAGCATTGTATCTTCCAATCTGGATGAGTTTTACATGGTTCGTGTGGCTTCTCTGAAGGACCAGGTTCATGCCGGCTATGAGAAAACAGATATTGCAGGAATGGGACCAAAAGAGCAGCTGAAGGAGATCAGTGTCCAGACACATGAACTCGTCCGTTCCCAGTACAGCACTCTGAACCGTTCCCTTCTTCCGGCGCTGGAGAAGGTAGGACTTCACCTGGTGATGGAGCATGAGAAATTAAACGAAGAACAGCAGGAGTATGTGGACCGTTATTTCGAGGATAATGTTTATCCGGTTCTTACTCCTATGGCAATGGATTCTTCCAGACCTTTCCCGTTGATTCGAAATAAGACATTGAATATTGGCGCCTTGATTTCCAAGAAGGATAAGAAAAAGGGCAAGGATGTACTGGTATTTGCCACTGTCCAGGTGCCGTCTGTACTGCCGCGTGTGGTTGTCATTCCATCCGGGAATAAAGAGGACACTACTGTGATCCTTCTGGAGGAGATTATCGAGCGCAATATTGACAAGCTTTTCCTTGGATATGATGTGGTTTGTGCACATCCTTACCGTATTATGAGAAATGCGGATCTTTCCATAGATGAGGATGGGGCGGAGGATCTTCTGGTGGAAATCCAGAAGCAGCTGAAGAAGCGCCAGTGGGGTGAGGTGATCCGCCTGGAAGTGGAGGATAAAACGGACTCCAGACTTCTTGGCATTCTGAAAAAGGAATTTGACATTAAAGAAGAGGATATTTTCTATATTAACGGACCACTGGATCTTACCATGCTGATGAAGGTTTATGGACAGGATGGCTTTGAGCAGTACAAAGAGCCGAAATATACCCCTGCTGTAGTGCCTGCATTTGCAGATACCAGTAAGGATATTTTCCAGGTGATCCGTGAGGGTGATGTGTTCTTACACCATCCATACATGAGCTTTGACCCGGTTGTAAATTTTGTACGCCAGGCGGCAAAGGATCCGGATGTACTTGCGATTAAGCAGACGTTGTACCGTGTCAGCGGAAATTCCCCGATCATTGCAGCACTTGCCCAGGCAGCGGAGAATGGCAAACAGGTTTCGGTTCTGGTAGAGCTGAAGGCACGTTTTGATGAGGAACACAATATTGTGTGGGCAAAAATGCTGGAAAAAGCAGGCTGTCATGTTATTTATGGTCTGGTTGGCCTGAAAACACACAGTAAGATTACTTTGGTGGTTCGCCGTGAGGACACCGGAATCCGCCGTTATGTCCATCTGGCAACTGGTAACTATAACGACTCTACTGCAAAGCTTTATACGGACTGCGGCATTTTTACCTGTGATGAGCGCTTCGGCGAGGATGCAACTGCAGTGTTTAACATGCTTTCCGGATATTCTGAGCCGAAGAACTGGAATCGTCTGATCGTGGCACCAATCTGGATGAAGGATCGTTTCCTGAAGCTGATCGAGAGAGAGGCAGAGCACGCGAAGAAAGGAATGCCGGCTATGATCGTAGCGAAGATGAACTCTCTTTGTGATCCGAAGATCATTGCAGCTCTTTATCATGCATCTTCCTGTGGCGTGCAGATTTACCTGCTGATCCGAGGTATCTGCTGTCTGAGAGTGGGAATCCCGGGTGTGAGCGAGAATATCCATGTACGTTCCATTGTAGGAAACTTCCTGGAGCACAGCCGTATTTTCTATTTCCACAATAATGGCAGTGACGAGATTTATATGGGAAGTGCGGACTGGATGCCTCGTAATCTGGACCGCCGTGTGGAGATTGTTTTCCCGGTCGAGGACGAGCAGATCAAGAATGAGATCAAGCATGTTCTGGATCTGGAGTTCCGTGATAATGTAAAAGCCCATATTCTTCAGCCTGATGGAACTTACGAGAAGCAGGACAAGAGAGGCAAGCTTCTGATCAATTCCCAGATGGAATTCTGCAGGGAGGCCACTGAGAAAGCAGAAGCGTTAAAGAAAAAAGAAAAACATGAAAATTCCAGAGTCTTCATCCCGGCAGAACCGGCGGAGGATGTGGAAGAATAAGAAGTTGAAGTGAATTAGGAAAAATAAGGAAAGCCGCTGTATTGTGATGTGAGATTATAATACGGAGGCTTCCTTCGTTTGTTTGCAAAATTTAACCAAAATGTACTTGAAATAGAAGAAAGAATATTTTATTATTAAATTAGTCCAGTTTATCACGGTAAACCGGAAAAATATTTTAACGAAGGAGGAGCATTATGAGTAAGAAAATGTGGAAAAAGCTTTCTACACTTTTGCTTATGGTTGTTATGGTGTTGACTATGAGCCTTTCGGTCCAGGCAGCAGCCGTAAAAATGAATAAGGCAAAAGCAACCCTGTATCCAGGCCAAAAAGTTACACTCAAGGTTACAGGAACCAGTAAAAAAGCAAAATGGTCCAGCTCAAATGCAAAAGTAGCAAAAGTAAGCAAAGGTAAAGTTACCGCAGTGAAAAAAGGTAAGGCTACGATCAAAGCCAAAGTAGGAAAGAAGACCTACACCTGTAAGATTACGGTAAAAGCACCGGCTCTGAGCCAGAAAAAGCTGAATGTAACAGTTGGCTCAAAAGCAACTGTAAAGCTGCATGGAACAAAGATCAAATCTGTATCCAGCAGTAATAAGAAAGTTGCGACTGTTACCAAAAAAGGTGTGATCACAGGTAAAAAGACAGGAAAATGTACCGTTACATTTAAGGGTGCGAATGGAAAAAGCTACAAATGCACAGTAACTGTCAACGTAGCCCCAACTGCAACCCCGGCACCAACCGCAACTCCAGTGCCAATTGCGACTCCGGCACCAACCGCAACTCCGGTGCCAACTGCAACTCCGGCACCAACCGCGACTCCAGTGCCGACTGCAACCCCGGCACCAACTGCAACTCCAACCCCTACTCCAATTACTCAGCAGGTGGTTTCCACTCAGGCTGAACTGAATGCAGCACTCGCTTCTTCTAATCCGGATCTGAAAGAAGTAGTAATTGAGCAGAGTGGAGCAAGCAGCTTCGAAATTCCAAAGGAAGACAAGTCTGATTTAACACTTGTAGTAAATGCACCAAACGGCGAAGTTGTCAACAATGGTAATTTCAAAGAAATTGTAATCAAAGCAATTGCATCCAATACCTTTATTGAGAAAGCAACTGGCAATAACATTATATTCCAGGCAGCAACCGGACGTGTGGCAATTGATGAAGGCGCAAGCGCAAACATCGAAGTAAACAAAGGTGAGTCCGAAGCACCAAAGCTTGATCTGGTAAATAACGGAACTGTATCCGAACTTACCCTGTCCACAAAGGCAGATGTAAATGTATCCGGCAAAATTACTGCAACGGCAATTCCTGTTACCAGTACGGCTTCAGCAGGGGGAAGTACCATTTCCACCAGTCAGAACCTGAATCTGAAAGCAGAGAGTAAGGTAGAACTGACACTGAACGCAGGTGCAGAAAGCACAACAGCTGCTGTATCTGACGTAGCTAATATTCCAGATGTAAAAGGTCTTGGAAAAGTTCAGGTAAAAGATTCTGATTCAGGTAAAATTCTGGATACAGTAGTGGCAGAGAAAGATGAAAATGTGGCAGTTAATAAGGTTTCTGTAACCGGTAACGTAAAAAATGCAGGGGATAACACTGCATTTTCCGGTGCTTCTGTATATCTGTTAAACTATGTTGCAGGAATCAATGCAGGAAATGTTTCCCAGTATCTGACTGCAGAAAATAAAGTGGCAGATACAGCTGAAGACGGAAGTTATGCGTTTGAAGCAGAATGGGGAAATTATTATCTGGTAGTTGTTGCAGACGGATACCGCACTGCATTACAGACTGTAGAGATCACAAGTGCAAATGAAAACTCATTCAGCTGTGAGCCAATCAGCCTTGTAGCTGGCGGCGAAGATGAGACAGGCAGCGTGGATCTTACATTTGTAGATGCTGCAACAGGAAGCGTTATTGATTATGCAGTTGCCCTTGAAATTCGTGAAGGAGCAAACAATGTTTCTGGAAAAGTATTAAAAGAGATTGCAGTAGATGCGTCTGAAAATGGAAAATGCACAATAGAAGAGCTTCCGATCGGAACGTACACCATTCAGGTAGTATCAGCAGATGCAAAGTCTGAAATTGTTGCTGCGCCGTTCAGTGTAACAGTAGTAAGCGGACAGACAGTAACCAAGACCTTCTCTGTAACGAGGATTATCAATGATGACCAGATTCGTTTCGTTCTGAGATGGGGCGATGAGGAGTCTGACGCACCTTCTGACCTTGATTCTCATCTGGTTGGTCCAAAAGCAAGCGGAAATGGTAAATTCCATACCTATTATTCGGATAAGACATATGGAGATACAGACACACAGGAGAATTATGTGACCTATGCAGATCTGGATGTAGATGATACAGATTGGGAAGGACCAGAGACAACCACAATTTACAAATAGACGGCAGGAACTTATAGTTTCTATATTTATGATTTTACAGATCAGTCTGATGAAGAAAGCACCAACATGTCTAACAAGTCTGGTGCAATTGTCACAGTTTACAGAGGAAGTACCCTTCTGAATACATTTAGTGTACCGACTGGTCAGGCTGGAAATCTGTGGCATGTGTGCGATTATGATTCTGTTACTGGCAGGGTAACCGGTATTAATACAGTTGGTTACTGGCCAAATGGTGGAAGCGATACTGTTGGTATGTCTGAGACTGATGTTTTGAAAGCAGAATTGGACAGAAAAATCAGCGAAGTATCAAAACAGAAAGCGGCTCTTGTAGATAATGCATTTAAGGCTGACCTTGATATCCTCCTTTCTGAAGCAAAGAGTGTGAATAGTACTTCAGATAATATAGATGACATTAAGGCAATGATTCAGAAGCTGAATGATATTATAGATGCCATTGACAGTGTTTCAAATGTGGAAAATGTTATAATAGACGGTGAGTACGCTGACTATGAGAAAGTGTATAATGATGAAGAAGACTGTGATGGAATCCTAATCCGCGGCAAAGGTGAAAATATTGGAAATCTGGAAATAACTTTTGCAAACGAAAATGGAGAAAAGGCAGATGTTCAAGTAGCAGATGTATCTGGTCAAGATTATGTAAAAATGGTTACGGCTACTAATGCTAAATATGGTATCTCTAGAGTTTGGAAAATCTTTTATGAAATGGATTTAAGAGAAATATTCAGCCTCAATGAAGATGATATTGTAGGTAGTATGATTACGCGGGTTGATATTGAAACCTATGATACCAGTGGATGGATGGCAATTTATGGAGTTTCAGAGTCCTTGCCAGAATTTACAGTAAATACAGCTGAGGGTATTGAATATACAATTAGCGAGGATGATGGAAGTCATGAATGTGATGTAGTAATTACATTAACATCCGGAGAAAAAACTTTTAAATATTATGTTGAATATGAAAGAGACTTTAAACTTGTACGTCCGGACAGAATTTCTGGAAAAGGTATTGTTTCATATTCTGTAAGTAATATTAACAATATTATTAGTGTAACAGGAACGGAAGCAACGTTGACAGACTTGTCTGTAACAAATGATGACGAAAATAAATCTGTACAGATTAACAAGGATGAACAGGGCGTTGTAAAAGAAATTGTAGTAACAAACAGCAAATATAATATTACTGTTACATATTCGGTTAAATACACAATGTTAGAAGCTTCTGCAATTGAGTGTGACACTGAGTATGAAGTATCTCTGGAGGAAGGCGAATATGCGGATTATACGTTTGTACCGGAGAAAACAGGTTGGTACAATATTAAAAATATAACTTCTGATTATAGTGATGTATATATTGAACTGTACAAGAATGGAATAAGAGTTGATTATTCTAGTGACGGTTTCGTTGAAGATGCATATCTGCTGGCTGGTGAAACTTATTATTGCAGAATAAGACAATTTGAGAATGAGAACGGTGTTTATACGTTTACGTTCAAAGTGATTTTTGCAGGGGATGACGTGGATATGCTCTCTTTACCAGAATCTGACGGATTCACTGATGAAGCAGTAGTAGCAGATACCGAAGGAACCGCATTTGGTGACGAGAGTTTCGTAGAAGAGGGCGAAAGCACACCAGAGGCTGACGGATTTACAGCTGGTTCCGGTGATTTCACAGAAAATGCTGGAGAAAGCATTGAGGCAGATGCAGACGACTTCGCTTCCGAAGATTTCCAGTAAAAACTAAAATCCTGACTTTATACTTGTAAAGCCGGATCAAGGGTGCCGCAGGGCAGACTGATATAGCAGTCGCGCTGCGGCACCTTTTTGAAAAAAAAGAATTTAACAATATTTATGGGAACTTGTTTTTCCATAAGAGTGAATGGAGTTGGTTTCTTGTTTAAACTATAGAAAAATGCAACAATATACAAAAAAACTTTCATAAAATCTGGTAAACAAAAAAACTTCCGAATCACTTCGGAAGTTTCTAGCAGCCAGTACGAGAATCGAACTCGTGTTTTCGCCGTGAGAGGGCGACGTCTTAACCCCTTGACCAACTGGCCTTGTCAACCGACTCGCTTAGTATATCTTACTTTGCAGGAGAATGCAAGCACTTTTTTTATTTTTTTTGCGAAAAATTGAAAAACTCCGAAAAAAGCCAGGGAATAAGCGGGTTTGCGGTGTCAAAAAAATTTTAAACAAAATAGAAAACCCAAATTTTACTTGCAAAAATACCATAAACTGGGGTATGATATAGAACGAATGTTTGAACAGAAGATAAGAATGGAAAAGAAGCGGACATACTGTCCGCTTTTCACAACCATTGGAATAAATGCTGAAGCCCAGACAGTGCATCATGAAATGTAGAGCTGTAAATGAAATGAGCAGTTATTTCGTGCACTTACAAGTTGATTTCTCGAACAATCCTGTCGGTACACTGGATGCATAAAAGAAGAATATGGGACAGCAGAGTCTGAAGTTACTGTTCACTGGTAACAGTCTGAATGATAGTAAGAAAGGAATTAACACCATGGCAAAGAAAGACACTTACGACGCGGGTAGTATTTCTGTCCTGGAAGGATTGGAAGCTGTTCGGAAACGTCCGGGAATGTACATCGGAAGCGTATCCAGAAAAGGCCTGAACCACCTGATCTATGAGATCGTGGACAATGCGGTAGATGAACATCTGGCCGGTTACTGTTCTGAAATTGAAGTAACACTGGAGAAAGACGGCTCCTGTACGGTCACTGATAATGGACGAGGAATTCCGGTAGATATGCATGCGAAAGGGGTATCTGCAGAGCGTCTTGTATTTACCACCCTCCATGCAGGCGGTAAATTTGACAACTCTGCTTATAAGACAAGCGGTGGACTTCATGGCGTTGGTTCTTCCGTTGTAAATGCCCTGTCCACATATCTGGATATTAAGATCAGCCGTGATGGATTTGTACATCACGATCATTATGAGAGAGGTATCCCCACGATTGAACTGGAAGAGGGACTTCTCCCCAGGCTTGGCAAGACCAGACAGACCGGAACCTGCGTGAATTTTCTTCCGGACCCGGAGATTTTTGAAAAAACAAGATTTTCATCCACAGAAGTAAAGAGCCGTCTCCATGAGACTGCATACCTGAATCCCAACCTTACCATTCATTTCATGGATCTTCGTGGTGATACGCCTGAAGATATCACTTATCATGAGCCAGATGGAATCGTGGGATATATCAAAGACCTGAATCACAATTCCGAAGCTCTCCACGAACCGATTTATCTGAAAGGAGAAGCCGATGGAATCCAGGTAGAAGCAGCATTTCAGTACACCAACGAATTCCGTGAGAATGTACTTGGTTTCTGCAATAATATTTACAATGCAGAAGGCGGTACTCATCTTACCGGATTTAAAACAACCTTTACAACGGTGATGAATACTTACGCTCGTGAGATCGGTATTCTGAAGGAAAAAGATGCTAATTTCACAGGAGCGGATATCCGTAATGGAATGACAGCGGTTGTTTCCATCAAGCACCCGGAGCCACGCTTTGAGGGGCAGACCAAGACCAAACTGGACAATCAGGATGCAGCCCGCGCCACGGGAAAAGTAATGTCTGAGCAGCTGGTACTCTATTTTGACCGAAACCTGGAAACCTTGAAGACCATTTTGTCCTGTGCGGAAAAGGCCGCCAAGATCCGTAAGACAGAGGAGCGTGCCAAGACCAACCTTCTCACCAAGCAGAAATATTCTTTCGATTCCAATGGAAAGCTTGCCAATTGCGAGAAAAAAGATCCTTCACTTTGTGAAATCTTTATCGTAGAGGGAGATTCCGCAGGCGGTTCTGCAAAGACTGCCAGAGATCGTAATTACCAGGCAATTCTTCCGATCCGCGGTAAGATCCTGAATGTGGAGAAAGCCACCATTGACAAGGTGCTTGCAAACGCAGAGATCAAGACTATGATCAATGCATTTGGATGCGGATTTTCCGAAGGCTATGGAAACGACTTTGATATCACCAAACTTCGTTACGACAAGATCGTGATTATGGCCGATGCGGATGTGGATGGTGCTCATATTTCCACACTTTTACTTACTTTATTCTATCGTTTTATGCCGGAACTGATCTATGAGGGACATGTTTATATTGCCATGCCCCCTCTTTACAAAGTAATGCCGAAGAAGGGTGCCGAAGAGTACCTGTATGATGATAAGGCACTGGAAAAATACCGCCGCAGTCACAAGCCGGGAAGCTTTACCCTCCAGAGATACAAAGGTCTTGGAGAGATGGATGCCCAGCAGCTTTGGGAGACAACCTTAAATCCGGAAACCCGGAGAATGAAACGGGTGGAAATTGAGGATGCCCGTATGGCTTCCAGCGTGACGGAAATCCTGATGGGAAGCGATGTGCCGCCAAGAAAGGCATTTATTTACGAGCATGCAACTGATGCAGAACTGGATATTTAAGAAGGCTGAAATCCGAAAGAGCAGAATTTTTCGGACGAAAAAGCAGAATATGGTCTGAACGTAATATAGAAGAGTATTTTGCAAGAGGAGAACCTCAGATTTTAGCTTGGAGTGTGTTTGAAAAATGCTTTCTGCAAGATGTGCGTCACAATTTGTGGGAGATTGCAGGAATGATTTTTTAAACAGGCTCCAGAGTGTGTTTGAAAGGAAAACAGATTATGGAAACAAAGCAGGAGAATGTAATTGCCACGGACTATGCGGACGTGATGCAAAAATCCTATATAGATTATGCCATGAGCGTTATCATTTCCAGGGCACTTCCGGATGTCCGCGATGGTCTGAAGCCGGTACAGCGAAGAACCCTGTATGATATGTACGAGCTTGGGATCCGTTACGACCGTCCATATCGTAAGTGCGCCCGTATCGTTGGAGATACCATGGGTAAATATCACCCTCACGGGGACAGCTCTATTTATGAAGCACTGGTTGTAATGGCGCAGGATTTCAAGAAGGGCAAAATCCTGGTAGACGGTCATGGAAACTTCGGCTCCATTGAGGGAGACGGTGCCGCTGCCATGCGATATACAGAGGCAAGACTGGAGAAACTGACCCAGGAGGTTTTTCTGGCAGACCTTGACAAAAATGTAGTGGACTTTATGCCAAACTTCGACGAGACAGAGAAGGAGCCTCAGGTGCTTCCGGTGAAGATTCCCAACCTTCTGGTAAACGGTGCAGATGGTATCGCCGTAGGTATGGCCACCAGCATTCCGCCTCATAACCTTGGGGAGGTTGTGGATGCAGTGAAGGCTTATATAAAGAACAACGACATCAGTGTGAAAGGCCTGATGCGTTATCTGAAAGGACCGGATTTCCCTACAGGCGGTCTGGTTGTAAATAAAGATGATCTTCTGAATATTTATGAGACCGGAAGCGGCAAGCTCCGTCTCCGCGGTAAAGTGGAAGTGGAAAAAGTAAAAGGCGGTCGCCAGCAGCTGGTGATCACCGAGATTCCGTACACCATGATCGGTGCCAATATTGGAAAATTCCTTAACGACGTAGCCTCCCTTGTAGAAACCAAGAAAACCACAGATATTGTGGATATTTCCAACCAGTCCTCCAAGGAAGGAATCCGTATTGTACTGGAACTGAAAAAGGATGCAGATGTAGAGAATCTCACCAACATGCTCTACAAGAAAACCAGACTGGAAGACACCTTCGGAGTCAATATGCTGGCTGTTGCAGACGGACGTCCGGAAACCTTAAGCCTGAAGCAGGTGATTGAGCACCATGTGGATTTTGTGTTCGAAGTAACTACCCGCAAGTACAAGACTCTTCTGGGAAAAGAGCTTGAGAAAAAGGAAATTCAGGAAGGCCTTATCAAAGCCTGTGATGTAATCGATCTGATCATTGAGATCCTTCGAGGCAGCAAGAGCCGTGACCAGGTTAAAAAGTGTCTGGTAGAGGGTATCACAGAGGGAATCAGATTCAAGTCAAAAGCCAGTGAGAAAGCTGCAAAGAATCTGAAATTTACGGAGAATCAGGCTACAGCCATTCTGGAAATGCGTCTGTATCGTCTGATCGGACTGGAAATTGAGGCACTTCAGGCAGAGTATGACCAGACTATGAAAAATATTGCTTCTTATGAAGATATTCTGAACAACTATGATTCCATGTGTGAAGTAATTATTGAAGAACTTGACGGAATCAAAAAAGAATACAGCACCAAGAGAAGAACTGTGATCGAGAACGCAGAAGAGGCAGTTTACGAAGAAAAGAAGATGGAAGAGACAGAGGTCTGCTTCCTTATGGACCGCTTCGGCTATATGCGCCTTATTGATAAGAATGCTTATGAGAGAAACAAAGAGGCTGCCCATGCAGAGAATAAATTTATTTTTACCTGTATGAATACAGACAAGATCTGCATTTTCACAGATATGGGACGCATGCATTCCATCAAAGTGGCAGACATTCCGCTGGTGCGCTTCCGTGACAAGGGAACTCCGGCTGATAACCTGAGTAACTACGACAGCAGCCAAGAGCAGATCCTTTATGTGGCACCTGTAGGACAGGTGAAATTATCCACCCTGTTGTTCGTGACTAAGACCTCCATGTGCAAGCTTGTCGCAGGTGAGGAATTCGATGTGGCAAAGAGAACGATTGCATCTACCAAGCTGGGAGAAGAGGATCAGCTGATATTTGTAGGTCCTGCAGATGAAATGGAACAGGTGGTGTTCCAGAGTCAGAATGGCTATTTTCTCCGTATCCTGAAAACGGATGTTTCTACTATGAAGAAGACCTCTGTTGGTGTAAGAGGAATGAAGCTGGGGGACGGGGATGTTCTTGAGCATGCCTATCTGGTGGAACCGAGACAGGAGTACACCATTCAGTATCACGACAAGCCGTATGCATTGAACAAGGTAAAGCTGGCCAAACGTGATACCAAGGGTATGAAGCCCAGAATCTAAGCAGCAGATTATGAAGAAAAGGCTGTTATACAGGTTGTGTAGCGGAAGCTCAAAAGAGCTGAGAGTAAAAGCTGTTGCTGGTGAAACAAGCTTAACAATACTGTCAAAATGGGTTAAAACCTTGTAAAATGGGCATTTATAAGAAAAAGCCCTTGCAATTTGGATTTAAAGGTGTTAGAATAATACAAGAAATCAGAACTTGTTGACAAAGGAGTGGGCGTGAGCCCACTCTTTTTGATGATAAGGACCAGAGCGGCATTCGCAGGTGATAACCGCGAATACCGGATTAGAGCGTGTTTGAAAAAGGCTCTAGAGAGGCAGGTGGGAAAAATGAGCAGAAAAGAAGAGTATGAACAGAAAGCAGAAGCATTGTTATCTCCGATCGTAGAAAGCAATGGATTCGAACTGGTAGATGTGGAATATGTCAAGGAAGCAGGAAACTGGTATCTTCGCGGCTACATTGACAAACCAGGTGGAATCACAGTGAATGACTGCGAGACAGTAAGCAGGGCTTTCAGCGACAGGCTTGACGAAGATGATTTCATCGAGGACAGCTACATCATGGAGATCAGCTCTCCGGGACTTGACAGACCTCTGAAGAAAGAAAAAGATTTTGCCAGAAGCATTGGCAAACTGGTAGAAATCAGAACCTACCGGCCAATCGAGAAACAGAAAGAATTTTGTGGTGAACTGACAGCATATGATAATAACAGTGTGACCATTGATGAGGAGGGAACTCCACGCACTTTCGATAAGAAAGATATCGCACTGGTGCGTCTGGCAATTGATTTTTAAGTTACCATGAAAGTCCGGGCCGGCAGCTGTGGGAGTACCACAGGCGCGGAACAGCTGACTTTCATATAGGAAGATGCTGCCAGTAGGCGACATGTCCGATTTAAGAAATAAGCGATTATGCTGGAAAGCAAAAAGGAGGAAATAAGAAAAATGAACAAGGAGTTAATGGGTGCTCTGGACGAACTGGAACGCGAGAAAAATATCAGCAAGGAAACTTTGCTGGATGCCATTGAGCAGTCCCTGATCCAGGCATACAAGAATCATTTTGGAAAAGCTGACAATGTACATGTTACCATTAACAGAGAAACAGGCGATTTCAGTGTATATGCAGACCGCAAGGTTGTAGAATTCGTAGAAGATCCTGCTGAAGAGGTTTCTCTTGTAGAAGCACAGAAGCAGAATACCAATGCAGAGGTTGGCGATATCCTGAAGGTACCGGTTCACTCTGACAAATTTGGCCGTATTGCAACACAGAATGCAAAGAACGTAATCCTTCAGAAAATCCGTGAGGAAGAGCGTAAAGTTCTGTTTGACCAGTATCACGGCAATGAGAAAGAGGTTGTTACCGGCATTGTACAGCGTGTGGTAGGACATAATGTAAGCGTAAATCTTGGCAAGGCAGATGCAATCCTTGCTGAGAATGAGCAGGTGAAGGGTGAGACCTTCAAGCCTACTGAGAGAATCAAAGTGTATATTCTTGAGGTAAAGGATACACCGAAGGGACCTCGTATCCTTGTTTCCAGAACACATCCTGGCCTTGTAAAACGCCTCTTTGAGTCTGAGGTTGCTGAGGTGAAGGACGGAACTGTTGAGATCAAGAGTATTGCCCGTGAGGCAGGTTCCCGTACCAAGCTGGCAGTATGGAGCAACGATCCTGATGTAGATCCGGTTGGAGCATGTGTTGGTGTAAATGGTGCCCGTGTAAGTGCGATTGTAAATGAGCTCCGCGGTGAGAAGATTGATATCATCAACTGGGATGAGAATCCTGCAATCCTGATCGAGAATGCATTAAGCCCGGCGAAGGTAATCGCTGTTATGGCAGATCCGGATGAGAAGACTGCACTTGTTGTGGTTCCGGATTACCAGCTTTCCCTTGCAATCGGTAAAGAAGGACAGAATGCACGTCTTGCAGCACGTCTGACTGGATTTAAGATTGATATCAAGAGTGAAACCCAGGCAAGAGAGTCCGGCGACTTCTATGATTATGACGAGGATGACGATGAGTACTATGAGGATGACGAGTACGAAGAGTCTGAGGAGTCCGCTACAGAAGAAATTTCTCAGGATAGCGAAGAAACAGCTGCCGGTGAAGAGTCTGAAGAGACTGAGGATGCGGTAGAGAATGAAGACGAAGAATAAAATTCCCATGCGCCAGTGTACTGGCTGCAGAGAAATGAAGAATAAAAAAGAAATGATCAGGGTGTTGAAAACCGCAGAGGATGAGATCGTTCTGGATGCTACAGGCAGGAAAAACGGTCGCGGAGCCTACATCTGCAAGAGCCGTGAGTGCCTGGAGAAAGCCAGAAAAAATCACGGACTGGAGCGTTCTTTGAAAGCAGCTATCCCGGATGAGGTTTATGATAGCCTTGAGAAGGAGTTTGATAGTATTGAAGAATAATAAAGCGCTGTCCCTGATCGGACTTGCAACAAAGGCCGGAAAGACAGTCAGCGGAGAGTTTTCCACTGAGAAATCCATTAAGACCGGCAAAGGATATCTGGCAATTGTAGCCGGGGATTCTTCTGATAACACCAAGAAGAAATTCCGGAACATGTGTGAATTTTACGAAGTGCCCTTGTATATCCTTTCAGATAAAGAAACGTTAGGGCATGCCATGGGTAAGGAATTCCGTGCCAGCCTGGCTGTACAGGACTGGAATTTTGCAGAAGCTATTATGAAGGTGCTGCAGGATGAGGGGAAGGAGCTTTAGAGCATACCACTGTTGTCTGAGAAAACGACCTGAACCAAAGAGGAAAAAGCGTTCCAGGGAATGCTTTTAAATGTTCCCGGGAAATGATTTTTGATGATACGAGCTGCGAAAGACTTATGAAAGCGTATCCTGGCTCGTACTGGTGAAGGGAGAATGGCATATGGTGATAAAGTCACATGAGCCTGCCAAAGACAGAAATAAGCAAAACAGAGAGAATAAAAACAGAGTGAAAAAAGTTATAGATACGGGAAAGGAGAAAGGAATAACATTGGAGACTCCTAAGACAGAAGAGCAGAAAGTGTCAGTAAAGAAAGAAGGCGACGGTGCAGAGGCACCGAAGAAGAAAAAAAATATTATCCGCGTATATCATGCACAGAATGCAAGTGACGGCGGGAAGAACAGAAAGAAACCAGCTGGAGAGAGAAAGCCACGTCCACAGGGCACACGTCCTGCAGCACAGGCACAGCCGGCAGCGAAAGCGGAGGCACCTGTAAAGGCAGCACCGAAGACAGAAGCTCCTAAGACAGAAGCACCGAAGCCGGTAAGTGCACCGAAGGCTGAGGCTCCTAAGACAGAAGCACCAAAAGCTGAGGCACCAAAGGCAGAAGCACCAAAAGCTGAGACAGCACCAAAGAGCGCACCGGTAAGTGCACCGAAGACAGAGCCGGCAAAACCGGTTCAGACTGCACCAAAAGCAGAAGCTCCAAGGACAGAATCCCAGAGACCAGCTGCACAGCAGAACAGAAACGAAGGACAGCAGCGTCAGGGAAATGGCCAGGGCAACCGTAATTTCCGTCAGGGCGAGGGCCGCGACAATAATCGCGGAGACAACAATCGTGGTGACAGAAATGGAGGCAGATTTGGCCAGGGAAGACCACAGGGCGGCAATGGCGGCCAGGGTGGATTCCGCGGAAACAGAAATAATGATGGTCAGGGAAGACCTGTAAGACAGGGAGATTCCCAGAACAGAGGACCGCGCCAGGGTGATGGAAACGGACGTGGATTCCGTCAGGGCGGTGACAACAGAGACAATAGAAATGGAAACGGAAATGGCAGCAGATTTGGCCAGGGAAGACCACAGGGCGGACAGGGACGTTTCGGAGGAAAAGACGGAGATAACCGTAGTGAAGGACGCTTTGGCGGACAGAACCACCAGGGTGGACAGCGCTCCGGCGGTGCAAGAAGAAGCGGCGGCGGATCTGACGCAATCTTTACACCAGAGCTGACCAAGACATCCAAGGACAGCAAGCGTGAGCGTGACAGAGAGAACAAGAATAAGAAGAAAGATTTCGATAAGACATCAGGTGGCGGACACAGACCAAACCAGGGCGGCAGAAACCAGATGTCCAGAATCCCGAAAGCACTTCAGAAGCCTGCTCCGCAGCAGAAACAGGAAGAGAAGAAACCGGAGATCAAGGAGATCACAATTCCGGAGAAGCTTACCATCCGCGAGCTTGCAGAAGCGATGAAGATGCAGCCATCTGCAATTGTTAAGAAGCTGTTCATGGAAGGTCAGATGGTAACGGTAAACCACGAGATCGATTTCGAGCAGGCAGAAGAGATTGCTCTTGGATTTGACATTATTGCAGAAAAAGAAGAAAAAGTAGATGTAATTGAGGAGCTTCTGAAAGAGGAAGAGGAAGACGAATCCACAATGGTTTCAAGACCACCGGTAGTCTGTGTAATGGGACACGTTGACCATGGTAAAACTTCTCTTCTGGATGCAATCCGTAAGACAAACGTAACAAGAGGCGAGGCTGGTGGAATCACACAGCATATCGGTGCTTATGTAGTTGATATCAACGGACAGAAGATCACCTTCCTTGATACACCGGGACATGAGGCATTCACTGCCATGCGTATGCGTGGAGCAAACTCCACAGATATCGCTGTTCTTGTAGTTGCAGCTGACGATGGTGTTATGCCGCAGACAGTAGAAGCTATCAGCCATGCAAAGGCTGCTGGTGTTGAGATCATCGTTGCCATCAACAAGATCGATAAGCCAAGTGCAAACATTGAACGTGTAAAACAGGAGCTTTCCGAGTATGAGCTGATTCCTGAGGACTGGGGCGGTACAACTCCGTTCGTTCCGGTATCTGCCAAGACAGGAGAGGGCATTGATGATCTTCTTGAAATGATCCTTTTAACAGCAGAGGTTTCTGAGCTGAAGGCAAACCCGAACCGTGCAGCAAGAGGTCTTGTGATCGAGGCTCAGCTGGATAAAGGCAAAGGACCGGTTGCTACGATCCTTGTACAGAAGGGTACTCTTCATGTTGGAGATTTTATCGCAGCCGGAGCATGCAATGGTAAAGTACGTGCCATGATGGATGATAAGGGACGCCGTGTAAAACAGGCTGGTCCGTCTACTCCTGTAGAGATCCTTGGTCTTGGCGATGTTCCGAATGCCGGAGAGGTTCTTATGTCCTTTGAGAATGATAAAGAGGCTAAGAATTTTGCAGCAGCATTTGTTTCCGAGAATAAGAACCGTCTTCTTGAGGAAACTAAGGGTAAACTTTCCCTGGATAATCTGTTTGACCAGATTCAGGCAAGCGACCTTAAGGAGCTCCCGATTATTGTCAAAGCCGATGTGCAGGGTTCTGTAGAGGCTGTAAAACAGAGTCTTGTAAAACTTTCCAATGATGAGGTTGTTGTAAGAGTGATCCATGGCGGCGTTGGTGCTGTCAATGAGTCTGATGTCAGCCTTGCTGCTACATCAAATGCGATCATCATCGGATTTAACGTTCGTCCTGATACCACAGCGAAACAGCTGGCAGAGCAGGAAGGCGTTGACCTTCGTCTGTACCGTGTTATCTACCAGGCAATTGAGGACGTGGAAGCTGCCATGAAGGGTATGCTGGATCCGGTATTTGAGGAGAAGGTAATCGGTCATGCAGAGGTTCGTCAGCTGTTCAAGGCTTCCGGTATCGGTACTATCGCAGGAAGCTATGTGCTTGACGGTACCTTCCAGAGAGGATGCAAGGTACGAATCACAAGAGACGAGGAGCAGATCTATGAAGGTGAGCTGGCTTCCCTTAAGAGATTTAAAGATGATGTCAAAGAAGTCCGTGCGGGCTATGAGTGTGGTCTTGTATTCCAGGATTTCAATGACGTTAAAGAAGAAGATAAAGTTGAAGCATATATTATGGTTGAGGTGCCGCGCTAGAGCGTAGTAATCGCAGGTGTCAGTTGGGGGCAAGCTCATTGCCCCCAATTTTCCGTTGTCCAGAGCCTGCACTCATATAGGAGACCAAAAAATGAGAAAAAACAGCATTAAAAATACAAGGATCAATGCAGAAGTTCAGAAAGAACTGAGCAACATTATCCGCAGTGAGATCAAGGATCCCCGCATCCATCCCATGACATCTGTCATGGCTGTGGAGGTTGCACCGGATCTTAAGACCTGCAAGGCATTTATCAGTGTCCTTGGCAGCGAGGAATCCAAGCAGTCCACAATTAAAGGGCTGAAAAGTGCAGAAGGCTATATCCGCCGTCAGCTTGCGAAGAACCTGAATCTTCGCAACACTCCGGAAATCCGCTTCATTCTGGATGAGTCTATTGAATATGGCGTAAATATGTCCAGACTTATCGATGATGTGATCGAACACGACCATTCGAAGGGCACTGAGAGTGAGGATGGGGAAAAACAGGATGCAGCAGAAACTGAAGACGAAGAGTAAAAATCGAGGTGAAGGGAATGGAGAGAATCGAAGAAATTCTGGATGGCGTAAAGACCATGGGAATTGGGGGACATGTTCGCCCAGATGGTGACTGTGTAGGTTCCTGCATGGCACTTTATCTGTATATAAAGAAATGGTATCCTGAAATCAAGGCAGATATCTATCTGGAGAAGCCGAAGCCGGTATTCGGACATATTGCATGCATGGACGAGGTGCATTATGAAGCAGGCGAGCCCAGAGAGTATGATCTTTTTGTAACCTGTGATGTAAGCGCTCCTGACCGTCTGGCAGTAGCGGCTGATTATTTCGCTTCTGCGAAAAAGACCGTCTGCATTGACCATCATGTGAGCAATCCGGGATTTGCAGATGTGAACCACGTACATGGTGAGATCAGCTCTGCCAGCGAGGTTCTGTATAAGCTTCTTAACAAAGAAAAAATCGATCTGGATATTGCAACTGCTATTTATACCGGAATGATCCACGATACAGGTGTATTCCAGTATTCCTCCACATCTCCGGACACCATGCGTATTGCCGGTGACCTGATGGAAAAAGGTGTTGATTTTTCCAATATTATTGACGAATCCTTCTATCAGAAGAGCTACATTCAGAATCAGGTCATGGGGCGTGTTCTGGCAGAGAGCATTATGCTTCTGGATGGCAAATGTATCGTTGGCTACATGAAGCTGAGAGACATGGATTTCTATGGTGTAAAGCCGTCAGACCTGGATGGAATCGTAAGCCAGCTCCGTCTTACGAAAGGTGTGGAAGTGGCAATGTTTATTTATGAGCATGAAAGCCAGGTGTTTAAGGTATCACTCCGTTCCAACGGTTCTGTAGATGTAAGCAAGATTGCTTCCTATTTCGGAGGAGGCGGACATGTGAAAGCAGCAGGCTGTGATCTGGCCGGCTCCATGTATGACGTTATCAATAATATTTCAGAACAGATCGAAAAACAGCTTTTAGGACAGGATAAGTAATGGCAGATTTTCAGGGAATCATTGTAATTCACAAGGAAAAGGGCTTTACCTCCCATGATGTGGTAGCCAAGCTTCGGGGAATTCTCCATATGAAAAAGATAGGGCACACAGGTACTCTTGACCCGGATGCTACCGGTGTTTTGCCGGTAGCTCTTGGAAAGGGCACCAAGCTGGTGGATCTTCTTACAGATAAGGAAAAAACGTATGAGGCAGTGCTTCATCTGGGAATCGACACGGATACCCAGGATATGTCCGGAACAGTTCTGGAAGAGCGGCCAGTGAATGTGACTGAGGAGGAAGTGCGAAAAGTACTGAAAAGCTTTGTAGGGGAGCAGCTTCAGGTTCCGCCTATGTATTCTGCTCTGAAGGTAAATGGAAAGAAACTTTATGAGCTGGCAAGAGAGGGCAAAACGGTTGAGCGAAAAGCCCGGCCAGTGTGCTTCTACGAGATAGAGCCTCTGGAATTTCATCTTCCGCTGGTGAAAATAAGAGTGACCTGCAGTAAGGGAACCTATATCCGCACCTTGTGCCATGATATTGGCGAGAAGCTTGGCTGTGGCGGCTGTATGGAAGAACTGCTCCGGTCAAGGGTAGGCCGGTATTCTCTCTCTGAGAGCCATACGCTTGCCCAGGTGGAAGCTGCCGTGGCAGATGGAACCGTCCAGGATATGATCGATCCGGTAGAGGCAGTTCTGGCTGAGTACCCCGCTCTTTATGCGGATTCTTACGGGGACAGGCTTCTGGCAAATGGAAATCCGCTGTCCGACAATCTGGTGAGTCCCCAGCACAAAGAAGGCTGGGTGCGCATGTACGCCAGTGACGGAACTTTTACAGGTATTTTTCAGTGGGATGCAGGGGAGAAGAAATATTATCCGGTGAAAATGTTCTGAATAATAAAGTGACGATTTGGCAGGTGCTGAATAGTCACCAATCAGACATAAACTGGTGTGACAGGAGAGATTATGGAATACCTGAAGATAGAGGGTGAGTTTCCAAAGCTTGCCAACTGTGCAGTAACAATGGGAAAATTTGACGGGATCCACCGTGGCCACAGGAAACTGGTTGAGAAGATCAGGGAGCGGAAGACACTTGGAGAACAGGCTGTCCTTTTTGCCATTGATGCTTCCAGCAACATGATCCTTACCAGCCAGGAGCGCGCTTCCCTTCTTGAAAAGCTTGGCGTGGATGTGCTGGTAGAATGCCAGTTAAATGACAGGATCCGGCATATGAAGGCTGAGAATTTTATAAAAGAGATTCTTATGGGAGATCTTGGGGCATCCTACGTAGTAGTAGGAGAGGACAACCGGTTTGGCTTTGAGCGGAAAGGTACGCCCCGGCTTCTTATGGAATTTGGAGAAAAGTATGGCTTTGATGTGGAAATCCTTTCCAAAGAAATGGATGGACACAGGAAGATCAGCAGTACCTATATCAGAGAAGAACTGAAAAAAGGAAATATGGAGAAAGTTACTTCCCTTATGGGAAGGGATTACTTTGTGGAAGGCCAGGTGGTGCATGGCAGGGGAATGGGACATAAGGTCCTGCTTCCCACCACCAATCTCGTGCCTCCCAGGACCAAGATCCTGCCGCCAAACGGTGTGTATGTGACAAGCTCTTATTTCGGGGATAAGATATACCACGGAATTACCAACATTGGCTGTAAGCCTACGGTTGGTGAGAGCTTTATAGGGGTGGAAACCTATCTTTTTGACTGTAAGGAAGATCTCTACGGAGAGGAATGCCGGGTGGATTTCAAAAAGTTTTTGAGACCGGAACGGAAATTTCCCTCTCTTGAGGCGCTGAAGAGCAGACTTCTGGCGGATGCAGAGGATGGCCGGAGATTTTTTGAAAAAACTGAGAAATAATATCGGGAAGAAAAACGAAAAAAACAGTTTACAGAATCTGGCGGGTATGCTATACTAGGCAAGGTGTGAGTAGGTTTACTTCCTGCGTTCACATATCAGACAGCCCATATTCAGGGGTTGGACACTCCGACCGTCTCTTAATATGCGGCGATTACGTCCCCACAGGAATACCTGCATGGGAGACCATTAAGAATAATAAGGAGGAAATCAAGATGATTTCAAAAGAAAAGAAAACAGCAATTATGAAAGAGTATGCAAGATGTGAGGGAGATACTGGTTCACCAGAGGTACAGGTAGCTGTTCTTACTGCAAGAATCCAGGAGCTTACTGAGCATTTACAGAACAACCACAAGGATCATCATTCCAGACGTGGTCTGCTGAAAATGGTAGGTCAGAGACGTGGACTGTTAGCTTACTTAAAGAAAACAGACATCGAAAGATACCGTGCACTGATTGAGAAATTAGGTTTAAGAAAATAATTAGTATGCGGAAGGGGCGGATATCCATCCGCCCTATTTTAAGATGTGAGGAAAGTTATGATTGTTCACTGACAAGCTTTCTACCGGAGCTTTTGTGGATAGTGATAAGTGTCACAATAGAGGCACTATTGTCTGTAAGGGCAACCTGACAGATAAAGATTTCCGAGACTTCTGAAAAGGACATTTGAAGAGAACATTTGAAGAGAACTGTTCCCAGCAATATCAAATGTATTTTTCAGTCGTTTCGGACTTCTGTTGTGACAGAGGCAAAGAGAGCTGCAATATACGTCGGTCAGAACTGGTTTTTACAGCTTCTGCAGAAGTGTAACGTGGCTTCAGATCAATATTTTATATGAAAAAGGAGAGAAGACATGTACAAAAGTTATTCCATGGAATTAGCTGGAAGAACACTTACCGTAGATATCGGACGTGTTGCGAAACAGGCCAATGGCGCAGCACTTATGCATTATGGTGATACCACTGTACTTGCTACAGCAACTGCATCCAAGGAGCCAAGAGAGGGAATCGACTTTTTCCCATTAAGCGTTGAATATGAAGAGAAAATGTACGCCGTAGGAAAGATTCCGGGCGGTTTCAATAAGAGAGAAGGAAAGGCAAGCGAGCACGCAATCCTTACCTCCCGTGTTATCGACAGACCTATGCGTCCTTTGTTCCCGAAGGATTACAGAAACGACGTAACACTGGTAGACATGGTTATGTCTGTAGATCCGGAGTGCAACCCGGAGATCCCGGCTATGCTTGGTTCTTCCCTTGCTACCTGTATTTCTGATATTCCATTTGATGGCCCATGTGCAACGACACAGATCGGCCTGATCAATGGAGAGTATGTTGTGAACCCTACACTGGCTCAGAAGGATATTTCTGATCTTCAGCTGACAGTAGCTTCCACAAGAGACAAAGTTATCATGATCGAGGCCGGTGCCAACGAGGTTCCGGAGGATCAGATGATCGAGGCTATTTATAAAGCACATGAGGTAAACCAGGAGATCATCAGATTCTTCGATCAGATCATCGCTGAGTGCGGTAAAGAGAAACACAGCTATGAGTCCTGTGCAGTTCCGCAGGAGCTGTTTGACGCCATCAAGGAGATCGTTCCTCCGGAAGAAATGGAAGTTGCCGTATTCTCTGATGACAAGCAGACAAGAGAGAACAATATTGCAGAGATCACAGACAAGCTGAAAGAAGCTTTCGCAGAGAAAGAGGAGTGGCTTGCTGTTCTTGGTGAGGCTGTTTACCAGTATCAGAAGAAGACCGTTCGTAAGATGATCCTGAAAGATCACAAACGTCCGGACGGCCGTGCGATCACACAGATCCGTCCTCTGGCAGCAGAGGTTGACATCATCCCGAGAGTACATGGCTCTGCTATGTTCACCCGTGGACAGACTCAGATTTGTACGATCACTACTCTGGCACCTCTTGCAGAGGCACAGAGAATTGACGGACTTGACGAGTTTGAGACAAGCAAGAGATATATGCATCACTACAATTTCCCGTCCTATTCTGTAGGTGAGACAAAGCCATCCAGAGGACCGGGACGCCGTGAGATCGGTCATGGAGCACTTGCTGAGAGAGCACTTGTACCGGTTCTTCCAAGCGTAGAAGAATTCCCATATGCAATCCATACTGTATCCGAGACCTTTGAGTCAAACGGATCTACCTCC
>OLPI01000211.1_pt1 | contig 54458 bp, 48 predicted proteins | sample 1672361 | NCBI WGS metagenome assembly OLPI01 (sample SAMEA3136675, study PRJEB25190) | human gut metagenome
TTAATTATTCTCTAAAGTATATAATTTTTGAAAGAAGGTTTTTATAATGAGTAAATTTTCAATGTCGGACCTTCCGTGCGGAGCCAAAATTCATATGATTGGCATTGGCGGCATAAGTATGAGTGGTCTTGCCGGAATGCTTATAAATTTTGGTTATACCGTATCGGGCTCGGACGCAAAGCGTTCGGAATTGACAGATGAGCTTGAAGCAATGGGTGCAAAAATCAATATCGGTCAGTGTGCCGAAAATATTCAAAACCCCGATTTGGTTTGCTATACCGCAGCGATTGCCAAGGACAATCCCGAGCTCGCGGCGGCGCGGTCTTTGGACATACGGACGATAGAGAGGGCAGAACTTCTCGGTGCGGTGATGGAACTTTATAAATACCCTATCGCTGTAGCGGGTACCCACGGCAAGACGACCGCTACTTCGATGCTGTCGCTTGTGCTTCTTGCGGCCGATACCGACCCCACCATTTTAGTCGGGGGAGAGCTTCCTCAAATCGGCGGAAACTATCGCATAGGCAAAAGAGACTATCTGCCCTTTGAGGCCTGCGAGTATGTTGAAAGCTTTTTACACTTTAAACCGTTTTTGTCGATTATAACAAATGTTGAGGAAGACCACCTTGATTATTTTAGTGGCATTAACCATATTATATCATCTTTTAGAAAATTTGCAAGCCTTACATCGCCCTTTGGATGCAATATTGTTTGTTCTGACGATAAATATGCTCCTCAAGTTGTGCAAAATGTAGATAGAAAAGTGATAAAATATGCAATAAATGATGAAAGTGCAGATTATTTGGCAAAAGAGATAAAGTATGACGAGAGAGATTGCGCCGAATTTTCGGTTTACCGTCGCGGTGAAAAAATTGTTGACATTAAATTAAATGTGCCGGGCAGTCATAATGTGCTTAACGCTTTGGGCGTTACCGCAGCGGCAGACTTTTTGGGTATAGATATGAGCGCGGTAAAAGAGGGGCTTCACGAGTTTACGGGAACAAAGCGCAGATTTGAACATATAGGCGAGGTCAACGGATGCGAAATAATCGATGACTATGCTCACCATCCAACGGAAATACGCGCTACTCTGACGGGGGCAAAGGCGATGAAGATAAATAAGCTTTGGGTGGTATTTCAGCCGCACACGTACAGCCGCACAAAGTCGCTGCTTGATAAGTTCGCCGAGGTGTTAACCCTTGCCGACAGGGTTTTGATATGCGATGTATACCCGGCAAGAGAGAAGTATGACGGTACGGTTCATTCGTGCGACTTGGCAATCAAAATTCCCGGGGCGGTCTATATGAGCGATATGAAGGCGGCTGAGAGATATTTGAAAGAAAATGTAAAAGACGGCGATATGCTTATTACAATGGGCGCGGGAGACGTGTATAAAATCGGATATGATTTGGCGGAAAGGTCTTACGAGTAATTAATATAAGGGTTGCACCGCCCGATATTTACTTAAAAACATTAACAATCTGTTAACAGATTGTTAAGATTGGGGCGCAAATCGCGATGAAATATTGTAACATTTTACAGAGTGATTTTCTTGACATATGCCGAAAAATGTGGTAAAATTTAAAAAATTATTTATAAAGAAGATATTTTATTATAAGTTTAATTTTTGTTTTTACTTTTGCATAATGTGCATTGGAAATATTAATTCTGTTTACAATGTATTTTGATATATTTTTGATAGTATTAATTTTGTATTTTTGCCTTACGGCTAAAATAAATATCATATATCAGAAAGAGGTAATGAGCAATGAAAAAGTTTACCAAAATTGCAAGTTTAGCTTTATCGGCAGTTATGGCTGCTGCGTGTCTTGCGGGCTGCGGTGCCGGAACAACGGGTACAAGCGGTTCGTCGGGTGATGGCGGCAAGACCATCAAAATCGGCGGCATCGGACCTTTGACGGGTGCGGATGCAATATACGGACAGGCTGTTAAAAACGGCGCCGAAATCGCTCTTGAAGAGATAAACGCAAAGGGCGACCTTAAGTTTGAGCTTAAGTTTGAAGATGATGAAAACGATGCGGAAAAAGCGGTAAACGCATATAACAATCTTAAAGACTGGGGTATGCAGATTTCTATGGGAACTGTTACCACACAGCCTTGTATCGCTGTTTCGGCAGAGTCAAATTCAGACGGTATGTTTGCGCTGACTCCTTCGGCATCGGCACCCGATGTTGTAAAGGATAAGGAATTTATGTTCCAGATGTGCTTCTCGAATCCTAACCAGGGTGTTGCTTCGGCTAAATACATCAAGGAACAGAATTTAGGCGAGAAAATCGCTATCATCTATAACAACTCTGACGTATATTCAACAGGTATTTATCAGAAGTTCACTTCAGAGGCTCAGAATCAGGGACTTAACGTTGTTTGCGTAAAGACATTTACAGATGACTCGGCAAACGACTTCACTTCACAGCTTAACGAGATTAAGGCTGCGGGCGCTGACCTTGTATATCTTCCGATATACTACACACCGGCTTCGCTTATCCTTACACAGGCTAAGAAGATGCAGTATGAGCCTAAGTTCTTTGGCGTTGACGGAATGGACGGAATCTTAACACTTGAGGGCTTTGACCAGTCTTTGGCAGAGGGAGTAATGCTTCTTACACCGTTTACGGCTGACGCTGAGGACGAGGCTACAAAGAACTTTGTTAAGAAGTATAATGATAAGTTCAAAGAAACCCCGAACCAGTTTGCGGCAGACGGCTATGATGTTGTAAATGCAATTTACGAAGGCTGCAAAAAGGCAGGTATAACAGGCGATATGACAGCAGAAGAAATCGGTAGAAAGCTTGCTGATACATTCACAAGCGCAGACTTCAAGATTGACGGAATCACCGGTACGGGAATGACTTGGTCAAAAGACGGTGAGATTTCAAAAGAGCCTAAGGGTATGAAAATTAAAGACGGCGTATATGTAGGTATGTAATTCCGTTTTTGAAGTTAAAGAAGGCGTTTTAACTTAAGCGCCTTCTTTAACCGTTTTACGGATTGATTTTGCTGCGCCGGTGTTTAGACAAATAAATGCGTTTCCCGGCGGATTATACGGAAAACGCATTTATTTGTTTAAAGAACAGAAACGGACCAAACGAAAATTGTAAAATAACTTTTGTCTGTACAAACGGCGCAGAACAAGAAACTGAAAAGAGGGTGTGAGTATGACTTTTATTTCAAACTTGATAAACGGTATAAGCCTCGGAAGTGTTTATGCCATTATCGCACTTGGCTACACAATGGTTTACGGTATTGCAAAAATGCTTAACTTTGCACACGGTGACGTAATTATGGTAGGCGCATACATATCTTACTGTGCGTCATCATATCTGGGGTTCCCTCCTGTGCTGTCGGTTCTGCTTGCTATGGTAGTCTGCACTGTTTTGGGTGTGGGAATCGAAGCGTTTGCATACAAGCCTTTAAGACGCGCGGGCTCTTTGGCGGTTCTTATTACCGCTATCGGTGTCAGCTATCTTTTGCAGAATATAGCTTTGCTGATTTGGGGCAGCAATCCTAAGGCATTTAAGTCGCTTGTAACATTCAATGCGATTTCGCTTTTTGATGGCAAACTGATTATTACCGCTGAATCGATTGTAACGGTAATAGCGTGCGTCATTATTATGATCGGGCTTTCGGTCTTTACAAAAAAGAGTAAAATGGGTAAGGCAATGCGCGCCGTATCAGAGGATAAGGACGCGGCAGAGCTTATGGGTATAAACGTAAACGTTACTATCTCGCTTACGTTTGCAATAGGAAGCGCGCTTGCGGCAATTGCCGGAGTCCTGCTCTGTTCGGCATACCCGACGCTTCAGCCGACAACAGGCTCGATGCCCGGTATAAAGGCGTTTACCGCGGCGGTTTTCGGAGGTATAGGTTCTATCCCCGGTGCGATGGTCGGCGGAGTTCTGCTTGGTATTATAGAGATTTTCAGCAAGTCCTACATTTCCACGGCACTGTCCGACGCAATAGTTTTTGCGGTATTGATTATCGTGCTTTTGGTTAAGCCGACAGGCTTGCTGGGCAAGAAAATTACAGAGAAGGTGTGAGGTGTTGATTATGAATAAAACAAAAAAATTAAGCAAGTTCACACTGACAAACATTAAGTGCTACGGAATGATAATTGTCGCGTTTGCGATTTTGTATCCGATGCTTAAAATGAATATGATTAACAACAAAATCAGCGGTTTGCTGATACCGATTTGCGCATATATAGTAATGGCAATATCGCTTAATCTTACTGTAGGCTTCCTCGGAGAGCTTAGCCTCGGTCACGCGGGATTTATGAGCGTGGGTGCCTTCAGCGGAGTTATTACCGTTGCTTGTATGCAGGGCGGTGCTCCCGCCCCGGTCAAGCTGCTTGCTGCAATAATAATAGGCGGAATTATGGCAGGAATCCTCGGCTTGATTATAGGTATTCCGGTTATAAGACTTAAGGGCGACTATCTCGCGATAGTTACGCTTGCCTTTGGTGAGATAATCAAGAATATTATAAACTGTTTGTATATAGGCATTGACGGGTCGGGACTTCACTTCAGTATGAAAAGCGCCGAGGCTCTTAACCTTGCGGACGGAAAGATTATACTGAACGGGCCGCAGGGCGCCGTCGGGGTCAATAAGATAGCCACATTCTTTGCGGGGGTTTTGCTGATTATCTTTGCTTTGTTTGTTGTACTTAATCTTGTGAACAGCAAAACGGGCAGAGCTGTCACCGCGATACGCGATAACAGAATAGCGGCAGAATCTGTGGGAATAAATATAACAAAGTATAAGCTTACGGCGTTTATAATATCTGCCGTTATCGCAGGTATGGCGGGCGCCCTGTACGGATTGAACTTTTCAACCATAGCCGCCAAAAAGTTCGACTTTAACACATCTATTCTGATACTTGTATTTGTCGTGCTTGGCGGAATGGGTAATATACCGGGCACTATTATTGCAACCACGCTTTTGTATATGCTGCCCGAGATGCTTAGACAGTTCTCTGATTATCGTATGCTGATTTACGCAATTGTTCTTATACTTGTAATGCTTGCAACCAACAGCCCGAGGGCAAAGGTTATTGTAAGTAAAATTGTCGGAATTTTTAAGAAAGACAGTGATTCGGACGGAGAGGGGGAGGTTTCAAATGGATAAGGATAAAATGGTACCTGTTCCGAGCAAGTCGATTGTTCCGGAACGCGACGTGGACAAAACTCCCATTCTTGAGACTCACCATCTCGGCATCGACTTCGGCGGACTTACCGCCGTTGACGAGCTTACGCTTGCGGTCGGCAGAACCGAGATAGCGGGTTTAATAGGCCCTAACGGTGCGGGTAAAACCACGGTATTTAATCTGCTTACAAATGTTTATCAGCCGACAAGAGGTACAATAATGCTTGACGGTAAGTCAACGGCAAGAAAAAATACCGAACAGGTAAACAGAATGGGTATAGCAAGAACTTTTCAGAATATAAGACTTTTTTCAAATATGTCGGTTCTGGATAACGTAAAGGTTGGTCTGCACAATTCTATAAGACAGCCGCTTATTTCGTCCGTGACAAGGCTCTTCGGTTACAGAAAGTCGGAAAAGAAGTCACGTGATGAAGCGATGGAGCTTTTAGCATTCTTTAAAATGGAAGATATGGCAAACAGAGAAGCGGGTTCTTTGCCTTACGGAGCGCAAAGGCGGCTGGAGATTGCAAGAGCGCTTGCCACACACCCGGGAATTATCCTGCTTGATGAGCCCGCCGCGGGAATGAATCCGTCGGAGACAGCCGAGCTTATGGAAAATATCAGACGCATAAGAGACAACTTTAATATCGCGGTTATGCTTATTGAGCACGATATGAATCTTGTTATGAATATCTGCGAGGGTATATGTGTATTGGATCACGGTAAAGTGATAGCTAAGGGTACTCCTGAAGAGATAAAATCCAATCCGACGGTAATAGAGGCGTACCTCGGAAAGAAGAAGGAGGCAAAATAATGGGCGATATGTTAAAGGTTGATAATATAAATGTTTATTATGGGCAGATACACACCCTTAAGGATGTCTCTTTAGACGTTAAACAGGGCGAGATTGTCGCGCTTATCGGCGCCAACGGCGCGGGTAAGACAACTACGCTGAGAACCATTTCGGGCTTGCTTCGTTCAAAAACGGGAAGTATAAGCTTTATGGATAATGATATCTCACAAACCCCCGCATATAAGCTTGTGTCAGAGGGAATCGCCCACGTTCCGGAAGGACGCCACGTTTTTCTTCAGATGACAGTTCAGGAAAACCTTGAGATGGGCGCGTACACAGACAGCTCTAATATCAAGGCGGGTATAGCTGATGTATATGAGCGCTTTCCGAGGCTGAAGCACCGTAAAAATCAGATTGCGGGCACTCTTTCGGGCGGCGAGCAGCAGATGCTTGCTATGGGACGCGCGCTTATGAGCAGACCCAAGCTTTTGATGCTTGACGAACCGTCAATGGGTCTTGCGCCTATTTTGGTTCAGCAGATATTTGACATTATTAAAGAGCTTCACAAAGCAGGAACAACGATTCTTTTGGTTGAGCAGAACGCCGAAATGGCGCTTGAAGTAGCCAACAGAGCGTATGTTTTAGAGTCGGGACGCATTAAGCTTTCGGGCACGGGCGAAGAGCTTGCCCAAAGCGATGAAATAAAAAAAGCATATCTCGGCGGCTGATGCCGGGAGGTAAAATGGGCGGGCCGCACGGCTCGCCCATTTATCGGATAGGAGAGAATTATGATAACTGAATTATATAACGGCAGACCGAGCGATGAAAGCGGAAGGCTTGCAAAGGAGATAAGGGTTTATGACCTGCTTGACAGCCTGGGAATCGAGTACTGTCGCATAGACCACACCCCGGCAGGAAAAATGGAGGCTTGTGACGAGATAGATAAAAAGCTTGGCGTAGTAATCTGCAAAAACTTGTTTCTTTGTAACCGTCAAAAGACAAGATTCTATTTGCTGATGATGCCGGCGGATAAGCCGTACCGTACAAGAATATTTTCGAAGCTTGCGGGAAGCTCGCGGCTTTCCTTCGGTCCGCCTGAAGAGATGGAAGAATTTTTGGACGTAACTCCGGGATCGGTCAGCATTCTGGGGCTTATGAATGATAAAGAGAATAAAGTAAGCCTTTATATAGACAAAGACGTGCTGAAAGGTGAGTTTATCGGCTGTCACCCCTGCATAAACACATCAAGCTTAAGAATGAAAACGTCTGAAATAATCGAAAAATTTCTGCCCGCTGTCAATCACACATATACAGCGGTTGAAATGCCTTATGATGAAGAATAAAATACAACGGTATGTATGAGTTTATGAAGTAAAAATAATGTTATAATAAAAAAGTGTGTAGCAACCTTTGAAACAGAGTTTGCGTTTTTAGTGTGTGGCTCTTGGTTCAAGGGCTGCACACCTTTTTTATTATACGAAAGGATGGAACAAGAATATGGAAAAGGAAAAATTGAAGAGGACGGTATCGGGTATTGGTATCGTCGGTGTTAGCGGCAATACTGCTGACGCTAGCTGCCTTGGGTATCATTCAGGGTAACCCCGACGGAACATATTGCTTCGATTGCAACGGATTAAAACCGTTTGACGAGTTTAAGGCGGAGGTTGCCTAAAAGGGCGCAGATGTTTCAAAGCTTGAAGTATATTTGTGGAGTGTCCCCGATGAATATATAAAAAAACAGTAAAATACAATGTGATGTGACCCCAAAAGTTAGACTTTTTGGAGTCACATCAATGCGGGCTGCTTTTCTTAAATGATAAGCAGCCCGATTTTTCGGAGTTATTGTTTTTTGTTTGTGTCCATTCCGCAGCACATTTTGGGTTTGGGCTTATTCTGAAGCTGGTCGAGGGCTTCGCCGAAACGCTGAAAATGTACAATCTCGCGCTGGCGCAGGAACTTTATAACATCGTTAACATCGGGGTCATCCGATATTCTTAAGATATTATCGTACACGGTACGCGCCTTTTGCTCTGCCGCGAGGTCCTCAACAAGGTCTGTAATCGGGTCGGCGGTAACCGCAAAGGCAAGCGCGTCAAAGGGCATTCCGTCCGAGTTTGCGGCGTATACGCCGCGTCCGTGGTTCATAAAATATGCGCCGAAGGGACTGTTTTCAATCTCTTCGATTGTTGCGTTTCTGGCAAGCTGACGCACAATTGTTCCCACAATTTCAAGATGTGCCAGCTCTTCTGTACCTATATCCGTAAGCAGGGACTTGGTGACTTCATCGGGCATCGAGTATCTTTGAGAAAGATAGCGGAGAGCCGCGCTCATCTCGCCGTTAGGTCCACCGTACTGTGCAACAATAAATTGAGCAAGTTTTGGGTTTGTTGTCTTAATATTTACCGGATACTGTAATCTTTTTTGATATTGCCACATAAATGATACCTCCTATATGTTATCCCAGGGCCAGGGATTGTCTATCCAGTCCCAACGCTCTGTGTTTGTGGATTCTGCCGCTGTCAGCGGGCCGAATTTCGATTTAAACTCTTCGCGAAGCTTATTTGCCTTGTCCGCCATTTTGTGAAACATAGCAATCGCGTCGGTTTCATTGGGGTGGGTGTCAAGATAAAGGTTCCAGTCATATGCGGCAAACGCATATGCGCTTAGTTTTTTTAAAAGCTGTTCTCTTTCACTCATTGTTCTTTGCCCTCCGTAAAAATTTTATCTCCGTTTATTTGTCTGCCGTATACACCGAGGGGTTTATTGAGAATCGGAAATATAGTTCCGCACATTAACCCCTCCTCAGGGTCGTAAAGGTTTCGCATTTCCGCTTGCTGAATCGGAATATATGCATAACCCACCATCGGCATTGCAATGGGGGTGGTTTCGTTTTCAAAAGGCATAAGATAAGACTCCTTTTCCTGTACTGAATTTAATAAATGATGCCGTGTTTTCGGCTTCAATAACATAATACGGATTAAGCTGTATTATGTGAATAAGCTTTCGGATAAAATGCGCCCAAAACGGGTTAATTGCTTGACAATGCCAATAAATTGAAGTATAATTCATACGAGAATGAATATAAAAGGAGCTTTAAGTATGGATATCGGAAAGTATATGGCAGCAGAGGGTGAAAAGCCGCTTGATAACATCGTTACAAACGGAGGTTTTTGCGGAATATTCAGAAAGATTGCGTGCATAGGCGACAGCCTGTCCTCGGGCGAGTTTGAGTCGCGTATGAATGGTGTAACCGGATGGCACGATTATTATGATTATTCGTGGGGGCAGTATCTTGCGCGCGACGCGGGCTGCACGGTCTATAATTTTTCAAAGGGCGGAATGTCCGCAAAGGAGTATTGCGAAGAGTTTGCAAAAGCCAATGACCTGTGGAATATTGAAAAACGCTGCCCTGCTTATATCATTGCTCTTGGGGTTAATGATGTTACCCATATGATAGAGGGAAGATATGAGCTTGGAACAATAGACGATGTGGACAAAGACAATTATAAAAATAACGCGGAAACATTTGCGGGCTGGTACGCGCAGATTATTCAGAGATATAAAGAGAATCAGCCCAAGGCGAAATTCTTTTTGATGACAATGCCGAAAGAGCCGATGAGGGACGAGAAGCGCAAAGAGCTGAACGCAAAGCATAATCAATTAATGTATCAGATGGCAGAGCTGTTTGAAAACTGCTATGTTATCGACCTGTTTAAGTATGCGCCTGAGTATGACGAAGAGTTCAAAAAGAACTTTTATCTTGCGGGGCATTTAAATGCCGCAGGATATCGCCTGACCGCGCTTATGGTCGAGTCTTACATAGATTATATAATCAGACATAACCCCGAGGACTTTAAACAAGTCGGATTTGTGGGAACCCCGTTTTATAACGAGGACTTTAAGTGGTAACAAACGGTAGCCGAAATATGACAGCTTGGGCGGAAGTCGGCGCAGAGGTATATGCAGCGGGAGAAAGATATGAAAGTATATGTACCCAATTATTATAAAAAGTTTAAGTGTACCGCGGATAAGTGCAGCCATAACTGCTGCATAGGTTGGGAAATCGATATAGACGCCGACACATATAAAAAGTATATGAATACAGGCGGAGAATTTGGCAAAAGGCTTAGACGCGGCATATCATATAACGGCGAAAGCGCAAGCTTTATATTGGCCCGCAGCGAGCGCTGCCCTTTTCTTAACAGCGATAATCTTTGCGATATTATATTAAATCTTGGCGAGGATTCGCTCTGCGAAATCTGTGCTATGCATCCGAGGTACAGGAACTTTTTCGGCACGCGCGAAGAGCGCGGACTCGGACTGTGCTGCGAGGCTGCCGCAAGGCTTATTTTAACCGAGGATAAAAAAATAAGGCTTGAAGAAGCGGAGTGCGCCGCTGAAGATAATAGAGAAGAAAGCATCGATGAAGAGCAGATGTTTTTAAGTCTGCGTGACGGAATACTTGAAGTTTTGCAGAATCGCATACTAAGCATAGACGACAGAATAGAAAAACTTTTTGAAGACTACGGAATTGACCTGCCCGACAGAACCCTCGGCGAGTGGAGCGAAATATATCTCGGGCTTGAAAGGCTTGATGAAAAGTGGACCGAGTATCTTAAAAAGCTTAAAGGAAAAGATTTTGTTGCCTGCGATATGTCGGAGGGGGCGGCCGCAAACGCGCTTGAACAGATTTTGGTATATTTTATACTTCGCCATTTAAGCGACGGTATTTATGACGGCAGACTGTACGAGAGAGCGGCGTTTGCCATACTCAGCCTGCGCATTATATGCGCGGTTTGCGTGTACGCAATATCCGAAGATACTGAAGTTTCGGTTGACGGTTTAATTGAGACGGCGCGGTTATACTCTCTTGAGATAGAATATTCTGACGAAAATATTGAAAAGCTTCTTGAAAGCTTGGCAGAGCAGGTGTTGTAATTGAAAGTTATTATTTGTGTTGACGACGGCGGCGGACTTATGTTCAATAACCGCCGTCAGAGCCGTGACAGAGCCGTTGTTGAGGATATATTAAAGCTTACCGACGGTAAAAATTTGTATGTAAATCAATATTCGGCAAAGCTCTTTGACGGGGCGGCGAACATATGCGTCTCGGACAATCCGATGAAAGCGGCGCAAAGCGGAGATTACTGCTTTGTTGAAAATATAAGTGCCGCAGAGTATTCGGACAAAATCGAAGAGGCGATAGTCTATAACTGGAACAGAATGTATCCGTCGGATTTTAAGGCGGATTTTGATTATAAAAAGATGACTTTAAAAGACAGCGTTGATTTTGAGGGAGGTTCACATTCTAAAATAACAAGAGAGGTGTATGTAAAATGATAAGAAGAGCAGCGGGCATACTGATGGCGCTGTATATTATGATATCATCGCCTGCCTGTACGGTTCCGGGGACAACGGACGGCACAAATACTGCCAGCCAAGGAATCCCCGAGTACAGCGGTGCGCCGTATGTTGAGATAAACGGAAACGTACCCGAGTTTACCGATGGCGATATGACAACGGATTCGTTTGAAACATACAGCGAGCTTGACAGCCTGGGGCGCTGCGGAACCGCGTATGCGTGCATCGGCAGAGACCTTATGCCGACAGAGAAGCGCGGCAGTATCGGAAGCATAAAGCCGTCGGGCTGGCACTCGGTCAAATATGATTTTGTTGACGGCAAGTATTTGTATAACAGGTGCCACCTGATAGGATATCAGCTTACCGCCGAAAACGCAAACAGAAGGAATCTTATAACGGGCACAAGGTATATGAATACAATCGGGATGCTTCCGTTTGAAAATATGGTTGCCGATTATGTCAAAGAGACCGACAACCACGTATTGTACAGGGTTACGCCGATGTTTGAGGGCGATAACCTTGTCGCAAGCGGAGTGAAAATGGAGGCGCTTTCGGTTGAAGACCGCGGCGACGGGATTTCGTATAATGTGTTTGTATATAATGTTCAGCCGGGAGTAATAATAAATTACGAAAACGGCGACAGCAGAGAGGAATAGCAGAAATCGGGGCGATATTTTCATCGCTCCGATTTTTTGTATATCGAACACAGTGTTTTATAAAAATACGAATTTCGGCATATTTGTGATTGACGGAGTAAAGTGAAAGTGGTATAATATAATAGTTTAATAATAATCTTTTTTAAAATAAAATAACAGGAGAGTGATAACGTGGCAGAGAGCAGAAACACTCATACGCCGGCAGGTCTTACCGATATGCTTGTTGACGAGTGCGAAACCAAATTCAGAATCGAATCAGCGGCAAAGGAGGTTTTTGCCCATCACGGATATCATATGGTTCAGCCTCCTACATTTGAATATTATGATGTGTATGACGCGGCGGTTACAAAAGCTGAAAATATGTTCAAGTTTTTTGACAGCAACGGACGTATGCTTGCTTTGCGCCCCGACCTTACAACCTCGGTTGCAAGAATCGCGGCAACAAAGCCGCTGGGCGAGCTTCCTTACAGAATTGCGTATTCGGGAAGCGCCTTCAGAAATGATGAGGCTTTCAGCAACGCGAGACAGAGAGAGTTTTCGCAGGTGGGAATCGAGCTTATCGGCGACGGCAGCGCCGCGGCGGACGCGGAGGTTATCGAGATTTCGATTGAGGCTTTGCTGAAGTTCGGCATAAGCGACTTTCAGATTGATATGGGTCAGGTTGATTACTATAAAGGTCTTGCAGAGCTCGCGGGGCTAGACGGCGATTACAGCGATATGCTTAGGGCAAAAATAAACGACAAGGATTTTGTGGCGATAGCCGATATGCTTGAAAGGCTTAACATTTCAGACGATTTAAAAGAAGCGTTTTGCGATATGCCGAAGCTTTTCGGTGATATCGATATAGTTGAAAAAGAGCTTAAAAATGATATATTAAGCAATAAGTCAAGGGCTGCGCTTGAAAATCTTATGCAGGTGTATGAGATTTTAAAAAGCAAGGGTCTTGAAAAGTATATTGCCATTGACTTGGGGATGGTTCCGAATCTTGACTATTATACGGGTATAATAGTCAAAGGCTTTGCCAAGGGGGTTGCCTTTCCCATATGCTCGGGCGGCAGATATGATAATCTTACGGCTAAGTTCGGCAGAGAGCTGCCCGCAACGGGTGTGGCGATAGGAATAGAAAGGGTTATGACGGTTCTGTCGGATTCGGTCTGCGTTAAGGATGATTCCGCGTCGGAATATATAACTGTTGCGCTTGCAAAGGGCAGACTGGCAGAGCTTTCAATCGAGATATTTGAAAGGCTTGGCTTTGACGTTTCGGAGATGAAGTCAAAGACAAGAAAGCTTATCTTTACCGATGAGAAAAATAAGTTTAAGTTTATCCTGGTAAAAGCGTCCGACGTACCCGTGTATGTAGAGTACGGAGCTGCCGACATAGGCGTTGTCGGCAAGGACACGCTTTTGGAAAGCGGCAAGGATGTGTACGAGCTGCTGGACTTGGGCTTTGGCAGATGCAGAATGGCCGTTGCGGGTCCCGCGTCGATGCGCGGACGGCTGGACGGAAGAAATATAATGAGGGTTGCCAGCAAGTATCCGCATATCGCGCGCGATTACTTTCACCGCGTGAAGGGGCAGACGGTGGATATCATCAAGCTTAACGGTTCGGTTGAGCTTGGGCCGCTTGTCGGACTTTCTGAAGTAATAGTGGATATTGTGGAGAGCGGAAAAACGCTTAAAGAAAACGGACTTGAGGTTCTTGAAGACGTATGCGAGCTGTCCGCGCGGCTTGTAGTGAACAGAGTCAGCCTTAAGATTCACCGCGAGAGGATACTGTCTCTTGTGGCAGACGTTAAAAACGAGCTTAAGGAGGACTGAGAATATGACAATTTATCCCGCGATTGATATTATAGACGGTGCCTGCGTCAGACTGGTACAGGGGGATTATTCGCAAAAGACAAAGTTTGCGGACGACCCGTGCGAGGTTGCAAAGAAGTGGCAGAACTTAGGCGGAGAGTTTATACATATAGTGGACTTGGACGGCGCAAAAAGCGGTGATACACCTAACTTTGAGCTTATAAAAAAGATTGCCGCCGCTGTTGATATTCCGATTGAGGTCGGCGGCGGAATCCGTTCAATTGATACGGTTGACAAGTATTTAAACGGCGGAGTTGAAAGGGTTATAATAGGCACATCGGCGCTTAAAAATCCCGAATTTGTCAAAGAAGCCGTTTTAAAGTACGGCGGCAGAATAGCGGTGGGGATTGACGCAAAAGACGGAATGGCGGCAGTTTGCGGCTGGGAGGAAGTCAGCCGAACCCCCGCGGCAGAACTGGCAAAGCAGATGGAATCAATCGGAGTAAGGCATATAATTTATACGGATATAGCAACTGACGGAATGCTCGGCGGCCCGAACTTAAAGGCGATGAAAGAGATGATAAACGCTGTTTCGGTCAACATAATCGCCTCAGGCGGGGTTACATCGATTGAGGATATAAAGGCTCTCAGAGAATTGGGGGCAGAGGGCGCGATAATAGGAAAAGCGCTGTATACCGACAGGATAAATCTTTCCGAGGCGGTAAAAGAGGCAAAAAAGACGGTGTAGAAACTTAAAAAAGATATAGATATAAAAAGAAAGGATAATATAAAATGGCAAATACGGATTTTATCAAAAACCTTAAATTTGATGACAGGGGGCTTATCCCTGCCGTGGCACAGGACGCGGTAAGCGGCGAGGTGCTGATGCTTGCATATATGAATGAGGAAAGCATTAAGCTTACGCTTGAGACGGGGCACGCTACATACTTCAGCAGAAGCAGACAAGAGCTGTGGGAAAAGGGTTCGCACTCGGGACACCTTCAGTTGGTTAAAGAGATGCTTGTCGATTGCGATCAAGATGCAATAGTGCTTAAAATCGAGCAGATAGGCGCGGCTTGTCATACGGGCAATGTGTCGTGCTTCTATCGCAGAGTGGTTGACGGCAAGCTTGTTGAGATTCCGACAGGCATCGACACAAACCCCAAAATTTTGTACGATGTTTACAATATTATATTGGACAGAGTGAAGAACCCCAAGGAAGGCTCGTACACGAATTACCTGTTTGAAAAGGGAATTGATAAAATGCTCAAAAAAATCGGAGAGGAATCGGCAGAGGTCATTATCGCGTCAAAGAATTATGTAAAGTCTGAGGTTCAATACGAAACGGCGGATTTGCTTTATCATCTTGCGGTTGTCCTCGTTGAAGAAGGCCTTACCTGGGACGATGTATTTGCAGAGCTTCGCTCAAGGTATAATAAGTAATTATGACTAAGTATAAAAAGCTGCTGGTTTTGCCTTGCACAGTAATATTGATATGCGGATATATAATCGGGTTTAATATGATTAAAAGAGCCGACAGGGCAGCGGAAATATCCGATGCGGCGGCGGTCGCAAATGTAAATACAAATACAAATGTAAATGACGACCGGCAGACAAATGAAAATTCGGACGGCGATGCCGACGGCAAGGAGGCTGCGGATTCGGCCGAAGAGGATAAAGAAGAGGCAAAAGATGCCAAAGATACGGATGACAATAAAAATGCCGAGCTTGCGGCAATCGGGCATAAAATAAATATTAATACCGCCGATGAAAAAGAGCTTATGCTTCTTGACGGAATAGGCGAAACATATGCCAAAAGAATAACAGAGCTTCGCACACAGCTCGGAGGGTTCACTTCAATCGAACAGCTGAAGAAGGTTAAGGGCATAGGCGACAAAAGGTTTGAGAAGCTTAAGGATTATGTAACGGTAGAGTAGCGATGCCGCGGGTTAAAATTTATAAAAGATTCAGATAGGAGAATAAAGATGGGACTTTTTTCAAACAGATTCGAGAAGGCGGGCCCGGGGGTAGACCCCGATGCGCCTCAGAAAAGGAGTTTTTTCAGATTTTTTGAATTGTTTTTCAGAAAGTTTACAAGGTTTGTTAAAGTAAATCTTATGTACAGCCTTGTGATGATTCCGACGTTTTTGGTGGTCTTTGTTTTGATTTTTATAGCAGGCAGCGGATTGTTCGGCGAGAATGTTTCGGTTGAAGACAGCGCATACGCAACGTTTATCATTGCGTTTTTCTGCACCAACCTGTTTGTAAATATTTTCGGAATGGGCCCCGCAACGGCGGGAATTACATATATTATGCGCAACTTTGCAAGAGAAGAGCACGCGTGGATATGGAGCGATTTTAAAGATACGTTTAAGTCAAACTTTAAGCAGGCGTTGGCGGTTTATCTTATAAACCTTGTTATGCTTGTTGTAGGCTACGTTGCATTGATGTTTTATACCCACCAAAGCGGCGCAATCGGCGCATTAAGATATGTTATGTATATGATAATCATTGTTTTTGCTATGATGAATATGTATATATATCCGATGATGATAACGTTTAAGCTTTCGCTTAAGGATTTGTACAGAAACGCTCTGCTTTTTGCGGTGGGAAAGCTTCCGTCAAATCTGCTGATATTGTTTTTGTCGGTGATGATTCACATAGGTCTGCCGATATTTGCGGTTCTGTACACGGGACAGTATTTTTTGGTTGCGCTTATCGTGCTTGGTCTGCTTGAGGTCTTGCTTACACAGAGCTTTACCGCGTTTATGGTAAACTTTAACGTGTACCCGAAGATGAAGAAGTATATGCTTGATATGATGCCCGATGCCGAGAAGACAGAGGAGACAAAATCTATTTTTGAGGACGATGTAAGAACGCGCAGAGAGAGATAAACTGCAGATAAGGACAAAACGGAAAATGCTTGAGAAGATAAAAGAGCCGAAGGATTTAAAAAATCTGAATATCGATGAGCTGTACTGCCTTGCGGACGAGATACGCCGCTTTTTGGTGAAGCATATATCAAAGGCGGGCGGTCATCTGGCGGCAAACCTCGGTGTTGTTGAGCTGACAATAGCGCTGTTTTTAGAGTTTGACCCGTACAGAGACAGAGTTGTGTGGGACGTAGGTCATCAGTCGTATGTTCACAAGATTCTGACGGGCCGTGCCGACAGATTTGATACCCTCAGAAAGTTCGGGGGGCTTTCGGGCTTTCCGAAGATAAGCGAGAGCCTATCCGACGCGTTCAATTCGGGGCACAGCTCGACCTCGATTTCGGCGGCTGCCGGGTTTGCGGCGGCGGCAAGACTTAACAAAACGGATGAAAGAGCCGTTGCCGTTATAGGCGACGGTGCAATGACGGGCGGAATGGCATTTGAAGCGATGAATCACGCAGGCAGCGCGAAGCTTCCGATAACGGTAATTTTAAATGATAACGGAATGTCAATATCCAAAAATGTCAGCGCGCTTTCAAACCGTTTGAAAAAGATACGAAGTACGGCAAGATATTTCAGACTTAAATCCAACGTAAAATCCACGCTTGACAGGATTCCGATAATCGGTGCGCCGATGAAGAGGTTTATATCGGACACAAAAAGTAAGGTAAGGGGAATAATACTTCCCAACACTATATTTGAGGACTTCGGGTTTAAATATCTCGGTCCCGTAGACGGACACAATATCGAGGATTTGCGTGCGGTGTTGGCGCAGGCAAAAGATATGAATGAGCCCGTGCTGATTCACATACACACAAAAAAGGGTAAGGGCTATGCCCCGGCAGAAAAAAATCCCGACTTTTTTCACGGCGTTCAAAGCTTTGACGAGAGTACGGGCGTGCCGAAAAACGTTTTGGGCGAGACGTGGTCAGACTGCTTCGGCGCGGCGATGTGCAAAATGGCAGAGAAGAATCACAGGCTTGCCGCCATTACTGCGGCGATGCCTCTCGGAACGGGGCTTGTCGATTTTGCAAAGCGGTTTCCCGACAGATTTTTTGATGTTGCAATAGCGGAACAGCACGCGGTTACTTTTTCCGCGGGGCTGGCAAAGTCGGGCATAACGCCTGTTGCGGCTATATATTCAACATTTTTGCAAAGGGCGTATGACCAGATTATACACGATGTTTCGCTTATGAAGCTTCACGTTGTATTTGCGATAGACCGCTGCGGACCTGTGGGCAGCGACGGAGAAACGCACCAGGGTGTGTACGATATCGCATATATGTCGCAGATGCCTGGTATGACGGTGTTTTCGCCGTCAAATAAGCTTGATTTTATTGATATGCTTGATTTTGCGGTAAACAAGATGAACTCTCCCGCGGCGGTCAGATATCCGAGGGGAGAGGTTTGCGATGAAGCCGTCGAGAGGCTTAGTCCGTATAAGCCGCGGCTTGTGCGCGATGGCTGTGATGTATTTATCGCGGCGGTGGGAATCACCGTCCGTGACGCGCTTGAAGCGGCTGAAATTCTGGAAAGGAACGGAGTTTCGGCGGCGGTTGCGGACGTGCGCTGTATAAAGCCGATAGATGTTGATTTTATGAAAGAATATTCCGCAGACAAGCGGATTGTCGCAAGCGTCGAAGACGGCATTGCGACCGGCGGCTTCGGGCAGCAGCTTGCGGCTCTTCTTATGCAGCCGGTGATGAATTTTGCGTATCCCGATGTTCCGATTGTTCAGGGAAGCGTAAGCAAGCTTAAGCAAAAATACGGAATGGACGCCGAGAGTATAGCTGAGAAAATACTTAAGGTTTTAAAATAGATTTACAGGCGGAAGATGCCGCCGCGGTTATTGAGAGGTAAGTTTAATGGCAAAGCAAAGACTTGACGTATACCTTGCCGAAAACGGATTGGTTAAAAGCCGAAGCGAGGCACAGTCGGTTATAATGGCAGGAGAGGTGTACGTTAATAATCAGAAGGCGGCAAAAGCCGGAGATCAGATAAACGGAGACGAAAAGATAGAGGTTCGCAGCAAGGCTCTTAAATATGTAAGCCGCGGTGGCTTGAAGCTTGAAAAGGCAATGCAGGTCTTTCCTGTTTCGCCCGATAAAAAGGTTTGTATGGATATCGGCGCGTCAACGGGAGGATTTACAGACTGTATGCTTCAGAACGGAGCGGTAAAGGTATATTCGGTTGACGTGGGCTACGGGCAGCTGGCGTGGTCTCTGCGCTGTGACGAGCGCGTTGTAAATATGGAGCGCACAAACATAAGATACCTTGAAGAGGATAAACTTGACGATAAGATAGACTTTTTTTCGGTTGATGTGTCATTTATATCGCTTAAGCTTGTTCTGCCCGTTGCGTGGAAGCTCTCGACAGACGACGTGGAGGGCATATGCCTGATAAAGCCGCAGTTTGAGGCAGGCCGCGACAAGGTCGGCAAGAAGGGCGTTGTACGCGACGCGGCTGTTCATAAAGAAGTGATTCACAGGGTATTTGACTTCACGCGGGAAGTCGGATTTAAAATCCGCGGACTTGATTTTTCGCCGATAAAGGGACCCGAAGGGAACATAGAATATTTAATGTATATATCAAAATCGGGTGAGGACGCATATATTGACATTGACGCATTGGTCGACAAATCACACGAGCTTGCGAGGTAGAAAAAGAGGTGGCGTAGTTGAAGAATATTGCGGTGATACCAAACGTTTCAAGGGATATCGGCTTGACGGAAACTAAGAAGATAATCGATATACTGCACAGCTATAAGGCAAATGTCTTTGCCGAGAAAAGGTTTGAGCCAAAGCTTGGCGGCAATATAAGCTACGGAAGCGTTGATGAAATTCTTCGGCGTGCCGATGCCGCCGCGGTGCTTGGCGGAGACGGAACAATTTTAAATATCGCTCCGCAGGCGGCTGTGCTGGGCGTGCCGATAATCGGTATAAACCTCGGAAACTTAGGTTTTTTGTCTCAGGCGGAAAAGGGCGACTATTCGATATTTGAAAGTATTTTTAATGACGATTACAGCGTGACAAGCTGTATGATGCTTGACGCTGTTGTAGTCAGACAGGGTGTAGAGGGCGAGCGCTTTCTGGCACTTAATGAGATAGTAGCCGCGGCAGGCGGCGCATCCAAGATGATAAATGTTACCGCAGCGGTAAACGGAACCAACATCGGCTCATACTCAGCCGATGGACTGATTGCGGCAACGGCTGTCGGATCAACGGCGTATTCGCTCTCTGCCGGCGGCGCGGTTCTGCACCCCGACCTTGACGCGATGATTATAACACCGATTTGTCCGCATACTTTAAAGGCGCGGTCGATGGTTGTTCCGGGCAATGATGAGATATGGATTTCGCCCGCAAAGCCGTATCGGTCGGAGATGATGATTCTTGTGGACGGAGAGACGCGCGGAACTCTTGAAAACGATGAGTTTATAAAGATAACAAAATCAAAATACCGTACGCGGCTGATTAAGCAAAGCGGCAGAAACTTTTTTGATGTGCTTAGAGAAAAGCTGTCTGACTGACGAGGGGAGGAAGAATTGTGCTTAGAGAACTTCATATAAAAAATGTGGCTGTTATAGAAGAGGTAACAGTCGAGTTTAATAACGGATTTCAGACTCTCACCGGTGAAACGGGTGCAGGTAAATCAATACTTATCGATTCAATCAATATGGCTCTTGGCGGACGCGGAAGCCGTGACATAATCCGCACGGGTACCGAATACGCTCAGGTTGACCTTGCGTTTGAGGTAGAAGATGACGAGGTGGCAGACTGCCTTGCGGAGCTTGGAATAGACTGCGAGGACGGAACGGTTCTGATAAGCCGCAGACTTCAGACCGACGGGAAAAGCAGGTCGCATATAAACGGAAAGCTTACCCCGCTGAATGTTGTCCGCGAAATAGGAGAGCTTCTGCTGACCATCCACGGACAGAATGACAATCAAAGCATACTTTCGCCAAAGACCCATCTTAAGTTTGTGGACGAGTACGGCGAACACAATGATGTGCTTGAAGAATATAAAAAGCAGTATAAAAAGGTTAAAGATATAAGGACAATGCTTTCAGAGCTTGAGACGGACGAGCACGGCAAGAAAGAACTTACAGAGCTTCTTTCTTTTCAGATTGACGAAATAGACGCGGCTAAGCTGAAGACGGGCGAGGAAGAAGAGCTTGAAGAGAGACGCTCGTTTCTGCAAAATGCCGAACAGCTTGCCGAGGACGCGGGCGGCGCATATTACGCCCTGCACGGCGGCGATGAAGAAAGCAACGGCGCGCTTGACGGATTGGCAGAGGCTTTAAGGCTTTTGGATGAGGCAAAGGAATTTGACCAAAGACTTGCACCGTATTACGATACGCTTACATCGGTTCTGGCTGATACCGAGGACGTTATGCACGAGCTCAGAATATATTCGGACGGCATAGACTACAGTCAGGAAGAGCTTGACAATACCGAATCACGGCTAAGTCTTATATATTCGCTTAAGCGCAAGTACGGAAGCACAATAGAAGAGATTTTGGATTACGCCCAAAAATCGCGTGAAAGGCTTGAGGCAATCGAAAGCAGCGACGAGCGCAGAGCAGAGCTTACCGAGAAGCTTTCGGCAGAGACGGAAAAGCTTTCGGAAATTGCCGCGCGGCTCACAAAGGCAAGAACGGCGGCGGCAATAACCCTTCAGGAGAGAATTATGGACGAGCTTGCGGATCTCGATATGCAAAAGATGCGTTTTTCGGCAGAGGTGCGTATGGCAGAGGACGAGGGCGGTTCGGCTAAATTCTCATCGGACGGCTGCGACAGCGTTGAGTTTATGATTTCGGCAAATCCGGGCGAAAGCTTAAAGCCGCTTGCAAAGATTGCTTCGGGCGGCGAGATGTCAAGAATTATGCTGGCTATAAAGTCGGTGCTGTCTGACAGCGACAAGGTTGAAACAATGATTTTTGATGAAATCGATACGGGAGTAAGCGGAAGAGCGGCGCAAAAAATAGCCGAGAAGATGGGTATGCTTGCAAAAAAACGCCAGATTTTGTGTATTACGCATTTGCCGCAGATTGCGGCTATGGCAGACTGTCATTATGTTATAGAGAAAAGCTCTGACGGCGGAAGCACAAGAACGACGGTTCGGCGTATTGAAGGAGAGGAAAGAATCCGCGAGCTTGCCAGAATTATAGGCGGCGTTGCGGTGACCGAGCTGACTTTAAGCGCCGCGCGTGAGATGCTTGATATGGCAGAAGCGTATAAAAATAAATAAAACGCAGATATAATAAAACGGGAGGCGGCAGAGTATGGTCAAAAGCGGATTTGTTGTAGAAGTGGGAGAGAAGCTTGTAAAAGTCAGAATCGAGAGACAATCCGCGTGCGGCGGAAACTGTGCGGGCTGCCTCGGCTGCCCTGCGGACGCAAAAATCATTGAATGTCCCTACTGCGGAAGCCTTGCAAAGGGCGACAGGGTAAAGCTTGTTATGTCTGACGGCAGGTTTTTTAAAAATGTTTTTTGGGGATACGGCTTGCCGGCGCTGATGACCGTTTTCGGTGCGGCGGCAGGTTATGTTATATTTAAAAAAGAAGGAGCGTCCGTGTTGGGCGCGGCGCTGGGGCTTGCGGCGGGACTGCTTTCGGCACGGCTTATATTTAAAAGAAAAAACACAGAGATAACAGCCGTTGCGGCTGATAAAATCGGATAGGAATAAAGAGATGTTAATATCAGCAAGTAATATAGAAAAGAGTTTTTCGGGCAATGTAATATTTAAAAACGTCAGTCTGACGATAGAAGACGGCTGCCGCTATGGATTAATCGGCGTAAACGGAGCGGGCAAATCAACGCTTTTGTCTATTCTTTTTGAGAACGCGGATTATGACAGCGGCGAGGTGTACAGAAAAGCGGATTTGCACGCAGGAGTTTTAAAGCAAAATTCGGGGCTTGAACGCGACAGCTCGATTATCGAAGAGATGAGAAAGGTTTTCTCGGACGTTCTTGAAGCGGAGGTGGAAATGCGCCGAATCGAGAGCGAAATGTCAGAGCTTGACGAGACGGATAAAGACGGATATCGAAGATTGTCTGCCGCGTATGCCGCAAAGCAGGCGTATATTGACAGCCGCGACGGATATAACATAGATGTTAAAATCAAAACGGTGTTAAACGGTATGGGCTTTGCGGACAAGCAGCTTGACACGCCGATAAATATTTTAAGCGGCGGCGAAAAGACAAGGCTTGCCATTGCGCGGCTGCTGCTTGAGGCACCCGAGCTTCTTGTCCTTGACGAGCCGACAAACCACCTTGATTTTAAAACACTCAGCTGGCTTGAGGATTATCTGGCAGATTATAAGGGCGCGATATTCGTTATCTCGCACGACAGATACTTCCTTGATAAAATAGTTGACAATATTTTTGAGATGCAGGCGGGGTCGCTTTATACCTATAAGGGAAACTATTCGGCTTATCTTGTTCAAAAAGAGGAAAGATATGAAAGAAGTATAAAAGAATATGAGGCGCAGCAGGAGGAAATCGCAAGGCTTCAGACATACGTGGATAAAAATATTGTCCGTGCGTCTACCTCGGCAAGCGCCAAGTCAAGATTAAAAACGCTTGAAAATATGGATATTCTTGAAAACCCCGAATATTATGAAAAGAAGATAAGACTGAAGTTTGAAACAACAAAACAGTCATACAAGGATGTTTTGACGGTTAAAGATTTGACGGTTACCGTCGGCAGTGAACGCAAGAATCTGTGCAGTCATATAAATCTTTCGGTAAAGCGCGGCGAAAAAATTGCGGTAATCGGCGACAACGGAATAGGAAAATCATCGCTTTTTAAGACGATACAGGGGATAATTCCGCATTATGACGGCGAGGTTGAGTGGGGAAAGAACGCAACAATCAGTTATTATGAGCAGGAAAATCTTAATTTAAATCCCGAAAACCGTGCGATAGACGAGCTGTGGGACCGCTTTCCGCATATACCCGAGGCGCAGATAAGAAAGGTTCTCGGCAATGTTCTTTTAACAAAAGAAGAGGTCTTCAGACCCGTCAAGGTCATAAGCGGCGGCGAGAGGGCGCGCCTTGCCCTTTGCATAATAATGCTTGAAAAATCCAACGTTCTGCTTCTTGACGAGCCGACAAACCATCTTGATTTAAATTCCAAAGAGGTGTTGGAGAGCGCCCTTTCGGAATATGACGGCACGGTTATATTTATCTCGCACGACAGATATCTGCTGAACAAAATTCCGGACAAAATAGTCGAGATAACCCGTAACGGTGCGGTTGTGTATGACGGAAATTACGAGTATTATAAAGAAAGGCTTTTAGATATTAAGTCAAAAGAGACGGCAAAGGACAGCGAAAAACCGATAAAAAAAGCCGAAACAACGTACAGGAGCAAAGAGCAGAGGCGTGCCGATGCTCAGCGAAAGCAGCGTATCCGCGAACTTGAAAATGAGATTTCGTATCTTGAACAGACCTGTGCAGAGCTTGAAAAAGAGCTTTCGGCGGAAGAGGTATACTCAAATTTTGAGCTGACGCGCGAAAAGTCACTTCAGCTTGAAGAGGCGAACAAGCGGCTTGAGGTCTGCTTCGGCGAGTGGGAAGAGCTTGCCGAAGAGTAGAAACCGTATGTATAATTTATGATATTTAACCAATAATATACATAACCCGATATCAGCTATCAGGTTAAATTGTTTTGGGATGTGGTTTCTTGAATTGCAGAGAGCTGGCTGAGAATATTCTGACCGGAGTAGGCGGAAAGGAAAACGTTGTTTCTGTTTTAAACTGCGCAACAAGGCTGAGAATCAAGTTAAAGAACAGAGACAATGCCGACACGGCGGAGATAAAACGCCTCGGCGGAGTTATGGGAGTGGTAGAGAGCCTCGGCAGATATCAGGTCGTTGTGGGCAGCCGCGCCGACAAGATATGCGCAGAGTTTAAAAAGCTTATCTTTTATGATGAGGACAGAAAGAAAAATAAAATATTTACAAAAGAGAATTTAAGAGCCTTTGAAAAGTATTTCAGGGCTCTGTTTTATATAATGCTTGCGATTTGCCTTTTGGTGATGATAGGGGTGGTTCTTGCAAAACTGTCAAATGCGGACACCGATAATATCCCCGGATATGATATCGCGGAGGCAATGGCGGGCGTGGCGGCTGTTACGGTTCCGTTTTTGATTTTATGCGGATTTATAAAAAGGGTATCTGCAAAACGGAAAAGAAAGAATAAAGATATAAAAGCAGATATAATTTACGCGCCGCTCAGCGGAGCGGTAAGCGAGCTTAAAGATGTAAAAGCTTCTGTTTTTTCCGATGAAGGCTTTGGCAAAGGAGCAATAATAAACCCCGAGACAAATCTGCTTATTGCCCCCGCAAACGGAGTTGTAGAGGGAATATCGGTGGCGGGAAACGCGGTTATGCTCAGCTTAGACTGTGGAGCCGAAATAATTATACAAATAGGAATAGATACCGAGAATTTAAACGGCCGCTATTTTAATATATTTGTCCAAGAGGGCGACAGAGTAAGGATGGGCGAGCCGCTTGCGGAATTTGACGCGCTTGGTATCCGCGGCGAGGGGTACGACCTTGCAACCGCCGTTGTCGTTGCAAACCCCGAAAAATTTTCTGAAATAAAAATAGCGGCGGATTATGTGCCCGAACAGCGGCCTTTTTTAATACTTGCCGAGGCGGAATTGCCTGTGTCCGCGGTTGACAAAAGACAGAAAATGTAGTAGAATATATTTTATATAAATATGTTGAATTGGGAGAGCGGTACTATGCTGAAAAAGAGATATTATGTGTTATTTTTGGCGGTGCTGTCTTTTTTTGTGCTTGTCGGCTGCAGTAATGCCGCGGCGGCAAATAAATTCGGAAAGACTAAGGCAGAGGCCGTAAGCGGCGGACCGGCAGTAAAAATGTATATGCCGATGCAAAAGGCTGAAATAGCCGACGTAACGGGAAAGATAAATGTTACGGCAACAAAAGGCGCGGAGGCAGAGGCAAAAAAGCTTTTTGATGAAAATGTGTCAGAGGCGGCAAGCTATGAGAAGGATATGTCCGTAACCGTTGATATGGGCAGAGAAATTTTGCTTACTCAGATAGTGTACTATGCCGCCCAAATTGACAAAGAGAACGGAAACAATTGCCTTGGCACAAGATTTTACGCTTCAAATGACAATAAAAATTATGTCGAGCTTGCGGTTATAGACGACACAGTCCCCCCCGAAAACGGGAGGTTTGAAATTGACTTCGGCGGCTTTGGCGAATACAGATACTTTCGTATAAATCTCCCCGCGAGGTCAAATATAAGCGAAGTAGAGTTTATGACAACCGATTGTTTTACAATCGAGAAGCAGGAGGACGGAAGGTCAAAGGTGAATCTTTCCGTCTCGGTATATGACGCGGCATATGATATAAACGCCACCGTTTTGGGGGTTGCGTATAATAAAAACGGAGTTATTAAAAGAGCGGTAACCCTTTCAAAAGAGTTTAAGCGCGGCGCGGAATCGGACTTTAATATCACGTTGGATAAGCTCTCTGCCGAAGAGGGTGACAGCTATCGGGTGGTTGTATTTGATGACAAAGGGGCATCACCGATTGCGGCACCTCTTGTGTACAGAGTTGACGGCGCTTCAAAAAAACTTCAAACCTCGTACCTTTTCGGAAGCAATATGATTATGCAGGCGGATAAGCCTGCGGTTGTAAGCGGAAAGGCCCCAAGGGGCAGCAGCGTCACGGTCGAGCTTGAAAGCAAGTCGGGCGGCGCGGTTAAGCAGACGGCGGCTGCCGATTCGGACGGAAGCTGGCAGGTGAATCTGGGCAGCTTCAGCGCGGGCGGAAGTTATACAATGAAGATTATGGGCAGCGGAAGCGTGATAAAGTATAAGGATATTACCTTCGGCGACGTATGGCTTTGCACGGGTCAGTCCAATATGGATTATTATATGATGGGCGGAGACGATACGATTGCAGAGCTTAAGGACAGCAAAAATATCGAGAATGAAAATATAAGAATTTTAAACTTCTGGAACAAGGGCATAGACGGTGCGGCAAGCCCGGTTGACAACCCTCCGTCGGACGGAGTGTATTGGCACGCCGCGTCATCGGATACGGTGGCGTATTGCTCTGCGGTGGGGTACTATTTTGCGCGCGAGCTTCAGCAAAAGACCGATCGCCCTGTGGGAATCGTAAACGTTGCCGTCGGCGATACCGAGATAAACCGCTGGATTTCCAAGGGCTTAAAATGCGGAAGCTTTACGTCAACCGACGGCGATTTATACAATAACAGAATTTATCCGATGTCAAAGATTGCCTTTAAAGGGATAATTCTGTATCAGGGTGAGGCGGATCAGTACAGAACGCATCTTACCTCGCAGCAGTATTCAGACGCTATGGCGGGATTGGTTGACAGCTACCGTAAGATATGGGGTGCAGACCTTCCGTTCTACTGGGCGCAGCTTGCGCGGTACAAGACCGATGAATCCGAAATCCGCGAGGGGCAAAGACTTGCGCTTTCAAAGGTATCGGTAAAGAACAACACAGGTATGATAGTTTTAAATGACATAACGGGAAATTATGACGGCGGCAAGGGAAGCTGCCGCGATGACATTCATCCGTGGAATAAAAAGACCGTTGCCGAAAGATTTGCGCGGTACGCTCTGCGCGACTGCTACGGCGAGAATGTTGACGTAAGCGGCCCTATATTTAAAGAGGCAAAGCGCAGCGGAAACAAAATGATTGTTACGTTTGAGTGCCGCGGCGGACTTAAAGTGATGCCGAAGGAACAGTATGCCGATAAACAGACGGACGAAAAGATAAAGAAAGAAAGTACAGATACATCGCTGCCTATGGAATTTGAGATAGCGGGAAGCGACAAAAAGTTTGAAAAGGCAGACGCGGTGATAGAAGGAAACAGCGTTATACTGACAAGCGGAAAGGTTAAAATCCCCGTTTATGTGCGCTATGCGTGGGGTGCATATCCCGAGATGCCGAATCTGACTGATGAAACGGGGCTTCCGACTGCGACATTTACCACCGAATCCGGCGGAGCGGCGAAAAATTAAAGCGCATCAGAACGGCGTTTTATAACAATTTCGTTTCATAAATATGACAAATGTGTTGCTTTATTGACATAGAAAATACTTTAAGCTATACTTAAAATATAAAAGTGTAACCAATATTAGGCTTGGCATATCGGGCTTGGCTTCCGTATGCCTAAGTATATAAGATTTATAACGGGCAAGAATATAAAGTGCCCGATGGTCTGCAATACAAGGAGATGAAACGGATGCGTTGTTTTTACTGCGGAAATTTGGAAAGCAAGGTTGTTGATTCGCGTTCGACAGAGGACGGAACGGCTATCAGAAGAAGAAGAGAGTGTTTAAACTGCGGAAAGAGATTTACAACATATGAAAAGATAGAAAGTGTTCCTATCGTCGTTATAAAAAAAGACGGGTCAAGGCAGACGTATGACCGTGAAAAGCTGCAGCGCGGAATTATGAATTCCTGCGCAAGCAGACCCGTATCTATGGACACGGTTGACGGAATCCTTGATAAAATCGAAAGCACGGTGCATAATTCGCTTGAGCGAGAGGTTTCAAGCCAAAAAATCGGACAGATGGTTATGGATGAGCTGCGGCAGGTAGACGAGGTGGCATATGTCAGATTTGCCTCTGTTTACAAGCAGTTTAAGGACATAGACACCTTTAAGGCAGAACTTGAAAAGATGATGGGAAAAAAGGATGAGAATAAATAATCAGAATTTTTTTAAATTTTTTGAAAAAAAGGGTTGACAAATAAAAAAATAAGTAGTATAATAGCGGTTGTAAAGGCAAAGATGTCTTGAAGGGTATTACCCTTTTAGACATCTTTGCCTTTTTTGTTTGCAAAAACAAAATCGAACCAAATCTTAAACATCAAAACAAATAAATTATCTTAAGGAGGATAATTGTTATGAAAACAGTTTCGGATTATTTCGGCAGTTTGGTATTTGACGACAGAGTAATGAAGGCAAAGCTTTCGGCAAAGGTTTACTCATCACTTAAAAAGACAATCGATGAAGGCGCAAAGATTGACCCGGCGGTTGCCGACGCTGTTGCGGGAGCAATGAAAGAATGGGCAGTGGAACACGGCGCAACTCATTATACGCATTGGTTTCAGCCGATGACAGGCGTCACCGCCGAGAAACACGACAGCTTTATTGACCCGGCACCTGACGGACGCGTGCTTATGGAGTTTTCGGGAAAGGAGCTTATAAAGGGCGAACCCGATGCATCATCGTTCCCGTCGGGCGGACTCAGAGCAACGTTTGAGGCAAGAGGCTATACAGCGTGGGATCCGACATCATATGCGTTCATCAAAGGAAAGACGCTTTGCATTCCGACAGCGTTTTGCTCATACAGCGGCGAGGCTCTTGATAAAAAGACGCCGCTTCTGCGTTCAATGGAAGCGCTTAACAAACAGGCTCTCAGAATTCTTAAACTCTTTGGAAATACAGATGTACATTGCGTAAAAACTTCTGTAGGACCCGAGCAGGAATACTTCCTTGTAGATAAAAAGTATTATGACCAAAGAAAAGATTTGATATATACCGGTCGCACACTTTTTGGTGCGATGCCTCCTAAAGGTCAGGAACTTGACGATCATTACTTTGGTACAATCAAGCCCAGAGTTGAAGAATATATGCAGGATTTAAACGAAGAGCTGTGGAAGCTCGGAATCCTTGCAAAGACAGAGCACAATGAGGTTGCGCCGGCACAGCACGAGCTTGCACCTATCTACAGCACAACCAATATTGCGACAGACCACAACCAATTGACAATGGAGATTATGCAGAAGGTTGCCGCAAGACACGGTCTTGTCTGCCTGCTTCACGAAAAGCCGTTTGCGGGTGTAAACGGAAGCGGTAAGCACAACAACTGGTCAATTTCAACCGATACCGGGGTAAACCTTTTAACACCGGGCGAGACACCTTATGAAAACGCACAGTTTTTACTCTTCCTCTGTGCAGTCATCAAAGCGGTGGATGATTATCAGGATTTACTCAGACTTTCCGTTGCAACGGCAGGCAATGACCACAGATTGGGCGCAAACGAGGCTCCGCCGGCGGTTATCTCAATCTTTTTGGGCGATGAGCTGACAGAGATTCTGGACGCAATCGAAAACGATAAGCCTTACAGCGCGGCGGAAAAAACAAAGATGAAGCTTGGAGTAAACGTTTTGCCCAAGTTCCAGAAGGATAACACCGACCGTAACCGCACATCGCCGTTTGCGTTTACCGGCAATAAGTTTGAGTTCCGTATGCTTGGTTCTTCAAACAGTATTGCTTGTGCAAACATTATGTTAAACTCGGCTGTTGCGGAAAGCCTTAAGGTTTATGCCGACAGACTTGAGGGTGTCGAAGACTTTGATACCGCTCTTCACGATATGATTAAAAATACAATCAAAGACCATAAGAGAATTATCTTTAACGGAAACGGATATGATGATTCGTGGATTAAAGAAGCGACAGAAGAGAGAGGATTGTTAAACCTCAGAACAACTCCGGATTGTATGCCGAAGCTTCTTGATAAAAAGAATGTTGATATGCTTACAGCTCATAAGATTTACACCAAGACGGAAATTGAGGCGCGCTGTGAGATTATGCTGGATAATTACAGCAAGGTTATCAACATTGAGGGTCTTACAATGGTTGATATGGCAAAGAAAGAGATTCTGCCCGCTGTTGAGGCGTACACGGCAGACCTTGCAAAAGCCGTTGCGGCTAAGACGGCGGCGGTTGAAGGACTTGGCTGCGAGTATGAAAAGAGCCTTATTAAAAAGCTCTCCTGCCTGACAGACAGAATCGCGGCGGCAGCAGATGACCTTGAAGGCGCGCTTGTAAAGCTTAAAACCGTTGACGACGTAACAGAGACGGCAAATGCCGACAGAGATGAAATTCTCCCGAAGATGGGCGTTTTGCGTGCGGTAGCGGATGAAGCGGAAACACTTACGGCTGAAAAGTATTGGCCCTTCCCGACTTACGGAGAACTGCTTTTCGGAGTAAGATAAATTTTAAAAAATATTAGAATTTTTAATTATAAAATAGAAATTTGGAGGGATTATTATGGAATTCAGTTCGGTTAACACAATATGGGTACTGTTGGGTGCAGCTTTGGTGTTCTTTATGCAGGCGGGCTTCTCGCTTTGCGAAGCAGGTTTTACAAGAGCGAAGAACACAGGTAACATTCTTATGAAAAACCTTATGGATTTCTGTATAGGCACGCCGTGCTTCTGGCTTGTGGGCTTCGGCGTAATGTTCGGAACGGGTACAGCGGTCTTTGGCTGGTTTGACCCGATGATTATGAAGGATTACAGTTCGGTTTTGCCCGACGGCGTTCCGCTTTGGGCGTTTGCGATATTCCAGACAGTGTTCTGTGCAACATCGGCAACCATCGTCTCGGGTTCAATGGCAGAGCGTACAAAGTTTAGCGCATACTGCATTTACTCGGCGGCAATTTCACTTCTCATTTACCCGATTTCGGGTCACTGGATTTGGGGCGGCGGCTGGCTTTCAGAACTTGGTTTCCACGATTTCGCCGGTTCTACCACAGTACATATGGTCGGCGGTGTTTGTGCCTGCATAGGCGCGGCTATACTTGGTCCGCGTATCGGAAAGTATGGCAAGGACGGCAAGCCTAAGGCGATACTCGGTCACAATATGACAGCGGCTGCGCTTGGTGTATTTATTCTTTGGTTCTGCTGGTTCGGATTCAATGGAGCATCAACGGTTGGTATGGATTCTGATTCACAGGTAACACGTGCGGGTCTTGTATTCTTTAACACAAACCTTGCTGCTGCTTGTGCTTGCGTGGCAACGCTTATATTCACTTGGGTTCGGTACGGCAAGCCTGATGTTTCGATGACATACAATGCGGCTCTTGCGGGTCTTGTAGGTATTACGGCGGGCTGCGACACGGTTAGCCCGGTTGGCGCTGCAATAATGGGTCTTATCTTTGGTATAGTTATGGTTCTGGCAGTTGAGTTTTTCGATAAGGTTGCAAAGATTGATGACCCGGTCGGAGCTATCTCGGTTCACGGCGTATGCGGCGCACTCGGTACAATTTTGCTCGGCTTCTTCTCAACGGGCGGTGTGCCCGAGGCAGACGGAACACTTCCGGTTATGCAGGGTCTGTTCTACGGCGGCGGATTTAAATTCCTGGGCGTTCAGGCTCTCGGTGTTGTATCGGTTATAGTATATGTTGGCATAGTTATTACGATAGTATTCCAGATTTTGAAGCACACAATCGGACTTCGTGCAAGCGCTGAGGAAGAAATAACAGGTCTTGATATTTCTGAGCACGGATTGCTTAGTGCATATGCGGGAATAGCTATGGAGCCTGATACAACGGCGGCTGATTATTACGGCGATATAATGGGAGATGTTCCTGTTTCAAAGGCAGTTAAGGTTGAAGACAATTCAACTCCCGCAAAGCCTGCGACTGTAAGAGAAGGCGCAGATAAGTTCACTAAGATTGAGATTGTCTGCAAGGAAGCAAAGTTTGAATCTCTTAAGAATGCAATGATGGAACTTGGCATTACGGGTATGACAGTATCTCACGTAATGGGATGCGGAATCCAGAAGGGTAAGCCCGAATACTACAGAGGTGTTCCGGTTGAAACAAATCTCTTGCCTAAGGTTCAGGTAGACATCGTGGTAAGCAAGGTTCCGGTAAGAAGTGTCATTGAGACAGCTAAGAAGGTTCTTTACACAGGACACATCGGCGACGGTAAGATATTTGTTTACGATGTAGAAAACGTAGTAAAAGTACGTACCGGAGAAGAAGGCTTTGATGCTCTTCAGGACGTAGAATAAGAAATAAAAGCGTTTGAGGAAAGACAAGTAATATAAGATACGGCTTACAGAGAGTGTGAGACGGTGAGATTCACGCAGTACGGCTTATATGAATAACACTTTTCGAGCTTCAATCCGAAAGGATGCCGCAGCAGGTGTTCCGCCAAGCGAAGGTTTTGGCGGAGCACCGTTTGGGCGTTTTAATAGGTGCGACGCAATGTGCCGCGCGTAAGTCGGCAAAGCCTTGTCAGAGGCTTGGAAATTAAGTAAATATAGGTGGCACCGCAAGCACAGCACTTGCCCTATATGGATGCTGAAAATTTATTTAATTATTCGGAGGATATTATTATGTGTTCTATTATGGGTTATTGCGGAGGCGGCGCCTCAATAAAAGAGTTTAAAGTCGGATTTGACCGTACCATATCGAGAGGTCCCGATGACAGCAGCATTGTTGATACAGGCAGAGGCTTGCTGGGATTCCACAGACTGGCGATAATGGGGCTTACCGATGAGGGAATGCAGCCGTTTTCGATGGACAAAAGCTATGTAGTGTGCAACGGTGAGATTTACGGCTTCGGCAAGCTTAAAAAAGAGCTTGAGGCAAAGGGCTATACATTTAAAAGTGATTCAGACTGCGAGATACTTCTGCCGCTTTATAAAGAATACGGGGTTGATATGTTCAAAATGCTTGACGCCGAGTTTGCCTGCATAATATATGACGCAGTGTCAGACAGCTACATAGCGGCAAGAGACCCCATCGGCATCAGACCGCTTTTCTACGGATATGATAAAAACAAGGTTATCGTATTTGCAAGCGAGGCAAAGAACCTGGTCGGACTTTGTGATAAGATTATGCCTTTCCCTCCCGGACATTATTACAAAGACGGCGAGTTTGTATGCTATTGCCGCATTGAAGAGGTTGATAAGTATCTGCACGACGACATAGACACGGTCTGCAAAAACATTCACGATAAGCTGGTCAGCGGCGTTGAAAAGCGCCTTGTGTCAGACGCTAAAGTCGGCTTTCTGCTTAGCGGCGGGCTGGATTCGTCCCTTGTTTGTTCGATTGCCGCAAAGCTGTCTGATAAACCGATAAAAACATTTGCAATAGGTATGAGCGAGGATGCAATCGACTTAAAATATGCAAAAGAAGTCGCCGATTATATAGGCAGCGACCATACAGAGGTCATTATTTCAAAAGACGATGTTCTTAAAAACTTAGAGACGGTTATTGCTCTTCTCGGCACTTATGATATCACCACAATCAGGGCAAGTATGGGTATGTATCTGGTCTGCAAGGCAATACACGAGGAGACGGATATACGCGTACTGCTGACGGGCGAGATTTCGGACGAATTGTTCGGATATAAATATACCGATTTTGCACCAAGCGCAGAAGAGTTCCAGAAAGAAGCACAGAAGCGCCTGCGCGAGCTTTATATGTATGATGTTCTGCGTGCCGACCGCTGCATATCCGTAAATTCGCTTGAGGCAAGAGTTCCCTTCGGCGATTTGGATTTTGTTAAGTATGTTATGGCGGTAGACCCGGCTATGAAGATGAACACGTATAACAAAGGAAAGTACCTGCTTCGCAAGGCGTTTGAAGGCGATTATCTGCCGCACGATATACTCTACCGCGAAAAGGCTGCGTTTTCGGATGCGGTCGGACATTCTATGGTTGACTATCTTAAGGAATATGCCGAGGGTGTGTATACCCAAGAAGAATATGAAGAAAAGCGCAAAAAGTATACGCACGCACAGCCGTTTACCAAAGAATCTTTGCTCTACCGCGAGATATTTGAAAAATACTATCCCGGACAGAGTGAAATGGTTACCGACTTCTGGATGCCCAACAAAGAGTGGGAGGGCTGTGATGTAGATGACCCGTCTGCAAGAGTTCTTTCAAACTACGGCGACAGCGGAAAATAAAAATTAAGACCCTTGGGGCATTGCCCCAAGGGCCTTTTGATAAATAATGCAGAGTTATTTAATCTCTCTGCCGCCGTCACCAATTTCAGTAATGTAAAATGATGCGGCATAACCGATTTTGTCAAGATATTCATTGCCGACCTTTTCGATAAATTCGTCAACGCCGTCTTCCTTTACAAGGCTGACGGTGCAGCCGCCAAAGCCTGCGCCGGTCATTCTTGAACCAAGCACGCAGTCAAGCTTAAGTGCGCTTTCAACCAATGTATCAAGCTCCTTGCACGAAACCTCATATAAATCGCGGAGAGATTCGTGAGAAGCCGTCATAAGCTTTCCGAAGGCGTTAAGGTCGCCTTTTTGCAGAACATCTACAGAGCGGAGAACTCTGTCGTCCTCTGATATTACGTGCAGAACTCGGTTTTTGATAACCTCGTCGGAAATAAGGTGCTTTGCTGCTTCAAATTCTTCCATTGAGATATCGCCGAGACAAGTTTTATCGGAAAGCTCTGCCTTTAACAGCTCAAGACCTTTTTCGCACTCGGAACGTCTTTCGTTATACTTTGAATCAGCCAAAGAACGTTTTTTGTTTGTGTTTGAGATAACAAGCTTATATCCGTCAAGAGAAATGGGAACAAGTTTATATTCAAGAGTTTTGCAGTTTAAGAATATAACGTGGTTCTTCTTACCCATAGCGGAGGCAAACTGATCCATTATCCCGCAGTTTACACCAATATAGTTGTGCTCTGCAAGCTGGCTGATTTTTGCCATTTCGATGTTATCGATATTTGTTGCCCCGCCGAGCGAAGCCATCGCAATAGCCGCAGAGACCTCGATAGCGGCAGAAGATGAGAGACCGCCGCCGTGGGGAGTGGTATCGTGGAAGAGCATATCGGCTCCGCAGATGTTATAGCCTGCCTTACGAAGCTCATCGAATATGCCGAACTGATAGTTGCCCCATTTTAAGTCTTTATATTTATCAATGGTATTAAGGTCGCCTTCAACGATTCCGTCAAGGTCGGTTGCCTTCATACGAACAATGCTGTCATCTCTTTTTCTGGCAATTATTGTGGTAGCCATAGTCAGCGCCGCCGGAAAGACAAAGCCGCCGTTGTAGTCGGTATGTTCGCCTATTAAGTTTACTCTGCCCGGAGAAGAGAATACGCGGATTCCTTCTTCAGAGCCGCCGAATACTTCAAGAAACTGCTTTTTAAGTTCGTTTATCATTTTTAGCCCTCCTGTGCCATCTTTTCAAGAAATTTTTTGTGTGCCGCGCGGAGTTCTTCTGCCTTTTCCTCGGGTGCGGTCGGGTTGCACGCCGCCCACGCACCTGTCTCGCTCGATGCGTTGAACTTTTGCTTCTCGGCAGAACGCATCGGCGGGAAGAACTCTATGTGGAAGTGGAAAAACTCGCTTGTGTCTTCAACGTTAACCGGACCCTGATGCATACACATCATATAAGGGAAGGTATAGTCAAACAGACAGTCAAGCATACCGGCGGTTTCCTTTAATATTTTAGCAAGATTGTCCTTTTGTCTGTCATTAAACTCGGACAGATTCTGAACATGTGATTTTGCGCCTATATATACGCCGTAAGGATAGTCGGTAAAGAACGGAAGAAATGTGATAAAGTCCTCGTTTTCAAAAATCACACGCTTTTTAAACTCAACTTCGTTCTTTATAATATCGCAGAAGAGACAAGAGCCGTTTTCGTTAAAATATTCTTTTGATGAATCAAGCTCAACTTCAAGCTTCTTCGGAACATAGCTGTATCCGTAAATCTGACCGTGGGGGTGAGGCATAGTTACGCCTACCGCCGCGCCGCGGTTTTCAAATATAAATACATACTTGATTTTTTCATCCTTTGAAAGCTCGTTAAAACGGTCTGTCCAGAGGTCAACCAGTTCGCGGATATGAGGAACGGGAAGCTCGGGCAGGGTGATTGTGTGGTTCGGCGAGTATAAGATAACCTCGCACTTTCCATATGCTTCGCGGGTTTTATAAAGCTTTGTCTCAACATCATCGGGAACGGGCGGGTTCTGCGAAAGCGCAGGAAAATCGTTATCGTATTCGTATACGGTAAAGTGATCCGGAACCTTCCCCGAGCCGGGACAGAAAGGACACCAGCCCTGAGGCATCTGCGGTCTGTTCTGTCTGTGAGATGCAATCATTACCCAATCTTTTGTAAGAGGGTTATAACGTAATTCTGCCATTTGTATCAAACCTTTCTTCAGGAAAATTTTCAGTCATATCTTTATATTCTTTAGTATATCACAAACACAGAATACGTCAATACAAGAATATTGATTTCTGTATCGTAAAATTACAACATTAATATATAACTTGTATGCATTATACTTGAAATAAAAGCAATAAATTCAAAAAGTGTAATTAATATTTTAAATTGCGTGTAAATTTATGTAAAATTTGTGTTAAATGTCTTAAACGGCTTGACTTTTTAAGGTTTTAAGCGTATAATACACAAAAAGACTTTAGTTAAAAGGAGGCGTATGGTTTGCAAAAGGGCGGTGCAAAGCTTATTGCTCAAAACAAAAAAGCGTATCACGATTATTTTGTTGATGACGAAATCGAAGCGGGCATTGAGCTTGCCGGTACCGAGGTCAAGTCTGTTCGCCTCGGACGGGTGAATTTAAAAGACAGTTATATTTCGTGCAAAACGGGTGAAGCAATTTTGATAGGTATGCATATCAGCCCGTATGAACACGGAAGCATCTATAACCACGAGCCGCTGAGATCGCGGCGGCTTTTGCTTCACCGAAAAGAAATAAATAAGCTGATTGGGCTTACCTCTCAGCAGGGGTGTACGCTGATTCCGCTTAAGCTTTATTTTAAAGGTCAGTATGTTAAACTGTCGGTCGGGATATGCAGAGGCAAAAAGAACTATGATAAACGTACCGCCGTTGCAGAGCGCGACGCAAAGCGAAATATGGACAGAGCGGTCAGAGAAGGATACAAATAAACATTTAGATTACAAAAATATGATAAGGAGAGTATAATTATGATAAACAATGTGATAAATATCAGTGTAGATTATGCAGCAATGGGGGTAAAGCCTTCGCCGAGGCAGACAACGCTTACAACCTATATCCTTGACGAAGGAAACATTATGGACAGCGGCGGCAGAAAGCGCCCCGCGGTTATAGTATGCCCGGGCGGCGGATACGGATATACCTCCCCGCGTGAGGCAGAGCCTATCGCGCTTAAATACTGTGCGGCGGGCTTCCACGCCTTTGTTTTGGATTATTCGATTGCTCCGTCATCGTGGCCTGCTGCCACGTGCGAGCTTTCAAAAGCGGTATCGTATGTGCGCAAGATTGCAGATGAAAATAACATCGACGGCAACAAGATATTTGTTGCGGGATTTTCTGCGGGCGGTCACCTTGTTGCAAGCCTTGGGGTTCATTTTAATCACCCCGATGTTATTAAGTTTTCGGGTGTATCCGACGGTTCAAACAGACCTAACGGTATCATTCTCGGATATCCGGTTATAACGGGCGAGAAGGGAAGAACTCATCAGGGTACGATAGATAATTTTATCGGCGGCAAGGAAAAGGCAGAGCCGCTTGCGTGGCTTGAGAATTATGTTACAGAGGATACTCCTCAGACATTTATCTGGCATACGTTTACGGATAACGCGGTTCCCGTTATCAGCACGCTTAGATTTGCAAACGCTCTTGAGGCGCATAATGTCAAGTTTGAGATGCACGTTTATCCTAACGGTTCGCACGGGCTGTCTACCGCAGATGAAATTACCTGTGCGCCGGGTACGGGTATGCCGGCGGTTACCAACTGGATTGATATGTCGATTCGCTGGATTAATGAGTTTGAAAATTAAAAGCTGATTCTGTGTGACAGCGGTATTTGCTGCCGCTGTCACAGATATAAAATATGGGGATGTAAAGGCTTCGACGGGGTCGCGGAGACTCAGGGAGCGAGCCGCAGCGGGTACTGCGATAGAAACCCAACTTTTTAAAATTAAACGCTAACAATAATTTAGCTTACGCTGCCTAATTAACGCAGCTGCCTTCCCGCAATTACCGCGGTTGCGGATTAAGGTATCATCAAAGCGGTGAACGCGAGTGAAGAAAGCTTTGACTTCACCGGGAATCAATGAAGCTACCGGCGTTTTTGGCTTGCCTGTGAGCCAAAAACAGTCGGGAATATAAATCACAGGCTACGCTCGTAGCGCCCTGTGGGGACGCTTCTTCGGACAGGGGTTCAATTCCCCTCATCTCCACCAAAACGCTTAAAGTGCCGATTATACGGCACTTTTTATTTTGTTTACACGATTTTTACACGATTTTGTTAAGAATTTCAATCGCGCGTTCTTCTTCTCGGGGATAAAGATGCGAATACGTGTTCCACGTCATTTCGATATTTGCGTGTCCCAAACGCCGCGCAATCTCTTGGATGTTGATTCCTTCGTTAGCCAAAAGCGATACGTGCGAATGCCCCTATGGTATAATAAAGACAAACGGTGAAAGCCGCATAAAATCAAGGGTTTTGCGATTTGTCTTGATATATTTCAGTTCTTTTTCCAACCCGAAATTTACAAGATTTTCGTCTTTAATAACGGTAATGTTAAGTTAAAGACAAAAGTTATACCCTGCAAAAGGAGGTCAAAATTTAATAAAATATCAACTGAGAACGCTTTATAACAAACCATAAGGCGTTCTTTTTTATGCAATCACACACGGAAAGGAGGCACAACAATGTCGATACAATTTGAATATTTTTACGGAAGTCAAGCGGAGCAGTTTTCGTTTTACCGTATTCCGAAGGTCTTGTTTACAGACGAAACACTTGCCGGAATATCTGTTGAAGCAAAGGTCTTATACAGTTTTATGCTCGACCGTATGAGCCTGTCGGTAAAGAATTGTTGGTTTGATGAAGAAAATCGGGTATATATTATCTACACCATTGATGATATTTTGAGCGACTTCGGCTGTGCAAGGCAAAAGGCATTAAAGCTTTTGGACGAGCTTGAAAACGGAATCGGACTTATTGAACGCAAACGACAGGGGCTTGGCAGACCGAACATCATTTACGTGAAAAACTTTATACATAATCCCAAAGAAAAGCGGTATGAAAATCAAAATACCGAAAGTATGAATATCGAAAATCAAGAAGTATTAAATTCAAACTTGCAGAAGTATGAAAATCATACTTCAAGAGATATGAAAATCGAAATTCAAGAAGTTCCGAAATCATACTCAAATAATACTAATAATAACTATACTGATTTTAACGATACTGAAAAGAATAATACTGAATCGAGCGATACTGAAATCATATCCTATCCTATCAATCGTGGAAATGAGAATAACTCTCCTCCCTTGCCTGCGCCAAAAGGCATTGATACGATACGATGGATAGAAAATCGGCGAAAGTATGAAAAGCTAATCAAGAAAAACATTGACTATGACATTATCTCGGAAAGATACAGTAAGGCGTGGCTTGATGAAATTGTGGCAATTATGGTCGATGTGGTATGCAGCGACGAGCCGACAATCCGCATAAACAAACAGGAATATCCTCACGAGGTTGTAAAGAGCAGATTTTTGAAAATTGACTCGTCGCATATTGAATATATAGACTTCGCCCTGCGGAGCAATACATCAGATGTCCGGAATATCCGGGCATTTTTAATTACAACGATTTATCGGTCGTTTGAAACGGCGGATAATTGGTTTTCGGCAAAAGTAAAACACGATATGGCAAATGTATAGGAATCGGAGGCGGTGTGTGTGGAAAATATCGAGCTGCTGGCAAATGCCATAATTCTGCAAGCGGTAAAAGATTACAGGCATACATATTCGCCGCAATGCAGAGCAGAAATCAAGCGTTTTTTTCGTTCCGAATGGTTCCGTGCTTTGACACGGCTTGACGGAGAAACGCTTATATCAAGATTAGAAAATGAAAGGAATGGTTTTTATGAGTAAAGTAATCGCAATATCAAATCAGAAAGGCGGAACAGGCAAAACGACAACTACCGTAAATTTAGGTATCGGACTTGCAAACGAGGGTAAAAAGGTGCTTTTAATCGACTATGACGCACAGGGCAGCTTAACACAATGCTTGGGTTATCCCAATCCCGATGAATTGTCGGTTACAATTTCAAACCTTATGGAAAAGGTTATCAGAGAACAGCCTATTGCAAAAGATGAAGGCATACTGCACCACAAAGAAGGCGTGGACTTTATTCCGGCAAACATAGAATTATCGGGAATGGAAACGGCACTTGTAAACATTATGAGCCGAGAACGAGTGCTGAAAGATTATCTCGCAACCGTTAAAGACAATTACGATTATGTGCTGATAGACTGCACTCCCTCGCTCGGTATGCTGACGATAAATGCACTCACGGCGGCAAACGAGGTCATTATCCCCGTGCAATCGCACTTCCTCCCGGCGAAAGGCTTGGAGCAGCTGCTCGGAACGGTCGCAAAGGTCAAACGGCAGATAAACCCTGCACTTAAAATTAACGGAATACTTCTCACAATGGTTGACGGTCGGACAAACCTTGCAAGGGATATATCTCGGCTTATCCGAAACACCTACGGAAATCACATCAAGGTTTTCAAAACGGAAATACCGCTTTCGATAAAAGCGGCGGAAACCTCGGCGGTTGGCAAAAGCATTTACAGCTATGACAAAAACGGCAGGGTTGCCGATGCGTACAGAAATCTTACAAGGGAGGTTATGAACAATGAGCAACGGACTAAACATAAGTCTGAAATCATACGATAGTATTTTTCAAAATGACGAGCAAAGGAATACCGAGGAAATAAAGCCTGTTCCAATATCCGAATTAAAACCGTTTACGGAGCAACCGTTTAAGGTAAAACTTGACGAGGATATGGACGCACTTGTGGACAGTATCAAGCAATACGGTGTATTAACGCCTGTAATCGCAAGACCGCACAAGGACGGCGGTTATGAAATTCTTTCGGGACATCGCAGAGTAAAAGCGTGTGAGCTTGCCGGAATAACCGACATTCCCGTTGTAGTTAAAAATCTTGATGATGATACGGCTACAATTTTGCTTGTAGACAGTAATTTACAACGAGAACACATTTTACCGAGTGAGAAAGCATTTGCCTATCAAATGAAGTTAGAAGCTATGAAAAGACAAGGTGCGAGAACGGATTTAACTTGTGACCAATTTGGTCACAAGTTAGAAAATAAAAAAAGCGTTGAAATTATTTCAGAAAATTCTCCCGATAGTAGAAATCAAATTCAGCGATATATCCGCTTAACAAACCTCATAGATCCAATTTTGGATATGGTGGATAATAACCAAATTGCAATGAACGCTGCCGTTGAAATATCTTATCTCGGCTCAAAGGAGCAAGCGGCGGTTATGCAGTCCATTGAAAAAGAGGAAACCTCTCCTTCTATCGCACAGGCACGGAAAATGCGAAAATTCCATCAGGAGGGAAATTTGAGTAATGCCGTAATTGACAGTATTATGATGGAACAGAAACCCGAAACGGTTAAAATTACGCTTGGCGAGGACAAACTAAAAAAATACTTCCCGAAAAGCTATTCAAAAGCAAAGATGGAGGAAATCATCTTGAAGCTGCTTGATAAATGGCGCAGGCAAAAGGAAAATGAAATGGAGCGATAAATATGTTGAAACTTATACTTATATTCCTATCCGGTGTTGCAGTCGGCGGCTTTCTTGGCATTGTATTTATGTGTTGTTTTATCTCTGCCGGACAAGCTGACAAAAAAGAAACGGAGTGATTGATTATGGAATGGCGAAAAAATCAAGGCTTTATTATTGTAAATCAAATAACGGTCGGCGGCGCTGAATTTGTGCTTGGTGTTCACGAAAAGAATCCGAATAGCTTTGTAACTTGGCAATGCAAAGGCAAAGACGATTATTTTTGGGGACATTATTTTACAAATCTGCTTGCGGCACAAAAAGACTTTTGCAGACGGGCGCTTGATGAAATCAAGGCTATTGAGGTTATGAAGAAGCCGCCTAAAACGAATGAACGGTGAGGTGAAGTGATTGTGCGAAAAGATAAACGACAGACTTAACGGCAGCGGTTGTACTGACATTACCGCCTATGAAGCAATGAAAGCTGTGCGGCGTGAGGAACGGCGAAAGCTGATAGCCGAGTTAAAGGCTCTTGCAAATAAACACGGTTACAGAATTGTCAGTACGATACGGCTTAAAGATATGGACGGTGATTACAAAAATGACTTGTAAAGACTGCTTTGCATATAAAAGCGAAAATTATTGCACGGTTTTAACCGAGGTTATATGCAGACGCAGACAATGTAAATTTTATAAAACACATAAACAATACAGAGATGACCTTATAAAATATCCGCCCTGTGATTATGCGGATATTTACGCAAGAAGGCATAAAAATGATACGAATTGAGGTGTGAAAAAATGGACGAAATAAGAAAAGCCGGAGATTATACGATTATTAAGGCTATGCAAATCGGCGAAAAGGAATTGGTAATCGGTGAAAATATGAACGCCGCAGACGGGAATTATTATATGACCGCAAATTATGAATCAAATGAGCTTTTTGAAAGATATACAAATGCGGTGTGTTCCTGTGATTTTGTAAGGGTTGCGGCTATTTTTGCACAAAGGCTTACGGAGGAAGTATCACGGCTGCAAATCGGCAGATGCGATATGTGTATGAATATTCTGAATGAAAATGACTGCATACCTGTCGGAAGCGAAACATTGACGGAAAAAATTATTGTATTAAAACCCGATATATTATCGCCCGAATACCGAAACGAGCATTATCAGATTATGCGATGCACGGGCGGCAACGGTGCAAGAGCCGACGGGCTCGGAACATCAATATTCTGCACAGAATTATATACGGGCAAAAATGTGAAATACCGCCGTGCATCGGTTTTGGGAATATTAAAGGAGGACTGCTACCCTGCTTGGCTTACGGATATATTGAAAAATGAAAAAGTCAAGAAAAAATCGCACAAGGAGGTTGAACGCTGATGGAACAGAAAGAAATTCGCTTTATAGACAGTCATTACAACGAGCTTTTCCGAATAAAAGACGGCGAAAGCATTACTGTTAAATTTTCTGACGGCTCTATGTCGGACAGGAAATGCACATATATTGACGATTATCATACAAAAATCGGATATAATGTTTTTCACATCTGTGAATTTGCCGAGTTTATGGAGCGTGGCGGAAGTACATACCGCCCGAAAGACACACCGGGATATACGCTTGAAAAAATTGAGCAGTCGGAATTTGAATACACCTTTGCACCGAGCAAAAATGAAGAATTAAATCGTGGCTGCATTTGCTATGTTCGCTGTTATTTTGATAATTCCGTTGATGAGCGTTTGCAGACCGATTCCCTGCTTGAAAACAAAGAGAATTATGAAAAATATCATACTCCCGATTTTGGTCTTGAATGTGATAATGTTGTAAACTACCTCAGATTTCAAGCGGACACGCCTATTCTCAAAAGCAGGGTTGCAATGCACAATGCGGCATACGACCTAAAAGCTGAAAGGCTTGCAAGCGACAAAGATGTTTGCGGCTACAAGGTAACAACAGATAAAAATGTATTTTACATACGGTGTGATCCACGCAAAAATACATATAACGCATATATCTATTGTTATGATAAACAAGCATTGCAGACCTACAAGGATTTGAAATTTGTTGAGAAACACTACGACGCTATCAACGAGGACAAGTTTTACAAAACCACAAACGGTGTTACGGAGATTTATTATAACCCCGATGCAAATGCCGGAGGTCAGTTTGTTGAGCTTACAATATCCAAAGATGATATTTTGGAAGCTGCAAAGCTATATAAGAAACCGCAGGACTTCTTCTCTCACATTGAGGGAATTTCCAAAGGCACATTATGTGATGTCGGGACAAAGAATTTCAGAGAAACGGCGGAACACTTTATGGAAAGCAAGGCGGATTTTGAGGGCTGCACGCTTAAAACAATGAACGCACTCAAAAAATATGCCGCACCCGAAAAGAGCAAAACAGAGCGTGAAACGGAGAGATGATATTATGGCTGAAGAAAAACATATAGTATGGTCCGATATAAATCTTGACCTTGAGGATTGGCGGGACAGCTTAACCGAAATATATGGCGATGCGAGCGAAGATTTCCTATATGAAAAGATGTGCGAAAGCAATGAAATGAACTTTTATGATGAGCGTGCAAATCTTAACATACAGCTTCCGAGAGAAATTATTGTTATAGCAGACCTCGGCTTATGGAACGGCAGATTTTCCGGATATAAAACAATAAAAAGCGGAAATATCCGTGATTGCTTATGTCCGGAATGTGATTACAACGAATGGTATGTTGATAAAAAAGGCGATTTTCGGTGCAGAGCAATTCATCACGACGGAACAAATCATTATCTGTACCGCACCTTCAAAAACGGCGTTTCAGATTATCAGATAGAAAATTTCAAAGAAAAACTGTATAACGGAACGGCAACAAGAGCTGATATTACAAGGCTGACGCACAGGCTCGGCGATGAAATCGGCAAGGTGTACGGCTGGGAATTTCCTAAAAAACAAAAACAAGAAATTTTTGAAAGATAATCGAAACTATTGTATAATAAAAGTACAGAAAAAGGAGCGTGATTTTTATGATGACAGCGAAAATAAATTTTATCACAAATAACTTGCTTGTGGATATGACTTGCAGAGAAAACGAACTCCGCAGCAGCTTGCAGAACATCGGAATACTTATTGTGCCGAATATGATATACCTCGATAACCGCCGCACACTTCAAATTCAGCTTAACGCAAATGATGAGGTCGGCGAAATCGTGAAAACGCTTATCAATACCGAGCGTGATACTCTCGGAACTGTTCAAAGGCTGTGCCGGAGCGTGTATTGCTTAAATGCAAAACACCGTGCGGAGCTTATCGAAATGATAGAAAACGGCGAAATCACAACCGCCGCAGAGGGTATCGAGATAGCAAAGCGGCTTCGTGAGCCTATGCAGATGTGCAGATAAAATTAAATAACCCCCCATACAAGAGCATTGAAACCAACCATTTCAATGCTCTTTTTCTATGAAAAAATTTAAGGAGCGATACAAAATGAATGATAAAAAACAATTATGCCCGAACTGCAAAACAGGTGCGGACGCATTAAAGCTCGACCCAAACGAGCCGATGTGTCCGTATTTGGAATTTCATAACGGAACGGCTTGCACAAAGTATGTGCCTATCGAAAAAGAGGATAAATAATATTTGCAAAATAAATTGCTGGAGGTGAAATGCAAATGGCGAGCAAGCTGCAAAATATTAGTGCATTGTCGAACGAAATCGGCAAAAGTCTTGCCGATTACGAAAATTGGACGGCATTTTTGAAAAGTGCGGCGTGGCAATACAAGTATCCGTTTCAAGACCAAATCTTGATTTACGCCCAACGCCCGGACGCAACGGCTTGTGCAAGCATTGATGTTTGGAACAAAAAGCTCAAAGCGTGGATAAATCGTGGCAGCAAGGGCATTGCCCTGCTCCGTGAGGGCGACCGTGGCAAATATCTTGATTATGTCTTTGATATTTCCGACACACATAGTAACAATGGTCCGATACGGCTTTGGCAGTACAACAACCGCTTTGATGATGCCATTATCGAAACGCTTGAAAATTCGTTCGGTGAGCTGAAAAATAAAAGCAGTATTACGGACGCAATTATTTCAGCGGCACAAAATGCGGTCGAGGACAGTAAAGCCGACTATCTTTCGGAGCTTAAATACGCAAAAGAAAACAGTTTTTTGGACGGCTTGGACGAGCTTAATATTGATGTGGAGTTTCAGCAGACGGCGGAAGTGAGCATTGCATATATTGTACTTCAAAGACTCGGAATTAACGCAGATAGCATTTTTGAGCGTGAGGACTTTCCGCATATTATGAACTTTAACACAGCGGAAACGCTTTCGGTTTTGGGTAATGCGGTGTCAAGCATTTCGGAGGAAACTCTCCGAAACATATCCGAAACTATCAGAGCCGAAGTGCGTGAAGAAATAAATGCCCGAAAAAATTTTGCGGAAAAGGAAAATGCGGTGTATAATGAAGTCAAAGAAAAAGACGCACCGACAATAAATAATGAAAGGACGGATAGTTATGACAGAGATAACATACACGGAAGTGAACGGATACCTGATTCCGAACTTGACAACGGAACAAGCGGAAGTACAGATAGGCAAATACGGACAGATGAGGCGGAAATTTCTCAAACAGAGCCGACCGAGCCTATACACGAGCTTGATGATAACAGGCAAGATAACGGAGCATCTGCTGGAAGTACAGACATCAGCGACCGAGCAGATACAGAGGATAATCAAGGAGATGGCACAAACAGAGGGCGTGAACGAGGAACTGAAAGCGAAAGACCCGATGATGTGGGCAGGACTGTTGAACAACCTACTCCATTCAGCGGAAGAAATCGTACTGCCGGAGGTAGTTTACAGTTAAGTCTGTTCGACCTCATTCCGACAGAAGAACAACAGAGGGAAACCGTACAGAGAGCAGCACACGAAATTTTCGGTGCTGCTTTTTCTATGCCCCGGCAGATTATTGACGAGGTTTTATGCGATGGAACAAACGATAAAGACAGCGTAATTGAAACTTGCATAGAATTTTCAAAGGATAAATCTATTGAGAGTAAAGCCGAATTTCTGAAAAATCTGTATAAGACGGACGGTAAAGGTTTTATCTTTGACGGACGGAAGGTATCGGCTTGGTGGAATAATGAGGGTATACGCATTTCATACGGGGACAGAGCAAATACAAGCACCGCACAGCTCATATCTTGGGAAAACGCCGTAAAACGAATTGATGAGCTTTTGGGCTTGGGCAGATTTGCACCGAAAGACACGCTTTTGCAAATGGATAAATATGAGCGTAAAAAGGCTGCGGATGCAGTGTGGGAAATGCGTCGTAATTTGAATACGGAAGATTATCCCGAATTAAAAGAATATTTTACGGCTGATGTGTTTTCATTTGTCGGAGGATACCCTGAAGAAACAGATAAAATAGCCGAACACTTGAAAACTTCCGCAGGCTTGGACGAGATAAAGTCGGTTACGCAAAAGCTGTCGGATTTGTATGATGAAAACTTTGATATTACCAGATATGAATGGTATAATCCACACAAAACAAACAATGTTGTTGCGGAGTTGTATATCACAAGAAAAACTTTTACAGCACAGGAGCTTACCTATACCCCGCCGGAGCGTTTTATTTCAAGAGATGAAATTGACAATATGTTTAAGCGAGGAAGCGGTGTTTCGGAAGGAAAATACCGAATATATACTTTCTTTGATACACATACAGACAAAAAAGAAAGGATAACTTTTCTTAAAAACGAATACGGCTGGGGCGGCAGCTATACCGGGTTATACAACGAAAATCACGATGCCAAAGGGATAACCTTCAGTCACGAGGACTTGACAAAACCGTATGCAAAAATACAGATTTCGTGGAGTGAAGCTGAAAAGCGTATTGACAGGCTCATAAAAAGCCGAAACTATCTGAATGAATCGGAAATTAAAAACATTCCGAATTATGAAAAAGAGGAGCTTATTCTCAAAATCCGTCAAGCCTATATGTATGATACCGACGAAAATACAATTATGCCGTACCCGTCTGATGCGGATTATTATAAAACAAAAGACATTTTAATGCAAAAGCTGAACAATAAAGTCCAAACGCAGACAATGCTTACGGACTTAAAAAATCTGCTTGCGGAAACATCGGCTGATTTAAGAAGTTATCCTTTAAGGCAAGCAGCGGTACAAGACCTCGAACAATATGCAAACGGCGAATATAACCTGTTTCCGCATATCGACAGAATTGAGGAGGTTAAAGAGGAAACACCGGAAGAACAGCTTGCCGAAATGAGCGAGGACGAAAGACAGGAACTTGTTGACAAGGTTGAATTAAGTCTTGATTACAGTGAAAACTATAATCTGACCGATAATGATATGGCGTTATACAAAGCCATAACTACGGAACGGAGGGAAAAACAGTTTGAAACCGCAAAAAATCTTATCAATGAATTTTGCCTTGAAGAATACGGCTCTCCGGCAGATTTTTCAAACCTTTCAAAAATAGGCATAGCATATACGACTGTTACGGACGATGAGCTTCCTATACAGGTTGATGTAAATCTTGAGAATTTTACCGTTGAAAAATATATTGATAATGTTTTGGTTGATACGGAATATTATTACAATTTATCAAATATAACGGAAAAATTCTTACAAAACCTCAATTTTGATGAGCTTGTATATGTAACGGAGCAACAAATTGAAACGGCAATAAACACTCAACCGCAAGAACAACCGCTTTCGGAATACCTTGCCGAGCTTCACAAGGAGGACAACGGCTCAAAAACCGTTGCCGTTATTCCTCTCGGTGATTTTTATGAAGTCTACGGAGATGACGCACAAAAGGCGGCAGATGTGCTTGATATAACTGTAATCTCAAAGGAAATCGACGGAACACGCTACCCGATGTGTGGCTTTCCGAAACACATTACGGACGAATATGTCAACAAGCTGCTCTATGCCGGATATGATGTTGTCATTGCTGATGAGGATAGGAACTATAAACGGCTTTTGTCAGCGGATAAGGTTGTGCCTGAACAAGCACAACAGACGGAAACATCGCAAATTGATAATGTAACCGAAACCGCCGAAAACCTTATCGGAACGGAACTCACCATTGATGACCGCAAATTTGTTGTAGACAGCGTAAATACTGACTTTAACAAGGTGTCATTAAAGGATATAACCTTTCAAAACAGTACGGGTTTTCCCATATTCCGAAGCGAGAGCATAGATTTTGTCAAGAGCATAATTGCGGAGCAGGCAAAACAGCAGCTTACGGCGGAATTTCAAAAGGCAAAGCCGCAGAGAGTGCAAAACACGGTTATATATCCCGAAATACCGTTGTCGGAAAGACGAAATTTCCAAATTACAAATGATGAACTCGGCTACGGTACACCTAAAGAGAAATTTAAGAGGAATGTTGAAGCCGTAAATCTTTTGCATCAGCTTGAATTTGAGCATAGGTTGGCTACTCCCGAAGAACAGGAAATCTTATCGCAGTATGTCGGCTGGGGCGGTCTTGCGGACGCTTTTGATGAATCCAAAGAAAATTGGTCGGAGGAATTTAAGGAGCTATACACCACTCTTTCCCCTGATGAGTATGAGCAAGCGAGAGCGTCAACACTTACCGCACACTTCACTCCGCCTGTTGTAATCAAGGCAATGTATAAGGCGCTTTCCAATATGGGATTTACGCAAGGTAACATCTTGGAGCCGTCGTGCGGGATAGGTAATTTTATGGGACTTATGCCGGAGAGTATGAGCGGCAGTAAAATGTATGGCGTGGAAATTGACAGTATAACGGGCAGAATTGCCGGACAACTTTATCAGAAAAATTCCGTTGCCATACAAGGCTATGAAAATTCCGAACTTCCCGACAGCTTTTTCGATGTAGCAATCGGCAATGTGCCTTTCGGAGATTTTAAGCTGCTTGACAAGAAATACAACAAACATAATTTCCTTATCCACGATTACTTTTTTGCGAAAACTTTGGATAAGGTGCGACCGGGCGGCGTTATTGCCTTTATTACCTCCTCCGGCACTATGGATAAGCGTACTTCAAAGGTGCGTCGATATATAGCTCAAAGAGCCGATTTAATCGGCGCTGTTCGCTTGCCGAACAATACCTTTAAGAAAAACGCCGGAACAGAGGTTACGGCAGATATTCTGTTTTTGCAAAAAAGAGAGCGTATGACGGATATAATGCCCGAATGGGTTGAAGTCGGTGAGTTTAGCGAGGGGCAGTTTGTAAATAAGTATTTCCTTGATAATCCCGATATGGTCATGGGTGAACTCAAAGAGGTCAGCGGTCCTTTCGGTCCGACCCTTACCTGTGAGCCGAATGAGGATATTTCACTTGCCGAGCAGCTTGACGGTGCGATTCAAAATATTCACGCAAGCATAACGGAATACGAATTTGACGATGTTTCAAATGACGAGGAAATAACAATTCCGGCAGACCCGAATGTCAGAAATTTTAGCTTTACGGTTGTTGACGGAGATGTGTACTTCAGAGAGAACAGCCTTATGCGTAAGATTGAGCTGAACGCAACGGCTGAAAACCGTGTAAAAGGTATGATAGAGCTTCGGGACTGCGTGAGGACTTTAATTGAGTATCAGACGGAAAACTATTCCGATGATGAAATTAAGGCACAGCAGGCAAGGCTCAACACGCTTTATGATAACTACACAAAGAAATACGGACTTATCAATTCCCGTGGCAATTCTCTTGCTTTTTCGGAGGACAGCAGTTATTTTCTGCTCTGCTCATTAGAGGTATTGGACGAGTACGGAGAACTCGAACGCAAAGCGGATATGTTCACCAAACGCACCATAAGAGCCAAACACGAGGTTACAAAGGTTGATACGGCTGATGAAGCATTGGCGGTGTCGCTTGCGGAAAAGGCAAAGATAGATATTGCCTTTATGGAAAAATTATCGGGCAAAACCGAACAGCAGCTGTATGAGGACTTGCACGGCGTTATATTCTTAAACCCCGAACACGAAATATCGCCGGAATATGAGCCGAAATATCTGACTGCCGATGAATACCTTTCGGGCAATGTTCGTGAAAAATTAAGTCAAGCGGAGCAGTTTTCAAAAGACAGCTTCGAATACCGTGTCAATGCGGAATATCTTGAAAAGGTACAGCCGAAAGACTTAACGCCGGGTGAAATTTCCGTAAAGCTCGGCACGACTTGGATACCCGAAAAGTATATCGAGGAGTTTGTGTTTGAGCTTCTTTCGCCGAATTATTATGCGCAAAGCAAAATCGAAGTCAAATATTCAAATCTTACGGGTGAGTGGAATATTCAAGGCAAGAGCGCCGATAAGGGCGTTAAGGCTACCAACACCTATGGTACAAGCCGTATCAGCGCTTACAAAATTATTGAGGATTCGCTTAATCTGCGTGATGTGCGTATCTTTGATTATATTTACGACGAAAACGGTAACAAGGTTGCAAAGCTGAATATCAAGGAAACCACCATCGCCCAGCAAAAGCAGGCGTCAATCAAGCAAGCCTTTGAGGATTGGATATGGAAAGACCCCGACAGGCGTGATGACCTGTGTAAAATCTACAATGTTCGGTTTAACTCTATCCGTCCCCGTGAGTATGACGGCAGCCATATAACCTTCAACGGGATAAACCCCGAAATAGCTCTGAGGAAACACCAAAAGGACGCCGTTGCAAGAATTATGTACGGCGGCAATTCTTTACTCGGTCATGTGGTCGGCGCCGGCAAGACTTGGACTATGGTTGCGGCAGCAATGGAATCACGGCGGCTCGGACTTTGCAATAAATCGCTGTTTGTAGTACCAAATCACTTGACCGAGCAATGGGCGAGCGAATTTTTGCAGTTATATCCGGCAGCAAATATTCTTGTTGCAACAAAAAAGGACTTTGAGATGAAAAACCGCAAAAAATTCTGCGGCAGAATTGCAACAGGCGATTATGATGCCGTTATTATCGGTCATTCGCAATTCGAGAAAATACCGATGTCAGCAGAACGGCAGAAAACCATACTGCAAAATCAGCTTGACGAGATTATTAACGGAATAATCGAGGCGAAAACCGAAAATGCAGAGCGTTACACCGTAAAGCAAATGGAAAAGACAAAGCGTGGACTTGAAGCAAAGATAAAAAAGCTCAATGACCAAGACCGCAAGGACGATGTTGTTACCTTTGAAGAAATCGGCGTTGACAGAGTGTTTGTAGATGAAGCTCATTATTACAAAAATCTTTTTCTCTACACAAAAATGCGAAATGTCGGCGGCATCGCACAGACCGAAGCACAAAAGTCAAGCGACCTGTTTATGAAAACACAGTATCTTGACGAGCTTACGGGCGGCAAGGGTGTCATATTCGCAACGGGAACTCCGGTGAGTAATTCAATGGTTGAGCTTTATACTATGCAGAGGTATTTGCAGTATAAATCGCTCCAAGAGCGTGGATTACAGCACTTTGATAGCTGGGCGTCCACCTTTGGTGAAACCATATCGGCAATGGAGCTTGCACCCGAAGGCAGTGGTTATCGTATGAAAACAAGGTTTGCAAAATTCTTTAATTTGCCCGAACTCATTGCAATGTTCAAAGAGGTTGCCGATATTCAGACGGCGGATATGCTTAAACTTCCCGTGCCGGAGGTTGAATATCACAATGAGGTTGCAGAGCCGACCCAATTTCAAAAGGATATGGTTGCCGACCTCGGAGAGCGAGCCGAGGAAGTGCGTAAAAGGACAGTCGATCCGAGTGTTGACAATATGCTGAAAATAACAAACGACGGCAGAAAATTGGCTCTCGACCAGCGAATGATAAATCCGATGCTGCCCGATGATGAAACCTCAAAGGTTTCCGTATGCGCCGAGCGTGTGTATGAGATATGGAAAGACACAGCAGATAGAAAAGCTACACAGCTCTTGTTCTGTGATTTATCTACACCGAAATCGGACGGAACATTTTCCGTGTATAACAGCATACGGGAAAAGCTGCTCCAAAAAGGTATTCCCGAAAATGAGGTTGCTTTTATTCACGACGCAAACACAGAGGTTAAAAAAGATGAATTATTCAAGAAAGTGCGAAGCGGTGATGTTCGTGTACTTCTCGGCTCAACCTCAAAAATGGGTGCCGGAACAAATGTGCAAAAACTGCTCTATGCCTCGCACGACCTTGACTGCCCGTGGCGTCCGGCAGATCTCGAACAGCGAGCAGGGCGTATCATCAGACAAGGCAATACAAACGAGAAAGTGCATATCTACCGCTATGTAACCAAAGGAACCTTTGACACTTATATGTGGCAGACCGTTGAGCAGAAACAGAAGTTTATATCACAGATATTTACTTCAAAATCGCCTGTTCGTGTTGCTGACGACATAGACCCTACCGCACTTTCCTTTGCGGAAATAAAGGCACTGTCAACGGGTAATCCGCACATTAAGGAAAAGATGGAGCTTGATATGGAAGTGTCCAAGCTGAAATTGATAAAATCGTCTTTTATGTCGCAGATTTACGACCTTGAAGATAAGGTTGTGAAATTCTACCCCAAACAAATTGCGGAAATCGCAGCAAGAATAAAAGGGCTTGAAAAGGATATTGAAACAGTCAAGCAGTATCCGAAGGCTGAGGATAAATTCAACACAATGACGATTGACGGGTTTGGATATTTTGAAAAGGAAAAAGCGGGTAACGCTCTTATTGAACGCTGCAAGAAAATGACCTCGGAGGAGCCGGTGAATATCGGTGATTACCGAGGTTTTTCTATGGAATTATCGTTTGACAGCTTTCAAAAGCAGTTTTATGTGTCGCTTAAAAATGAGCTTTCGCATAAAGTTGAACTTGGCACAGATGTTTTCGGTAATATTCAGCGTATCGACAACGCTATCGACGGTCTTGAAAAAAGGCTTGAAATATCCAAAGAGGAGCTTGCAAACACCAATACGCAGTTTGAAACGGCAAAGGCTGAAGCAAAGCGACCGTTTCCGCAGGAGGCGGAATTACAGGAGAAAACCAAACGCCTTGCCGCCGTGGAGGTTTTGCTCAAAATGGATAAGAAGGACGATAATGTTATCGACACCGAAATTTCGGACGATGACGCTCCGATTAAAAAACGGGAATATGCTATGGAAAGATGAAATTTATTTTTTGACAAGGGGAACACAGACATATATAATATGAAGAAAAACCAATATTGCGAGGTGAACACATTGGACAAATCAAGAAAATCGGACTATGATTCAAAAACAGGTATGCCGACGGACGAAACGCATTTTGAGTGCGGACTGCCGAAATATCTTGCAGAGTCGCTTGAAAGAATGAAAAAATCTTGGAAAATCGTGGACAGCGGCAAAAGGGACTATCATTGGGATATATGCTGGTGCGAGCTTAACGCC
>OLPI01000215.1_pt1 | contig 53944 bp, 44 predicted proteins | sample 1672361 | NCBI WGS metagenome assembly OLPI01 (sample SAMEA3136675, study PRJEB25190) | human gut metagenome
ACACCGGTGAAGCAATATGCTCACACCGGTTCAAGCGAAATACGCACACCGATGAAGCGAAATCTACAATAACTTTATTGTTATCAAAAAAGTTTAGAGGGGATTATGAAGAAAAGTGATTTTTCAAGGGAATATGCTATTGCGCTGTTGGCTTTATATGGATTGCCAATAGAACAATTAGAGGAAAGTGTAAAAAGAACAATAAACAATCTAGATTTTCAATTTATCGTAGAACATGTTAAAGTTCAACACAGAAATGTAGTATTATCGCATTTTTTGAACTTTAAAAGTACTAATCATTCTAGTATTTTTGATCAAGAACAAGAAAAGTATCGTAGAGTATCCGTGATTAATCATTGCTTATTGTTACAGCGTCAATTGGAAATCCAGAAAATGTTGGATGAAAAAGGTATAAGATGTGCTTTTATAAAAGGAATTTGTTTTGATAGTTGTTTATCTTCTGATGATCAAAGTATGTATAAAATAGTAGGGGATATTGATTTGCTGACTCATCCATCTGAAGCAGCAGAAGTTTATCAACTTTTGAGAAAATATAGTTGTCAAATAGAAAATAATCTATCTAATTATTTAGGATTTTATCAAAGATTTGGGCATCATTACCCTGAATTTGATTATAAGAATATTGGTGTTGATATACATCATAGAGTCGTTTGGCCGTATATGACGCATTTAGGAATTAACTATTATATTCCAGAAATTTTGGAAAGAAGGGAATTTGTAACAATAAATAATAAGAATTTGCATACAGTTGATGAAGATGATAGATGTTTACTCTTGATGTGTTTTATATATAAGGATCAGGTTTATGCGCATAATTATAATCCTTACAATGTATGCTCGCTCTTACTATTATTGATGAAACGAGTGAATTGCGAGAGTATGATAGAAAGAATTGTGAAATATAATATCATTGAGCCTGTAAAATACTGCATTAATTTGTGCAGTTATTTACATTTTAAACTTTTTGGAAAGGAATTTGAATGTGATTTAAAAAAACATTTTGATTTTCCAGTTGATGGTTCAGATAGTATAGATCAGTTTCGCTCACACACAACTTATACGAATGAAATTATTGGATATTTTGATTTTCCTTTAGAAAATCGTTATTTTATGACTGAAGAAGAATTAGCACCGTATGTATATAAAAAAATGTTGGATAAGTACGGAATGTCGCCTCAAGCATTGTTTGAGGAAAGGGTAGTAAAAACTGTTGAAAAGTGTAACTTGAAACATCCGCCTACTCAAAAGTTGATATAAGAGGGCAAAATGTATTAGTTTGAAAGGCCTGTACATAAGATGAAAAATAAAGAAACTATAGTTATTATACATCCATACAGGAATGAAAACGATGGATCGTTTTCAATAATTTCAATAGGAATGATTTCTATGGCAAATTATTTGAAAACATGTGGTTATTGTGTGGTAGGAATAGATCTTCCTCTAGAGAATTCAATTAGCAATAGTAAAGTATCTGTTGGTCGATATATTGACGAAATTAAACCATTTAGAATTATTATTTCTTTTCATTGGTATGAATTTTGGAAAGGATTTTTGGATATTGCAACGTATTTAAAATCTAATTTTCCACAAATTGAGTGTGCAGTAGCTGGGATGAGTGCTACCTTTTTTGCAGATTATATTACAAAATATAATATTGTAGATTTTGTATTGCGAGATAGTTCTCTTTATGCTGATTTAGAGTTATTTTTAAAAAATAGGTGTGCAGCACCAAAGTCGATAGATGGTGAAAACTTTGTTAACATAGATTTCTTAGTAAATAAAGATAAATATTATAAAACCAATATAAATGGTTTTAATGAAAATAATTTGAAGAATTTTTGGCTATGTATAGCAAGAGGGTGTCAATACAATTGTACATATTGTGGAGGCTCTAAATATGCTCACAAGAAATATTATGGAAGAAATGAATTTTGCTTTAGATCATTTCCGAAAGTAAAAGATGATATAGATTATTTAATTCGTCAGGGGGTAGAAATAATTTCATTAACACATGATATTGAAATGTTACCCTATACAGATATGCTTTTGAAATATTTTATAGACAGAAATGTTGGTTTATACTATGAATCATTTAATATTCCAGGGAAACAGTGTATTGAGAAGTTATATGATTTTGCAAAAGATAAAGTAACCGTAGCTATAACTGCGGTAAGCGGAAATGAAGAAATTCGAATACAAGAGGGAAAACATTTTCAAAATGAGCAGCTTATTAGTGTTGTAAATGCGTTAAGTAGCAGAAGTATTAAATGTGATATTTATTTTACTCTAAATAATCAAAATGAAAGCATTACTATGTTTCAAAAAACGGTAGAATTAGCATGTGAGTTATTAAATTATCCTGGTGTTAATGTGTTCTGTATCCCTTATTTCCAAAACGAAATTGGATCAATACGCTGGGATTTATTGAAAGAGAATAAGGCAAGTGCTATTCACATTTTGAACGAGTATTTGACATATACAAATAAAAATGCTTATTTTATAAAGAAGGATAAGAGTTTATATATAAAAATGTTGTATTGGAATTTGAAAATAGGAAATAAATAGATTAAATTTGGGCTGGAGGAAAGGATATGCTTATTCGTATTAATGAAAACTTAATTGTTGAGAAAGAGAATGATGAGATTGTTGTCGTAGATCCAATTACTGCAGAGATGTACATGTTAAAAGGTGTATCTGTAAAAATTTGGGATATTATTTCAAATCAAAAAGAGATTACAGATATAGAACTTGAAAACAAAATTGTGACAGATGGAGTTAGTGTGAGAAAAGATGATTTATTGAATTTTATTAATGAATTGGTTGAAAAGCAATTGTTATTTAGAGTGGTGTAAAAATGGTTATAATTAAAATTGGTAAAGAAATTATTAAATTCGTTGGTACAGTAAAAATAGAATCTCAGCTAAAATCATATTATCAAAATTTTATATGGGATATGGCTAGTATATCTGAAAAGGAATGCGAAGACATTAATGTAATGATATATGATATTGCTAAATATACAATTATAAATAAAGAGAATTCTGATGTATCATGTGTATCAATTCCTTTCGAAACTTATAAGGCATATATAAAAACTGATTTGCAAAAACAATGTATAGATATATGGATACCTGATGAAATTAAGTGGAATGACTGGGAGTTTTGCTTTCGGGTGGCATCTTTTCCGATTTTTCTTAAAAATGATCAATTAGTCATACATTCTGCTGGAATTCAGTATTTGGATAAAGTTTATTTAATTACGGGAGAATCAGGTGCAGGTAAAACAACAGCTGTACGAAATTGTGTTCAGGAAAACAATGGTGTCATTGTTTTGAATGATGATACTATGGTACTTTATAAAAATGGTTCTGAATGGTATGCGTCATCGGCGCCATATCAAAGCACATCCGGAATTAAACCTGTCTTTGGTGGTGCAAAATTAGCAGGTATTTACAGAATACATAAAGTTGATAATTTGTTTAGAACGAAAATGAGTAAATTAGAAGTTATACAACAGATATGGACACATTGTTTTGCAATTGGGTCTATGTTACTTGAAAATAGTCTGATGATGGAAAAGTTATTATGTAATGCAAAAGATATTTCTATTACTACAGATAATTTTCATATATATGCGCGTAAAGAAGAGAAAAACCTTTTGGCAGTTATGTTAGGAGAATAAAAATGGAAGAAAAATATTTTCTTTGCAGTTATGTTAGAGAAGAAAGAGGTTGGTGCATTGTATCCACTCCGAGGGGAGGAATTTATTCTTATAATAATGTAGCTTTAGAAATATTTAGAATTTTGAGCAAAACCCCATGTACATTGAGTGATATGGTATCGTTATTTGGGCTGTCCAAGGAAAGTGATATTTGTAAACTTAAAACTTTTCTTGAAAGTCTAATTCGAGATGAAGTAATTGATATATATGATGGAAATAAATTAGAAGGGAAATTTTGGAAAATAGAAGGAGATGGGGGTAATGAGCAATTTTTAAATAGACCATTATCAGCGATTGTCAATATTACAAATAAATGCAATCAAAAATGCGAGTTCTGTTATATTGATCCTCAATATTCAAATGATTTAAATCATGAATTATCTTTCGATGAATTATTAGATATTTGTGAAAAGTTAGTAAAAGCAAGAGTATATACTATTAATTTTCTTGGGGGAGAACCGCTGGCTCGTTTGGATGAATTATTACAATTAGTTGAATTTGTTAATGAAAGAGCGCCATGGTGTCATTGTACTTTTGCTACAAATGGGACATATAATGGTGGAATTTCTGCGAAGCAAGCGAAATTGTTATCTAAATGCAAGAATTTATCAATTAGAGTATCTGTTAATGGATATGGAAAAGCACACGACATTATTTCAGGTGTTGATTGTGCTTATGACATGGCAATAGAGTCAATAAAAAATTTGATCAAATATGCACCTAATATTGAGATATCAGTTAGTACGGTTATGACGAAATTACTTTCTGATAATTATGAACTTTTTATTAGAGAGATTTTTTCATTAGGAATAAATGTAATTGAGTTTTCGCCATTACAATACAGCGGCAGAGCTATATCTGAGTATGATCAATTAAAACTTGATAAAAGTATGGATAGGAGTCTAATGGAGCGATTTAATGAAATTCGCTCATTTTGGTTAAAAAAAGGAAAAGTAGTGTTTTATGGAGGAAGATACAATTCTAAAATGCCAATGATTTCTCTGAAAAATAAATATATATCATGTGGAATTTCTACTACTTTGATTGTTGATGTTAATGGTGATGCTTATTTTTGTCATATGTCTGTAGGAAATAAGTCTTTTTGTCCGGGAAATATATTAGAGAGTAGTGTGGCAGAATTGTGGAACAGCAAAACACATTTGATGCTTATAGAACGACAGCAAAATATAATGGATAAAGAATGCTTTAGTTGTCCTTCTTATGCTAAGTGCCAAGGTGGATGTCTTATGGAACGTATATTAGGTAAAAAAGAATATATGGGAAAAGATCCGACATGTCCGTATAACGAGTGAAGGGGAGTCTAGATATGCAAGAGGATCCTATGAAAATTGAATTGAAAAAGGCAATATATTACAATGCCTCGTTCATTTTAAGAAAAGAATATTTCGGTGGGATTTTATTTAATCTTAAAAATGGGAGGAGTATACAGTTAAATAAGTCAGCGTATTATATATGGTCTTGCTTAGGTGCTGCACCGATAAAATCATTGATATTTGATAAAACAATTATTTATTCAGATATTATAGATTTTATTCAAACATGTATAGAAGAAAAATTATTAACTTATAATGTGACAAATTGTAAAGTATATTCTGCGAAAAATTTAATATACGGAAATTATATTTCTGCACCAATAGAGGGATATTTATATTTGACAAATCGTTGTAATCAAAATTGTTCTTTTTGTTATGCAAAATTAGGAGATTATGACAAGAAGTTAAATGCTGATCAATGGAAAATTATAATAGATGAGTTTGAAAAACTAGGAGTATGTACATTGGGGTTCCTTGGAGGGGAACCATTAATGGAAAGAGAATTATTGTTAGAGTTATTAGATTATTCAGATGGGAAAATGTGGAGAACTATTACAACGAACGGAACTGCAAGAGGTGGTATTAATGAAGAATTAGCAGAGCGTTTTTCAAGATATTCATCGCTTGAATTTAATGTTTCTATTGAATCAGATAATGCAAAAAAGCATGATTCAATTGTAAATTTTAGAGGTGCCTATGAGTTGGCGATGAAATCAATTAAAAACTTGGTAAAGAGAAAAATAAATGTAACTGTAAAAATTGTAGTTACACAGAATAACTATAATGAAATTTATAGCTTAGTAAAAAAATGTAAGGAATTAGGGGCAAATGGAGTATATTTGCTTGATTATATGCCAGCGTTTTCTGATTCATTGGAAAGTTATAAAAATATTAGGGTAGATAATTGTACGTATTGGAATATAATAAAGGATTGTGAATTATTAGCGGATGAGTCTTTTTATGTCCTTAAGAATACTAGATATAGATTTCTTCAAGCCCAAAGGCAACTTGAAGAAAAAGAAAATCTACTTTATTATGCAACTAAATGTTCGGCGGGAAATATAAATTTAGATATTATGCCAAATGGAGATGCGTATAGTTGCCCTATAACAGTTGGACAGAGAGAATATTTATTGGGAAATGCGTTATCTAATTCGATTAGTGATATCTGGAATTCACCTTCATTGGATGTATTTAGAAAGAGAGAAAAAACGAAATTACGTTCTAGTACTTGTATTGAATGTAAAAATAATGAATTATGCATTGGAGGGTGCCCCATAGTATCTGAGATATTCACAGGAAGTACTTATGGAGGTGATATTCGGTGCCCACGACTAACTCAATAATACCCTAAGTAAAAAAGGAGAATCCAACAAGGAGGAATTTATCATGGAAAAAACATTAAATGAAACTAGCAGCACATACGAAATGGAAGCAATGTTTACATCATTTGAACCACAAAAATATGAAACCCCTCAGTTGATTCAATTATCACATTCAGCTAATATACCTGATTTGGAATGCCTTGGTGGAAAAGGATCAAGTTGTAGCTGGAAATAAGCAATTTAATTTAAACAATAAAAAATAGTTCAAGTTGGATTCTCTTTTTTATTAACATTTTTAAGTATACGGAAGCTGAAACTATGAATAAATTTATTGATTTTATCCTTCAAAATTTCAAAAAAGAACTGTTGGTTCTGGGACTGCTGGGAATTGTCTCTTCCTGCACTTCTCTGATTATGAACTATTCTCTTAAGTATGCGGTGGATTACGCCTTTGGAAGAGAGGGGACACGGCTGTGGATTGCTGTTACCTGGTTCCTTATCATGGCGATCAGCACCTTTGTGACAGACCGGTTGGGAGAGGGATATCTGGCAGAAAAATACCGGATATTGTTTGTCAAGGAGATCCGGGAAAAACTGGTGGAAGCATATGAAAAGAAGTCCTATGGATTTGCACAGAAAAAGGAACTGGGGAATCTGCTCAATACCAATGAACTCGTGGAAGATCTGAGTGAACTGTTTTTAACAATTGCTTATTCCCTTCCATACTGCCTCTTTGAGTCTCTTGGTTTTGTGTTGTTTATTGGCTTTTTTGTGAGCTGGAAATTGGATTTGGTTTTATTACTGCTAATTCCGTTTGCATATTTTTTCAAGATCATTACGGAAAGAATGCGCCTGGTGAACCGGGAAATCGTCGATGCACAGGCTTCCAGCCGTCATTTTTTTATCGATACCCTGGCGAAGCTGGATTTGGTGAAGGCAAATGGGTATGGTGAGAAGATCGATGCGATCTATCAGAAAAAGAATGGGGCAATCTGTGCTTCGCAGAAGAGCCTGGAAAGGAAAAAGGCCGGATTTTCCTGGGTGCAATTTTTGCTGGAAAATGGGATCAAACTGGTCGTGCCGATATACGCTGTATTGCTGTATCGGCGGGGCGAGATTACACCCGGCGGGATTGCGGTTTCAACGGCAATTTTTTCCAGTTTTTTAGTTCCTTCCGTATTTCAGTTGATTCAGATGTATAAGGATTTTCGTGGGGCTGAGCCGGTGGTCAGGAATGTGTTGCAGGTGATCGAAGAAGAGGAAGAAGAGCCGGTTGTTTATGAACGCAGGGATATTGAAGATCATTTGATTTTATTGCAGCAGCTATCCTTTTCTTACGGGGATAAGCCTGTCCTGTCGCAGATCGATATGACAATACCCGTTACCGGTTCGATTGCCATAAAGGGGATGTCCGGCGAGGGAAAGAGTACTCTGTTAAAAGTGATCTCCGGCTTATATGGACCGAAGAAGGGGACGATTGTTTACAATCAACGATTTTTCCCGGCGTTTGTGCCGGATGCCGTCTCTTATCTGAGCACCAATTCTTTTTTTGTGGAAGATACGGTGGAAAAAAATATCTTTCTGGAGTCGGAACGGTCGGCGTTGTTTGTCGATACGCCCAGAATCAACCAGTTCTTAAAATCAGAAATAAACACGGTAGTTGACGAAAACGGAAGTAATTTCTCCGGAGGACAACAGAAACTGATCGGATTCGCCCGTGCGGCGGCAAAAAAGAGTGCCCTGCTGGTTTTGGATGAACCAACTGCGTCGCTGGATGAGAATACAAAGAAGGAAGTTGTAAATCAGATAGAAGAATTGTCGAAGTCCCTCTGCGTGATCGTGGCAAGCCATGATGAAGAGCTGTGCAGAAGAATGGACGTGTGCTACATACTGGAAGGCGGAACATTAAAACAGGGGACATTATGAGTAAAAAAAGTATTTTCTCTATTTATGGGAGTTATAATCTCCCTTACTTTACGATCGTTTTGATCGACAGTGCCATAAAAGGGATTCTTGTGTGGCTGTCGGCTCAAATCATGCAAAATTTGGTGGACGATATCATCGAACGGGAAATCGGTTCCTATTTGCCGCAGTATTTGGGGATGCTTTGCCTTCTTTGCTGCCTTGGGCTGGCAGAATATCTCCTGCAATACGGCAAGAGTATTTTTATGTATAAAAGACAATATGAAAATATGCAGAACATCTTCCATCATATATGGAAGCAGCCCTATGAAAGTCAGCGGGGAACCAGGGATTCTGAAATTTACAGCGCCTGCTATTCGGATTTGCAGCTGGCATCGGATTTTTATACGCAGCTCGATCAGCTTTTCGCTCAGATCGCAGTATCGGCGGGAGCCATCGTTTATATTTATGGAACGAACGTTGTAATCGGGCTCAGCCTGACGGCTCTGGGTTGTGTATTGATTCTTTATCGGGTGCTGGTAAGCCCGCGGCTGGGAAAGTATCAGCGGGAAATTCAGGACTATAATGCGCTCCTCAACGATGTTTTGATCCAAAGATATCAAAGCAGGGAATACAGTTCTTTTTTCCGTTTTTCCTGTTTGAAAAACAAATGGAAAGACCTGTATCGGGCTTATCTGGATTCGAATCTGGAACAATGTAAGTGGCAGGTGATTACCTCAGTGTTTGAGTATGGTATCGGCTTTTTGCAGACGTATTTGCCACTGTTTTTGGTGGGAGTCCTGTTCCATGAGTTTACAATTGGTATGATGCTGGCGCTGATTACCAATATTACCGCTTTCATGTCTATTTTCAGAGTAATGGGCAGAGGAATCGGAGAGCTGAAGAAATGCAGAGCCGGGTTTGAGCGAATTGAATCCTACTTCGGAGAAGAGACAGAGGAAAGCCCGAAAGAAAAGATCAGGGTGGACAAGATAGAATGGAAAGTCACGCAGCTGTCGTATGCTTATGGCAAAAAAGTAGGGCTTCATCTGCAAAATCTCGCATATTCCGGAGAAAAGAATCTGTTTTTGATCGGCGAAAAAGGGGCTGGAAAATCGACGTTTACCAAAATAATGCTTGGTTTATACCGGGACTATCAGGGCAGCTTTCTCTGTAATGGGGTAGAGTTAAAGAAAATTTCGGAGGAATTCCTGATAAACGGATATGCCTATCTGCCGCAGGATTTTCCGATTTTGGATTTGACGATCCGGGAGAATTTCCAGCTTGCTGCTCCGGGAAAAGAAGATCGCTTTTACGAGGACTATTTAAAGAAGGCCAACCTGTTTGAGACGGTGATGGCGTTGCCGGAGGGAATGGATACGAAGGTGAATGCCAAAACCATATCGACCGGACAGCGGCAACGCCTGGCTCTGTGCGGGATTCTGATGCGGGATACGGCATATGTCGTGCTGGATGAGCCTGTATCGAATCTGGATGGGGCAAATATCGAAGATATCCGGCGTTTGCTTGAAAGCATGGACAAAAAGTACATCGTGATTACTCACGATAAGCGGATTCTTTTAAAGGATGCGCAGATAGAACAGATCGGATGAAAAGGAGAAAACGAAAAAATTAATAACAAAAATACCTACCTCCATTTATGAAGAAAGAAAAATTAGGAAAATTAAAAATTTCTTATTGAGTTTGATTAATGACTGTTATGAATGGGAAATTTTCAGTGTCTGTGAGACAGAAAAAAAGTGGCGAATGTCAGAAATATAAAAGAAAAAATAGCAAATTTCCTATCAGGAAAAGTAGATGATGTCTATTTTGATATTATGAATACCGGAAAAGTTAGGAGAATGTCCGGAGAAGGAATATATTATGAAATTTTGCCACAAAGGATAGATCTTGGAGCAGGTGTATTAACTGGCATAGAAGAGCATATGAATCATACTTTATTAGATCCTGGGAAATACGCTTTTGAATTGAAAGCGCTGTATTTAATATATGCGAATGCAAAACTTTTAAAATTTAGAGTTGAAATCATAAGAAAAAACGGTAGAATTGGGGAAGAAAAGATAAAAGAATTGTATAAACAGACTTGTAAAAACCTTCAAAACAGTGAAAGCATGTTGAATTTGGGAGTAAAATATAAAATTGGACAAAGAGAAAAGGATTTGGGCAAAGCAATCGAATATATGAGCCAAGTGGTGGATCAACAGTTTGAAATATTGAATTCATTATTGACAGTGCTATAGTTGGTTTGATGTAATATGTTGTGACAAGCGAATTTTGCTGTAAAGCATTCAAGTCATAGTAGGAGCGATATTTTGGTATATGCCTGAACTATTTTAAAAATCGGCTATTCAGCTCAAAAGGCAGCGAATGGACGCACGCATCCCCTCTTTTCATAAGACTGAAAAGCTTGAAGCTAATCAAATCAGGTGCAGTGTCCAAGCAGTGGCAAGCTGTGAAATAGTCCATCTCTTCTTCCCTAAGTAGCGATCTGATTTCCGCGTCAGGAATTAAAAGATCTGCTGCGAAAGAATTAGCCTGGTACTCCAGCTTTCCGGTCATGTCATACAGAATGGAGTCCTGCATAGGGGCGATCTTAAGGTGGTCTTTATGGAGGATGATATGCCCCAGTTCATGAGCGGCAACAATTCTTTTTTCAGAATCAGTTAAGTTTCCATTGATAACGACATAGGCCGTTCGGCAATTCAAAAAACAGAACCCTTTTAAATTGCTGAACGCGAAAGATTCTGTAACAATAACATTCATGCCGTTAAGCAGTTCAAAGGGATCTCGCGTTTTATATTTCTTACAAAGTTTTTCCACAGTATCATAGATATAGTTACTCATAGGATATACCCCCGGTTACAAAATTAGGATAACATATTCGCTGTCCTAAAATCAGGACTCCGTAGATTCCGATGCGGAGCGACGGTATTTGGCGGGGGTATATTTTTTTGCCCGTTTCTTGGAATCAAAATATAAGGTTGTGATTTCATTGATAAAAGCCAATTGGTCCTCTTCTGTGAGTTCTCCTCCAGCGAACAATGCAGCGGTTTGATCGAGGATTGCCTGAGCCTGTTTGGCGCCTCGTGCGCCATATTGCGCAGAGGCATCCAGAATAAAGGATTCGCTGTTGGTTAAAAGATAGTCGAGGTTGCAGCCAAATAATTCGGCAAGTTTTTGGTAGACTTCCTGTTTGTGTGGGTAGGAGTTACCTGTTTCATAGTTTTGTAAGGTCCGGAGAGAAACGCCGAGCGCTGCTGCAAGATCTGGCTGTGTCATTTTATGTTGTTTTCTTAAAGTTCTGATTTTTTCACCGAATTCCATATGAGTTCTCCTTAAATTAATCGTGTCGAAATAATAAAGCTATACATTTTTATCATAGTTGTGACAGATAAAAAAGTCAATGAAAAGATGCAAAATAATGCGCTTTACAAAATTAAAAACATGCAATATTTTGCATGTTTTTCTTGACAGAGGATAATGCTGAGAATATAATGACGGTAAAGAGAACAGCTGACAGCGCCTTTGGGCGCGACGGAACTTGTCAGGCGCAGCATATTTTCCGGTTCCTTTCCCTTGCCCGGAGATATGGGGAATCTCTATTGGATAAAAGTAAACACGTTATGGGTTTACAGATAAAAGAACAGGAAGGGGAACTATACGATGCAATTATATGATGGATGTGAACGATGTGGAGAAGAGGTGCAGCAGGATTCGGATATGGTACAGATAGGAGGATGGCATCCATATACTTGTTATTGTCCTAACTGTGGGAATTTATTATTAGGATATCAGGATAGAAATGGGACAGTAAAAATGACTTGTAAAAGCTGCCAGGCAGCGATTGTCAGAAGAATGATGGGACGCAGGCATCATCGATTGGATGTTTACGCGCCGGAATGAGTAGATTTATAAAATTTCAGTATGCCGACGGAATGGTTGAGGTGCAACAGACTGCGTAAATCCATTTCCAGGTCACATAGGATAGAATTGATCCGATTGGTTAAACCAGATATACATGAGAGGCCATCGGTAAGGTGATTTTGTTGAAAGCAGCAAAATCGCCTTGCCGGTGGCTTTTTTGTTGGAATCGGGATTTGAAAAATGGATGTCTCGGTTCCGTTATAAAAGGAGATGGAGAACGTGTTGCATTTTGATCAGAATGCTTTTGGAAAGCGGCTTCAGGAGGCAAGAAGAGGAAAACAGATGACGCAGGAAGAGCTGGCGGACATCCTGCATGTTGGGAAATTGCATATCAGCCGGATGGAACGTGGTGTTGCAGCCTGCTCGTTAGATTTGCTTGTAAATATTTCAGAAGTGTTGGAAGTGAATACGGACAAACTGATAAAGGGAGCAGAAGGGAAAAAGACATCCGAATCGGACGAACTACTGGAAATAGCAGACCGACTGACAGAAATTGCCAGGGAATTATATCGACATAAAGGAACAGTCGAGAACCAGAAATCCGTTTCAGAAACCAGAAATTCTTCCATCTGGTCTATTTCGTAGACCTACGAAGATCAGAAGTAGACTTACAAAGCCCACGGCAAACAGGAAGGTATCTTTTACACTAAAGTCAGTTCCGCAGGAAACGGAAACTGAACTGGAAAAGAAGGTTCTTTGGAGTTTCCGAGGAAAAAGAAAAGACAGGGAATGTTTTAAGGGCTTATGGATGAGGAGAGAAACGGATGAAAAGGAAATGCAGGAGTCCTACTGAAGCTGAAACAGAGAATCTAATTTACACAGATAAAAAGAGGAGAGGAAAGAACATGGAATTAAAGAATCGAAAGAAAAAGGAACAGCTGCCGAGTTCGGAGAAGAACATGGCTGGATTGAAGAAAAGAGTTGTGCTGTTGACCGGAATGGGAGTTTTAGCCGTTTGTCTGGTAACTGCTGGGCTGGTAAAAGGATGTGGAAGCAAAACTGCTTCAGCTCCGAGCATGGAGGAAGTATTCGAACAGTATCTGGAGGAAAAGGGAAACGCATTTGATGCGTTAGACAGCTTAAGTAAAGCAGATCAGGAAAAAGTGATCAGCACCGCAATTGAAGAACTGAATAAGCTGATCGGGGATGGCAGCGCAGGCTATGATAAAAATGCCGTGATTTCTCGGCTGGAACAGGTTCTGGCAGATCTGGATCTTGGACTGTCCACAGAAACGATTCATACAATCGCGGAAAAGATGGTAGAACTTTACACAAACAACTTTAACTCTGTTTACTCCGATGTGGAGAAAACCAACAACACAGTAAAGCAGCTGGGGGATACTGTAACAAAGCAGCTGCAGGAAAATCTCTATTCGATGACAGAGTATCTGACGCAGTTAGATACACAGATTACCACAAACCAGAGTACGTTGGAACAGATTTCCGGATCGACAAAGGAAATGGAGAACTCTGTCACGCAGCTGAACGAAAAAACAGACCGTCTGAGCAGGGAGCTGACCAACCGCCTGACAGAAGTGAAAAGTTCATTTGAAAAGGTCAATTCCTTTTTAACAGATCAGCAGGCGAAGCTGGATGCATATTATGAGCAGTATGGTAAGGATCAGGAAACGTTGCATTCTGAAATGAAGGAAATTCAGAATTGTATTACAGAAACAAAAAACCAGATCATTTACACAGAGCAGAAACTGACGGAAAGCGTAAATGCGCTGGAAAGCAAAAACCAGCTGCGCCAGGAAGAGGTAACAAAGAGTCTGGAAGCAGTAAAAACTGAAATTGAAAAAACGCAGAAGCAGATGGAAACGCTGGAGGAGAACGTAGCCAAGGATCTTGCGGCAATGGAATCGGAATTAAAAGATACGATGGCGGCAAACCAGAAGGAAAATAAGTCTATTGCAAATGCGAACCAGGCAGAGTTGAAAAAAATTTTATCTGCGCTGAAAAGCGGACTGAAGGATCAGGCAGACCAGAACCTGACGCAGATTGTAAATCAGTTTTCGGGCTTAGAGGCTTTGACAAAACAGAATTTTGCAGAGCTGAACGAAAATCTGGATCTTTCCGTTGCGGATTTGAAAAATCAGATGGACAACCTGCATGAACAGATCTCAAAAACGCAGGAAGAAATTACAGAGATTCTGACCGCTATGGATAAAAAACAGGACATCCAGTATCAGGAAACTCTGGATGCAGTACAGCGGGCTGCAGCAGACATTTCTTCTCAGCTCAATGAGAGCTATGAAGATTTGGAAAACCTGATTCTGCAGCTGTCAAAGGACAACAAGACAGATCATGCGGAGACATTACAGAAACTGGAAGAAATGAAGTCCGGTTTAAACAGTTCGATCGATGCGAACCTGAATCAGATTACCGTATCTTTTAGAAATCTGAATACTGCGCTGGACAACTATTTTAAGCAGCTGCAGGAAAGTCAGGGTGCCAGTCAGGATCAGATCGGAGATGCGATTGGTAATCTGGGAAACGACGTAAAGAAAAACCAGCAGGTAATTCTGGACAGTCTGACCACGCATGACGCAGCAAATAAAGAGGGACAGCAAGCGATTAAAGATGCGATTGCCCAGCACAATACAAATGTGATGGCAGAGCAGGAAAGACTTGCTAATGCTATTACCGGCAATCAGTCCAATGTACAGGAATATCTGGAGCAGCTGAAAAATGCGCTGAACGAAAAGCTTGATGCGGTTTTTACGCGTGTGAGTAATGGTAAGAAAGGTCTGGCATCCGCATTACTCACAAAAGGAGTATCTGTGTCTGAGGATGCCACATTCGCAGAGATCAGGGAAGCGATTTTAAATGTACCGCAGAAAATGGTGATCGGTGTGGATCAGGTGCCCGGAGAAATCGAATATGATTACCATTATCATACGGATGCAGCGGGAAATCGTGTTGGGGAGGTCGCACATCAGGATACACAGGGTGGATGTTACACAAAGCCGGTGTATCATACGCATACGGATTCTTGCTACCAGATGACGCATGAGCACAACGAGCACTGTAAAGGACATCCGGTTTGGGTTGACTGGGCGGGCGTAGAGCCATACTGGGGGTATATTTACGATTGTGGAGATTATCCCTTAAATAAAAGAGGCGATTTGATTTGTACGCTGCCGACATCAACGGATTCCCCCATTTACTATGAGCTTGGCTGTGGTCTGGCAGATGGACAGATTGTTGGTGCAAGGATCGTATATAACAATGCAGCCGAAATGGATACCACGGCGCTGACGCTGGAACCTCAACTTGATAAAAGCCTGATTCGCAGGTCAGAAAAAAGCGATCTGCCAGTTCGAATGGAAGATGTAAAGATGGATACAGAAACGGTGAAATCTGAACTGGGGAAAGAAAGCGAAACGGAGACAGAAGAAACAGAGGTTTCCAGGACAGAAAGTAAGGAAAAAGAAGAAACTGCGGATGAAACTGTATCTGAGGGTTCTGCGTCGGCAACGGAACCGGAACAGACGTCAGAGAAAGAAGCAGAGACAGATATGGAGCAGACAACTACGAAAGAAAGCAGAGAAACGGATAAAAGCGGAAAGGAGTAGGAATGAGACAGTACACAGAAGCGGATTGTATGGAACAGGCAGGAAAGCCTTATACAATTCATAGGAAAATTGTCGTGCTGTCTGGAAAGGCTGCGTTGATGGAAAAGTCAGGGCAGCTTTTCTATTGTCAGGGCGGTATTGGATCGGATCTGCTGCATCGGTCAGGGCCGATCGTTGGAATCAGTTTACGGACAGGTCGAAAAGAAATTGTGGATCGGAGTAAGGTTCTTGGAATCTTGCGTTCGGGGCATTTGCCTTGGATGGAACGTAAGATATTGGCATCCATTTCCCCGCAGGAATTCGGTATCGGAGAACCTTTCAAAGGCTATTTGTGCTATTGCCTGTTGGAGGATGGTTCCCTGGCAGGCGGGGTGTGGGTAGAAAGCTGGGAGGACGTAGTTGCTTATACCAGGATACAGAAAGCGTATCAGGACCATATTGTAGTTTGTGATAAAGAGGAACGGGTTCTTTTGGAAATCCACAGAGGATGTGTAATCAATCGGACGAAATTGTGGATGATGGAAGCAAACGGAGTTGATCGTGTGGATAAAGAAACGGAGATTTTTATTCGGGCAGAAGGTGGACGATTTTATGGGAAACGGAAACTTAGACTTAATCCGGATATATGTGAGCGCAGACTCTGAAAAGCGGGTAGATCTTATTATCCGAAATTATCCGAACTTTCTTGGAATGGTAGATGGATATACGGAGGGACTTTGCTACATGATTGAAAATGAAAAGGAAAGCAATTCCAGGCATGAGTCAGGAGCGCTGGGAGTCCGGATACAGGGTGGAAATGGAATGAGTGACCCTACTGCAAGGAAGGCAATTCGGAATGTAATGCTTTTTGATGCATTGGTCAACTGTGATTTTTCCGGGGACATAATGGAAGGCGTGGACTGCGCGGAGACTTATATGGAAGATGCGTATGTGCTGCGGGATATGAGAAAAGATTATGCGCTGTTTAACAGTCAACTGTCTATTTTGGGGACACAGCAGGATTTTTTTACAAAATATCTCCGTAAAGAAATATCGCTTACAGATGTCGCGGAAGATCAGGGAATCACTTATGAGGCAGCAAGGCAGAAAATTTATAAGATCAGGCAACGGCTGAAGCGGCAGGTGATCAGCTTTATGGATCGGAAAATAGGAGGGATGCCATAATGGAGGAAAAGCGCTGCTACACGGTAAAGGAGCTGCAGCAGATCCTGGGGATCAGCAGACCTACGGTGTATGAACTGTTAAAAAGAAAAGAATTCCGCTGGATTCAGGCTGGAACAAAATACCGGATTTCAAAGAAAAGTTTTGATGCGTGGCTGGATCAGCAGACCGGAAATTTATGAATTTACCTTCTAAAGCATTGGAATGAGCGCGTGGTATATTGGGTGCACAGGAGGAAAACAATTATGAATCATGGTCATGAAAATGAAGTGCAGAAACTCCGGGAAGCGCAAATCTTTTGTACGGAGAGAGGAAGTAGTGTACAGGAAAACAGTATGTCTGTACCAAAGCGAACAATGTCCGTGCCGGAAATGAGAAGGCTGCTTGGGGTGAAAAAGACGGAAAGCTACTGGCTGGTTCACCGGAACTTTTTCAAAACAGAGCTGGTCGGCGGACGGATGCGGGTTGACGTGGAAAGCTTTGAAAAATGGTATGCAAATCAGGTAAAACACAAAAAAGTAAATGGGGAAGCACCGGGAAAGGAGCTGATTAGAAGTTCGTATTCGTTCCGGGAGGCTGCCAATCTGTTAGGAGTGAACAGCTCGAACCTGTATGAGATTTGGAAGAAGAATGGGCTGAAAACAATCCTGGTTGATTTTGTGATGCGGATTCCGATGGAAGAATTTGAGCAGTGGTATGGGCAACAAAGCGTGTATTGGAAAGCAGAGAAGATGCCGACGCTGGAAGAGATGGAAGCTGAATATATTGAGCTGCAGGAAGCGGCAGCGTTATTGGAAATTCCCAAAGCGGAGTTGAACCGCATGATTGCAGCCGGCGCTTATAAATATATTTTTGAAGTAAGGACATTTGATGACAGGAAATGGATTTCCAGAAAGAGTTTTCAGCAATTCCTGAATACACAGTCTGTCTATCGAGTTGCGAAAAGAACAGCTGCCTCGGGAAAAGGGCTGGAAACTAGGAATTACCTTTCCAGACAGGAAGCGGCAGAGCTGGCGGGGGTAGCCCCTTCTACCGTGACAAAGTGGCTGCAGGCAGGAAAATTTTCCGGGATCGGGGCAGGAAAAGTCCTGCGCATCCACCGGGAGGAATTTTTGCAATGGGTCGGTTCCTGCCAGTGCCGGGAAGGCGGTGTATGAGATGGCATTTATCCGAAAACGCGGAAGTTCCATTGCTGTTGTTTATAAATATAAAGACGAGAAGGGAAAAGAACATCAGAAATCCGAGACATTTGACACCATGGAAGAAGCTGAAATCCGCCGGAAGGAAATTGAGTATAAGATGGCGGTAGGTAATTTTCAGGTTCCAAAATGTACGCGGGTGGAAGAACTGATCAAAGAATATGTGGAATTATATGGGCATGATGCGTGGGGCGTTTCGACTTATGAAGGAAATCTTTCTCTGATTGAAAATTATATCCTGCCCACCATCGGGAAAACGGAGCTTTCCAAAATCAACGTGCATTTCATGGAAAAGTATTATAAGGAGCTGCTGAAAATGCCGGCGGTCATCAGTACCCGGAATCCTCGTGGAACGGAAATGATAACAGAGTCAACGGTAAATGATATCCATAAAATTCTGAGAAGCTGCTTCCGGCAGGCGGTGAAATGGGACCTGATGAAAAAGAACCCTACAACAGATGCAACCGTGCCAAAAGCAAAGAAGCAGGAACGGGAGATATGGACGGCGGAGATGCTGATGCAGGCAATCGAAGCCTGTGACAATAAGATGCTGAAAATCGCATTCCACCTGGCGTTTACCGCGACGCTGCGGATGGGGGAGATCCTGGGACTGACCTGGGACTGTGTGGAAATTTCGAAGGAAGCGGTTGCAGAGAACCGAGCGTATGTCCTTGTGAATAAGGAAGTGGAACGGGTATCGAGACGGGCACTGGAAGCATTGGATTCGAAAGATATCCTCTTGATTTTCCCCAGCCAGAGGAAAAATAATAAAACTGTCCGGGTCTTAAAAACCCCGAAAACAGAGACGAGTAACCGGAAAGTGTTCATCCCGAGGTCAGTTGCCCAGTGCCTGGCAGAAATCAAGCAAGAGCAGGAGGAGATCATAGAAGCGCTGGGAAACGAATACCAGAATTATAACCTTGTCATGGCAACAACGTTTGGTCTTCCGATTGGCGGCAGTTATCTCCGGGAGAAGATGCAGGAGATCATAGACCGGCTGGGCTTGCCGGATGTGGTTTTTCACAGCCTGCGACATACGAGCGTGACCTATAAGCTGAAGTTGAGTGGCGGGGACATCAAAGCGGTCCAGGGAGATTCCGGACATGCACAGGCGGATATGGTAACGGAAGTGTATGGGCATATTATAGATGAGGACCGGCGGAAAAATGCGGAACTGATGGAAAATGCCTTTTATAAGAAAGAGAACCTCAACCCGCAGATGCGCGGACAAGATGGGGACAGCAAGACAGTTGCAGTGCCGGATGGCGTGGACGCAGAGCTGCTGAGAAAAGTGCTGACAAACCCGGAAATGGCAGCCCTGCTGGCATCGCTGGCGAAGACGATGAAGTGACGTGGATAGAGGACTCAATTTAGAGAAATTTCAGGAATTTATTTTCTGAAATAAATAACTCGTTTTAACTCGTAAATATGAATTAGAAAAAAATTTTAACTCGACAAATGAGTTAGAAATGAGTTGGGATTGAATTAAACAAAGGTTTTGTAGGAAACTGTGAAAAATTGGTAGAAGGGTGACGATGAAGTTATCCTTCTATTTTACCATATGGAGGTGCTTATAGATGCTCAGTATTATTTATGGGGATGTGGAAAACAGTATTTATAATACAAAGGTTTATTTTAACAATAGTTACGATCCAGAATGGCTTGTAACGGACCTGGCGAAGAAAATGATCAAAGATGTTGATGAATCGGATGTATTAAGTGGAGAATGTATTAACAGTCCTGTGTTGGGACAGATTCTACCGGAGCGGTTATCTGGTGGAGTAAAAACGCTGCTGTTGATTTTGAATGAGCCGGATCGAATTTTTAACGCATCGATGTGCGGCGATAATTGCGCAAAATGGATCTTGGAAATCAGTAAAATGAAGGATGTTACGATAAACCTCAGACACATGATGAGCTTTGGTAAGGATACGAAATTTGAAATAAAAATCCTGAACGGAGAAGAAGTTGTTCATTCGATGAAGGAACTGATTCCGATAGCCAGTAAGTATTTGCGTCAAATGGGGTAGGAGTGAGCCTGTCAGCTGAAGCTTAGCGGCAGGAGTATTCAGAAAGTTGCTGCGCCGAACCGGATGTTATAGATGTAAAAGGTGCTGGCACACTCGAAAAGGACAGAGCTGCTGGCGAAGATGATGACGGGAGATATTGAATGGCAGCGGTAATATATAAAATTATATATAATATCGTTGCTGTTTATGTTAAAATACATAATATAAAAAACATACGTTTGCTATTTAAATAAAGGGGTTGGCTTATGAATATTGAAGATGTAGTAGAAAAATTTAATACGACACCATTTTTATTTTTAGGATCTGGAATAACGAGAAGATATTATAATTTACCAGATTGGAAAGGGTTATTGGAACATTTTGCGCGAGAAGTTAGAAACGATGATTTTGCGTATAGCGCTTATGAAAATAGAGCTTCCAAATTAGAAAACCCAGTCGGGTTACTTCCTAAAGTAGCTGAACTGATTCAGGCTGATTATGATGAAAAATGGTTTAGTGATATGTCTATTAGGACTTTAGATGAGGATACACTTGAAAAAGTAAAAGCGGGTTTATCTCCGTTTAAGGCAGAGGTGGCAGCTTACATAAAGAGAAGCTGTAAAGTCGTGGATAGATATAAAGCAGAAATAGATCTGCTATCAAAGTTATCTGAGAAAAATATAGCAGGTGTTATTACCACTAATTATGATGAATTTGTGGAAGAATATTTTCTTGGATATAAAAAATATGTTGGACAAAAACAGCTTATTTTTTCGGCTATACAAGGAATCGCAGAAATATTTAAAATACATGGTTCGGTTGAAGATCCGGATAGCCTTATTATCAACGAACAGGATTATCTTGATTTTGATAGGAAAAGCGCATATCTTGCAGCAAAACTTATGACGATTTTTATGGAATATCCTATTATTTTTATGGGATATTCGATTAGTGACGTAAATATTCAGAAAATTATTAAGTCAATTATAGATTGTCTGGATATGCAGCAGATTCAGTTATTGGAAGATAGATTTATTTTTGTTGAGTATCAGCCGGGAAAAATAGGTATTGAAGTTTCGCCGTACACGATAATGGTTGACGATAAACCATTATCGATGAAGAGAGTCGTGGTTGAAGATTTCAAATTAATTTATAAAGCGTTAGAAGGGAAGCGATCCAAATTACCGGTAAGAATTTTAAGGCGTTTTAAGCAGGAATTATATGATTTTACAGTGACCAATATGCCAACAGCGACCATGAGAGTTGCGTCCATTGACGATGATAGAGTAAAAGATGATGAAATGGTAATGGCAATAGGTAAATATAGCGATTATGGATTGAGGGGGCTTCACGGGCTCAAAGCAGATGAATGGTATCGGAATATTGTTGTTGAAGATATTGAATTTGCGGCGGATGAGCTGCTGCAATATGCTTTTGGAGATCTTTTTAAACAAAATTCTGGAAGATTGCCAGTCAACAAGTATTTATCGGAGGCAAAAGGCAATTATCCAGCGTGTATTGAACTGGCAAAAACCCAAGTATTTGATAATATTATATCTAAGACTATAAAAGATAACAGAAGTTGTCTGGGAGAATATCATTCCGTAATACAAATATGGGAGAATGAAAAGGCTTCGTTGGAAAAAGCTACACGATTGATTGCTTATTTACCTGAGAAAGATATTGATATTGATGAGTTGGAAGCTGTTTTAAAAAAGATATTTGCAGATGATATCAATATACTTCAAAATTCAAAACCGGCAATCAGAACGAATATAAGAAGGCTAATTATGATTTACGACTATTTGAAGTGGGGAAAGTAAAAGAACTTCCTGACTAAAGCATCTGTCAGACAGACACCGTACAGGAAGCCCTTTCGTTTTGAGGTGGCACCTTAGGACTGAAGCATCTACAAGTAGACACCGGTCCATCAGCACATAAATAGTCTTGATTTATCATATGGTATTATACATCGAGAGATTACATTTGTAAACAAAAACCTGTGATTAGGACAGTAAACAAAAACTTGTGATTAGGATATGACTTGAAAAATTTAATAAAAATAGATGTATAGTGAAGTGATACTAGGAGCATTATATAGATGATTATTTGGATCGATGGAGCCACTGGTGTTGGAAAGTCACATGTGGCGGCAAAATTAGCAGAAGTTTTTGAAGAGAAAAATGTTGAATATATAGAGTCAGATTTATATTGGTTCAACTGGATTAAGAAAAATTTGAGAAAAGCATTGTCTGGATTTGCTCCATATACTAATAAATATTTTTTGGATGAATTAAGAAATGCTCTAGAGGAGAAAAATCAATTAGGTATAACTCCAATAGTATCAATGTCACTTGTAGATAAATTATGTGAGACGGAATTATTAGATTACTTTGAAGTAAAAAAGCTTCCAATGATTCATATAATTCTGGAAGCCTCAAAAGAAGAGATTATCCTACGCATAAAGAATGATTGCTCCCGCGATCAAGTTATGCAATCAGAGCAGATAGCAAATGTGGAATGGCAGGTAGATTATTTGGAAGGCTCAGATATAAATGCTATTAGAGTCTGCACGGAGAATAGGAGTATAAAAGAAATCGTTGAAGAGATAAAAAATTATTTGTCCGAAAATTGGGTAAATGGAGGAAGAAAGTAAAAATAGTCGATGATAAAAATAATTATGGTCAGATCACTATCGACATGCGACCATAAACACGCTATAATAAAAACAGCCTAGTAAGAAAATAGAGAAAATTGTGTTATCATAACCGCGCAGCTTAGTGGGGCGGTAGCCATTGCTCTCAAGTTCATAGGAACACAATAGTTAACCCCTCGGGGTGGCAGCTGCTTAGATTTGTCAGCGAGATGTGTTTTACTGAAACGATTTTAAGTTTTCTTACTTTGACATGAAAGATCTCAAAGGTTAAGAAATACAATACTTTTCTTGACAGATATTGTATATATCGAACTCATATTCGCCTTACGGACGTGTGCTCCTAAGCGCTAGTTGTGGGTTCAATTCCCGCCGGGAACATCGATTTTTTGCAACAATGATCGTGAAAATTCATTGTTGCATTTTTTATTTTATGGTGCTTGCGAGCACCGAAAAAATATAAAAATGAGTAATTGGAGCACCGAAAAGACAAAACGGGCACCGAGAACTAAATCTATCCAAGCACCCAATGGAGATAACTAAAGTGTAGGATAAGATTTAGGTTGTCAATGAATGTAAAAATGGTTTTCTTGCTTGAAGAAAACAGGCCTGACGAAGTATCGCTCAGATTAGATTAAAAATTCTAGTCTGGGCGATTTTTTCGTTCAGGGAAGCTGAATATAAAGAATTACTCACAGCATTGTTACCAAAACTAAAAAGCCGTCACGTGCCAGAAGCATTGGACGAAATTAATTTGTTTTGGTTGCGGAATATTGAAGAAGTACAGCTGTATCTAAGGGCTTGGTTCCCAGGAGAAAATAGCTATGTATTCACAGCTGCTACATACATGGATTATGATGATAAAGAGTATCTGCCATTTTTACTAATGGGAGATAAACATATTCTTGATGATCCATTGAGTAGGTATGAGGAGATACAAAGCAAGATGCTAAAAGGCAAAGATGCTGAATTCCTGTATAAGCAAATAGGTGTAACGGCGGAGGATAACCTAAAGCTATTAGAAAATGTTGGTGAAAAAATTCTTATATTACCATTGAGGATTCTCAACCAATCAAATGATTATAATTCTTTTTATAAAGTTGGAGAGCAGGCATTTGTCAGTCTGTTTAACGGTATAAATAGTGTGAGTGATTATTTTTCTAAGTGCGAAAGTATCGACGATATTATGCAATATGCTCGTGGAGATATTGGGAGACTGGTAATGTTTTCAGAAGATGATGATATTTCTCTGACTTTTAAGGAAAGATTTCAGTCCGCATTGGTAGGAACGCAATATATGGTAGATGTAAATAGAACGGAAGAGGATAGTGACAAAGTAGAAAATCAGCCAAGCGACTAACTGCTTTTGGATGAATGACTTTTATTTAGTTAATGATACTCTCATCCAAACACTGAACAGTGATACATCTGCCGGGAATATTTTTCGGCATTCAAATCCAATTTTTTCCAGTCTCTTGCACCAACAATCCTGTTTCTCTGCTACGGTGCCACGATGGCTGTAGATCTTTCCCAAGTCTTTACCGGAAAAAACGGCAATCTTTTACCGCCCTTTTTATGGATGGTAATCTGCCTCGTCCTCTGGGTTCTCGCCAATTATATCTTTGCCGTGATCTCACACCTGCGCGCTTCATTTCCGGCAGTTCTTCTGCTCTCCGTGCGCCTGATGGCAGGTCACATCAAAGAAACTTTCATCTTATTATTTACAATGGCCGGCGCCTGCCTCATCGTCTTCCTGGTTCCCGGACTTTTCGTCCTTTTTCCCGGAATCCTCTGCGGCATCGCTAGCCATCTGATTGAGCCTGGTTTAAAAAAGGCTCTTGCTATTGATTAATCCAGTTCTTTATAGTCAAAACTGCGGAATTCTGCTGTCTGATCGTATCCGGAGTAGTCCACGCATGCCATGCCGACAAATGCTCCGGTGAAGAATCCACCGTATGACTGGAGTACGTAATCATCGGACAATACAGCGGCATCTAGTGTGCCCGGAATCTCTGTATAGTTCTTTCCGTCAAAGGAATACTCGTAGCTGTAAGACTGCTTTCTTACTTTTGTGCGAAGCCATACAAATTCAACATCATCCGGTACCGGAATCGCATCGTCGCGAAGGAACGAACGATATCCGCCACGATTGCACTCTGCCACTTCGATCACGCGGCCATTTTTCTCATTCCACGTAACGAAAGCGAATGACCAGTGCTTATCATTGTAAAAATTTGTCAATCCAGCCATCTGCTGATAGTTGAACGGATCAAATTTCACTTTCACTTCGGCATCAAAGTTAAATGCCTGCCAGCGTTTTGCCACCAACGAAAGCTCATGCTTATTGCTGAGGGATCCTTTTCCGACCAATGTCAGCCTGCCATCCCCTGTCGTACCCATTTCCTCGGTAAATGGTACGCGGAGGGTATTCCACTCATCATGAAGTTTTGGTGTGTCAAATTCATCATGCATCGAATGATCTGCCGGTGCTTCTGTCAAGATTGCATCTTTCGGCGCATCCACAAGCACTTTTCCGCCATGTCCGCCCTCGATACGAGGCCAGCCTTCTTCATCCCAGTATACTTTCTGAATTGCCGTCTCACGGCCAAGCGGACACCAGCCGCGTGGGTCGATCGAACTTTCATTTTCGTGGTTCCACGGTCTTCCACACAAACTTGCATAATACCACTCACCGCCGGGAGTCTCTACGAGAGCACCATGTCCCTGCTTCTGGATCTCAAGTTCCGGCGTATCAAAGTTTGTAATAAACGGATCGCCAGGCTCTGTCTCAAAACTCAACGCATCTAACGTCTTTGAACGAGCTACTACTTCCTGATGTGTCCAAACGGTTCCACCCTGTGCAGCAAACAGATAATAATATCCGTTGATCTTATACAAATGTGGTCCCTCAACCAGTTTAACGTCCGTTCCGGCGTAGATCGTACGTGCTGTCTCAGGTTTTAATTTCATTGTCTCTGTGTCAAATTCTGTCACTGTAATACCGTCAAAAGCATGGTGGTATTCGCGATGATCCCATGTCTGCTGAACAAGGTATTTGCGTCCGTCATCATCATGGAACAACGATGCGTCAAATCCCACACCATTGACACGGATCGGATCCGACCATGGTCCGCGGATATCTTCTGCCGTCGTCAGATAATTGATCATATCTTTGAACGGTCCTTCGGTTACTTTTACATCCGTATAAATCAGCCAGAATTTTCCATCTGCATAGGAAAGATCCGGCGCCCAGATACCTCCCGATGACGGATTTCCTTTCATATCAAGCAATGTCGTCGTGGACAATGCGGATGGAAGAAGATTCCAATGTACTAAATCTTTTGACTCGTGCAGACGAACTCCCGGAAACCACTCAAACGTAGAGTTCGCAATGTAATATGTATCATCCACACGGATAATGGATGGATCTGCATTAAATCCCGGCAAAACCGGATTTTTAATCTGCAACATAACTGTATGCCTCCTTATTGTTAATCTATCTCTATCATACAGGAAAATGGGGGGTTTGCAAAGGGAAAAAGAAGAATTTATTCATCCTCTGCCTGAGCAAGCATGGAAGTAGCTGCCTGCTGCAAGATGCTCTCTTTCGAGAATCTTGTCATCTCATCTGCCATATCAGTATCACGGATACGGGATTCAGCGGACTGCAGGTTCTCAGATGTGTTGTCATCAACTTTGACAGTGTACTCAAGACGGTTCTGAATCAATGTCACTTACAGGTCATTTTTATACATGTTCTGATAAAATTTTATGCGGTCTTGGAAGAATGTATGTCGGTGGAGGAGAACTTACGGAAAATATTGATGATGTTGGAGGAGCAGGAACAGCAGAGTTTGCAAGTAAAGCCATTGATATATTTTATATGAGTAGAAAATAAAATTTCAGTAGTCGATTGGATGAGATAAGTATAAGTGTAAAGGTGGGAGTAGTAGCTTCCACCTTTTTCAATCGAGAAATTCCGGAGTAAATATAAGTAAATTATGGTCAAAAAAACATCGACATCCGACCTCTTACACGCTATAATATATGTAATCTAATAAGAAAACAGTGTTATCATTACGGCTATGCTGTAGTTGGAATGGTAGCCATATATATGAATCCGCTGGAACGGAATGGCTGAACCCTCAGGGTGACAATGTCAGCGGTTTGACAGCGAAAACCATTTTTCTCAGACGATTTTAAGTTTTCTTATTTTGACATGGAATTACAGAATAGTTAGAAAAATCAAGGCTTTCCTTGACTTGGATTAACTTAGAATTATATATGTTTCCAAGGTGGATTCGAGCTCCTAAGCACTAGTTGAGGGTTCGATTCCCGCAGGGAACATCGATTTTTTTGCAGCAATGATCGTAAAAATTCATTGTTGCATTTTTTATTTTATGGGGCTTGCGAGCACCGAAAAGACAAAATGGGCACCGAGAACTAAATCTATTCAAGCACACAATGGAGATAACTAAAGTGTAGGATGAGATTTAGGTTATCAATGAATGTCCAATGCTTGGACTAGGAACTTTTATGTTATCACCAGAGGATGCCTACACAAGTACATTAGAGGCATTAAAAATGGGATATTCCCTAATTGATACAGCAAATGCTTATGTAAATGAGCGTGCAGTTGGAAGAGCAATCAAGGATAGTGGAATTGACAGAAAAAATATATTTACCATAATAATACGAAGAAGTATTTTGAATTTCAGCAATAAGTACAGAAGATAAATAGAAAAAGAGCTTCCACGCATGTTCTGTAGTAGAACTGCGTGGAAGCTCTTTTTCTGTAAGGAGGGAACTATAAAAAAGAATTATTGGTAAAGTTTACAGGCATCCGTAAGCAACTTCACGCATTCTTAAATGGTGATATTGTTCGAGGTTTGGCTGCAGATTGTGCATATATACAATGGAAAGTCCGGTTTCCGGATCACATTCTGCCCAGGTTCCGGAGCCACCGGTCCAGCCAAACTGACCGAGCATGCCATTGTGCTGACCTTCGTAGCGGTTCATCAGGGTACGCATACCATATCCGTAACCGTATCCGGCAAGATAGTCATTGGAGAAATCTTCCTTTATCATAGTTGGAGTCAGGGTATTCGTACGGATCAGATCTATGGTTTTTCTTCCGAGAATATGTTCTCCATTGTGTATGCCACCGTTTGCCAGCATCTGCATCAACTTTGTGTAGTCACGACAGTTGGTAATGACGCGGGCAAAGCCGGGAACCGTTCCAAGAGGCCCGACAAAGGAAGCTTCGTGTACTTTATCCGGAACGGTCAGACAGTCAGGATCGGCAAGGGTTTTGCCAGGTTTCAGGTAATAATTTTTTACAAGCCGTGATTCAAGGTCTCCGAACAGGAAATTTGCGGAACTGTCCATATCCAGAGGCTCAAACAGCATTTCTTTGATGACCTGTTCTGCTGGCTTGTCACAGAGTACTTCTAAGAGACCGGCGGTCAGCTCGCTGGCAAAACCATAAAGAAAGCGGGTTCCAGGTTCGAAAGCAAGGGGAACTCTTGCAGCAGCTTTAATCTGGTCGCGCAGAGTGAAGTAACCGTTGGCACGCAAAGCTTTCATTTCATCCGCCATTGCTTTTGCAGTTGGGTGATGAACCGGGATGCCTCCTATGATCATTTCGTAAGGAAGACCGCAGGTCATATTAAAAATTTGTTTTACTGTGATCGGATGCTCAACAGGAACTTCTTCGAGCGTGCCGTTCGGCAGCTGGATGATTTTGGTAGAATGTCGGAACTCTGGAAAATATTCATAGAGCGGATCTGACATTAGGAAACGACCTTGTTCATAAAGCATCATACCGGTTGTATACATTGCAATTTTGGTCAGGGAAGCCTGGCGGAATACATGATCAGCAGTAAGAGGAACGGTATTTTCCTTATCTGCCCAGCCAAAGTAATTTTCATATAGGATTTCTCCTTTTTTGGCGATCATACAACTGCAGTTCGGGAGTCCATCATCTACATATTTCTGTAAAAGGCGATCTAAGTTTTTGAAATCTGACATGTAAAAACCTCATTTCTGCGCATATGCGCGTTTATAAAAACTGGATGCCACCGCATCTTGTGCGGAAGGCGGGGAACAATACGGGATTAAAGTAATCCGTAGGAAGCGGTCCGTACTCTCGGATGATAGTACTGCTCATCATTCGGGATCAGATTGTGCATATAGACAATAGAGAGCCCTTCCGCAGGATCTGCTTCGCACCAGCTTCCGAAGCCGCCGGTCCATCCGAAAGCACCGATGGACCCGTTCAAATCTCCGGCAGCAGGGTCAATGACTGTCCGGAAACCAAGTCCGTAACCATATCCTTTGTCAGGAAAGTCGAGAAGCTGCTCTCTGGTGAGACCATTTGTGCGCATCAGATCAATTGTCGTACTGCTCATGAGCCTTGTCCCGTCATAGACACCACCGCAGGCAAGCATCTGTAAAAGTCTGGAATAATCTTCCACGGAAGAATAAAGTCTTGCCCATCCGGCTTCATTTTCTTTTCCAGGGAGATGCTTTTTATCAAAAAAGTCAGGTCCTGGAACAAGATTTCCATCAGGATCTTTGGCATAGAGTGTGACAAGACGGTTCTTCGTCTGTTCGTCTGGAAAAATCGCGGCAGTGTCTTTCATGCCAAGAGGATCGAAGAGCATCTCTTTGAAAACATCGTTGACAGGTTTGTCGCAGACAGCCTCAATGATTCCGGCGGCGAGCTCACTGGAAAATCCGTAAATCCAGTGCGTGCCCGGATCACAGGCAAGAGGTGCTTTGGACATGGCAGATAAATGTTCTTTCAAAGTGTAAGATCCTTTTTCCCAGAGTGGCTGCATACACTCCTGCATGCCAGTCATGACAAGATCGTGGGTTGGAGCAGCAGAATTACAATAGGGAAGACCGCATTTCATGGACATGACATCACGGATATTGATTGGACGGCTGGTTGGAACGATATCGACATAGCCGTTCGGATGCCTGTCGTAGCGGGTACTTGTCTTCCATTCCGGAAGATAATCTCCAATTGGGTCTGTGAGGAGAAACTTGCCACGTTCATAGAGCATCATCATAACTGTGTAGAGCGGAATTTTGGACATAGATGCCTGACGGAACAGTGTGTCTTTCGTGACAGGTGTTTTGGTGTCGATGTCAGTGACACCGAAATAGCCCTCATAAAGGGTGTTGCCGTACTGGACGACTTTCAGTCCGCAGCCTGGAAGACCGCGTTTTAAGAACCCTTCTAAAAGCTGGTCAATTTGTTTTGCATTTGACATAAAAGATACCTCCATTCATAAATGTGTTAATTTATAATAAAAAAATGTTTGAAATTTCTAAGGTGCTTTGCATACACAACGGGATTTCTGACCGGTGTCAGGCAGCAGCTTTTGTACGCAGCACGGATTCCTTCCACCTGCCAGACTGATAGCGCCATGCAATCAGGGCAGAACGGATGATCTGATCGGTCAGGATAGCAAACCAGGCACCGGGAAGTCCAAGGGAAAATACGTTGATTGCCAGAAGAGCAAGTCCCGGACGGAGCAGCATGACAGTGAAAAATGTCAGCTTTGCAACAAACTTTGTATCACCGGCACCACGGAGTGCACCTGCCACGATAAACTGTGAAGATTGGAATGGCTGGATAAAAGCAACAATCCAGAGAATCTGGATACATAGTGTAATACAGGTTGCGTCGTTCGTGTACAGACCAGAAAGCGGCCTTCCGAATATTACAAAGAGTATACCGAGTGTAATGGCAATTGCCATACCGCACCGCTTGCAGCGTGTGGTATACGCCTGTGCCATGTCAGGTCTTTTTTTTCCAAGGCTTTGTCCGGTTAGCGAGGTCGATGAAATGGAGAATACTTGTCCGTTCATCATAGTAAGGGATTGAATATTCATACAGACCTGATGTGCAGCGAATTCAACTGTTCCAAGGGAAGCAACCGCTTTGGAAAAGATCATAGAACCAATTCGCATCATAAATTGCTCCAGGGCAGCCGGAAGACCGATGGCTGCGATTTCTGCGAGCTCTTTTCTGCTTGGTCTGAAGTCATCATGCAGATTCATATGAATATAACAGCTTTTCTTTGATATGGCGATCACTGCAAGGATACAGGATACAATCTGGCTGATTGTGGTGGCAAGAGAAGCGCCCGCAACCTCAAGGCGTGGAAAGCCTAAATGTCCGTTAATCAGTAAGTAGTTCAGAATCAGGTTTACCAGATTGGCGACTGTGTTATAGTACATGGCTGTTTTGGAATCGCCAATTCCGCGAAGAAGCGCTGTGATGGTCGAGGTCAGGGAAAAGAATACGAATCCTGCCATCTGAATCTGCAAGTAAGCAGTTCCGGCACTTAAAATGTGCCCATCCTTTGCACCCATGAAAAGAACGAGCGGTCTGGCAGTCACAAAACCGACGACAGAAAGCAGGATGCTTAAAGTAAGGTTGAGCAACATTGCCTGTCTGGCATACTTCTGTGCAGCTTCCCGGTTGCCAGAACCTCTTGACTGGGCAACAAGTGCGGTGGAACCGACATTCATCGCCATGACCATTGTCATAAGGATAAACTTTGGCTGTGTCGTGAGGCCTACTGCCGTGATTGCCCATGTACCAAGATTTCCTACCATAATCAGATCGGCCATAGATGTGAAGGAAGACAGAATCAGCTCCACACTCGCTGGTAAGGCAATTTGCAAAATATCCTGATAAACAGCCCGGTTGGTTACGCCGTCTGGAAGCGTATGAGGAATTTTCCCTTTTGCAAGGTCAGCATCTGTTCCGGCGGGCAGATGGTCCAGGACTGTGTTTTTCATACCCTGAGCCATAGATGATCACCTCTTTATTACTAAAATTCTGTTTAAGATAAAACAATCTTAACATTGCGGATACAGTATGTCAATAAAAAGCTAAAACGAAATAGCTCTAATGGCAAAAAAACTTACGCAAAGAGAAATGGAAATAAAGAAGAAAAACAGGAAAAAAGTCGCAAAAGATGAAATAAACAGATGAATATTCAAAAAAAATAGATTGACAGAATAGAAAAAAGAAACTATAGTTAAGCTACGACGTTTTAGCAGTTACAAACGGAAAATAGTTTAGCGAACCTGCACAGACAGAGGAGGTAAAAGATGGGGTTAGTATATAAGAAGCTGGAAAAGATCGGAAGAAGTATGTATCTGTATTTTCCGGAACAGGAAAGAAGGACAGCATTCAAACGCTGCAGCATTACAATATTACGTGATGGAGAAGACGAAGCATCCGTACGGTATTTTTTAGATGAGCTTGGCATGCAAAAACTCGCGGAGGAACAGGAAATCATTCTTTCATTCCCGAATCCGGAAAACGGGCGCTGGAATTATGATTTTTCCGGAGAGACAGATGATCTGACAGCTTTTCATGATTTTCAGGATGCAATGACAAAGGAAGATGATAAGCCTCTTGCAACACGGCCGAACGGGATTCCAACTTATGAAGCTATGTTGAGTGTCTGGCATCCGATGAATGACACCAGGTATCTAGTCGGTACCGGAAGCGGAGCGCATATGGTATGCACGCTTGCAGCCTGTGTGGCAGAGAATATAGCAGCAATTTTTGCAGTGGGTGGAAGGCTATGTGAGGAAGCCAGATATCAGGCGGTGAATGCTGCAGTACCGGCTTTTCTGGTGGACAGTGACAGGAAAACACAGAATTATTTCAATGTTGTTAATGAAACAGAATGGAAAGAGACGGCAGATCAGATTACAGTGACAAGAAATAAAAGAAATCCATCTCAGTGTGTCATGAATTCAGAGAATATGCAGCTTTCCAAAGAACTGGTGAACCGGGTATGGGAAGAACTATTTTCCGTGACCAGGCGCACCAATACCTCTGTGTATGGAGATGTGGAACCAAAACCGGACATGAAAAAAGCCGGGTTTGAACTTTATCTGGATGATGACAGGTTAGAGGAAAAGGTGAAGGTAAAGCATACCTGGTTTGTGCATGTACCTTCCGGTGTGAAAGATGGAACGTCAGGAAGGGTACCACTTATGCTCTTTTTCCATGGAGGATCGGATAACCCGGAGGAAGCCGCACAGATGAGCCGTTTTCATGAACTGGGGGAGAAGGAAGGCTTTATTACTGTGTATCCGTGGGGAACAGACAGAACACAGTGGAACAGCTTTTTAGCACCGGATGGAGCAGATGATATCGGGTATACAGTTGCATTGATCCAATATATGAAAGAACACTATCCAGTTGATCCGGAAAGAGTCTACCTGTCAGGCTTCAGCAATGGAGCAGGACAGGCGCAGGCAGTGGCAATGCTCCACCCGGAACTGATCGCAGCTATCTGTCATATTGACTCAAATTGGCCGGGAATCAGAAATGGTGCCAGTGAACTTACAGAACAGGATAAGTATCTGTTTGGTCTTGCGATGGAGAAAAAGAAAGAATACGATTACCGGATGCCGGTATGGTATACCTATGGTTCCCGGGAAATTTCTTATCCGATTTATTATCATTGCTCCCAACAGCATCAGTATGATTTCTGGAAGGCGTATAATCATATTCGGATCGAAGAGACACCGGATCTTTCCAAACCTGATCCGAGTGGATGCGGTGTGCCGGGGCAGATTCAGCAGAGAATCCGGCCTTCTGCCAGACATCCGGAACATTACTATGACGTTCAGAGGTTTTACTCGGATGAAGAGCATCCAGTGAATCTGTATAATCTGGCGATGATGCATGACAAAGGACATGAGGTAGCAGATAAGGATCCTGAGCTTGGATGGAATTATGTAAAACAGTTTAGAAGACTTCCGGATGGCAGTTTGAAAATAGTTTCTAATGAATAAGCTATTGACAGCTAAAACGAAATAGCATATAATAGCAACATAAGAAATGTACGGAGAGAAAACAGATTGGACTGAGGAGAAAATAGGAGGGGTAGCTGAATGAAAGTTTTTACAAATAAGAAAAAGATGAGAGGGTATCGGGAATTCCTCTATATTCTGCCTTTCATTATTCTGGTTGCGATATTTGCTTATTATCCACTGTATGGATGGGCATACGCGTTTTTTGATTACAAACCGCCAAAAGCACTTAGCATGGATGACTTTGTAGGATTGAAGTGGTTCCGGTATCTGGTAGACAATCCGGTGAGGATTAAGCAGACGCTGATGGTTTTGAGAAACACCTTTGCAATGAGTGGATTGACCATTTTATTTTCCTGGCTGCCGATGATTTTTGCCGTATTTCTGAATGAGATTAAGTGTATGCCATTCCGGAAATTTGTCCAGACCGTGACGACACTTCCAAACTTCATCAGCTGGGTACTGGTATTTTCTATCTGCTACTGTATGTTCAACAGTACAGGTATGGCAAACAGCTTACTGATACAGATGGGAGTACTTGAAAAACCGATCGCTTTCTTGCAGTCTTCCAATCATATATGGCTGAAAATGTGGCTGTGGAGTACCTGGAAGAGCCTTGGATGGTCAGCAATCATGTATATCGCAGCAATCTCAGGGATTGATGCAGAATTATATGAGGCAGCAAAAGTGGACGGGGCAACAAGAATGCAACTGATCTGGAATATTACGATTCCGAGCTTACTGCCAACATACTTTGTATTATTAATGCTTAATATCGCAAATTTCCTTTCCAATGGAATGGAACAGTACTATGTATTCCAGAATGCATTTAATATGGATACTATCCAGGTACTTGATCTGTATGTATACAATCTGGCAATGGGAAGTGGAAGTTATTCTGTATCTACTGCACTCAGTATGCTTAAGAGTCTGATCAGCGTCATTTTGTTATGTGGTGCCAATACGCTATCTAAAGTACTGCGTGGTGATGGATTTATTTAAATGGAAGTGAGGATATGAACATGAAACAGAATGGAAAAATAAAAGAAAATGCCGGTCCGGTTGATAAACTGATCAGCGTGATTACTTATATTGTGTTTGCATTGTTTTCCCTGATCTGTATTTATCCATTTTACTATATTTTTATCAATACGATCAGTGCTAACGATCTGAGTGAAAAAGGAAAGATTATCTTCTGGCCGCAGCAGATCCATTTCAGAAATTATCTGGATGCAACCAAGATTCCGGGACTGCTGCAGGCAGCACAGATTTCCATTGCAAGAACGCTGATCGGAACGGCATGTACGGTATTGTTAGCCGGCTTCCTCGGTTATATGTTCACAAGAGAAACCATGTGGAAACGGAAACTCTGGTACCGGTTCGTAGTATTGACTATGTATTTTAATGCAGGAATTATTCCATGGTATATTACAATGAATAATCTGCATCTGACGAATAATTTCCTCGGATATATTTTGCCGACGCTGGTATCGCCTTTTTATATTATTCTGACGAAGACTTATGTGGAATCAATTCCGAGGGAGCTGCAGGATGCAGCAGAAGTAGACGGAGCAGGAACATTGAAGGTGTTCTTCTCAATTATTCTTCCGATTATTAAACCGATTCTTGCAACGGTTGCAATTTTTGCGGCAGTAGGACAGTGGAATTCTTTCCAGGATACGCTGCTTCTTGTAACAGACACAAAGTTATATACGTTACAGTTTATTCTGTACCAGTATATTAACCAGGCAAGCTCACTTGCAACGATTGTTTCTTCCGGAACCTCCAGTGAAGCAATCCAGCAGATGCTTGCAACGACGCAGACGGCTACTTCCATCCGTATGACAGTAACTATTCTGGTCGTAACACCAATTCTATTAGTATACCCATTCTTCCAGCGCTTCTTTGTAAAAGGAATTATGATCGGCGCAGTGAAGGGTTGAGAAAAAATTCATAAACTTCAACACACAATAGGGGGCTATTGTAGAAAAACAAAAGGAGGATATGTATTATGAAATGGAGAAGGACAATTAGTTTAGGCCTGGCAGCAGCCATGACAGCAAGTACAGTTCTTGCAGGCTGTGGAGGAGATTCCGGAGCAAATGGAAATGCTTCATCAGGGGACAACAAGAACCAGACAGCTGCAACAGAAGAGGGAGGCTCACAGGCATCAGGGGATGTGACAACCATCGAAGTCTATGATGTTGCGGCAAACTATCAGGGCATGCAGGCAGGCTGGTTTGGCGACCTTGTGAAAGAGAAGTTCGGTCTGGAACTGAATATCTTTGCACCGAATACATCCGGTGATGCGGCAGCACTTTATCAGACGCGATGCAGCTCCGGAAAGCTGGGTGATATCATTCTTCTGGACAATGCAGATTATCTGGACTGCGTAGAAGCAGGACTTGTTATGGATATTACGGATGATATCTGGAATTATCCAAACTTAGCAGAGTATAAGACACAGATTGAGGCGTTCAATGCGCAGGTTGGAGATGGAAGTAAGATTTGGGGAATCCCTACCGAGATGACGAATACTTCACCAGAGACATATTCACAGTCGACTCCGTTCTCAGCACCATGCCTTCCATGGGACTACTACAAAGAACTTGGATGCCCGGAATTAAAGAACCTGGATGATCTTCTGGATGTTTTAGAGCAGATGCAGAAAGCACATCCGACCAACGATGCTGGTGACAAAGCATATGCGATTTCCCTCTGGAAAGACTGGGATGGATTCGGTATGGAAAATATCTGCCAGACCGCAAAATGGTATGGGCAGGAAGTAAATCAGTCTGTATTAATTGGAAATGACAACAGTATGATGCCATTGATTGATGAGAACGGTGCATATTACAAGATGCTTGAGTTCTTCTTCAAGGCAAATCAGAGAGGGCTGATCGATCCGGATTCCTCTGTTCAGGACTGGACCACAACAGACGAGCAGAAGCTTCGTGCATACAGAAAGTACTTATTATGGTACAACTGGGAAATGAACCTTGCAGGTATCAATCTTTCCGATGAAGACAAAGCAGCAGGAAAAGGATTTGTGAATGTTCCTGTTGAAGACCTTAATATTTATCAGGTAGCAGATTCTTATTATGGCTCAGGCCGCGTATGGGGCATTGGTTCTGGCGTAGACGATGCAACAAAAGAAAAAATTATGCAGTTATTTGACTGGATGGCAAGTCCGGAAGGAATCAGTTACATGTGGGATGGTATTGCTGGTGTCAACTACACCATTGAAGAAGGAACAGGACGCTATGCACAGACAGATGACTCTGTAGCTTATGTAGCAGGTAAGAAGAATCTTCCGGATGAATGGGGCGGCGGTCTCTACAATGATGGAAAATGTCAGTTGAACCAGTACATTGTATCTAACATGGCAGTTAATCCGAATAATAATGAGCCTTACAGCATGAGCTACTGGAGCACTAATCTTGAAAAACCGAAGGACCAGAGATATGTTGACTGGACAGAAAAATATGGCACTGATACACAGACAGAATACTTTGAGGAGAACGGATTATTAAAGACGGTTGCAAATGTAAATGTTGTTCTTGAAAGTGATACAACAGATATTGCGCTGATCAGAAGTCAGTGTGGAAAGGAAATTACAAATGCATCCTGGAAGATGGTCTTTGCAGCAGACCAGGCAGAATTCGATGCATTATGGGAAAACTTAAAAGAGACTCTTACCGGTATCGGATGGGATGATCTTGTGAAATTTGATATGGAAAAATATCAGAAAGTAATCGATGCAAGAAAAGCAGCAAAATAAAAAACAAACAGATAAGCAGTGAATAAGCAATGGCATCCGGTCTTTTCAGAAAGAGAGGACAGCCGGATGCCATTGCTAAAACGAAGGAAAAACAGCCGGTTGTCGGGTTGACAAAAGAATCTTAGATATGGTAGGCTCAGTTATAAGGCAAAAATAGTTCAAAATAGGATGAAAGGCATTGATATGGGTAAAAAACAAGCGTCCAAGATGCAGATTAAGAATATTGCGGATAAACTGGGACTTTCCGTGAGCACAGTGTCTGTTGTGCTGAATGGCAGAGGAGACCAGGTAAGAATATCAAAAGAGACGCAGAAGAAAGTATTAAATGCGGCGAAAGAGATTAATTATCAGCCCAATATTTATGCGAGAAGATTGAGACAGGCAGCTAACGAGGAGGCACCATATGTTTTGGCACTGTTCTGGAGGCGTGACAATCTAAACTCACGTCTCGGGCGTTTCCTGGAAGGCATCTTTCAGACAATTGATTTGAAAGAGCTGAAGATAGAACTGGTTGTCCAGGCATATGAACCAGGGAACTTCATGACATATATGGATATGCTGTCAAGCAACCGCTTCAGTGGAGCCATGATCTGTGGACTTAACGAGGAAGAGCAGAAGGCGCTGGAAGAGAGGGAGATCACGATTCCGATTGTGTTTATCGGACGTGACAGCCAGATCTATCACAGTGTGCTGATGGACAGCTACCGGACAGGTGAAGAATGTGCGGCATGTATGAACCTTTCCGGAGTGAAATCTGCCGCCTTTTTGGGATTTGAGAAAACAGGAAGAGCAGAGAGACTGATGGAGGCAGGTTTCCTGTTTGGGTGCAGGAGTCATGATGTTGTGGCGAAGGAAGAATGGAATCCAAGGATTGAGAAGAGTTCCTATGAGATTGGATATCAGACAGCGAAACAGATGCTTTCAGATATGGAACTTCCGACCGCGTGGCTTGTAGCCGACTGCAGGCTTGCTACAGGGATAATGGCATATTGCAGGGATGTCGGAATCTGTGTCCCGAAAGATCTGAGGATTATATTTTTTGAGAACTCTCCACTACTCCGGTATAATAGACCAGCATTGTCTTCTGTGGATATTCCGTCACAGGAAATGGCAAAGAGTGCATTAGATATTTTAATTCTGGCAGGAGAGAGCCGGATGGATATTCCAATCCGGAGGGAGCTGCTGCCAATTTATCAGATTCGGGAAAGCAGCGGTCTGGAACAGGAAGAAAATTATAAATAACAATACAAAATAACAGCGGCGGTAAAAAATATGGAAATATATTGCCGCTATTATTTTTATAATATGCTAAAACGAAATAGCTAAAGAGAGCAGAAGGAGGAGATGAAAATGAAAAACAATCAGGCACTGACAATGTATCCGCTTTTTTTTGATCCAATTTATAAAAAAGCAGAAATGAAAAAGATAGATGGCAAAGATTGTATTTGTTATCAGGAAGATTTCTGGGGAACCAAGGTTGAGGAGGATGGAAGTGTTACCTTTACAATGGAAGCACCAAAAGCAGAGACGGTAGAAGTTTCCGGTTTTGGAGGAACGCTTGGAACGGAGAAAATTGCACTGGAGAAGCAGGCAAACGGACTGTTTTCTAAAAATGTAAAGGGGATTCTTCCAGGCTTTCATTATCACAGGTGGTTTGTAGATGGGGTACAGGTGACGAACCCACATGCACCGTTTGCTTATGGATGTTTCGGGGCAAATAACTTTTTTGAAATGCCACGGGAGGGACAGGATTTCTGGTATCTGAAGGATGTACCGCATGGGGATGTGCAGATTCATTCTTACGTGTCAACACAGAATGATCACATAAAGAAATGTTATGTCTATCTGCCGCCTTCCTACAGAGAGAATATAGATCAAAAATATCCGGTTATGTATATCCAGCATGGAGTGGGAGAGGATGAGACAAGCTGGCTGTGGAACGGCAAACTGAATTTTATTATGGATAATCTCATTGCAGAAGGAAAATGCAAGGGTATGATCGTGGTTATGTGCAGCGGTTACGCGTTTAGAGATGATGAGGAGGCTGTCTTTTTCCCGGGTGACTTTGGAAGGGAACTGACAGAGGATGTTATTCCATATATGGAACATACTTTTCGCGTGAAAAAAGGACGGATGCACCGCGCAATGGCGGGACTTTCCCTTGGGTCGGCGCAGGCAACCCAGATCGTATCGAGATTCCAGAATCTGTTCGGACATCTGGGAGTATTCTCAGGGGTCAGGGATGAAGAGACAGAACGGATTCTTGCACAGTTTGCAGAGTATCCGATGCAGACCGTTCTTATGACGGCAGGAAAAGGGGAGAAGGATTTAGATAAAAAACAGAAAATATATACGGATCAGTTTGAAAAGCTCGGGGCAGCCGGAGGGCAGCGAAGCTATGAGGGCTATCATGAATGGCATGTGTGGAGAGAGAGCTTTAGGGACTTTGCATCCTTAGTCTTCCAGAAAGAGGAGCCAGAGGATGAAAGTGAACCAGTTTTTCCTTATGAAGAGAGAAAGCTATCCAAAGAGCAATTAGACCGTCAGACTTTTGCAGAGCATATGCTAATGTCTGATCCGATCCACAAAGGTCTGATTCATGCATTTGATGAGAAAGGCAGACCGTGTGGCAGATACCGGGAAGAACATCCGGGCGCAGAGGTGACAGATGGGAAGACTGGAACTGCCAGATTTTATCTGCGGGCAGACGGTGCGCATGATGTGGAGCTGAATCTGTGGGGAATGAAAAGCTATCCTATGGAAGAAGGAGAGGATGGCTGGTGGACAGCAGAGGTAACGGGAATTGAGAAAGGATTCCACTATTATAACTATATAGTAAACAGCGCGAACACGGTGGACTGCAATGCGCCGGTTGGCTACGGCGGCTTTCAGGCTGTGAACTATCTGGAAATGCCGGAGGAGGATTTTGAAGAATACAGAATCCGCCAGGTGCCACATGGAACGGTTCATTATGAATATTACAAATCTAATAGTACCGGGAGAACCAAGCTGTGTTATGTATACACACCAGCAGGTTATGAGGAACATCTGGAAAAACGATATCCTGTTCTCTATTTACAACATGGGGGCGGCGAGAATGAGGTTGGCTGGATCTGGCAGGGAAAGCTTGCCAATATCGCGGATAACCTGATCGCAAAAGGGCAGATGAAGGAAATGATCGTAGTTATGAATACTGGCTATGCCTTCCCGGAAAATGGTGAATATCACCATTCTATGAGCGCATTTCTGCAGGAGCTTCCGGAAAGCTGTGTCCCGTATATTGACAGCAGATACCGGACTATTGCAGACAAAGATTACAGGGCATTAGCAGGGCTTTCCATGGGAGGCATGCAGACGCAGAGAATCGTATTTACCTATCCGGAATTGTTCGGCTGGGCAGGCATCTTTTCCGGTGGTCTTGTGATCAGGGACGATGAGGTGGATTATACAGAAGTATTACTGAATCCGGAAGCATTCAGAAAGCAGTTTCATATGCTTTTTGTTGCATGTGGAAAGCAGGAATGGAGCTATGAGTCGACGGTTAAGAACGAGAAAGAAGTACTGGCGGCAGGTGTCCCGATTGAGGTGTTCGAAGGATACGGTTATCATGACTGGACATTCTGGAGACATTGCCTGAATGCGTTTTTAAGAAAATTATTTTAAATGTGTTTGCGGGGACAAGACACAGGTATGGCAGTGAAATGAAGGAGAAAAGACTATGGAAAAAGAAGCAAAAATTACAGTCCATCCATCCTTTGAGATAGGAGAAATCTCACCGAGATTATTTTCAACATTTCTGGAACCGATTGGAACAATGGTAAATGGAACGATGTACAACCCGAAGCATCCGACAGCGGATGAGCAAGGATTCCGGAAAGATGTGATTGAGGCATTGAAAAGTACCGATATGCCGGCAATCCGTCTCCCGGGTGGAAACTTTGTTTCCGCCTGGGACTGGAAGGATTCCATCGGACCGAAAGAACAGAGAAAAGTACATTTAGATCCGGCATGGTATCAGTATATTACAAATGAAGTTGGTCATGACGAATATTTACAGTGGGCAGAAAAAGTGGAAGCAGAACCGATGTATACGATCAACCTCGGAACAGGAGGAATCCGAGATGCGATGGATATTGTTGAGTATACGAATCATGAGGGAGGCAGCTGGTGGTCAGATCTGCGTAAAAAGAACGGACATGAGAAGCCATATGGGGTGAAGGTCTGGTATCTTGGAAACGAGATGGACGGACCGTGGCAAATCGGTTCCTGGGATAAGGATCCGAGAGGCTACGGAGTTCTTGCCAATGAGACATCCAAAGTGATGAAGTGGATTGATCCGACGGTAGAGACTGCTGTCTGCGCATCCTCTGCCATCTTTATGGATCACTATCCGGAATGGGAAGAGACCGTGCTCGAACAGTGCTATGATTCGGTGGATTATCTGTCCATGCACCACTATCACAGTGCGCCTCCGGGAGATATTAAGGCATTACTGGGTGGTTCCCTGTATTATGAGGAATTTATTGACACCGAGGCGGCACTTTGTGATGTGATTGCAGCAAAGAGGCGTTCACCGAAAAAAATGATGCTCTCTTTTGACGAGTACGGAGCCATGATCCGGCCAAATGCCGAGCTGCATCCGGGCTATGGTGTCTACAATATGACAAGAGCCCACTACCGGTTTGATCCGGACAGAAAATATGTGCTTCATGATCCAGATCAGATGCCGGACAGAAAACATCCGGGAGGAGATATGCTGCAGATGCTGGCAATGGTTTCAATTCAGATGGCATTTTTAAGACATGCAGACCGTGTGAAGATTGCTTGCATGACAGGAGGACTTGGAGCACTCTGTTCTTCCGACCATGACCATGTGTGGAGATCAGCATCTTATTATGCACTGTCGCAGCTGATGGAGTATGCAAAGGGAACATCCATGCAGACAAGCGTGAAATGTGAGACCTATGATATGCCGGGATATGCGATCGATGATACATCCCAGTACAGGGGAAAAGAAAATGTTCCTTATGTGGACAGTGCATCGGCATGGGATCGTGAGAATGGCAGACTGAATCTGTTTGTGTTAAATAGAAATGAGGAGAGTGAGTATTCTCTGACTGTGGATGTCAGAGGATTTGAGGGATACAGGTTTGTAAAACAATTCGAGATGTATACGGATGATCTGGAGGCTTCGAGCAGCTTTGACAATCCATCTTTGGTTCTTCCAAAAGAAAAAGAAGATATTTTGTTCGCAGATGGCAGACTGACAACATCATTAAAACCACTTTCCTGGAATGTATTGTGTTTTGAAAAGGAAGAAGAGTAGAACAGGAGGAGAAAAATGGCACTGATCCAATATTCATTTCGTTCAGAAGTGTTGAAAGAAAACACAGAAATCTATGTGATTCTTCCGACTTATGAGGTTTTTCGTGACCCGGAGAAAAAAGGGGCAGAAACTTATTATAAAGAATATGAGAGAAAAAAAACGCTCTATGTGCTGCATGGAGGCAGTGATGATGCAAGCCTTTATCTGCGCCGTACCAGATTGGAAGAATATGCATTAGAGCGTGATCTTGCAGTTGTGATGCCGGAAGTACGCAACAGTTTTTATTGCGATATGGTACATGGAAAAAAATATTTTACATACTTAAGCGAGGAGCTTCCGGAGATTGTGGAGAATATATTCCCATTGACGCATGATCCGAAAGAAAGGTATGTGATCGGTAATTCCATGGGATCCCACGGAACCTTCAAGTGGGCTTTGAACCGCCCGGATTTCTTTGCAGCGGCAGCTGGAATGAGCGGTGCGGGAGAGGTGGAGAGCCTTGGATTTTTTGATATGAATAATCCGAATGTTGCATCAGCTTTCGGGACAAGGGAAGAGTACAGGGGAAGCAGTAATGATTTTTATCACCTGATCCGAAAGAATCTGCAAGAAGGGAAAAAACTACCAAGATTGTATAGCTGCTGCGGCAGACAGGACTTTTTTTATGAAGGATCAAAAAATTTTGCAGAAGTGGCAACCAAGATGGGATGTCCGGTAGAGTTCTCTGAAGGAGAAGGCAGGCATGAGTGGGGCTTCTGGGATCAGTGGCTTCCGGTCATGATAGACAAAATGATGAAGGAGGATGTATGAGATGGGAGTGACAATGTTTGATTTTTTATCAGATAAGCTGGGCTATCACACCAAATTGTATGTGATCCTTCCGGGGTGTGTCAATCAGGGGAAAAAGCCGGCAGGCACTTTGTATCTGCTGCATGGCGGTGGAGGAAACAGCCAGGACTGGATCAGGTTTTCTTCCATTGAGCGGTATGCGGAGGAAAAAAACTTTGCAGTTGTCATGCCGGAAGTGGATGGTGGATGCTTCTACAGCGATATGAAATATGGATACCCATATTATCAGTTTGTGACAGAGGAAGTTCCAATGGTAGCTGAGAAAATGTTTCCGGTCAATACGGAACCTGAAAACCGTTATGTAGCGGGGTTCTCAATGGGTGGATACGGTGCTTACAAATGGGCATTTACAAAACCTGGATTTTTCAGGGCAGCGGCAAATCTGTCCGGTCTTTCCTTTGTGACGGAACTTTTTGCAGAGCAGAGAGCACGGTATCAGGATAAGGAACAGGAAAAAAACGATGTGGTTTCGCTATGCTGGGGAAGCTTAGAGGAACTTGCCGGAACAGACAGCGATTCGAAAGTGTGGATCGATCGTGCATCTGAGACGGGAGAATATCCGGCCTTATTTGGAGCTATCGGCACGGAAGATGGAGGTTATGCACACGCACAGAAATATTTGGCTTACTGCAAAGAGAAGAATGTGAAGATTTATTACGAAGAGATGCCGGGCGGACATGAATGGAAGGTCTGGGATACGATGATCGTGAAATATCTGGATTGGATACAGACACTGTAGTGCAAAGAGCAGCGCAGTTTTGCCAGGTAAAGGACCAAGAAAAATCTGAACATCAGGAAGGGTTTACTACTGGAAATGGAGATAGAAGATGACAGAGAGAAGAAGAGCAGAGAGAAGAAGAGCAGAGATCGACTGGAAATTTTATAAAAAAGTCTTTTGGCTGGCATTGCCAATCGCCTTACAGAGCCTGATCACAATCGGAGTCAACATGCTTGACACGATTATGGTTGGAAATCTCGGGGAAATGTCACTTTCGGCAGTGTCACTGGCAAATCAGTTTATAGGTGTCTATCAGATTTTCTGTATGGGGCTTGGAATGGGAGCATCTGTTCTTGTATCCCGTTACTGGGGAATGCAGGAAGCAGAACCGGTAAAAAGTATACAGGCCCTTCGTAAGACAATTTGTATCGTAGTAAGAATTACAGTCAGCCTTGCACTTTTATTTGCGGTGGTGACTTTGCTGATCCCGCAGGTTGTCATGCGGATGTATACGCAGGATGCAGAGATTATACGGCTGGGAGAAATCTATTTTAGGTTTTCTGTGATTACCTATTTCTTTTTAGGTCTTTCATTGGTATGTACGATCATACTAAGGTGTGTCGGGCAGGTGAAGCTGCCGCTTCTTGTTTCAATCGGAGCGTTTTTTGTGAACCTTCTGGCAAACTATGTATTTATTTTCGGAAAACTTGGAATGCCACGTATGGGAATCGCAGGAGCTGCGCTGGGAACATTGATTGCGAGACTGTTTGAGGCAGGGATGATCTGTGGATATCTGTTACTGAAAGATGAGAAAATCGGATTCAGGGTAAAACATCTTGGCATGAAGACGGCTGATCTGCTTGGAGAATATATCCGGATCAGCATACCGGTACTGATTAGTGACGGAATTCTCGCTATCGGAAATAATACAGTGGCAATGGTGATAGGAAGACTTGGAGTTACCTTTGTGGCAGCCAATGCCATTACAAGCGTAACACAACAGCTGAGTACTGTTATGATACAGGGAGTATGTCAGGCAGGAGCAATCGTGACAGGGCAGACGCTGGGAGAGGGAAAGCAAGAGCAGGCACAGAGTCAGGCTTACAGATTCTTAGGATTGGGACTGGGACTTGGAATGCTGTCAGCGTTCTTTATTATGGCAGTCAGTCCGGCGATTATTGGTTCCTATAAGGTATCGGAGGAGACAGCGGAGGTTGCTGCGCAGCTGATGCATGCGATCAGCCTGATTCTTATTTTCCAGGCAACAAACAGCATTATGACCAAAGGAGTGCTGCGTGGAGGAGGAGATACAAAGATGTTGATGCTTGCGGATAATCTTTTCCTGTGGGTTGTTTCCATACCGCTTGGAATGCTTGCGGGGTTTGTATTCCACTTCCCGGCGTTCTGGATATATGTGTGCCTGAAAGCCGATCAGATTCTAAAAGCAGTCTGGTGTGTATTCCGGTTGCGAAGTGGAAAATGGATGAAAAAAATAACAGTTGGAAAAGTTTCCGGGCAGGAAGACAGAGCGTGAAGAAGGGAAGCGGGGACAGTGTGTCTGTCCCCGTTTTTGCACTTGAAAGAGAATATAATATGGGTTTGCAAAAGATAACAGAAAAATACTTGTATAATGAGGAGGAATATGATGGGGGAAACAGCAAAACTGCCAGATGGCAGCATGTTTGAATTTTGGGAAGACGAGACAGTGTATGACATCGTATTGCATGTAAACAGCACACATCCGGATGCGGATGATAGGAATGCAGGAACGTTAAAGGCACCACTTAAAACAATACAGGCAGCAGCGGAAAGGGCAGTGCCTGGAACGCGTGTCCTGATCCATGGAGGAGAATACAGAGAGTGGGTACATCCGGTGTGTGGAGGTATCAATGCATCACATATGATAAGCTATGAAGCATACGGGGATGGAGAAGTTGTGATCAAGGCTTCTGAAAAAGTGGAGAACTTCAGACCAAGTAATGGCTGGAGACTGTATAACAATTTTGGGAAAAAGAAAGAGGAAGCGAAGATAAAGGTCTGGGAATACTGTCTGGAGCCTAACTTATTTCTGGGATACAATCCGTTCTGCGCGGTGAACATTTTACATGACAGACTGTTTATTGAGTATGATAAGACAGATATGACAACTTATCTGAACCGGAGAGGGATGGTGTTCTGCGATGGAAAACCGCTTACACAGGTTTCACTTTGCAATGGACTTGGGGAAAAAGACGGAACGTACTGGGTGGAAGCTAACGGACAGCGTGTGCACTTCAGGCTTTGGAATGATGAAGATCCGGCGGATCATAGAATCGAAGTAACCTGTAGAGAACAGTGTTTTGCACCGGACGAACCATTTCTGTCTTATATAAAAGTAAAAGGACTGACCTGTGCACATGCGGCAACAGGGGCTCCGGTACCGCAGCGGGGAGCAATTTCCTGTTACAGAGGACATCACTGGATCATTGAGGACTGTACAGTAGACTGGTCAAACGGAGTAGGGATTGATGTGGGAAATGAATGCTGGCATCATGAGATGATACCGGGGCAGAAAATCGGATATAGCGTGATCAGAAACTGTACGATTTCCAACGCAGGGGTATGTGGAATTGCAGGGCTTCATGCAGTGCATATGTTGATCGAGGATAACCGGATCGAAGAAACCGGATGGCAGAAGATGGAATTTTCCTGGGAAGCAGGAGCAATTAAGCTTCACAATAGTGTAAACAGCCTGATCCGCAGAAATCTGTTCCGCAATACATTCCGGGCAGATCATCTGTGGATGGATTGTGGAAATGAAAATAACAGAATTACACATAACCTGTTTTTAGATGGAAGGGAGCAGAGAGAGGCTATTTTCATAGAATGTACGAAAGATGGTGTGAATCTGATCGACCACAATATCATCTGGAATGTGGAAGGTCGGTTTGACCGGAATCAGATAAAGGAGCAGAAAGGGTCGGCCGGCTGGTACGCAATGACGGAATCTGGTGAGGTGAATGGATATGGAATCTATGGGGAAGGAACAGACAGACTGCGGATCGAACATAATTTGATCGGGAATTGCAGAAGTGCTGGATATTTTGCAAAGCCGGTATCTTTCCGGATGCATGGTCTGGAAAGAGGCGGTACATCGAGAGATGCCTGGATTCTGAATAATTTGTTTTACCGTTGCGGGGAAGCTGCTGTGAAGTTCCCGACAAAGGACAACCATTGTGATGGTAATACCTACGTTGGAATGGAGGGAGGTTATCTGCGAATTCTGTATCCGGAACCGGAGGTATGTCTGCATCTTCCATCCTGGCAGGAATTTTATCAGTTCGACAGAGAAGGACAGGAAGGATGGTTTGAGATAGAGGTGGATACCGATCATCTGAAGCTGGAATTCAAGAAGGCAGATGATCGTCCATTTGGCTTCCCGGGAGAACTGGCAAAACGGGATATTGTATACAATCCGGAGGAGGTAAGAACAGTGGATATCCATACGCTGTCGCAGAGTGATTTTTATGGAAATGCTTTAGAAGCAGGGAAGGTAATTCCAGGACCATTTGCAGAGATGCGAAAGGGAAAGGTTTATGAGATAGATTGTCGCAGGAAAGAGAGATAACCTGGGGTATCAGGGAAGAAAAAAGGAGAAATAAAGTATGGACAGACTAAATATCAGGACCAAAAACAGGAAGTTTGAAACAGCAAAAGATTTGTATGGGATTTTCTTTGAAGACATCAACCGGGCCGGAGATGGTGGAATCTATCCGGAAATGATAAGAAACAGATGCTTTGAAGATTCACTTCTTCCGGAGGGATATACGCAGCGGGCAGATGAAGTTCATGTTGTGACAGATTCCGGATGGGAAGATGAATTCAATGGCGGAGAAGGACTTTCTAGCTGGGTAGAGGAGGACCAAATTGAAAAAACGTCTGTACCGGGGTGGTATGCACAGGATGCGCGCATGCGGTTAGAACAGGCGGACACTTTGAACAAAAACCGGAAAGCGGCACTGAATGTACGGTTTGAAAAGGGTGGAAGCATCTGGAATATAGGATTTTGCGGTATCCCACAGAAAAAAGGGGAAGCATATAAATTCTGTCTGTTTGCAAAAACAGCCCAGGAAACAAAATTGGAGGTTTCTGTCATAGAAAATAATGTGTGCTTTGCATCCACAACATTGCTGCTGAAAGGGAATGGTTACGTAAAGTACGATGCAGTACTTGCCGCAACAGGAGACAGTCAGAATGCGAAGCTTATATTTCGGTGTCCGGATGGTGGAGAGATCCTGTTTGGTTTTACATCTCTGATGCCGGGAACAACCTATAATGGACATGGATTACGCGTGGATCTCGTTGAAAAACTGCGCGATCTGCATCCGAGTTTCATGAGGTTCCCAGGGGGATGTATTGTAGAGGGTTCGACGCCGTCCACTGTCATGCTATTTCGTAATACAGTAGGACCGGTATGGGAGAGACCGGGGCAGCAGTTAGTATGGCATTACCGCAGCAGTAACGGACTTGGATTTCACGAGTATCTGCAGCTTTGCGAGGATCTTGGAATGGAACCATTATATGTATGTAATTGCGGTATGACCTGTCAGGGTAGGAAGCCTGTTCTCCTCACAGGAAAAGAACAGGACGAGATACTGGAAGATACAATGAATGCTTTGGAATATGCGCTTGGATCGCCGGAGAGCAGATGGGGAAGCTTAAGAACACAGATGGGACACAGAGAGCCGTTTGGGTTGACTTATCTTGAGATTGGAAATGAGAATTTCGGACCGGATTACGAGGAGCGCTATCGCAGATTTTATGATGTGGTGAAGGAAAAATATCCGCATTTGAAGGTGATTGCGAATGCGCATATCGAGGAGCATGCCTGCACGACGGAGTATGTGGATGAGCATTTTTATAATTCAACCGAGTTTTTTGCAGAAAATCAGAATTATTATGAAAACTATGACAGAAAAGGTCCAAAGATATTTGTCGGTGAGCAGGCGGTAAATGAAGGTGCACATCTTGGAAAATTATATGGAGCACTTGGAGAGGCAGCATTCCTGATCGGGCTGGAAAAAAATCAGGATGTTGTAGCACTTGCATCGTATGCTCCGTTATTTGAACATGTTCATTATCATTCCTGGTCACCGAACCTGATCCGGTTCCAAAATGCAGAGAGCTTTGGAATACCGACTTATTATGTATGGAAAATGTTTGGAAAAAACAGAGGATCATATGTAGTGGAGTCAGAGGTGGAATCCGGTAAAATATACCGTCCGATGGAGGGCATGGCATCTTTGAAATCCAGATCTGTCCTGAACTATAAAAATGCAATGTGGAATGGCAGAAAAACAGCAGTGACGCATGAAATGATGGGACATGTGATGGAAGAGGAAGAGGATGGCAGCTGCTGTATCGGACATCCTGAGGAAGAACAGATTGCAGCAATGTGCCGGAAAATGCCATGGGGAGACAAAGAGAAGAGCTTTGTTGTATTCGGGGAGGAATCAGATACCTGTGGAAAATTTGATGTTGATATTTATGTAGAACCAGGCAGCAGCTTTGAAATTGGCATTTTCAGTGCAAGGGTAATTTTATCTTATTATGACCAGTTGTTAGAAGGTGCGGAAAAAATATGGACACCGTTTGGAGTAAGACCTCTGCTCTGGAAAATAGAGGAGGATCATGCATCGTTCTGGGAAACAGCAATTCCTGAGGAGAAGAGACTGACGGAAGATTTTCCGCTTTGTATAGAGCCTGGAAGATATCATCATTTTGGATATGAGACAGATGGAAAGACGGTACGGCTCTTTATAGACCGGAAGATAGTACGTGAAGTGGAAATTCCATCTTTTCCAGCAGTATCTTCTGCAACAACAGTGACAGAGGATGAAATTTTTATCAAACTTGTTAACATGGAAGGAAAAACAGATCCTATAGAAATCTCTTTAGACTGCGGTGTAGAGCGTGAGTATGAGGCAGTTCTTCTGACAGGGGAAAAGACAGCAGAGAATACATTTGAAGAACCGGAAAAAGTGAGTGACAAGACGATGAAGATGGAGGGAGCATCTAAAAAATTCATTTATGAAGCACCTGCTTACTCTGTGAGTGTGTTAAGATTGAAGAAAAAGCAGGCATTTAACCCATATCTTCCATCGTGGGAGTATATTCCGGATGGAGAGCCGTATGTGTTCGGAGACAGGGTGTATGTATACGGATCCCATGATTTTTATAACGGACATGTATTTTGCCTGGGAGATTATGTCTGCTGGTCAGCACCGGTTGACAATCTCGCCGACTGGAGATATGAAGGAGTGATTTATCCTAAAATAGAAGATCCATTGAACAGGGATGGAAAGATGTGCCTGTATGCCCCGGATGTGACAGTGGGACCGGATGGAAGATATTATCTGTATTATGTGCTGGACCATGTCTCTGTCGTATCAGTTGCAGTTTCTGACACACCGGCAGGAAAATATGAATTTTATGGATATGTCCATGATAAAAAGGGAGACAGACTCGGGGAAAGACCGGGGGATGAACCACAGTTTGATCCGGGAGTACTGACAGAAGGAGCGCGAACCTATCTGTATACGGGATTTTGCGGAAGAGGAGACAAAACGAGACATGGTGCGATGGCGACAGTGCTCGGTCCGGATATGATTACCATCGAGGAAGAACCGGTATTTGTGGCACCGGGAGGAGAGTATGCGGATGGAACCGGATATGAGGGACATGCATTTTTTGAAGCACCATCTATCCGGAAGATAGGAAACACATACTATCTGATTTATTCGTCTTCGGTGATGCATGAGTTATGCTATGCAACCAGTGAGAAACCAACGGGAAAATTCACATATAGGGGTGTGCTGGTAAGCAACTGCGATATGCATATAGATACTTATAAACCTGCAGATATGCCATCTACCTATGGCGGAAACAACCATGGAAGTATCGTGGAGATTTCCAGTGAATGGTATATTTTTTATCACAGACAGACGAACGGAACCTGGTATAGCAGACAGGGGTGTGCAGAAAAGCTTCATTTGGCAGAAGATGGAAGCTTCCGCCAGGTGGAACTGACATCCTGTGGATTAAATGGCGGATCACTAGTGGGAAGGGGGGAATACCCGGCTTATATTGCATGCAATCTGTTTACAGCGGAGGAGAGCATTTTTGATGCAAACCAGAGATTTCCAAGAGTGATGCAGGATGGAAGAGACGGTGATAAGGAACCGGGGTACATTTCCCATATTACAGATACCACAACGCTAGGCTTTAAATACTTTGAATGTGAAAATGTACAGAAAGTCATCCTGAAAGTGAGAGGATATGGAAGTGGGACGTTCGAGGTTAAGACGGCCTGGGATGGTGAGGTGCTTGGGACGGTTCAGATTGTAAACAGCAATGTGTGGGAGAAATATGAGATTCAGGCACAGATCCCGGATGGTAAGCAGGCAATCTATTTTACATATAGAGGATACGGAAATCTTGACTTACTGTCATTCACACTTGAGTAGGAAAAATTATGGATAAAAGTGGGAGCACAGTCATTCATTTGGGACTGGAAGAATTTGAAATTTTGTTATTTTAGCCGGTTGTGGAAAAAAATGACAGCGGATGTAATTAGGAAAGAGATATGAGAGAGGGAGACGATAAAATGAGTGAAGAGGCAAAAAACGTGCAAAAGAACTGGTAAGCCAGATGACAGTGGAAGAGAAGATGAGCCAGATGCTCTATCAGTCACCGGCAATCGAAAGGCTTGGCATTCCGGCATATAACTGGTGGAATGGGGCTTTGCATGGAGTTGCAAGAGCCGGAGTAGCAACCATGTTCCCACAGGCGATCGGGCTGGCAGCCACTTTTGACAGAGAACTGATACAGGAGATCGGAGATGTCGTTTTCACAGAAGGAAGGGCGAAGTTCAATGAATTTTCGAGAAGAGGGGATCACGGCATCTATAAAGGGCTCACCTTCTGGGCACCGAATGTTAATATTTTCAGGGATCCACGATGGGGAAGAGGACATGAGACATACGGGGAGGATCCGTATCTGACAGGAGAATTAGGCTGTGCATACATCAAAGGTTTGCAGGGCCCGGATCCGGAGCATCCAAAGGTAGCAGCCTGCGCGAAGCATTTTGCAGTACATAGTGGACCGGAAGCACTCAGGCATCAGTTCAATGCGCAGGTGTCAAAGCATGATCTGTATGATACTTATTTATATGCATTCAAGCGGTGCGTCAAAGATGCAAAAGTGGAAGCGGTCATGGGTGCCTATAACAGAGTGAACGGGGAACCGGCATGTGGCAGCAAGGGACTGCAGAACGGTCTCGAGAAGATCAGTAAAATCCTGATGAGTGCGCTGCTAATCATGATTGTGGTGCTCGCCGTCCACAGCTTTACCCTGTCCGGTGCAGGAGAGGGAATCCGTTTCTACCTGATTCCGAATCTTAAGACTGTAAAGGAGGTTGGATTTGGAAATGTCGTATCAGCCGCCATGAACCAGGCATTCTTTACCTTAAGCCTTGGAGTGGCTGCCATGGAGATCTTCGGCAGCTACATGGGAAAAGATCATACGTTAGCTGGCGAGGGACTTCGGATCTGCGCACTGGATACATTCGTTGCCATTATGGCAGGACTGATTATTTTCCCGGCAGGTTCGATTCCCCCTGGGAACAGTCAAATTTTGCAACAATGATGACCACAATTCATTGTTGCTTTTTTTTATTTATAGGTGCTTACGAGCACCGAATGCCGCGACAACGAGCGTGTAACGCGAGTGAGTTCAGGGAAAAGGAGAGAATGCCTATGGCAGAAAAAAACAGACGAACGAGTTACGGATGAAAAAGTGGTAGAAATTGAAATGGAAATTTTCTAAATATGTGCCACAAATCTTGAAAAAATCTTGATTTGTGGCATAATAAATATATATTTTGATTTGGAGATGATGTTATGTATATAAAGCGTGAAAGATATCTAAGCAAAATAAGACCATTTTATGATGTGGATTTAATTAAGGTTCTGACAGGTGTTAGAAGATGTGGAAAATCTATATTGTTAGAGCAGATTAAAGAAGAATTTATTGAAAATGGGTTTGATAGAGCGCATATTATAGCCCAGCACTTCCGCATCACCGTCAATTACGTCCAGTTCGCCATACAAGGTCTTGAGCAGACTTGTTTTTCCGGAGCCTACTTTTCCTATCAGATAGACGAACTCTCCTTTGTGCAATTCCAGATTTACATCACTTAGCACACAGAGTTCCTGTTGATGGATTTCTACGTTCTTATATTGAATCAACGCCTCGTCATCCATACTGACTCCCGTTTTAATTTTTAATTATTAAATTTTAATTGTTTAATGCTTCTTCCATGTACTGCTATGTCTTTCCTGCAATTCGCGTGCAAGGTCTTCGATGCGGTAACCTTTTGAAGTTAATAATACAATCATGTGATAAATCAGGTCGGCTCCTTCATAAATCAGACGTTCGTTTGTTCCATTCGTAGCTTCGATCACTGTTTCGACAGCTTCCTCACCTACTTTCTGAGCGATCTTGTTGATTCCGGATTCGAACA
>OLPI01000238.1_pt1 | contig 52371 bp, 33 predicted proteins | sample 1672361 | NCBI WGS metagenome assembly OLPI01 (sample SAMEA3136675, study PRJEB25190) | human gut metagenome
TAACACGCGGCCCGACGTTAAGCACTCTTGTGCGCAAGACCATCTGTCTTTTGCAGGACATAGCAGAAATGGATCTTAGGGTTGCGCGCAAAATCTTCAGGGATGGTCTTCGCGGTAATGTCGCGCACCGTGAACCCCTGTTCGACAAGCGCGGCTTCATCGAGCTTGAATGAGCGCAGATTCCCCGAAAAGATGATGATGCCACCTGGGCGCAAGAGCTTCGACACATCACGCAAGAGATAGAAGTGATCGCGCTGGATATCCCACGTGAGCTTGCCCATCGCTTTGGAGTTCGAGAAGGTGGGCGGGTCGACGAAGATGAGGTCGTAGCGACGAATGCGACCGCCCTTCGCCTGGCGCGGATCCTTTTCCGCACGTACCCACGCGCGCACGTCTTCCTTGATGAAACGATACGCAGACCCCGTAAAGCCATTGCGCACCATATTGCGCTTCGCCCAATCGAGATACGTCTGGGAAAGGTCGACCGTAGTCACGCTCTTCGCTCCCCCAGCTGCGGCATACACGCTCGCGCTTCCCGTGTACGCGAAGAGGTTGAGCACGTCCTTGCCCTTCGCCTGCGTGGCAATGAAACGGCGCGTTATGCGGTGATCGAGGAACAATCCCACATCGAGATAGCTTGCCAGATCGAGCTCGAAGGTAAGCCCCGATTCCTGCGTGAGCACCGGCTTAGGAAGCGTTCGACCGCGCGCATATTGCCCGCCACCCTTCGCTTGCTTGCGCACGCGCGTAAACACCTGATCGCGCGGTATCTCGAGCACGGCTGCAGCAATGCGCACCGCATCTTCGAAGCGACGATATGCCTTATGCGGATCGATCGATTTTGGCGCTTGATACTCCGAGATGAGCAGGTAGGGCACATCGAAGGTGCGCTCTATGTGTGTGGTGCGTACCTCCTCGCTTGCGAGGAACAGATCGATCGCGACCGCATAATCAGGAAGATCGGCATCGTAGAGGCGAAACGCAAACACTCGGTTCTGCTCTGCCCACTTCCTGCGCGCTTTTGCATTCTTGCGCAGACGCGCCGCGAATTGGTCGGGATGATCGGAAAGCACGGGCACCACCACGTCCCTGCCCGAAAGCGAAACGAGCGAGAGCGTCTTGCGCTCTGCCTGACCAAGCTGATAGGTGCGCACGGTGGTCTCGAGCGCACCGTTGTACACGGCGCTTTCCGTGAAGGGTGTGGCACCAATATAATCATCGAAATGGATATCGGGCGTGATGACCGTGAGCGTCCAAGCATCCAGAAGTGCATCGAGGCCTTTTTGGAGTGCACCGTAGAAGACATCCACATCGCGCGCCATCAAGCGCACGCCATAGGGAGGGTTTCCCACCACGCAACCTTGCGTGGCCTGTGCCACTCCGAAGCCCTCAAGCGTCGCTTCCATATCCGCGCAATTCGCGACCGCAAGATCGATGAAGCCCGCCAAGCCTACCCGCCCTGCTTGAGCACGAGCGATCTCGATAGCACGCGGATCGATATCGCTTCCCACGATGCGTGGCATACGGGCAAGGCCTGCTTCAAGACGCGCATCCGCTTCAGCGAGCAGGCGCGCGAACACTTCAGGATCGAACTGCCGCCAACCCGAAAAGCCCCAGTAATCGCGCAGGATACCCGGTGCCATATCGGCTGCCATCATGGCGCCTTCGATAACGAGCGTGCCACCACCACAGAACGGATCGACAAGAACACAATCCTGCGACTCAAGCGTACCCGCCCTTAAGCCCTCGACCACGCGGGCCCACGGACTCATCAGCAGCACTCCTGCCGCCAGGGCTTCCTTGAGCGGCGCTTGGACGTTCTCCCCTTCTTGGCGATACCCGCGCTTGTGGAGCGGCTCGCCTGCAAGATCTATCGCGACCGTAGCCTTCTTCGCATGGATCGACACGTTGATCTGCACATCCGGGCGGTGCTTCGAAACCTCGAGGCGCTTGCCGATTTGCGCGCGCAGTTCATCGCAGATCGCATCCTTCACGCGCATGGCGGAAAACTGGGTGTTGCGCAGCTCCCGATTCGTCCCGTGCGCAGAGACCGCGATCGTAGCATCGGGGCCAATATGCTCCTGCCAGGAAATCGCGCGGGTCTGTTCGTAGAGCTCATCAGCGTTCGCACATCCGATGCGTGCAAGCACGAGCAGCACACGCGAAGCGCTGCGAAGCCACAAGCAGGCGCGCAGCGCATCTTCGATGGTGCCGAAAAAGGCAACGCCCCCTTTAAGGGGGCGAATGCGCTTGATACCTTGGCTCTTCAGTTCTTCAGAAACGATCCGCTCGAAACCAGCCGGGCAGACCGCATAAAACTCGAATGAGGCGTCCATTAATCTTCCAGATAATCCTTGAGCTTCTGGGAGCGAGAAGGATGGCGCAGTTTGGCGAGCGTCTTGCTCTCGATCTGACGAATGCGCTCACGCGTGACGCCGAACTCGCGACCCACTTCTTCGAGCGTGCGCGGATGACCGTCTTCAAGACCGAAACGCAGCGTGATGACCTTGCGTTCGCGCTCTGCCAAGCCCTCGAGCGTTTTCGCGAGCTGCTCTTGGAGCATGGAGAAGCTTGCTGCATCGGGCGGAACAACCGCGGCATCGTCTTCGATGAAATCGCCCAACTGCGAGTCTTCCTCTTCGCCGATAGGCGTTTCAAGGCTGACCGGTTCCTGCGAGATCTTCTGGATCTCACGAACGCGCTCAGGCGTGAGGCCCATCTCTTCAGCGATCTCTTCGGGGGTTGGTTCGCGACCGAGCGATTGCAGGAGCTGACGCTGAATGCGCACGAGCTTGTTGATGGTCTCGACCATATGCACGGGAATACGGATGGTGCGCGCCTGGTCTGCGATAGCACGGGTGATGGCCTGGCGGATCCACCAGGTAGCATACGTGGAGAACTTGAAGCCCTTCGTATAGTCGAACTTCTCGACCGCGCGGATCAGACCGAGGTTACCTTCCTGGATAAGGTCCAGAAACAGCATGCCACGACCCACATAGCGCTTCGCGATGGAGACCACCAAACGCAAGTTCGCTTCGATGAGCTGCTGCTTTGCATCCAGACCTACCTGCTCGATACGGGAAAGGCGCCTGCGTTCGCGACGCTCGAGCGGCACACCGCCCTCTTCTTCCGACGCATCGAGCTGTGCCATAGCCTCGACACCCGCCTCGATCTTCATGGCGAGGTCGACCTCTTCGGCCGCCGTGAGCAGCGAGACCTTGCCGATCTCCTTGAGATACATGCGCACCGGATCGCCCGTGAGCATAGCGACGGAATTGTCGGAGTTGTATTTGCGCGTGCGCGCCGTCTTGGTCTTGGATGAGACACGAGGAACCGTGATCTCGGCGGCAGCCTTCAGCTCTTCTTGGGGAATGCCCTCAAGAAGCTCGTCGTCTGAAAGGCTCGCATCCGCTTCGACGGAATCATCTTCAGTTGTCTTGTCTGGTTTAGAAAGATCAGGCTCGATAGAATCGTCTTCTAACAAGTCTTCTTCGAGTTCCTCTTCGAGGATTTCTTCGGCCGCTACTTGCGCAGCTGCCTTTTTGGTTTCTTCAGTTGTCTTGCTTTCGACCTGCTCTTTAGCAACTTTTTCTTGTTTCTTCTTGCTACTCGTCGTCTTTTTCGTGGCAGCCTTTTTCGTTGTTGCTTTCTTGGCAGGCGCTTTGGCTTTTTTAGTCTCTTTCTTCGAAGATTCTACTTCTTCTGTTTCCAAAGTAGTTTTCTTACTAGCTTTTGAAGAGGTTTTAGCCACACTTGATCCTCTCGTTACCGTTGAGTCTAACTGTGTGCTTTATAGCGCATCGAACTATTATATAAAAGTTCTCCCCCGCTCAAAAGGGGGTATTTTTGAAACCTTCGAACTTTTTTACCAAGGGATAAGGACATACCCCACGAAGGCACAAAGGAACGCGAAGAGCGCACCGGCGATCACATCGCGGGGAAAATGAACGCCCCCGATCACGCGTATCGCACCGAACGCGCAGCTGCATACCACGAGCGCGATGCCCACCCACACGTTCCAAGCGCACCACGAACAGGCGATCATCATGAGCGAGAACGTATGCCGACTAGGGAACGAATGCCCCATCGTGTCCTTTTCGATGAGCGGATCGATCGCGAGCACCTCGTAGGGACGCGGAGCATCGTAGTAACGACGGAATACGCTCAGTGCCGTAAAGCCGATAGCTGGCACCACAACGAAGCGCACGAACGCTACCCAATCTCCCGCAAGAGCAACGAGCACCAGCAGGAGCGGATACGCGATATACCCAACAAGCGTGAGCGCACGATTTGCCAAGCGCAGCCATAACAGGGCGTTGCTATTCTCGCGAAACGTACGCAAGATCCTCTCGTATGCTTGTTCATCCACGCAAAGATTCCTGTCTCGTTGCCGGGCGAAGTGAAAGAATCGTTACGCCCCTATGACCTTTTTGTCACCCCTGCCATTTTATGCCAAGGGATACGCTATGCTAGTAGGTAAGATACGAAAGGGGCTCGTAGAGCGCCCTTGAACTCCCTCGAAAGAAAAGGATCGATGCATCATGTCAGCAGTTGCAGGTTGGTATCCAGACCCTGAAGGTGACACCTCGCGCCTCCGCTATTGGGACGGCACCCAGTGGACCGATAACTATACCCCCATCCCCACCGCATCTCCTGCGGAAGACCCGCAGGTTGCACAGGCCGCAGCCTATACCGCACAGCCTACCCCTGCCGCACCGGTCACCTCAGACACCTCCTATCAGGTGTTCGATTCTGAGCAGATCTACCCCATGACCAGCCAAGACCGCGTGCTGCGCCTGATCGCTTTCATCCTGAACATCATCTCCTGCGTAGGGTGGGCGTGGCTCATCATCCCGCTCGCTTGGATGATCCCGATGACGGTCATCAGCTGGGGCATCTACAAGGGTACGCGCGCCAACACCGTTGCGTTCGGCGTGTGTACGCTCATCTTCGTCGATCTGATATCGGGTATCTTGCTGCTCATCTCGCACAAGGACACGCCCCAGGCTTAACAGACAAACAGCTATCTTCACTTGACTGAAAAGATTCTCTACATCGAAGGCATCCCGGTGAAGCTCACGCGAAAGCGCATGAAGTCAGTGCGCCTACGAGTGAAATCTCCGAGCGGAGACGTGTGCCTCTCGGCTCCGTATCATGTTCCCGAAGCCGAGCTCCGTACCTTTATTGCTGCACGCGCAGATTGGATCCGCCAGCAGCAAGCGCGCATCGCTGCTTCCCCTTCGGCGCGCGCCGAGACGGCGAGCAAAGAAGAGATCGAAGCGTGGCGCGCGGTCGTGAAAGCTTGCGTTCCTCCCCTGGTCGAACAGTGGGCGGTTATTCTGGATGTTCATCCGAAAACGATCGCCTATCGCAACATGAAGAGCCGCTGGGGCAGCTGCCAACCCGAAACAGGACGCATCTGCTTCAACATCCGCCTTGCGCTCTATCCACCCGAATGCCTAGAATACGTGGTCGTTCACGAACTCTGCCATTTTCTCGAGCCGAACCACGGGCCAGGGTTCCATGCGCTCATGGATCGCGTCATGCCCGATTGGCCCGCGCGCAAGAAGAAGCTCCAATAAGAAGGCTGGCGACGCAAGCCACGCAACGAGATCGAGAAGCAAGACCGAGCATCGAGGCACGACTCAACATTTCGGTATAGATTTCACGTTCTCCCGCAACAGCGCAGAACACTTCCCTACCATGAGAACCAACTGCAAGAATGCCCTGCGCGAGCGCAGGTCAACCGAACAAGGGCGTAAGACAAGGAGCTGTCATGATCACCTACTACCGATCGAACCATGGCGCGCTCGAAACCATCGATAAACCCGAACCAGGCTGCTGGATCAACGTATACGAGCCAGCCGAAAAGGAACTCAGCTGGCTCAGTCAGAGCCTGGACATCTCTCCCAATTTCCTGAGCAAAGCCTTCGATGAGGAGGAATCGGCCCATGCGGATGTCGACCCTGATAATGATCAGGTGCTCGTCATCGTCGACTGCCCCTACATCGTTTCGGAAGACTGCCAACACGGCAAGAAGATCACGCAATATGACACGTTGCCGATTTCGTTCATCTTCATCCCTAAAGAGAAGTACTTGCTCACGCTCAGCCTTCATCATAATGAGTACCTCGATGAATTCGCGAAGAAGAAGGGCAACGCGATCGACACCGCACATCCCCAGCAGTTCCTTTTGAAAACGCTTCTCTTCATCTGCGAGGTCTATCTTCACAGTCTGCGCGTGATCAATCGGCAGATCCACGAATACGAGAAGCTGCTGCGCAAACGCATCAATGATTCCGATCTGCTGGTCATGCTCGATTTCGAGAAATCGTTGATCTACTTCACCACCTCTCTTCAAGGGTTGAGCGCAACGGTATCGCATGTCGAATTCAAGGAAACGGTCCATATCACCTCTGCAGAAGAAGAGCTGCTCGATAACGTGAAGATCGAGATCGCACAAGCAAGCGAGATGTGCAAGATCTACACCGACATCCTCGAAGGGATCACCGATGCCTTCTCGAACGTGCTCAACAACAATCTGAACACGACCATGCGTATCTTGACCGGCATCACCATCATCCTCGCGATGCCCACGATCATCTTCAGCTTCTACGGCATGAATGTGGCGGGGCTGCCGCTCGCAGAACTGTGGTGGTACCCCGTTCTGATAGCGGTCATCCTCTGCGTGATCGTATTCCTCGTGCTGAAGTACACCCGCATCCTGAAGTAGCGAAGTCTGAGAGTCAGAGAGTCAAGAGAACCATCCTCATTTCTCTTCCCAGCGCCCTTCTCCTTTGCGATAACGCGCAGGGCTCACCCCAAAGTGACGACCGAACGCATCAACGAAGCTGCTCGCATGTGCGTAGCCCACGGCGTGCGCGATCTGGGAGATCGTGCCTCTGGTGTTCGCAAGCAAGAGCGCGGCTTCTTCCATGCGGCGTTCGCGTATGTATTCTCCCAGCCCCATCGCGAACTCGCGGTGAAATGCCTCGCACAAGTATGTCCTTCCCACAAAAAGCTCGTGCGCGATTTGGGTGGTGGTCAGCTTTTCCGCAAAACGCCTATCGATGATGTGCTTAGCTTCCTGCGCGATGAGCGCATCTTCTGCGAGCGAAGGCTCTTCGCCTTCTGCTTTCGAGAAGGCCGCATCAACAACAGCTGCCAAGATCTCATTCACCTTGGCGGCGCAGTAGAGATTCCCGCTTGCGCGCAAAGAAAGCGCCGGTACAAGCTGTGCAAATAAGGGTGCGATTTCAGAGGGCAAATCTGTTCGATCCGCTGCACTCAAGAAATCAAAGAGCTGCTGGCGTTCGACATCGGTAAGGCCTTCCATGCGATCGAAGAATGAAGGTAACATCACCAGAGAATGCGCGCAGCATTGTTCGCCCTGCACGATCCGGCATTCCATGGGCGTTCCATCCATGCGGAATGACACGAGATTCTTATCGCTCCACCTGCGTTTTGCGATGAGATCGCACGGAATCTGGAGCACGCTATCCCTGCTCATATACGAAAGGCAGATACTATTTTCAGGAAACTCAATGAAGTTGATATCGGACTGCACCTGCACCTTGTTATACGTGTAGAGACAATCTTCGGCAAGAGAGAATGCCCAAAGGATGCCTTCTCCCACCTCGGCATCGATCGTGCTGAGTGAACCATGGCGAGCTTCAAGCTCGCGCAGCCCGAGTTGCTCCATCTGAGGGACGAAGAAGGTCTGCATGGGCTGAGCAACATCTTCGATCATGGTATGCCTCCTTATCTTGATCGTCTACGTGAGCTCTGGTTACGAATCTGTTCACCTTCATTAGGACTTCGTCCAAAAAAACATACGCGAAGCAAATCAAATGGTACAAACATCTTGCGACGAATGTTTCCCTAGTCTAACAATTTTTAAGGACGAGGACTAGTTAAAAGAAAGGAGAGCATTCTATGCACGAAGAGAATGAGAATGCGCACGGGAATGAATCGTGCAATCTTGAATCTGGCTTGCAACAACCCAGCGGCACGTCCAAAAAACTGGGGCTTGGTTATTTGCTCCAGTTTGCGGCTAAACGTCGCGGGCTTTTATACCTGGGGTGTTTCTTGTCGGCTTGCGCGATGCTGCTTTCGTTCGGACCTTATATCTGCATCTGGCTCGTAGCGCGCGATTTGATCCAGGTAGCGCCTGCTTGGGCAAGCGCCGAGAATCTGGCGGTATATGGTTGGGCGGCATTTTGGATCGCAGTGGTAAGCCTGCTGTTGTATTTCGTCGCGCTTTTGTGCACGCACGCTTGCGCATTCCGCACGGCGGGCAACTTGCGCCGCGAGAGTCTTGCGCATCTGATGAAGGTGCAGCTGGGCGACACGCACGCATCGGGCGAGCTTCGTCGTATCATCGATGGGTGCGCGGGAGCCACTGAAGGTCTTATCGCACACAAAGTTCCTGATACGGTCGGTTCGATCGCAATGGTGTTGGGGATGGTGGTCACGCTCTTCGTTTTCGACTGGCGGATGGGACTGGCATGCTTGCTTGCTGCTGTTGCTTCGATCGCATGCATGTTCGCCATGATGGGCGGCAAGAGCGCGCACTTCATGCAGCGCTATCAACAAGCGCTCGTGAACATGTCAAAGACGGGTACGGAATATGTGCGTGGCATTCCCGTGGTGAAGGTATTCCAGCAGACTGTCCATTCGTTCAAGGCGTTCCACGATGCCATCAACGAATATTCCGAGATGGCTGAAAAATACGCAGTCAAGGTTTGCGCTAAGCCGCAGGTAACCTCGCTCACGATCATCAACGGCATCGCGATCTTCCTGGTGCCTGTCGTGGTGCTTATTGCGCCTGCGGCTTATCAGGCTGGAAGCGTTGACTTCGCCACCTTCATCGCTGATTTCGCGTTCTATGCCATCTTTTCGGCTATCATCGCTACGGCCTGCACGCGCCTTATGTTCGTGATGGAAGAGATCGAGATCTCGCAAGATGCCGCGAAGCGCTTGCATGCGCTCCTTGCTTCACCGGTGCTCAAGAACACGAAGGATCCGCAGGTGCCACATGACCATTCGATTGCTTTCGAGAACGTGAGCTTCCGCTACGAAGGAGCCGAGGTTGATACCCTACGCGACATTTCGTTCGATATTCCACAAGGTTCGACCGTGGCGCTGGTGGGGCCATCGGGTGGTGGCAAGACCACCACGGCAAGCTTGGTTCCGCGCTTTTGGGATGTAAGCTCGGGTGCGGTGCGCATTGGCGGCGTGGATGTGCGCGATATTGACATCTATGCACTGATGGAAAACGTAGCGTTCGTCTTCCAGGACAATCGCCTCTTCAAGAAGAGCATCTATGAGAATGTCGCAGCAGCCCGTCCTGATGCGACCCGCGAAGACGTGATGGCAGCTTTGCACGCTGCACAGTGCGATGACATCCTTGCGAAGTTGCCCGAGGGAGTCGATACCGTGATCGGTGCGCATGGCATACATCTTTCAGGTGGCGAAAAGCAACGTATCGCACTGGCGCGTGCGCTTTGCAAGCAGGCACCCATCGTGGTGCTGGATGAAGCGACCGCGTTCGCCGATCCCGAGAATGAGGCGCTCATGCAGGAAGGTTTCGCGAAGCTTGCTGAAGGAAAGACGATGCTGAAGATCGCCCATCGTCTGTCCACTGTCGTAGATGCTGACAAGATCGTGGTGATCGCCGACGGAAAGGTCGTTGAGCAAGGAACGCATGATGAGCTCGTGCGGGCCGCAGGCCTCTACGCACGCATGTGGGATAAGTACCAGCAAGCGGCAACTTGGCAAATCACATCGCGAGAAGAACTAGCTGTCACGCCTGAAGATGCTTCTGCAATGAGCGATCTAGAAGGAAGTACCACCGCTGAAAACGCTTCAGCAACCTTGGAAGGAGGCTCCTCATGCTAAAGGAAACATATGCGCTCACCGATGAGGGCGTGAAGAACATTCGTTGGGGAACCTTCTGGACGGTTCTATGCAACCTGATCGTCATGTTCGGGATCGGCATCTTCTTCATCCTCATGCAGCAGCTGATCGATGTGCTTTGTTACGGCGCGGTACTACCCGAGATCTGGCCCTATGCGATCGGGCTGGTGGTGTTCGCCGTTGCGCTTTGGGTTGCTCACTGGTTCCAATACGAACATACCTACGGCAAGACCTACCGCGAAAGCGGGCAGCAGCGCATCGCGCTGGCAGAGCGGTTGCGCGTCTTGCCACTTTCGTTCTTCGGCAAGCGCGACTTGGCGGATCTGACCGAGACCATCATGACCGATGCCACTACGATGGAGCACGTCTATTCGCACGTGCTACCGTATCTGTATGGATCGTATATCTCGACCGGCATCATTGCCGTATGCTTATTCGCCTTCAATTGGCAGTTGGCGTGCGCGGCGCTGTGGTCGGTGGTGGCGGCGTTCGTCTTGCTGTTCGCTTCGCGTAGATTCACTGCACCCTTTATGCAGCGTGCGCGCCAGGCAGCACTGCATATGGCGGAGAACACGCAGGAAACGCTTGAGTGTGTGCGCGAGATTCGCGCGACCAACCAGGAAAGTGCTTACCTTGAGCAGGCAGATCGCATCATCAGCTTGACCGAGAAGGCACTGTTCCGTTCCGAGGTAGCGGCAGGTATTCCCGTGCAAGTCACGCAATCGATCATGCGCCTGGGCATTGCGACCACCATCTTGTGCGGCGCACTCATGATCGCGCAGGGACAGATCGACTTCATGATCATGTTCGGTTTCCTGCTGGTGGTCTCGCGCATCTACGCACCATTCGACCAGGCGACGCTCATGATGGCAGAGCTGTTCATGGCAAAGGAAGTTGCGGCACCACGCATGCGCGAGCTGTTCGACATGAAGGCTGCAAGTGGCAGCAAAACGTTCACGCCAAATGGGCACGACATCGTGTTCGAGAACGTGAGCTTCTCCTATGATGGTGCGGGGGCATCGGCAGGCGCAGGCTCGCAAGGGCTCGCAACGAACGCAGCAACGACGGGGGAATCCGTGCTTCGCGATGTGTCTTTCACCGCGAAGCAAGGCGAGGTAACCGCGCTGGTGGGACCATCGGGCTCAGGCAAGTCGACCATCTCGAAGCTTGCGGCACGCTTCTGGGACGCTGATGCGGGCAGGATCACTCATGGCGGCATCGACATCGAAAGCGTGGACCCCGAGACCTTACTCAAGAATTATTCAGTTGTCTTCCAGGAGGTGCTGCTCTTCGATGATTCCGTGCTGGGCAACATCCGTTTGGGACGTCGCGATGCGACAGATGCGGAAGTTCTAGCCGCAGCGAAGGCGGCGAACTGCGATGAATTCGTGAGCAAGCTGCCGAACGGGTACGACACCATGATCGGCGAGAACGGCAGCAAGCTCTCAGGCGGCGAGCGACAACGTATCTCGATCGCTCGTGCGCTTTTAAAGGATGCGCCGGTGGTGCTTTTAGATGAAGCGACCGCATCACAAGATGTCGAGAACGAATCCGAAGTACAAGAAGCACTCTCGCGTTTGCTCACGGATAAGACTGTGCTTGTCATCGCACATCGCATGCGCACCGTAATGGACGCGAATAAGGTGGTCGTGCTCGATGAGGGGAAGATAATAGAATCGGGTACGCCGCAAGAACTTCTAGCAGCTAAAGGACTGTTCGCCCACATGGTCCAGCTGCAATCACACCAATAAGAGACAACAGAAGGAAAAAGGGCAGGCGTTTCGATCGCCTGCCTTTTTGCGCATATCAGAGGACGGAAACACTGGTATACGCTCGCAAGATGTCATCATCTCTGTCCCCTGACAGACTACCGTGCGCGGCATATCTCCTCGCCCCGAAGCTAAGACAAAAACTCGTGAGATGAGTCAGGAGAACCATTCCCACGACTCTTCACATGACTTCTGACCATGACTCCCCCCCCATAACTCTCCCCATAAGTTACCCTTTGTTAACAAACAGCATCATTTATGCTAGTATGAGTTGCACATGATTAACTTTCATACATCATGCGATCGACTCGTTGATTCATAAGGGCTTTTTTGTCGACGGGCAGCAGATCGCAAAGCTCGATCGCTTAATCAAAGAGGCATGCCTTACCCGCATGCTCAGTTGAATTCAACTTCTGGCCGAGGCTCTTACTGACCCGAAAACGGCGTTATAGCGAAAGGAAGAAGATGGGGCACTCACAACAGAAAAGCTGTCTGCCAGGCAACGCTTCTCAAAAGAGCACCAGCGAACAGCACACCCACAAAACGATCAGCAACCGTCTTGCCCAAAAGCTGTGGGCACTTGCGGGCTTTCTTAGCTTTGCCCTTGGCTGTATCGGCGCAGTACTCCCCATCATCCCCACCACTCCTTTCATCCTCGTAGCTGCATTCTGCTTCGCGCGCAGCTCGAAGCGTCTGAACGATTGGTTCAAGCAGACAAAGCTCTACAAGAAGGTGCTTGAAGATTTCGCCACAAAACGCACCATGACCGTGAAAGCAAAGCTCACGATCCTTGCTCCCGTCACGGTGCTGCTCGCCACCGCTTTCTTCATGATGGGGGCTGCCCCCATCGGACAAGCCGTGGTCGCGCTCGTCTGGGTCGCACACGTGATCTACTTCGGTTTCGTGGTGAAGACCGAGCACCAAAACAATCTTCTTCAGGCAAAAGAGAACAACCGCCTTCAGCCCGAAGAGTGATCCTCATCAGTCAACCTGATAATCAACGATTCTTAGAGAAGAGGGATCTTGTTCGATAAACGGCTCATGAAGATGGCACCGGAAACGCGCCCATGGATCATAGCGAGCGTTCTGCTCCAATGGGTCGCCTTGATGGCTAACATCGTCTTCATCATCACGACTGGACTTGTTGCCCAAGCATTCCTTGAGAGCACCATCACCACAAATTCGATCGGAACGCTTGGGCTTGTAGTGGCGGCCACAATGGTGATTCGAACCTTCTGTCTTACTCAGGCGCAGCGGGCGGGAGTGAAGGCAGCGAATCTCGCGAAGCGCAAGGTCCGAACCGAGGTCTACAACAAACTCGTGAACCTCGGGCCGTCCTATAGCGAAGCGGTTTCAACGGCAGAGGCGGTCCAGATTTGCGTTGAAGGAACAGAGCAGCTCGAAGGTTATTTCGGTGCCTACCTCCCCCAGTTCTTCTACGCACTGCTCGCTCCGCTCACGCTCTTTGCCTGCCTTGCTCCTCTGTGCCTTCCTGCAGCAGTCGCATTGCTTGTCTGCGTCCCCTTGATCCCCTTATCGATCGTTGCTGTTCAAAAGATCGCAAAACGCGTGATGGGAAACTACTGGGGTTCCTACATCAACCTCGGTGAAACCTTCTTGGAAAACCTTCAGGGGCTGACCACGCTCAAGATCTTCCAAGCCGATAGCGCGCGCCACCAGCAGATGAACGAAGAGTCTGAGCGCTTCCGCAAAGCGACCATGAAGTTGCTCTCCATGCAGCTGAATTCCGTGACGGTCATGGACCTTTTCGCTTATGGCGGTGCCGCAGTCGGCATGATCATTGCGGCCCTTCAATTTGCGAGCGGCACGGTGCCATTCTTCGCGGCGTTCGCGGTCGTTTTCCTAGCAGCAGAATTCTTCTTACCTCTGCGCGCGCTCGGCTCGTTCTTCCATACCGCAATGGGCGGCATGGCGGTAGCCGACAAGATCTTCCGTATCCTCGAGATTCCTGATCCTGTGCATGGTTCACGTGCGATCGATCCCAAGTACGCAAGCCTCACCTGTCACAACCTCACCTATTCTTATGATGGCGAGCGTCTCGTGCTCGACCACGTTGATTTCGAGGCATCGACCAGCTCCTTTATCGGGATCGTTGGCAAAAGCGGGTCGGGCAAATCCACGCTTGCTGCAATTCTCAGCGGCCGGATTTCAGGCTACGAAGGCATGGTCACGGTAGGCGATCTTCCGCTGAAGGAGGCCTCGTTGGCTTCGCTCGCCTACACGGTAACCGTCGTCCCGCATGCGAGTCATCTATTCAAGGGCACGCTGCGCGAAAACCTCTTGATGGCTGATCCGCAAGCGACCGACCACGACCTTTGGGAGGCGCTCGCCAGATGCCGCGCGGATGCGTTCGTATGCGAATTAGGCGGTCTTGATGCGCAGATCCACGAAGACGGATCGAACCTCTCGGGCGGTCAGCGTCAGCGCATCGCGCTGGCTCGCGCGCTGCTCCACAACACTTCTATTTATATCTTCGATGAAGCTACCTCGAACGTTGATGTTGAGAGCGAAGAGGCGATCAGCGAGGCTATTCATGAGCTGGCGCGAACTAAAACGGTCATCATGATCGCGCATCGTCTCTCTGCGGTGAAAGAGGCCGACCGAATCTATGTGATGGATCAAGGCAAGGTCGCTGAAGAAGGCACTCACGGAGAGTTGATCGCGGAAGGCGGACAGTACGCGCACCTCTGGGAAACGCAGGCAGCGCTCGAAGCGATCACCGCACAGAAGGACAATACCGCCCATGTGCATAGCTCGAACGAATCAGTGGCAGAGCCTTCCGCCTCTGCTGAGCCGTTCGCAGCAGAGGCGAGCGCCACGCCAATTGCAGAAAACACCAGTTCGCCTACTAGACCTGCCGCATCGCAGGATCACCCTGTACCACCCACAAGACGCTATTCCCACTGGAGCGTGATGAAGGGCCTTATCGGTATGGTGCGGCCCCTTGTCGGTTACATGCTCCTTGCCGTAGGACTCGGCGTGCTCGGTTTCGTTGCCGCTATCTTCCTGACCGTCTTCGGCATGTATGCGCTCATGGATACTGCGGGCTTTTCGCTCGGCCTTGGTGCCACGGTCGCACTCGCCCTTGTAGGCGTTTGTGGCATCGTGCGCGGACCGCTTCGCTATGGCGAACAGATCTGTAACCATTATCTTGCCTTCAAGATTCTCGCGCTCGTACGCGATCGGGTGTTCGCCGCCCTGCGCAAGCTTGCCCCCGCTAAGCTCGAAGGACGCGACAAGGGAGACCTCATCTCTCTCATCACCTCCGATATCGAGCTGCTCGAAGTATTCTATGCTCATACCATCTCTCCCGTGCTCATCGCGTTCATCGTCTCCATTGGCATGGTTATCTATCTAGGGACCTTCTCCATCTAGCTCGCACTTCTAGCACTCGTCTCTTACCTGGCGATCGGTGCACTCATGCCACTCCTCGCCTCGAAGGCGAGCAAGGATTCAGGGCGCACGCTGCGCGAAGGACTCGCCTCCATCAACGCCTTCGTGCTCGATAGCCTGCGCGGCCTGCGCGAGACTCTCCAATTCAACCAAACATCCCAACGAAAGAGCGAACTGGTCAAACGCATGGACGTTCACGCTGCGACCGAACGGAAGCTCAAGGGCAAAACAGCGCTATTCTCTGCACTCACGAGCGCCCTCATCCTCGCGCTCGATTTCCTTATGATCGCCTGTGCAGGTCAGATGGTGGCATCGGGGAGCTTGAGCACAGGTGCAGCCTTAGTGGCCATCACCGCTTTCATGTCCTCGTTCGGCCCGGTCGTTGCCGTAGCTAATCTCGGCTCGACACTTCAACAGACCATCGCCTCAGGCGCGCGTGTGCTCGAACTGCTCGACGAGACACCGCAGACTGAAGAGATCGCACAAGGCGCGAAGCTCGATTCCTTCACGGGCGCATCAGCCTATCATGTCGACTTCAGCTACGAGCGCACCCCTATCCTGCAAAACGTGGATCTCGCGATCGAACCAGGATCGATCGTGCAGATCGCAGGCCGCAGCGGTTCAGGCAAATCGACGCTCTGCAAGTTGCTCCTTCGTTTCTGGGACACCACGCGCGGCGTGATCGAGGTATCGGACTTCGACATCCGCCAGATCGAGACGAAGAGCTTGCGCGCCCACGAAAGCTATCTTGCACAAGACACACACCTCTTCACCGGCACGCTCGCAGAGAACATCCTGATCGCCAAGCCGCACGCAACCCAGAAAGAACTCGAAGCGGCGTGCGAAAAAGCGGCGCTCACCGAGTTTATTGCGCGCCTTCCCAAAGGCCTTGAGACTCCCGTGGGCGAACTGGGCGATACCCTCTCGGGCGGCGAATGCCAGCGCATCGGACTTGCGCGCATGTTTCTGTGCGATGCGCCCTTCATGCTCTTGGATGAACCTACCTCGAACCTTGATAGCTTGAACGAAGCAAGCATCCTGCAAGCTATCAAGGAAGGACGTGGCGAACGCACCGTGCTCTTAGTGAGCCACCGCATCTCCACCGCCTCGATCGCCGATAGGGTCGTCACTGTCGAGAACGGACGGGTGAGCTAATGAGCGCCCTGAGCATAAAAGATGACAAACTACCCGGTCGTTCGTCATCAGGCGCTGCCGATCCGATCGACGTACTCAAGCTGCGCGTCTTGCTCGCCTTCTTGAACGAGGCGCCGAAAGTCTGCACGGTGACCGGGTTCTCGAATCTCTTCGGCGAGGGCAAGCAGAAGATGAGCCGCTTGCTCATCACGATGGAAAAAGAAGGTCTGATCTGCCGTGAGAACGTGCGCAATCCCCAACTCACAGCCTATGGGCTCGAACTAGCGAAGCGCTTCGACGATCGCTACAACGTCGTGCTCAATCATCTCCTTTACGAAGGGGTCGATCTCGACAGTGCCGAGCACGACGCGCTGATCCAAGCGCTCTACCTCTCCGCCGAAGGAATCCGCACCATCCGCCAAGCAGAGCGGTGCTACCAGGCGAAATACCGACTGCGCAAGCAATCGAGCTTCAGCGGCGAAGAGCTCTGCTCCTTTCTTCCCGATGGCGAATATCGCCTCGCCTTCCTCTTCTATCGCGAAACAGCATGCGATGGCGAGATCGTCTCCATGGCCAATCGCGGATTCGAGCATCCCTGTACCCTTTCCCTCAAGGAAGGCACGGGAAAGATCCTCCTCACTCCCCTCGTGGTGGAAGCCCGCTCGAAGACCACTGGCGCACTGATGGCTGGCTCGATCCGCAACCTCACCTATCTGGAGCACGGACGCTTCAAACCCGCGCATATCGAAAATGAGAGCCTGGTTATCCCCGCGAATGCACTGAGCTTCCTGAACATGGGATCAGGGATCGGGCAGATCTTGCATGGCAGCGTGATCATGCGCATGGATTGTTCGGTTGGCACGGCGCACATGCCTGAATCGACAGCGATCTTCACCATGTTCATCTAGCCTCCGAAGGTCCGCTCCTCCTCTTGCGCCTCATTATGCGGCTCCCCGCTTGGTCGGACCGCCCGACCGTTTGCTCACGATAAAGTGAACTCATCAGCCGTTTTGTCACGAAGCTGTGACAAATGGAATCGCGTGAAGAACAATAGTTTCCCTGGGTAAACTTACTCACTAACCCTATTTCTGCACTTATTCTCACCATTTTGTCCTACTAGCGTGACAAACGTTCGTTTGAGCCTCATTTGAATCTTTCGTACTATTTCGATCACAACAAAGTTAACCATAGCTAACGATTAAGAAAGGCTCACCATGAGATCAAGATCTCGCGCTCTTCTCCATATCGGCATCATCCTTGCCTTCGTGACTACCTTGCTGGCAACGGCAGTTATTGCTTCCCCGGCATACGCAGTCTCGAGCGGCACCTATGTGGCAACCGCCACCCCTCATTATGCTCATCCGCACACCGGCAAGATCGAAGACTCCGGTGGCGATGGGTCGGCTACTCTCGGCCAGGCCATGACCGAATCGGCGACGGCAAATAAAGCCCTTGTCGAAGTCGATTCGGCTGGCAACACCTATGTTACCGTCCGCTTGCAGCTCATGGATAACATCAAGAACCCCAGCTTCACCGTGGACGGATCGAATACTCAAGTGCAACTGATGCAAGAGAACGCTTCCAACAACACTGCTGATTACCGCATCTTCGTGCGGAACACGAATTCGGTCATCCGCTGCACCATGTATGTGACCGCTATGGGCCGCGACGTGGTGTTCTACATCACCGTCGGGAACCTGAAGGCAGGCCAAGGCGATTTCATCGCTTCGATCAAGACCGCCTCGAGCGCGGGAGCGGGTGCAGCTTCAAGTGGCTCGAAGAACTCAGCCGCAACAAACAGCTCATCCTCTGGCACTCTAGATGCGCAGCCAGGACAAAACGCTGATGGAGCCAATGGTGAGATCTCCCCTATCGAAGAAGGCCAAGTTGATGAAAATGGCCAGTTGATCTCTGATAGTGAAAACCCCGAAGCCTCTGGCGTGACTGACGCGAATGGCGATGATGGAATGCTCATGTGGATCATCTTCGATGCGGTGCTTGCCGCAGCGGTCATCGGCGTGGGCGCTTGGTACTTCATCTCTCGCAAGAAGAAAGTCGCAACAAATGCTGCCTCGAGCGCTTCAGATTCGAACGGGCCCTCCAGCCGATCCAGCCAACTCGACCAGCAAGAAGATCGGTGATCGCTCATGAGTGCTACTTCATGGCTCGCGCGCCGTCTGGCGCGCAAAGCTAGCCTGCTCGTTGCTGCTTCGGTGCTCCTCGCGCTTACTTGCCTTGCCAGTCTAACTGGCTGCGTTGACCAACATGCGGATCAAGCAAAGACAGATGCAGCAGGAACCACCTACGAAATTGAACCCGATGCTCGCCTTGTGGCAACCTCGCCTGCTGTTGCTCAGATCTGTAATCGTCTGGACCTCGATCTGGTGGGCGTGTGCGAAACCTCTGGCACATTGCCCGATCGCTACAAGAACCTCACCAAAGTGGGTATGGCCATGAATCCTGATCTCGAGATCATCAAATCGCTCGAACCCGATCATGTGCTCTCTCCCTCCTCGCTCCAAAATGATCTTGGTCCCAAATACGAAGGGGCAAATCTCGATGGGCTCTTTCTCGACCTCAAGAGCGTCGAGGGGGTGTATAGCTCCATCGAAGAACTCGGTGCTCGCTTCGATCGCGCTGAAGAAGCAAACAGCCTCATGGAAGAGTTCAACACCTTCATGGAAACCTACAGCAAGCAAAACGAAGGCAAGGAAAGTCCAAAAGTGCTCGTACTCATGGGTCTTCCTGGTTCCTACATCGTTGCGACCGATAACAGCTATGTGGGTAGCCTCGTGAAGCTCGCAGGTGGCACCAACGTGTATGGCGATGGGGATGGTCAAGAATTCCTGAACGCCAACACCGAAGACATGAAGACCAAAGAACCTGATGTGATCTTGCGCGCCGCGCACGCGCTTCCCGACAAGGTGAAAGCGATGTTCGCTGAAGAATTCGAAACCAACGATATCTGGAAGCACTTCGATGCGGTTCAGGAAGGACGCGTCTACGATCTTGATCCATCCCTCTTCAATATGAGTGCCAACTTCAGCTACGTCGAGGCCCTCGAGGCGCTCCAGCCGATGCTCTACAACGAATAAACCCTAGGAGAGCACCTTGGTTTCGAAATCACGTCAAATACTAGCGTTCGTCATCACTGCCATCTTGCTGATCGCGCTCTTTTGCCTCGCCGTGAACACGGGCAGTCTCCAGGTGAACCTACCCCAACTCTTAAGCGGACTCTTCGTTGCGTATGACCCTACCGTTGCGACCATCTACGATCTGCGTTTTCCGCGCATCCTGATCGCACTTCTGGGCGGAGCGGCGGTAGCAGTCTCAGGCGCGCTGCTCCAGGCAGTGCTGCGCAACCCGCTCGCAGATCCCGGCATCATCGGCATATCCTCAGGCGCAAGCTTCGCTGCCATCATCATCGTGGCGTTCTTCCCGATGCTGTTCTTCTTCACGCCGCTCTTCGCGTTCCTAGGTGGCATCATCGCCTTCGCGCTCGTCTACGGACTCTCATGGAAGGGTGGCTTCAGTCCGCTGCGCATCATCCTCATTGGCGTTGCGGTCAATGCGATGTTCACGGGGTTGCTCCAAGCGTTCAATTCAGGAACGGGAAACGTCTATGAGGGCGCAGCGAACATCGTGAACGCGAACATCTCGATGAAGACATGGGATGATTTCACCACGCTCTTTGTATGGGTCGTGATCGGACTTTTACTCTCGCTCACCATCATGCAGCGCTGCAACCTGCTCGCCCTTGAAGACAAGACCGCGCGCTCGCTCGGCGTGAGAGTGAATCGCAGTCGCCTGATCATTTCGCTCATCGCGGTTCTGCTGGCCTCCATCTCCACCTCGATCATCGGCCCGATCAGCTTCCTCGGCTTGATCGTTCCCCATATCGCCCGCCTGCTAGTAGGCAGCAATCACAAGGTGCTCATCCCCTACTGCATGATTCTCGGTGCATTCATCCTCTTGCTCACTGACACGGTCGGTCGCGTGATCGTGGCACCGAACGAGATCAGCGCCGCTGTTGTCATGGCGGTTGTTGGCGGCCCCTTCTTCATCGCGCTCCTTTGTGGCACGAGGAGGAAGTATGTCGGATAGCAAGAACCTCTTCTCGATCCGCGGGCTGGAGTTTGCCTACGGGAAGAATCGTGTGATCCGCGGGCTGAACCTCGACATTGTCGAAGGCAAGATCACAACGCTCATCGGAGCGAACGGCTGCGGAAAGACGACACTGTTCAATCTCATGACGAAGAATCTCAAGCCGAACGCTGGCACCATTGAGCTGCACGGTGCCCCGCTCGATGCGATCAGCGCAAAACGCTATGCGCAGCAGGTCGCGATCGTGCATCAGTACAACACCGCGCCTGATGATATCTCGGTTGAGAAGCTCGTCTCCTACGGACGTACGCCCTACCAAAAATTCTCGTTTGCACAGGGCACGAACGAAGACGAAGAGAAGGTGAACTGGGCGCTTGGGATCACGCAACTTGACAGTCTCAAAGACATGCCTGTCAGCGAACTATCGGGCGGGCAGAAGCAGCGCGTCTGGATCGCGATGGCGCTCGCACAGGATACGAAGATCCTCTTCCTTGATGAGCCCACTACCTATCTCGATGTTCGCTATCAGCTGCAGATCTTGAAGCTGATCCAGCAACTCAACCGCGATTTCGGCATGACGGTGATCATGGTTCTGCACGACATCAACCAGTCGCTCTACTACAGCGATGAACTGGTCGCACTCAAAGATGGTCGCGTGATCGAACAAGGCGCACCTGAACAGGTCATCACGACCGAATTGATGCGCGAGATCTACGACGTGGATCTGAAAGTATGGCATCTTGACGGCAACCCAGCAGTCTTGCCCGTCTAGATATACACGAAAGATGACGAGGCGCCTGACAGCTTGCCATCTTTCGCAACAAGAAATCAGGACAAATCTGAAAGGAGAACAACGTCCATGACGAATAAAGAGACCGGAAAAGAGCTGAATCACAAATCGCTCTCGATGCGCTGCATGAGCATATTCATGGCAGCAACGCTCACTCTTTCCTCAGTGCCTGTACTCGCCTATGCGGATGAGACCTCTGAAGATGACATGCAAGCCACTGCAACGGAACTCGTTGCAGAAAGCGAAGCTACGAGCACTACAGCGAGCGAAACCCCACAGGAGAAAACAGCAGAACCAGCGCAGGAGACCTCCCCTGCTCCATCCAGCAAAGAGACTGCGACACCGATCCCAGCAGCCTCTGAAGAGGTCGCTCAAGCTTCGCCGGCACCGGCACCCCTTGCTGAAGGCACGTGGATCGTGCCTGTCGGCTATGACATCCAGCTTGATGGATACTTGCAGGGCGTGCCTTTCGAAAAGGCTACTGAGCTGTTCAAAGATAAAGCCATCGTCACCGTCAAGAATGGCAAGATGAGCGTCAAGCTTACGGCCAGCCCCACAGCCGATAACTACATCACCTCGTTCAAGCATTGCACGAACTATTCCGTCGACTATATGAACGAACTCGCTACCGATAAGCTTGCCGACACCGATCAAGATGGCTATGGCGATACGGTCACCTTCGAGACCGACTTCCCTGAAGGCGAGTACGTCTGCCTGGTCATGACAAATCCAGCTTTTAATGACCAACAAGATAACTGGAATGCAATTGCGCTCACCTTTGACTTTGAAAGAGCAGAGAAATACACCGACCAGGGTCAATCAGGCGTCGTGGATAAAAGCGCGCTGCAAAGTGCATATGATAATGCCTGTGCGATCCTGAACGATAAGGACGAGTGCGCTAAGTACACCACCAAAAGTAGCCAGACCCTCAGGGTGGCGGCGATAAAAGCCATGGTCTATCTCGAAAATCCCGATCTTACAAAAGCACAAGTCGAGGAGCTAACGGCCGAGATCGATAACGCAAGGAAAGCTCTTGTCCTTCGTGGAGACAAGACCGAGCTCGCCTCAGCGATCAAAACCGCCGAGGCGATAGAGCAAGGGAAGCGCACCGATGAGGCTTGGGCTGCCTTGCAGGATGCCATCGCAGCAGCGAAGGCGATCAATGACAACATCGATGCCACCGAGGCTGATGTAGCGAAAGCCGTCGAATCCCTCAACAGCGCAGTTGATACGTTCAACAGTTCTGCCACGCCCTCTGAACTCGATAGGATAAATCTTGCTGATGGCATCTATTCGATCGATGTTGCGATCATGCATACGAACCGCAAACAGCCCTCGATGGCGAACAATGCGATCGAGCACACCGTGAAACTCGAGGTCGTGAATGGCGAATATTTCGTAACGTTCGATCTGAAGGGGATCTCCATTGGCACGAGCTTCGGATATCTCAAGAGCCTCGCTTACTACGAGGATGGGTACACGTTCAACCAGTACGGCATTCCACAAGGTCAGCGCATTGATGCCCAGATCCTCTCTACTCAAAAGGACTCGGACGGGAACGACCTTATCGATATCTACAACAAAGAGGATGGCAGTCTCTATCCTGATCTGGTGAAGATCAAGCTTGCGAAAACCGCGATCACCGATGAAGAAGGATATGCCGCACTCCACGTGTTCGTTCCCATCATGGAGGCGATCGCTACAGGCAATGGAGACCAAGATGCTCTCTTAAAGGTCGACTGGTCCACCCTCAAGATTGCCGAGGAAGGCCAATTCCCTGAACCAGTGGCTCCAGAAGAATCGGACAACACCTCTGAAGTGGTCATTGCGGACGAGAACCTTCGCGCTGCCATTCGTTCGGCCCTCAAGCTAAACGACGATGTTGTCATCACCGAAAAGAAGCTAGCAAGCCTGACCGAGCTCAAGGCTGAAAACGCTGGTATCACTGACCTGTCCGGCCTTGAATACGCCGCAAATTTGCAGACGCTCGACCTTTCTGGCAACGATCTTTCTCAAGCATTCGTGAACTTCGGTAACACACTTCAAAACACTAATAAGAGCATGCAGAATTTGATCAACGTCGACCTAAGCAATTGTCAGATTGGAGCGAACGAACCTGATCTCAGCATTGTCATGCAATACTTTTTCGGGGCTGCTACCAATCTGGAGAGCATTGACCTATCAAGCAACGGCCTTGCTGGTGAAGTAGCATTTAAGGCTTCTACCAACTTCAAAGGATCTTTCGACAAGTTGAAGAGCGTAAACCTCTCCAACAATGACCTTTACGGTGTTTCCTTCCCAAGTTCATGGACCTTGACAGGTATGAGCGAAGCAGGCATCAACCTGTCTTCCAATCGCGTGTATGCAAACGAGAATACGGGTGGTTGGTATGAGAATGCAGTTTCCATTGGCATCGAAAAGTACAACTTCTCCGATCAAAAATGTCTAACCGACATCAAGGACGTCAAGCTTAGTGGTGGCAAGTTTACAACGGAGGGAATTGACAATGAGAATCACGTTATCGTACTAGAGGACACGTTCAACTCCTCGATCAACCTCTGCTTGCGTGGATATGGCAACGCCCAGACGCTCTCTGCCATCAACGACACTATGTCGCTTCCTGTCATGGTGGCTGCACCAGGTGTTTCGAGTGAAAGCTATTTGACCCTTAACCTTCAGCCAGGCGAGAATTCTATTCCTTTGACCATCACGCACGTTAATGGTGAGAGCGTAACCTATACCATCAAGGTGAAAGTGAGCGAGCTCCCTTCAACAGTCCCTGAGGGCGAGGAAAGCGCTGGCATCACGGAAGTGGACATGCAGAAAGCGATCATCAAAGCTCTGAATGACCTCGATGAGTACAGAGAAAATCCACTTGATCCATTGACCCACACCGTTACCAAAAGCGAGATGGCCAAGCTGACGATCATTGATATCGGTGGAGACATCTCAGATATTTCGCCGTTGCAGTATGCCACAAATGTTGATTACCTTCGCGTTAACGTCAAGCCTGGTTCTGAGCTTGCCTTGGATTTCAGCAATTGGCAAAACCTCAGTCAAACATGTGCTTTCGTTGTGCAAAACGGAGGAACATTCAAGGTTAAAGAAATAAAAGGCTTGGACAAGGCCACCAAATTACCTTCGTTGAGCTTGTATGCCGACCTTGATGATGCAGCGATGGATGAATTAGCTAAGGCATCTTCTCTGACGCACATCTCTTTGCATGGCTCGTGCAGCAAATCTCTCGACCTATCGAACCTCGCCTCGCTTACCGAGATTGAAATCCCCCTTGCAAACGATGGATCATTGCCGGATTTTTCTCAGCGACAGAATCTCACCAACATCAAGATCCAGGGGTGTGGAGAGGGTGCTTCATTGGACCTTTCTAACAACCCTCAGGTAAGCTTCGTTGGCTTCTATGAGGCAAATGGCGATCTCAAAGTAACGACCGATGAATCTACCACGCCCTTGCAGCTAATCGTCAGAGGCGCAGCTGAAAGCCAGGTTACCTTGGATTTAGATGGTATCTCGCGTACGAAGACGAGTTCACTCAATGCTCAATCAACAGGCGCTTCAGGAAGCATCATCTTCAAGGGCAACGCTCAAAGCTATAGTGAGCTCGAAGTATCGGAGATGGCATCCGTGAGCTTCGACGATTCGTTCAGCGCAGAGCATTTAGAGAAGATCACAACGCAGACACCCTTCGTAAAGCTACCCCAGGCATCTGCTGTTCCAACGCTGAAGGAATTGAACGTTTGGAACGCAACCGACCTCACCGAATGGCCGACTGAGATCAATAGCATGACCAGCTTGGCCGAGCTTTCTGTTGAGTATGCACCTTTCAAGAATTACGATGCTCTCGATCTGACCAGGTTGGAGAATCTAAGCGTGCTCAAACTGGGAGGCACTACAGCGATTGGTGGAACCTTCGATGTTGAGAAATTGCCATCAAGCCTGCAAAATCTCAGTCTCAGCAACACTTCTATCTCTCGAATCGTCGGAGAGAAGCAATTCCCCACGCTGATGATGCTGAATCTGAAGGCTAACAGGCTCGTGGAATTCCCTTCGAACCTGATCAGCAATATGCCGTTTGCCCTCATGCTGACACTCGACGAGAACCTTTATACCGAAATTCCAGAGAATGCGTTCGACAATAACTCGATGCTCTATACCTGTACCGTTGGCAACTGGATCCCCGTTGTCGAAGTCGATGGCAAATGGAAGCCTGATCCTACTACTTCAACAGGGAAAGCTTGCGCAAAGAAGAATGGTGATGGCGAGGATGCTATTACCGTTTGTGTTGGTGCTGAAGGTGCACTTGGTATAACTTCGGGCACCTATAGCGGTCTTACGGGTATTTCGAGCGAAAACGGTACGGTCATAGGCGACGTATTCACCGAACGAACGATCCGCGTAATGACCTCGCCTGATCAAAAGACAGTCAGCCTCGATCTCACGCCGCTTCTGTCCGATACAGCGATCACGGTGAATGGGAATCCCTACACTGTTGGCGAGACCGTGAATATCGATCTTACAGGCTTAACCACCAATGTTTCTGTTGAGTGCTCGAACCCTTACACCAACCACCTCGGTTACGATACGACCACTACCTATAATGTGCAGATCATCGCAGGCGAATATATGGATAAATTCATTCCTGAGGAAGGCCATTACTACAATATCAATTACTCACTAAAGAAGATCGACGGTAGCTTCTCGATGGCTGATTCTTATTTCACGAATATCGCTCAAGTGAAATACGTGAACGGCAGATATGAGATTCGCTATTCATCTACCTCTGCTGATCTTATCAATGGCATGCGTTACAATGCTGACGGAATTGAACAGGATGCTGATGTCGTTGAGCAAAACGGTAACACCATCACCTATCGCATCTACGCCGATTCGCTTGAAAACAAGATCGATATCACACCGCGCGTAGCACCTATGGGCAATGTTTATACCACGTGTTATATGGAGCTCGATCTTACCAAAGCGATGGACGTCACTGCTTCTGTTGGTGTTGATACAGCCGACCTCAACGCAGCCATCAACAAGGCACTCGAGATCACTGAGAAAAACAACGTTTACACTGTTGAAAGCTGGTCAGCCCTGCTTGCAGCGCTTGAGCAAGCGCAAACGATCGCTGGGGCGGCTCTTCCTTCTCAAGTTGAAGTTGATAACGCTCAACACGATCTTACAAAAGCCATCGATGGACTTGAAGTAGATAAGGGCAAGCTTGCCGATAAGCTGGCGCTCCGCACTGCGATCGATAATGCTAAGGCGATCGAGAAGGGTAATCACACCGACACCGCTTGGAATGCACTTCAGGAAGCGATCGATGATGCGGAAGGCATCTTCAATACGCTCGAAGCACGCCAGAGCGAAGTCGATGCAAGCGTCCGTTCACTCAACACCGCTGTCGCTCTATTCAACAGCAGCGGCGAGGCTTCGATGCTCGACAAGAACAACTTGGCTGATGGCATCTACTCGATCTCTGCCGATATGATCAAGACCGACCGCGTAAGCAAATCCATGGCAGACAATGCCATCAGCCACACGGCCAAGCTCGAAGTTAAGGATGGCGAGTACTTCATCACACTCGACTTCCGTGGCATCACTATTGAGAATCGTTTCGGGTACCTGAAAGATCTGTCCTACTACGCCGATGGCTACACTTATGGGAACTACGGCACGATCGAGGGCGATCTTGTTGCAGCCGAGGTTCTCTCCACGCAAAAGGATAGCGATGGCAACGACGTGATCGATCAGTACAACGATGCGAACTCGCTCTACCCCGATCTGGTGAGAATCAAGCTCGCACCACAAGCAATTGCCGACGCGGATGGTTACGTACCGCTGCATGTGTTCGTACCCATCATGGAAGCGATTGCTGCAGGCAATGGAGACCAGGACGTACTCATGAAGCTCGACTGGAGCACGCTCAAGACTGCGAGCGTTGATGATCCTGACTTCAAACCTGAAGATCCTGTTCAGCAATCCCCTGCAGTGGATATGACTGACTCTGCGACTGGCGTGAAGGTCCATACAGACAAGGGGGTCTTCGCTGAGGGCACCAACATCGCCGTGAGCGCGATCACTTCGGGATCCGAGCATGAGACTGCAACGAAGGCTCTCTCTGATGTCGGCACGAAGTTCAACTTCTATAAGCTCCAGGCAAGCGATGTCGATGGCAACGAGGTCGCTCCGAATGGCCCCGTTACCATCAGCCTTCCGATTCCTTCAGACTATGATGCCTCGAAGCTCGCGCTCTACCGCATCAATGCTGATAGCTCGAAGACACTGATCCAAGGCAAAGCCGAAAATGGGTTCTACACCTTCACCACCCGCACAATGGCAAACTTCGCACTCACCCAAAAAGCCAGCGCAACTGAACTAGGATCCAACAAGGTGAACACGAATGTTGCTGATGGCAAGAATGCGATCAGTGCAGGCAACGGCTCACGCGCAAGCCTGGCAGCCTTTGCAGGCGGAAGCGGAACCCTCTCCCCCGTTGGAACTGGAAGCCTTACCCCGATCGATGAAGAAGAGGGATTCATTGCCGAAGACGAGAATCCTTTAGCTTCCAGTCTCGACGAGTTAAGCGCAGCAAACAAGACAGCTGAAGTCTCCTCGATCTGGTCCTCGATCCTGCCAGCAATCGGCGCGATCTTAAGCCTCGGTCTGATCGGCTTCATCCTTGCAGCTGTTTTCAGGCGCAATAAGCGCTCTGAATAACGTTCTGTTCGCTCTTAGGCAGCAGAAAGGTAAATAGAAGGCTTTTGCGGCCATATCTATTTGACGAGCCTCGCAACCTTTGCGAGGCTCGTTCTGTGTGGAAAGCGAAAGTCATGGGAGTCAGGAATCATGAGGGCGGTTCTTCTTAAAACGTCACTATTTCGATTCGACGATAGGGATCGGGGTCTTGTCCTCTTCATCGAGGTTGCCGTCGTAGACGTAGTATTTCGTTTCGCGCGCAATGAGCCCTGAGAGCAACAGCACCATGATGATGTTCGGGATAGCCATGAGCGCATTGCCGATATCGGATATCACCCACACCATATCGCCGATGCCGATCGCGCCCAAGAACGCCGCTGCCACATAGAGGATCTGATAGGGCAAGATCGCATGCTTGCCGAACAGATAGGTGATCGCGCGGCTGCCATAGTAGGACCACCCTAAGATGGTGGAGTACGAGAACGCCACCATGCCCACCACCAGAAGCGGCGTGCCCAGATAAGGGATCTGCGCAAAGGCAAGGCTTGCAAGCTGAGCGCCCGAGAAGATGGTCGGGTTGTTCAATATCTCATCTTGAATGCCTGGATAGGCGAGCATCGTGGAGACGAGCACGATACCGGTGAGCGCACAGATGACCACGGTCGACCAGAACGTTCCTGTCATCGCGATGAGCGACTGTTCGGCAGGATTCTTCGTCTTCGCCGCCGCCGCGATGATCGGCGCCGAACCAAGACCCGACTCATTCGAGAAGAGTCCGCGCGCGCACCCGAACTGGAGCGCCACCATGATGCCCGAGCCCACTGCGCCACCGAAGGCAGCCTTCGCCGTGAAGGCGCATTCGAAGATGAGCACGAGCGCATCCCATAAGTACGCCCAGTTCAACGCCAGGATGATCACGCAGCCAAGGGCGTAGCCGATCGCCATGACCGGCACCAGGCGCTCGCAAACATCAGAGATGATCTTCACGCCACCGAAGATGACCGCCGCGACCAACACCACGATCACGATGCCGATGATCCACGGCTCCACCTGAAGGCCACTTGAGGTCATGATGCCGGTCATCGCCGATGCCTGCACTGCCGATCCCGTGCCGATCGCCGCAATAGCCGCGAACAGAGCGAAAGCGACCGCACCCAATCGCGCGTACCAAGGCACCTTGCCATTCTTCGTGAACCCGCGCTGCCAGGCATACATGGCGCCGCCCAACATGTTTCCGTTGTGGTCCTTCACGCGATACTTGATCGCAACGAACACCTCGGAATATTTCGTGGCGATACCGAACACGCCGGTGAGCCACATCCAGAAGATCGCGCCAGGGCCACCCGCCAGGATCGCCGTAGCCACGCCCACGATCGAACCGGTGCCGATGGTTGCCGCGAGCGCTGTGGCGAGCGCACCGAACGGGGAAATGTCTCCTTCACCTTCGGTCTTCTTCAAGGACATCTTGATAGCTTGCGGGATCTTCCGCTGGATGAACCGCGTGCGGAACGTGAGGAAGATGTGCGATCCCAAAAGAAGAACGATCATCGCAGGCCCCCAAACGAAGGCATCGATCTGCTCAAGAATCTCCATCACACATTCCCTTACCGCACTGATTGATAAACAAGAATTCAGCATAGCAGCCAAATCCTCTCATGCACTCAACATTATCAGGAAAGGTGTCCCCCACACACGAACAGACCACGCGATCTTTCAGCCAATCCCAGCACATTTGAAGCGCTCGCTATCCTCCGAGCCATCGAACAGAGCCAAATCGGCTATGATTGAATGAACGAAATCTCCCCTTCATGCATAAGGAATCATGATGGTCTATCGCACAATCTTAGACGCGCTCGGCAATACCCCGCTGATCGAGCTCAACCATATGACCACGCCTGACCAGGCGCGCATCGTGGTGAAGTATGAAGGGTTGAATGTGGGCGGTTCGATCAAGACGCGCACTGCGCTCCAGATGATCGAAGGGGCCGAAGCGCGTGGGATCATCGGTCCCGATTCCATCATCGTTGAGCCCACCAGTGGCAACCAAGGCATTGGGCTTGCGCTCGTTTGTGCGGTGAAGGGCTACAAAGCGGTGCTGATCATGCCCGACTCGGTCTCGCACGAACGTCATGAGCTCGTCCGGCAATACGGCGCGGAAGTCATCATGGTGCACGACGAAGGCGATATCGGCGAATGCATCGCACGCTGCATCGCGCTCGCTAACGAAATGGCCGAAAACGACCCGCAGGTCTATATCCCTCAGCAGTTCGAGAACGCCGATAATCTCGTCGCGCACGAAACAGGTACAGCGCAAGAGATCTTGCGCGATATCGATACGCCGATCGATGGATTCTGCGCTGGGTTCGGCACGGGCGGAACCATCTCAGGCGTGGGACGCGTCTTGCGTGAGGCCTATCCAAATCTTCAGATCTGGGTCGCCGAACCAGAGCATGCTGCTATCCTTTCAGGCGGCGAAATAGGCTCCCACCTGCAACAAGGCATTGGCGATGGGCTCATTCCTGCTATCTTCGACGAAGGCATCTACGACCATATTTGCCTTATCTCCGATGAAGAGGCTCTCGAAACGAGCCGTGAGCTTGCGCGCAAAGAGGGTATTTTGTGCGGCATCTCCTCCGGCACCAACGTTGCTATCGCACGCCGCCTCGCAACGCATCTCGGGCCCGGCAAGACCGTCGTGACCATCCTCCCCGATACCGGCGAGCGCTACTTCTCCACCCCACTCTTCACCGCTTAGCCAAGCTGGTTGGCTGGCTCGATCAGCGGAGAGGGTGAGGCAATGAGGTGACTCTTTTCCGACACTCTAATTATTAATAAAACCCGAGAAAAGCAGTGACGCATGAGCGAATCTGCAAAATGCAGATTCGCGAACAGGGAAACGGGGAACCTTGTGTCTCGCGCTCGGCGCTGATCGAGCCAAGATACCACTGATAACCCCTTAGGCGTGCTGCTTGTACTTAGAGTACGCTCACGGGATCGATGTCGATCGAGACGTTCACAGTCTTGTGAGGCTTGCGGGAGCGGAAGTAATCGATGCAAAAAGCGGAGATGTCTTCGGTGGGCTGCGCTTTGATGAGGATGTGATAGCGGAAGTTCTTCTTGAGGCGCGAAAGCACGCACGGCGTGGGCGGGAAGATCTGTATCCCCTGCGCGCCTCGCTCTTCACCAAGCTTCATGAGGTCGAAGAAGAGCTGCTGCGCAACCCCGATCACTTCAGACTCACGCTCACCCCAAATGAGCACATTCGCCATGCGCACGAACGGCGGATAGGAAAGATCGTGGCGCAGTTTCAGCTCCCGCTCAAGGAATCTCTCACGATCATAGCGAGCTGCGGCAGCGATGGCACTATCATGCGCACTGTAGGTCTGCACGATCACCTTGCCAGGAAGATCGGCACGACCCGAGCGCCCGGCCACCTGTTCGATCAGATCGAACGTGCGCTCAGAGCTGCGGAAATCGGGAAGGTGGAGCATGGTATCGGCATTGATAACACCCACGAGCGTAACATCGTCGAAGTCGAGCCCTTTCGCGATCATCTGCGTACCTAAGAGCACTGCCGCATCCGCCTTCGCGAACTGTTCGAGCAAGCGCTGGTGGTCGCCCTTGTGTGCCGTAGTATCCGCATCCATGCGAACGACCTCGCAGGCACGCTCCCCCAAGAAAACGCGCAACTCCGCCTCAACGCGTTGCGTTCCCGCACCGAAGCGCTTCAGATAAGGAGAGCCACAATCGGGACAGGTAACGGGAGCAGGGACCTCATAACCGCAGTGATGGCAAACGAGCCGATTGCCCTCTTCGTGATAGGTGAGCGAAGTCGAACAGGATTCACATTCAGGCACGAAGCCGCAGTCGCGGCAGAGCAAGAACTGCGCGAACCCACGCTGGTTGAGCAGCAAGACTGCTTTCTCGCCTTTGTCGAGCGTTTCGTCGAGCGCATTCTGAAGCGCCTTCGAGAACATCTTGCGATTGCCCGCGCCAAACTCGCGCGCCATATCGACCACCTGAATCTCAGGCAGCGGCTTGCCATTGGCGCGGCTGGCCATGACCACTTGATGCCACGAATCGTCGGTCTTTGCCCGATGGAGCGCCTCGATCGAGGGCGTGGCCGAACCCAAGATGAGCGTGGCGCCATTCCTGCGCACGAGCCATTCTGCCACATCGCGCGTCACATAACGCGGCGCCTGATCCTGCTTATAGCTGCCTTCGTGCTCTTCGTCGATGATGATCATGCCCACGTTCGCAAGCGGAGCGAAGAGCGCGCTGCGCGCACCCACCACCACACGGATCTCGCCTGAATGGATCAGATCCCACTGGTCGAAGCGCTCCCCTTGACTCATGCGTGAGTGAAGCACCGCCACCGTATCGCCAAAGCGTCCACGGAAACGCGCGACCGTTTGTGGCGTGAGCGAGATCTCGGGCACGAGCACGATCGCATTGCGCCCCGCCTTCAGCTCTTCCTCGATCGCGCAGAGGAACACTTCGGTCTTGCCCGACCCCGTAACGCCATCGAGCACTACCACTTCCCCGCTGGCTCGTTGCTGAGCCGCACCGATCACTTCGAGTGCAGCACTTTGATCAGGCGTCAAGACAGGGCGCTCATGGATGCGCTTGGTGAAGGCCGAACTGATCTCTGCCGCGCCGCGTACACGTCTGCGCTCTTCAACAGCGATCACGCCCTTCTCTTCAAGCGCTTTGATGACCGCTGAGACCGAACCATATTCGGCACTCAAGTCGGCAACCTTCAGGTCGCCCTGCTTGAGCGCTTCAAGGATCGCGATCTGCTTCACAGCAGACTTGCGCGGCGTATACTCATCGGCTGCAGGCAGACACGATGCCCAACGCTCATCGACTTGTTGGACCTTCGGATAGAGCACCTCCCACGCACCTGCCACGCGCTTCATCTTCGGGGTTGCTCCTGGGGGCAGCAGCAAGCGCACGCACGATGAGAGCGGCGCGATATAGCGTTCGGAAAGATAGAAGGCAAGTTCAGCACCAGCTTCATCGAAATAGGATTCGGAGAGCACCGCTTCGATGGACTTCAGGCGCTTCACGTTCTCAGGCACCTCTTCGCTCAAGCCCACCACGTACCCGATCGCTTTCCTGCCACCAAACGGCACGAGAACAGCACAGCCGATCTGCGCGCGTGCGAGATCGGCTGGTAATGCGTAGGTGTAAGCACTATCGAGTGCTTGCGTGGGTATGTCGAGAATCACCGAAGCGTAGGTCATAATGGCGCTAGTATAGCGCAGGCGCGTACGCTTACGAAAGCGACGGACAAGCTGCCTTCAAATCTTCAACCTTGTTCGTGTGTTCCCAGGTGAATTCTGGAAGCTCGCGACCGAAGTGGCCATACGCCGCGGTCTTACGATAGATCGGACGACGCAGGTCGAGCGCATCGATGATAGCTGCCGGACGCAGGTCGAACACCTTCTCGACTGCCGCTTCGATCTCTTCTTGCGGAACATGGTTCGTGCCGAACGTTTCGATCATGATCGAAACGGGGCGAGCGACACCGATGGCGTAGGCGATCTGAACCTCGCAGCGATCAGCAAGGCCAGCTGCAACCACGTTCTTCGCGACCCAGCGTGCTGCATAGGCGCCAGAACGATCGACCTTCGTGCAGTCCTTGCCCGAGAACGCGCCGCCACCATGGCGACCCATGCCGCCATAGGTGTCAACGATGATCTTACGACCAGTAAGGCCCGCATCTCCCATAGGACCACCGATCACGAAACGACCGGTCGGGTTGATGAAGATCTCGGCGCCTTCATAGGAAAGATCGAGGTCAGCGAATACCGGTGCGATGACCTGCTCGATGATGTCTTCGCGCAGCTGCTTAGGATCGATATCCTCAGAGTGCTGGGTAGAAACGACGATCTTGTCGATACCTACCGGCTTATCGTTCTCATAGCGAACGCTCACCTGGGTCTTGCCATCAGGACGCAAGTAAGGCAGGATGCCCTCCTTGCGCACCTTGGTAAGACGCTCGGAAAGACGATGCGCTGCATAGATAGGAAGCGGCATGAGCTCTGCGGTTTCGTTGCAGGCATAGCCGAACATCATACCCTGGTCGCCCGCGCCGATCTCGGAATAGCTGTCCTCAGCTTCACCCTTCTGCGCTTCGAAGGACTGATCGACGCCTTGAGCGATATCGACAGACTGATCATGGATCGCATTGAGCACGCCACAGGTGGTGGCATCGAAACCATACTTCGCGCGGTTATACCCGATGTCTTCGAGCACCTCGCGCACGATGGCTGGCACATCAACATAGGCTTGCGTGCGAATCTCGCCCGTTACGAGCACCATGCCTGTGGTAGCCATGGTCTCGCAGGCGCAACGCACCGCGCTCGGATCGGCGGGTGCGCCAGAAGGAGAGATATAGCCCTGTTCAGCAAGCTCGATCTCCTTAGCAAGGATAGCATCGAGAACTGCGTCCGAGATCTGATCGCAGATCTTGTCGGGGTGCCCTTCCGTTACCGACTCGCTCGTGAAGATGTAAGAGGAATTAGCCATATCAGTATCGTACTTTCTGTTCTCTTATTCGCTTACTTGGATGCTTCGGTCTTTTGTGCGATGGCAGAACGAGGATCGCGCTCGGGATCCCAAGCACCACGGATCACGCGACCATCCTTCTTGAACTTCGCGATGTCAGTCTCCGCCATGCCGATGTTGTCGCGCTCGCGGTTCTTGACACGCGGACCTTCCTTGTCGGTCCACAGACGCTCTGCGACCGGTGCCCATGCCTCAGCAGCAGGCTTCGTCTTCGCACACAGCTCTTCAGCGCTTTCCTGCGCGACCAAGTCCGTAGAATGCGCGCCTGATTCAGCCACCATGTACTCGAGGCATTCAGGATTCTCGAGCATCGGGCAGGGACGCATATAGTTATCGTTGAAGGGCTGCTCGTGGTAGTACTCCATGAAGATGGGCGAACGCAGGCAATCGAGCAGCGTTGAGTCGTGGATGTTCGCGTTCGAATAGTGGATGAACACGCACGGCTCGACATCGCCTGCAGCATTGATGTGCAGGTAGCGGCGTCCACCAGCGATGCAACCGCCAACATATTCGCCGTCGTGCTGGAAGTCCAGCGTGAAGAGCGGCTTCGTCTGGCGCATCTTGTCGTTGAAGAGGTAGAGCTTCTCACGCTGTTCGGGCGTAGGCATAAGATCGGTCGGAGAATCCTTGCCGACCGGCATATAAGTGAAGATCCACGCGAAGAGCGCACCCTTGTCGATCAGCCAATCGATGTATTCCTCGCTCGTAACGCTATCTGAGTTCACCGAGGTGTAGCAGATCGAAACGCCGAAGGGCAGCCCATGCGAGCGAAGCAGATCCATGGCCTCATCGACCTTCTGGTAGGTACCTTCGCCACGGCGCGAATCCGTAGAAGCCTCATCGCCTTCCGCCGAGATAGCAGGAACGAAATTCTTGACGCGGATCATCTCCTGGCAGAACTCTTCGTCGATGAGCGTTGCGTTCGTGAAGCAAAGGAACGCACAATCGGGATGAGCTTCGCAGAGCTTGATGAGGTCCTTCTTGCGCACCAGCGGCTCGCCGCCCGTGTAGATGTAGATATGAACGCCCAGCTCTTTACCTTGCGTGATGATCGAATCGATATCGTCATAGGAGAGATTGAGCGCATTGCCATAATCGGCCGCCCAGCAACCGGTGCAGTGCAAGTTGCAAGCACTGGTCGGATCGAGCAGGATGGCCCACGGAATGTTGCATTCGTACTTCTTGCGGCTCTTCTCCTGTTGGGTCCAAGCAAGGAGGTTCGCATCGATGACGAAGGTCTTCAGCAGGTCATCGCGCACCTCAGGGTTGATATCGGTCATGATCTTCATGATGAGCTGATACCAGTTGTTCTTCTGCTCGATCGCATTGCGGATCGACTCACGCTGGCTCGGGAAGAGCGATTTTGGCAGAAGCGGCTCGAGCGTATCCATGATCTTATTGATATTCTTCTCTGGATCTGCGAGAAGATAGTTCATCAGTTTCGTGATCGCTGCTTTTTTCATTGCGTCTGTTGCGCCCATAAAAGATCCCCCTCAAATTTCGTTATCTATAAGCAGGACTGAGTCATGTCTCGAAAATACAATTTGTTATTATGCCATTTTCTTCGTTTTTTCTAGCGGCGTTTTACGCCACTGGCGTCGTGCTCCCCGCTCAAGCGCGTTTTTTTTCAACAGAATGCTGAGAACTGTCGAAATAGGGTTGCGCTACTATTGAAAGCAGCTTGAGAACAAATAGTTTTTCTGCGGCGAACCGAGCAAAAGTTCTACCGATGAACCTATCGTTCTTCGCCGACCGAAGAAGAAAGGCCGACTCATGATAAGCGACGCGGTGCTCACTCAAGAGTATTTCGATACGATGAACTCACTTGATGGCGATCTGGCTGGCAAGCGATCGGCACGCGCCTACATGGACCAGTCAAGCGCGATCGTCCATCATCGCGTGGTGGGCGCAAGCTTCATTCCCCGTCTCTACAACGACGAAGTCTGGGAGCGCTTTCGCTTCATCTCGGAAACGATCCATACCATCCTGTGCAAGGTGATCGAACGCTATCGCAGCGATGAGGCCTATCGCGCGGTCTTCGATTACGATACGCGGCTAGTGGAGCTCATCCTGCTCCCCCGCGGCTACGATGCCATCCTCCCCTTCGCACGCGTGGATATTTTCCTCAACGAAGACACGCTCGAAAGCGCCTTCTGCGAACTCAACGGCGATGGTTCAGCAGGGCTCAACGAAGATCGCGAGATCGTTCACAGTATCGAAAGCAGCGAAACCTTCACGCGCTTCGCCGCGCACCACCAACTTGAGTCGTGCGAGCTCTTCAAAAGTTGGGTCGCTGAATTCATCGCGATCTATGAAACCTTCAAGAACAAGGTAGCGCATCCGCGCTTTGCCATCTGCGACTATTTGGATGTGGGCGTGGTCGATGAATTCCGTATCTTCAGCGAATACTTTAAGCAAGCTGGCTATGAATGCGTCATCGCCGACGTGCGCGACCTGTCTTTTGATGGCACCGTATTGCGCGATGGCAACGGTCAGCAGATCGACGCGATCTGGCGTCGTTGCGTCACGAACGACGTGCTCGAGCACTGGGATGAATCGCAGGAGCTCATCAGCGCGGTGCGTGCGCAAGCCGTAGCGCTCATCGGAGCATTCTCGGGTCATATCGTGCACGACAAGCAGATCTTCGAAGCGCTCAAGCACCCGCTCACGAAGGCGTTTTTGAGCGATGAAGAAAATGCCTTCATCGAAGAGCAGATCCCTGCCACCTATTTCCTTACCGATGAAGACTGCGACCTTGCCGCTGTACGCGCGAACAAGGATGACTGGATCATCAAGCCCACCGACAACTATGGCGCAGCTGATGTGTATGCCGGCAAAGCATGCAGTGAAGAGGAATGGAACGCGCTCATCGATCGCTTCGCGAACGGGGCAGCTGGTGCACCCTTCCTCGTGCAGCGCTACGTTACGCCCTATCGCACGAAGACGATCCCTCCTGCCACCGACCTAGAATGGCTCGTTGAACAGGGGCTTGCCACAAACGCTGCGGAGGTCGAGCGCGAAGGGGTGCTCTACAACAACATCAGCGGACTCTACCTCTACAATGGCACCTTCACAGGGGTATTCTCGCGCCTCGGACCGCTTCCTGAGATTAGCAAGGAGCACCACGGCATGACCGCCGCTACCATTCGCGTGCGTGATCGAGCTTGAGCTATGGCGCAACGTGCGATCGACATAGTAGCTGCAGCTCTCACGACCGTTCTGCTGGCCTTCGGACTGTTCGGCTCAGGGCTCGTGGTGTGCATGATGCCGCAGACCACCCAGTTGCTCGGCAACAACTTCTCCGGCTGGAATGAAGCGACCTACCCGCAAGACACTATGAGCGAACTCGCAGAAGCGGTGCGTTCCTTCTCGATCGACGATACCGGGCGCCCGCAACTCGAAGCGTGCGTACGAACCGCCCTCGAAGAGCATTTCCCCGACATCGAGCGCACGCTCGCCGCAGGCGACACTGGCCAAAACGCGGCCGGGAACCTTTACGCTGGCGGCATCGGCGCTGGCAACCTGCTCTCGATCTACACCCTGCCCGCAAGCGCGGTGGATCATCTTGAAGACTGCATCCCTGTGTTCGCTACCTCGCGCATCATGATCATCTTGAGCCTGGTCTTCGCTGCCGCAGGGATCATCCTGCTCATCGTACGCAGACGAAGGAAGCTTGCCGGCTGGATCATGTTCGCAACCCCGCTCGCCGTGATCGGGATCATCGTTGCGCTTGGCATCTGGGCGTTCGTCGATTTCGATTCGCTGTTCGGTCAACTCCACACGCTCTTCTTCACGGGCGGCAGCTGGATATTCCCTGCCGATTCGCTGCTGATCACGCTCTTTCCCGAAAGCTTCTGGATGGGCATGGGGATCGTTTGGGTCGCCGTGAGCATACTCGCCTGCCTGATCGTCTCGTTCATCGGGCGCTTCGTGAAGCGCTAGGCACGCGCGTTGTAGAATACAGGCACTTCACCTTTTGAAAGCTTGAAAGGATACCGATGAGTGCTTCCAAGAAACCCGTACGCGTCCGTTTCGCTCCCTCTCCCACTGGAGAACTCCACATCGGCGGCGCACGCACGGCTATTTATAACTGGGCGTTCGCACGTGCTAACGATGGCGATTTCATCCTGCGCATCGAGGACACCGATCCCGAGCGCTCCACCGAAGAGAACAAGCAGATCATCTTGCGCGCAATGCGCTGGCTCGGCCTCGACTGGGACGAAGGTCCCGAAGTAGGCGGCGACCATGGCCCTTACCTTCAGACCGAACGTTTCGACACCTACGCAGATGCGCTCGAGCGCCTGAAAGAACGCGGCATGGTCTACCCGTGCTTCTGCACAAAGGAGCAGCTCGACGAGAAACGTGCTACCGCCGAAGCGACCGAAGGCGGCTACTCGGGCTACGACCGCACCTGCCGCAGCCTCTCCGCCGAAGAGGCACAAGCGCGCATCGATGCGGGAGAGCCCCATGTGTGGCGCCTGAAAGTGCCGCTCGATCACGGCCCGATCGAATTCGACGATGCGGTCTATGGCCATATGAGCTTCCCGGCAGACGTGATGGACGACATGATCCTGGTGCGCTCCGATGGCACCCCCACCTATAACTTCGCCGTGGTCTGCGACGACGCGCTCATGAACATCTCGCACGTTATCCGTGGCGACGACCACCTCTCGAACACCCCGCGCCAGATCCTCATCTACGAAGCGCTTGGCTACGATGTTCCGGTGTTCGCCCATCTTCCCATGATCTTGGGCTCGGATGGTCGCAAGCTTTCCAAGCGCCGCAACGCCACCTCAGTCGAGCAGTACAAGGAGATGGGCTATCTGCCCGATACGCTCATCAATTTCCTCGCGCTTTTGGGCTGGTCGCTCGACGGCGAGACGACCATCATCGATCGCGATACGCTCTGCCGCGAGTTCTCGCTCGATCGCGTGACGCGCAAGGATGCGATCCTCGACGAAGAGAAGCTCGACTGGATGAACGGCATCTATATCCAGAACATGGGTGCTGCTGCCTGGGTGGATGAGGTCGCTCCCTTCTTCATCGAAGCGGGTCTTGCAAGTGCTGAAGATATCGAAGCCAACCGCGCCTGGTTCGAAAAGCTCTATCCGCTCGTTGCAGAACGCTCGAAGCATCTGAACGATGCAATTGAGAAGCTCTCGTTCATCTTCGATGGGCCGAACGTGACGCTCGATGAGAAATCAGTGAAGAAGAACCTGCTCAAAGAAGGCGCACGCGCCGATGAAGTGCTGCGCGAAACGCGCGCGATCCTGGCCGATGAATCGATCCCGTGGCAGTGCGATCCGCTGCAAGATGCGGTGCGCGAGCTCACCGAGAAGCTCGACTTGAAAGCGAAGTTCGTCTTCCAACCCATCCGTGTTGCGGTCACTGGTTCACAGGTTTCGCCGCCGCTGTTCGAGAGCATCGAACTCATGAAGCGCGAAGATGTGCTCGCACGCATCGACTACACGCTGGCCGAAGTGTTCGGCGCCTAGTCGCGCAGGTTGCCTCACGAGCCTAATGAGCCTTAATGAACCAAACGAAAGGCTGCCATGAGCGAAGACAGGAGCATACCGATCTCGCCTGCTGCTCTTGAAGCATTTGCAGCCGGTGCGGCGTTCATGCCCCAAAGCGCTCCTGGACCTTCTGCAGATAGCGAAGCACGCACTGCAGAAAAGACTGCTGAGGCGCCTGATGCCTGCCAGTCCGAAGCAGCGAGCGCAACCGAGCAGGACGACGAAGCTCCTGTTGAAGAGACGATCAACGCCTCCGATGATGCTACCTGCGAAGCAGCTGAAGAGACCCCTGCTCCACCAACAGACCCGCGCTTTCCCATCTCGGTCCTCCCAGGATTCTGCACCCGCCTTGCTGGCAGCACATGCGAACGGTGCACCTTCGTCTGTCCCTACGATGCTATTCTTTTCGACGAACAGGATCATCCCCACATAGACGAGGAATTCTGCACCCGCTGCGGGCTCTGTTGCGGCATCTGCGATGCCTTCGTTACCGAGCGCATCACGATGAACGACCTGCTCGACAAGGTTCGCCGCCTCTCTGGCGAGGGCGAGCCCGTCTTCTTCACCTGCTACGATCAGATCCCTGAAGATTTCGAAGTGCATCCCAACGTCGTGGTCCTGCCTTGCATCGGTGCGGTCGCGCCCGAATTCTGGCTGGCTGCCCTCGAAGCGAACCCTGAATTGCAGATCTACTGCAACTTCTCGCTCTGCACCGATTGCCCCACCGCAGGTCCCGAGGCAAAGGCACTGCTCACGCATGCAGTGAATCTGGGTGAGCGCTGGAGCCGCATCCATATGGGCAAAGCCGAGCGCCTTCCCGAAAAGACCGATATCTTGAGTCGCTTCTTCGAGGCCACCTCCGATGAATTCCACCGACGCGGTGTTGCCACCTCGCTCGTGAACGAGGCAGCCGATATCGCAAGCGGCAAGCATCGCAAGCGCTACAACGACACGCTCGCCAAGTTCCACGAGCAAAAAGCCCATCTGCGCGCACAGGGTCACGCGCAAAACGCTCATCACCACCAGCATGTTCCTTCAACGCCCGATCTTGTGGTGCGTAAGCCCTGGCCACGCCTTACGCTCGTGGCAAACACCGTCGAAGAGCATCCCGAGATCGCACCCAACATCCCCCGCTATTTTGCAGCAGTCGATGATACCCTCTGCGAGCACTGCTACGAGCCGTGCTTCTCGCACTGCCCCGCCGGCGCACGTACCCTGGATGAAGCAGGCGCGATCGTGGTCGATCCCCAGCTCTGCATCGCATGCGGCAATTGCGCACTTTACTGCCCCACAGGCGCAGCATATCTCTTCGAAACCGATGCTACGATCTTCCTTTCTAGGCAAAGCACCAACGAATAACGATCAGCTTCGCTCCTCCCGACTCCATTCAAGAGCTAGGTTTATAATCGAACTCAAGGCATTGCCTTCTTCTTGCACCCCTCGATCCCAAAGGAGATACCATGGTCGATGAAACCAATTCATTAGAAGAGATCCGCGCATACTTCGCCCAGGATAAATTCGCAGCTCAAGCACAGTGCAGCATCATCGAAGCCGCACCGAATCATGCCATCTGCGAAATGCCCATCACCGAAAACCACCTCAACGCCAACGGCACCGTCATGGGTGGCGCGATGTTCACGCTGGCAGATTTCACCATGGCCATCATCTCGAACATGGACAACAAACCCACCGTTGCTATCGACTGTACGATCCGCTTCTTCTCCCCCGCCAAGGGTGAGAAGCTCATCGCTACGGGCAGCGCGAACAAGGCAGGTCGAACCGTAGGTTTCTACACCGTCGATATCACCGACGACCTGGGAACCAACGTTGCGCAGTTCGTCTGCACTGCGCATCGTAGCTAGACCTTCGTTCTTTCATCCTGGAATAGCGCCCCAAACGCAAAACCACCTGCGTGCCGCCCTGCTGCAGGTGGTTCTCTTTTCCATTCGCACGAAAACACGGTCTAAGTGCGCCGAAGGGGCGTAAAATCGAACTGCATCCGCGCATCAGTCTTATTCGCATACGCAAGAAAAGAGTCGCATGAACTTCACCGAACGCTGGCATACCTTCTTCGATCGCTCCGCCCCGAACATGATCTTGCGTTTCGCGGTCATGTTCTTCGGCCTTGCACTGGTTGCTGCTTCGGTCGCACTCACTCGCGCTTCAGGGCTCGGCACCTCGCCCATCTCGTGCATCCCCGCGGTCTTGAGCTTCACCACAGCTTGGACCATCGGCACGTGGACCTTTGTAGTGAACGTACTGTTCGTACTCATCCAGATCATCTTGTTGCGCGGCGATTTCAACCCGATCCAGTTCTTGCAGATCGCTTTCGTGTTCGTCTTCTCAGCGATGATCGATTTCTTCGTCCCGTTTTGCGAGCTCATCCCTATGCCGAACTACGGATTCGAGCTCTTTTACACCATACTGGGCGTATTCATGACGGGCTTTGGCATCTTCCTGCAGGTGAAGGCCTCGCTCATCACGCTCCCTGGAGAAGGGATCGTGCTGGCAGTTTCGAAGGTGACCAAGATCGCGTTCCCGAAATGCAAGGTGGCGTTCGACACGTCCCAAGGCGTTATCGGCGTGATCATCTCGCTCATCGCGATGGGCGGCCTATTCGGTGTGCGCGAAGGCACCATCCTCTCGGCGCTGTTCGTAGGGGTGGTCGTGAATCTCTGCAACAAGCTGCTTCCGAACTTCGAAAAAGCCGTTCCGCTTGCTGGGCACCGGACGCTCACGGCAACCACCCTCGAAGCGCCCTCGAATGCGCCTGCACCTCAAGAGGCACCTGCAGCCGAAGAAGCTATCGAACCCACTCTTGAGATCACCGAGTGACCTCGTATTTCAGCTGTTATACTCGAACCATATCAACCTGCCGAACATCATTTCTCATAGAAAGGTTGTTACCATGAGCCTGAAGATCGTGAAAGCAACGACCACCTTTTGCGTAGGCTGCTTGCTCACATTCGTTCTCTATCTCAGCTTCAGCGTTTTGCCAGCGTATGCAGACAACGAAGCGGATTCCACCACGCCATCAGTTGTCGAGCAGACCGAAGGCACCTGGCAGAAAACTGCTTCAGGCTGGAAATACCTGACCAGCGAAGGTGCTCAAACCGGATTCATCAAGGTGAGCGGCAAGACCTACTACCTTGACCCCAGCACGGGCATCATGAAGACCGGCTGGCTGAAACTTGATAACGATTGGTACTACTTCAACAATTCAGGAGCCATGGCCACTGGCTGGAAAAAAGTAAAGGGTATCTGGTACTACCTCGAGCCTGCAAATGGCAAGATGGCAACAGGAAAGCACACCATCAACGGTGCAACGTATTATCTTGCCGCTTCTGGAGCGATGAAGACGGGTTGGAACAAAGAAGACGGCATCTGGTATCACTATAAGAAATCTGGCGCTATGACCACCGGATGGCTCAAGAGCGGAGGGAAGTGGTACTACCTCGATCCTGCAAATGGCAAGATGGCAACGGGCAAGTACAAAGCAGGCAACTCCTGGTATATCTCGAATAGCTCAGGCGCGATGTATGCGAACAAATGGGTGAAGCTCTCTGAAGGCTGGTACTACCCGAATGCCTCTGGAGCGCTCAAGACCGGGTGGCTCAAGAGCGGCGGGAAATGGTATTGGCTACAGCCTGAAAAAGATGGCCTCATGATCGCTGATGCGCTCACCACCGTCAAGAACGTGCGCTATTCGTTCACCTCGAGTGGCGCAATGCGCGCGAACTGCCAGGTAAAGCTCGAGAACAACGAGTACGGCTACGCTGCATCTTCTGGCGCGATAAGCACGATCGGCGCCTATGAAGGAGACAAGGTCATCCTGAAGGATGCGCAGGGAAAAACCCTCACCGGCTGGCAGAAGATCGGTGGCACCTGGTTCTATGCCGATGCTAACGGCGTCATGCAAACAGGATGGGTCAAGACCGGCGGCAAATGGTACTGGCTTGCTTCCAGCGGCGCAATGGCTACGAACACCTGGGTCGATGGCGGCAAATACTACGTGGGGAGCGATGGCGCCTGGGTGCAGGTCAACATCATCAAAGACTTCAGGAGCCAATTCTCGCACGGTACGAAAACAGCCAAATATCAGAAGTACATCGTGATCCATGATACTGAAGGCGGCGGAACTCCACAGAATGTCATCGCGGGTTGGGCGAGCAACGGAAGGCGCGTTGCAGCGCACTTCGTGATCGGCAAGGATGGCACGATCGTACAATGCGTCCCTCTCGATCAGATCGCGCATCATGCTGGCTATGGCAACAAAGGCCACAATGCTAAGTTCGGCGTGCCTGAAGACGGGCGAGACGACATGAAAGGCGCGACCCCTATCGGATCCTACTGCCCTGACTATGGCATGAACAGCTACTCGATCGGTATCGAACTCATCCATCAGGGAAGTTCAGGTGAGGCGTATCCTAAAGCACAGCTTGAAGCCCTGAACAAGCTGATCGCCCATATCGATTCGTATTATGGGTTCGAAAGCACGATCATCGATCACAAGACATGGCGTATCGGCAACTCCGATACCTCAAAGGAATTCGCGAAGTACCTGGCGAATTACCGCGATCATCGGACCTATAACTAAGCATCCGCTAAGATCTATTACCCGATCGATCAGCCAAGACGAGCCGCAGGTAAACCCTTGCGGCTCGTTTTTCGTCGAGCGCACTACGGCCAGGTCTATGCACCCTCCGTATCGTTTGAGCTGAAGAAGGATGCGAGGAATTCCTGCACCGCAGTGAGCGTGGTGCCATCTTCGCTCTCTCCCACCACACGCATCGGCACGATGAGCTTCTTCTTGTCCGCCAAGTAACGCCCTGCTTTCTTGCGGAGCGCAGATGCCTGCTTCTTCGAGATGGTGATAGGCTCGACGATAAGCTTGCCACCCGTCACCGATATCTGCGCGATGTTGTGCTCGTTCGCGAACGCTTTCAAACGCGCTTTCTGGAATTGATTGACCGTAGCTGGCGGCATTTCGCCATGCTTCTCTATGATCTCGCGCGCTAGCTCGTCCACGAATTCGATCGTATCGGCACTGGCCAGCTTGCGATAGAAGAGCACGCGTTCATCAGCATCAGGCACATATTCTTCAGGGATATACGTGTGGTCGGGCACATTGATCACGATGTCGGAAAGAGCTTCAGGAAGATAGTTGTCGGATATGCTCTCCCCCTCACGCGTAAGATTCACCGCCTGCGAGAGCATCTGCGCATAAAGATCGAAGCCCACTGCCGACATGTTGCCGCTCTGCTCCGCGCCAAGGATGCTGCCTGCACCACGAATCTCAAGATCCTTCATAGCGATACGCATGCCGCTTCCCAGATCGGCATTCTCGTCGATCGCGGTCAGGCGATCGCGCGCTTCTTCGGTAAGAGGAACATTATCGGGGAACAGGAAGTAAGCATATGCCTGCGTGGAAGAGCGACCGACACGTCCTTTGAGCTGGTACATCTGCGCGAGACCCAAACGCTGTGCGTCTTCGATTATGAGCGTATTCGTATGCGGGTTATCGATGCCGCTCTCGATGATGGTAGTTGCCACGAGCACATCGATCTCGCCTGCGGAGAAATCTTCCATCACGATCTCGAGCTCTTCTTTCGACATCTTGCCGTGCGCTACCCCGATACGCGCTTCACCTGCCGCTTCACGCACGCGCTTCACCGCATCATCGATCGAGCGCACGCGATTGCTCACGTAGTACACCTGCCCCTTGCGGTCGAGTTCGCGCGCGATGGCATCGGCGACCACATCAGGGTCCCACTCGCCCACGTGCACTTCCACGGGGCGGCGATCATCGGGCGGCGTCATGATCAGGCTCATGTCGCGCACGCCGGAAAGCCCCATCTGCATCGTACGCGGAATGGGTGTTGCCGAAAGCGTGAGGATATCGATCGATTCACGCATGTTCTTCAACTGCTCTTTGTGTCCCACGCCGAAGCGCTGTTCCTCGTCGATGATCACAAGCCCTAGGTCTTTCGGATTCACATCGCGCGAGAGCAGGCGATGCGTACCCACGAGCACCTGTACCTCCCCGTTGGCGAAATCTTCAAGGGTCCTTTTTTGCTGCGCAGGCGTACGGAAACGCGAGAGCACTTCGACGCGCACTCCGAAAGGCTCGAAGCGTTCTTTGAACGTGGTGTAGTGCTGCTGCGCCAAAATGGTGGTCGGACAGAGCACCATCACCTGCTTCTTGTCCTGCGTTGCCTTGAACGCCGCACGCAATGCCACCTCGGTCTTGCCGAAACCCACATCGCCGCACACGAGCCGATCCATCGGATGGATCGATTGCATGTCGGTCTTGATATCCGCAATAGCCGCAAGCTGATCAGGTGTTTCTTGGTAAGGGAACGCTTCTTCCATCTCGCGCTGCCAGGGCGTGTCCTCTTTATATTGATAACCCTTTGTCGCGCTACGGCGCGTATACACGTCCACCAAGTCGAACGCAAGCTGCTTCGTTGCCTTGCGCGCACGTCCTATCGCACGTGACCAGTCCGACGTGTTGAGACGCGTCAGACGCGGGGATGCTCCTTCGGGGCCAACATAGCGCGTTACGCGATCGAACTGCTCGACCGGCACGTAGAGCTTATCGCCTTCAGCGTATTCCAAAAGCAAGTAATCGCGCTCGATCCCACCCACATCACGGCGCACAAGGTCGCGGAAGAATGCCACGCCATGATGTGCATGCACCACATAATCACCGGGCTTGTAGGGAAAGGTGATGTCGGTGATGTCGACGCGCTTCGTGGTGCGCACCGACATGGAACCTTGCGTATCGGCAAGTGAAACAAGAGCGAGCTTCGCCGCAGGGAAGATCATACCGAGCGGAATGTTCACATCGACGATATTCACCACGCCACGGCGCAGCTTGCGCGCGCGGTGAGCAGTATCTGAAGATGCGGACGCTTCCCCGTCTTCCTGAGAACGAGTGGGCAAAGATGAAGATACGCCTTCGCCCTCGTCATCGGGAGCTGCTAACACATCGAGCTCTTCTTTGATCGGGATCCCCCGATCGACCAGTTCGAGCTTCATCTCCTGACGTGCGCGGAAATGCGGCACCGAGAACACCACGGTGAAGCCTTGCTGCGTGAGCAAATAGAGCCTGCCGAAGAGCTTATCGGCATCTCCCGCCACATCCACGCGCTTGACCACCAATTCATCATCGAGCTCCACGCCCACCCGCATGATCGATACATAGGTTGCGCGCTGATTCTTCCCGAAATCGAGCGCTTGTGGGGCGAAGAAGAGCTCGTCTGCCAAAAGCAGCGAGGCGTCCGTCTTCTTCATGAGCTCATCGCGATAGTGAAGCGCATCATCGACCAAACTTCGAGGCTCGACCACCACCGTAAGAGCATCATCCGGAAGGTAATTGCCCACGGTATCAAGCTCTTCGAACACATAGGGCAAGAGCGCCTGCGGCGTGAATATCTCGGTCTGTTCGAGCGCATCGAGCAGGTCGCGATAGAGCGGCGTGGTGCTCGACTGCGGCACCAACCGCGAACGCGCCTGGGCGATACCGCGCGAAGTGATAGGAAATTCGCGCACGGGAAAGATCTCGACCGACGCGCGCGAAGAGATGGTCTGCCCTGTTCCGGGAAGCAAGCTGCGGATCTCTTCCAGTTCGTCGCCGAAGAAATCGAGACGCACCGGATTGACCAGATTGCCCGCGAACACATCGATCGTGCCGCCCTGCGCACTGAAGGTTCCTGGTCCATCGAGCTTGCCGGTGTTCTCATAGCCGAGCTCCACCAGGCGCTCGACCAGACCCTCGTAATCCTCGACACCTGAAATGCCCATCTCATCGAGCTCTTTTCCCGCTTCGAGCACAAGCGGGCGCGCAACCTCGGCACGCGCGGGTGCCACCTTGCGCAAGAGCGCTCGAGCGGATGCCACCACCAAGCACGACCTTCCGCTCTGAAGTGCCCAAAGCGCTTCAAGACGACGTGCCGACTGGCGTGCGCGCGCCTGGTACTCCTTCGCGTTCGCAGGAGGATCGAGGATGAACGGATTCTCTTCGCGTTCTCGATAGAGATAGACCTTCTCATCGCCCACGTAGGCACCGAGCAGACGCGCGAACGTTTCGGCGGTCTCTTCACCGGGAACCACCACGAGCGTAGGCTGCGGGCGCTCCGCAAAGCGCGCTGCTACCAAGAACGGACGTGCCGAAGAAGCAACACCGATCGTGGCATCGGCGCCGGCATCCAGCTTGCCCCAGAAGTTCTCAAGTGCACCCGAGCGCTCGAGCGTCTGCGAAAGGAGGTCAATCAGCATCTGCGTCCCTTTCTTGTGCCTACGAAGGCAGCTAAACCAAACACGAAAAGCCGCTTTTCGCGGCAACAGTGAAGATAAGTCTACCAATTCGCCCGTCCGTTCGCTTGCCAGCGCACCGCTCTTCACGCACTCACCACAGGCGCGCTACCATCGTGTAACCCTGCTACAATACGAGAACAAAGATACAAGCGAAGGGACAGCTATGGCACGAGAGAAGAAAGCGGATAAACTTGCTCGCGCGCTCGAAGTCGAGCGCCGCATGGGTGAACACTATCCCGAGCCCGAATGCGCGCTTCATTACCGAACACCCTTCGAGCTCACGATCGCGGTCGCTCTTTCCGCACAGACCACCGATGTGAACGTGAATGAGGTAACCCCTACCCTGTTCGCCCGTTTCGGAACGCCTGAGGCCATGGCGCAAGCGAATGTGGAAGAGGTTGCCGATATCATCCATTCGCTCGGATTCTTCCGCAATAAGGCGAAGAATTGCGTTGCGTGCGCTCAGATGATCATGAGTGATTTCGGTGGCGAGGTGCCGCGTGATATGAAAAGCCTTCAAAAGCTTCCTGGCGTGGGCAGGAAGACGGCGAACATCGTACTGAACGAAGGGTTCGGCATCGTCGAAGGCATCGCGGTCGATACACACGTGTTCCGCATTGCGCACCGCTTGAAGTTCTCCAATGCTGACACTCCCTTGCAAACCGAACAAGATCTGCTCAAGCTCTATCCCCGCGAGTGCTGGGGGCCGATCAATCATCAATGGGTGTTGTTCGGACGCGAAACCTGCATCGCGCGCAAACCGAAATGTGCCGAGTGCTTCTTGAACGACCTCTGCCCCTCCGCCTTCAAACAGTCCTGATGACAAACTACCCGGTCGGTAGGTGACAAACTACCCGGTCGTTCGACACCTTTTCATGCAGGTTTCCATTATTCCGCTTCAATCGAAACAATCTCGAGTTCGCGGCCGCGAAGAAGTTCCGTGTCTTCACTATGGCAGTAGGGACAGATACGGCCGTGCTCGACCGTACCATAGGTTTTCCCGCAAGCATTGCAGACAGTGACAGCGGGCACGGTGCACACCTCAAGTTCCGCGCCCTCCGTAAGCTTATTCTTGTTCGCCGCCCACGTCCAAGCATCCTCGAAAAAATCCGTAACGATGCCCGACACTTCGCCCAAATCGACCGTCACCTTCTGAATATGCGCGAGGTGCTGCTCTTTCGCCACATCCTCCAGCTGGTCGATCATGGCGAAAACGATACCTAATTCGTGCATGATCGCTCCCCTTTGCGCCTAATCCTTCTTGCCGGGGACGATGCGCTTGACAAGCATCTTCGCCGCATTAGGGAGGATCTTCTTGATCTTGTCTTCGCTCGGCACCATGGTCGAACATTCAGGATGCTCACGCGAAAGGCTGATCGCATCGAATTCGCAACGCGTTGTGCACAGTCCACAACCGATGCATTTGTTCGGATCGACCACGCTCGCGCCACAAGAAAGGCAACGAGCAGTTTCCGTCCGAATCTGCTCTTCAGTGAATGCGGGGCGCTCACCTGGAGTGATGCGCGTCTCTCCACTCGTAAAGGTACAACCTGGCACCTGGCGACCCGCATGATCGTACTTGCCAGGATTGAGCGCGATATTGCTCTTATCAAGCTCAACATAATGAAGCTGATTGCGCCCAGTAGTGAGCGAACTTCCCTTCTGAACGAAACGATGCAAACTGGTTGCAGCCTCATGACCTGCCGCGATAGCATCGATCACGAAGCGTGGACCCGTGAAGGCATCACCACCTACGAACACATCGTCTTGTGCGGTCTGATAGGTGAACCCATCTGCCAGCGCCGTATTCCCACGCCCGAGGTCGACCGCGCTTCCCTCAAGCAGACTACCCCATTCGATGGATTACCCGATAGCCAACACGACCTGCTTGCAATCGATCGTACGGGTGTCGGCATCATCGTATTCAGGGGCGAAACGTCCTTCACTATCGAAGACCCGCGTACAACGGCGAAGCGTGATGGATTCAACCTGCCCGTTCGCATCGGTGTTGATCTTCGCCGGACCCCAACCGCAATCGAGCTTCACACCATCGGCAAGCGCTTCTTCTATCTCATCGGGGCTTGCAGGCATCTCCTCGCGCTGCTCGATGCTCACCATGGTAACGTTCTTCGCCCCGCTTCGGCGCGCCATGCACGCGGCATCCACCGCCACGTTGCCGCCGCCAACGACCACAACCTCGTCAGCGACATCGCAGGCATTGCCCACTACATCGGCCTCAATAGTCTCACGCAAGAACGAGAGTGCTCCGCTCACCCCTTGCGCATCTTCACCTTCGACGCCGAGCGGTCGGCTCCCTTGCGCACCGATAGCCAGATAGAACGCCTTGAATCCCTCATCGCGCAAGCTATCGAGCGTGACATCCTTGCCCACATCCACACCGCAGCGGATCTCTACGCCCAGCTCGCGCAAGATATCGATCTCAGCCTCGACCACATCGCGCGGAAGCTTATAGGCAGGAATGCCGTAGGTCATCATGCCACCAGGCTTTTCTTCGCGCTCGAATACGGTAGGCGCGTACCCCATAGTGGCAAGATAGTACGCACACGTAAGACCCGCCGGCCCCGCACCCACGATGGCGATCTTCTCAGGGAACCCTCCACGCGTGGTGGGAGGAATGACCTCCGGTATGTAACGATACTCAGCCTCGAGATCCTTCTCGGCGATGAAGCGCTTCACATCATCGATCGCCACCGGCTCGTCGACCGTGCCGCGCGTACAAGCCGCCTCGCAGCGCTTGTTGCAGATGCGTCCACATACCGCGGGAAAAGGATTCTTTTGCTTAATGAGCGCGAGTGCATCGCGGTAACGCCCTTCAGCTGCCATGCGCAGATAGCCCTGCACCGAAATATGCGCGGGACAGGCAACCTTGCACGGTGCCGTGCCAGCCTCATGACACTCGATACGGCTCGTATTCTTGTAATCGGGATCCCAGTCTTTTTCGCTCCAGGAAAGCGTGGGTAACGGCTGCTGTGGATAGGAAACCGGCCCATCTTCGGTAAGGAGTTTCTGACCGAGCTTCACCGCGCCTGCTGGGCACACTTCCACACACCCCGCGCATGCCACGCACTTTTCGCCGTTGATCTGCGCAACATAGGCAGACCTGCTCATGTTCGGCGTGTTGAACAGCTGCGAAGTACGCAGCGCATAGCAGACGTTCACATCGCAATTGCAGATGGCGAAGATCTTATCGGATCCATCGATATTGGTGATCTGATGAACATAACCATTGCGCTCGGCAAGGATGAGGATATCCATGACCTCATCATAGGTTGCGTAATGCCCCTTGCCCGTCTCTACGCAGTAGTCGGCCATATCACCGAGGCCGATGCACCAGTTCTGCGGGTCGGATCCCGCATTACCTCCACGCACGCGCTCGGCTGCACGACATGAGCATGCGCCCACCGATAAGCGATCGTATTTCTTCAACCAATGCGAGATGCGCTCGACATCAGCTGCCTCGTTCTCGTATTCGATCGCACGCTCGACAGGGATAACATGCATGCCGATGCCTGCACCACCGGGCGGCACCATCTTCGTGACCTTCGTAAGCGGCAGAAACGCCATGCGCTCGAAGAACGTGCCGATCTCGGGGTGCTCTTCAAGCTGCTGCTGGTTCATAACGGTGAACTCCGCCGAACCGGGCACGAACATAGGAAGCAGATAGCGCTTCTCATGATTCGGATTCTTTCCATCGAGGTTCTCCCAGTTATACTCGATGATTCCCTTGATGGAAAGATCATCCAGGAGTTGCTGGAGCTTCTCGCTCTCAAGCCCACTCGCACTTTTGAGCTGCTCGAACGTGAGCGGCTTGCGCACCTTCATGTGTGCGGTGAGCGCTGCCTCTTCTTCGGTCATCACGCTCGCAAGTCCCCAATAATCGGGGTCGGTCGGAGCCACCTTCACGCCAATGCGGTCGGTGATCTTCTGCCCTTCACGCAGCACGCCTTCTTTAAGAGGCTCGTGCGCAGCAGGACCAGGATCGTTCGGCTCATCGGGTTTGTACGGAACGAAGGTGTCGTTTTCAGAATAGAGCTCTTCGGCGATGATGCGATGCGGCCCACCCGCCGGGTTCGTTTCAGGAATGGTATTGCGCGCC